>Ga0335071_10000505_pt1 | contig 43127 bp, 43 predicted proteins | sample Lox_Sample_15_FD_206724 | JGI IMG/M metagenome (GOLD analysis project Ga0335071, IMG submission 206724) | Soil microbial communities from Loxahatchee National Wildlife Refuge, Florida, United States - Lox_Sample_1.5 | ecosystem: Environmental > Terrestrial > Soil > Wetlands | place: USA... | reverse complement strand
CGCTCGGGGTCTGGCAGAGCTTCTACTGCGAGGGCGGCTACGAGCGGTGCGAGCGGTTCAAGATGGCGAGCACCGGGCTCGAGGTCCCGGCCCGCCTCCTTCCCAACGGCAGGCTTCTCGAGGGCCAAGACGCGCTCCTCGCCGCCACGACCAAGCGATCCGGCTGACGCGCCGCGGCGGCCGGAAACGCCTTGGCTGACGCACCGCGACGACTCGGTGAACATCCTCGCCGTCCCCTTGCATCGGCGCTGCGTACGCGCTTCCATGAGCGCCATGGGGCTGATCCGTGCGGCGGGCGGTGTCGTGTGGCGGGAAGGTGACGAGGGCGGGCGAGTGGCGGTGATTCACCGGCCTCGCAGGGACGACTGGAGCCTTCCCAAGGGGAAGCTCATCGAGGGCGAGGGCTGGGAAGAGGGTGCCATCCGGGAGGTGCGCGAGGAGACTGGCTGCGTCTGCAGGGTGGCGGAGTTTGCCGCCTCGACCTGGTACGTCCCCAACCGCACTCCGAAGGTGGTGCTCTTCTGGAACATGGTCCTCCTGCGCGAAGGCGAGCTGGAGGGCGGCGATGAGGTGGACGAGGTCCGCTGGCTCAGGCCGCGCGCCGCGCTGGAGAGGCTCGACCACGAGAACGAGCACCGCGTTCTCGAGCGGGCGGTGGCTCGCCGGGAGGCGCGGCTGCGAACCGGCCATCCGGACGCGGTCCGGGCCGCCATCCTGGTGGCGCGGGCCCGCCTATTGCGTCACGGCCTGGCCGGCCGGCTCGACGGAGGTTCGCTGGGGACGGGGCTCGAGCGGCTCGACCGTGCCGAGGACGCGCTCCTCCAGGACCGGGGTGCGAAGGCGAGGGCTCACCTCGTGGTCGCGTCGCGGATCGCGGGCGGAGCGCGGGCCAGGGTCCGGGCCGCCTAGGTTCGGACGGGTCTGTCGAAGGCCAGGAGCCATTCCGCCATCCGGCGGAGTCCTTCGTCGAGCGCAGTGCGGGGCGAGAAGCCGGTCAACGCCTCCAGGCGCCGGGTGTCGGCCCAGGTAGCGACCAGATCGCCGGGCTGCATGGGGAGGAGGACGCGGTCGGCCTTCCCTCCCAGGTGGCTCTCCAGCGCGGTGACGAATTCGTCCAGCTCCACCGGGCGGGCGCTACCGACGTTCAGGATCCGGGCGGGCGCTTCCGCGCCCGTCCCCTCCGGGAGCCGGTCGAGCACCCGGACCACCGACTCGACCACGTCGTCGACGTAGGTGAAGTCGCGTTGCATCCGCCCGCCGTTGAAGAGGCGGATAGCCTCGCCCCGGAGGATGGCCCGCGCGAACAGGATGGGCGCCATGTCCGGCCGCCCAAAGGGACCATAGACCGTGAAGAAGCGGAGGCCGGTGGTGGGCAGCCGGTAGAGGTGGCTGAAGGCGTGGGCCTGGAGTTCGTTGGCCCGCTTGGTGGCTGCGTAGTAGCTCACCGGGTGGTCGACCGGGTCGTCCTCCGAGAAGGGCACCTTCCGGTTGGCCCCGTAGACCGAGCTGGAGGAGGCGTAGACGAGGTGGCGGATCCCGACCCGGGCGCAGGCCTCGAGGACATTCCCGAAGCCGACCAGGTTCGTCTCGCTGTAGGCCCGGGGGTTCACCATCGAGGCGCGGACGCCCACCCTCGCGGCGAGGTGGACGACGCTCCCGGGCCGGGCCTCCTCCAGAAGGCGCCGGAGGGCGTCCGAGTCCGTGACGGAAGCCTGCGCGAACGAGAACCCCGCCGTCCCCTCGAGCCGCAAGAGCCGGGCCCGCTGGAGGGGCGGCTCGGTGGGGTCGTCGAGGCTGTCGAGCCCGAAGACCTCGTGGCCGTCCCGCAGGAGCCGGGTTGCAAGGTGGAAGCCGATGAATCCCGCGCAGCCTGTGACCAGGGTCCTCGGGGGGGCCGGGGGCACTCAGGCGCCCGGCTTCCTCGCCGGCGCCCCATTCCCGGGCGTGGCGGGTGGCTTCAACGCCGCAGCGAGGCTCTCGTAAAGGGCATACTTCTCGCGGACGTCGCGCTGGGCCTGCTCCATGAGCTTCTTGAATCTGACGGGGTTCGCGGCCTCGACCTGCCGGAACCGGGTCTCGTGGCTCACGAAGGCTGAGAGGTCCAGCTTGGGCGCTGGGCTGTCGAGCTTCAAGGGGCTCTCACCCGCCGCGGCGCGGCGCGGGTCGTAGCGGAAAAGCGGCCAATAGCCGGACTCGACCGCCTTCTCCTGCTGCGAGATGCCGTCGACGAGGTCGAAGCCGTGGGCGATGCAGTGGGAGTAGGCGATGATGATCGACGTCCCCGGGTAGCTATCCGCCTCCTTGAAAGCATTCACCGTCTGCACGTCCTTGGCCCCGAGGGCCACCCGGGCCACGTAGGGGTGGCCGTAGCTCATGGCCAGCATGGCCAGGTCCTTCTTCGGCATGGCCTTTCCGGCCATGGCGAACTTGGCTGCGGCCCCGAGGGGCGTCGCCTTGGAGGCCTGGCCGCCGGTGTTGGAGTAGACCTCGGTGTCGAGGACGAGGATGTTCACGTCCCGTCCCTGGGCGAGGACGTGGTCCAGGCCGCCGTAGCCGATGTCGTAGGCCCATCCGTCGCCGCCCAGGATCCAGACCGACTTTCGGACCAACCCGTCGGCGATCTGGAGGAGCCAGCGCGCCTCGAGGCTCGTGTCTGGGGCGAGCTTCTCCTTCAGGATGGCCACCCGGGCGCGCTGCTTCTCGATGCCGGCCTCCTGGGACTGGTCGGCCTCGAGCAGTTCCTTCACCAGCTCGCCGCCCACCACCCCGCCGAGCTTCTCCAATAGCTCCCGGGCCTGCTCGCCCTGCTTGTCGAGGGCGAGACGCATCCCGAACCCGAACTCGGCGTTGTCCTCGAAGAGGGAGTTGATCCAGGCCGGCCCCCGCCCGCGCGGGTCCAGGGTGTAGGGAGTGGTGGGGAGGTTCCCGCCATAGATCGACGAGCAGCCGGTGGCGTTCGAGATGAGAGCCCGGTCGCCGAAGAGCTGGGTGAGGAGCTTGATGTACGGGGTCTCCCCGCAGCCGGTGCAGGCGCCCGAGAACTCGAAGAGCGGCGCCAGGAACTGCGTGCCCTTCACGTCCAGCTTCACCTTGGTGCGATCCGGGTCGGGAAGGGAGAGGAAAAAGGCGAAGTTCTTCCGTTCCTTCTCCTTGAGGGCCAGGGCGTCCTTCATGTTGATGGCCCGCTTGCCCTTCTCGGTCTTGGACTCGGCGGGGCACATCTCGACGCACAGCCCGCAGCCGGTGCAGTCGTCGGGCGCGACCTGGAGGGAGTACTTGGCGCCCTTCACCTCCACGCTCTTGTAGTCCATGGAGAGGAAGCCAGCGGGGGCCTTCTCGGCGAGCGTGGCCGGGTAATACTTGGGCCGGATGGCGGCGTGGGGGCAGATGATCGCGCACTTGTTGCACTGGATGCAGATGGGCGGCTCCCAGACCGGGATCTCGAGGGCGATGGAGCGTTTCTCCCACTTGCTCGTGCCGGTGGGCCAGGTGCCGTCGACGGGGAAGGCCGAGACCGGCAAGAGGTCGCCCTTCCCCGCCAGCATGAGAGCGGTCACGCGCTTCACGAAGTCGGGGGCGGCGTCGGAGACGGCGGGAGGGCGGGGGGCGCCGTTCGCCTGGCGGCCCTCGAGGCTCACCGGGTAGAGGTGCGAGAGGGTGTGATCCACGGCGGCGAAGTTCTTCTTCACCACCTCGGCTCCCTTGCGCCCGTAAGTCTTCTCGATGGTCTTCTTGATGTGAGCGATGGCCTCGTCGCGGGGCAGGACACCAGAGACCGCGAAGAAGCAGGTCTGCATGATGGTGTTGATGCGGACACCCATCCCCGTGTCGCGCGCCACCTTGTAGGCATCGATCACGAAGAACCGGAGCTTCTTGTCGAGGATCTGCTCCTGGACCTCGAGGGGAAGCTTGTCCCAGACCTCGTCCGGCCCGTAGGGCGAGTTGAGAAGGAATGTCCCTCCCGGCACCGCCTGCTCGACCATCTCGTACTTCTCCAAGAAGCCGAACTGGTGGCTGGCCACGAAGTTGGCCCGGGTGACGAGGTAGGCGGACCGGATGGGGCGCGGACCGAAGCGCAGGTGCGAGGTGGTGAGGGTGCCGGACTTCTTCGAGTCGTAGACGAAGTACCCCTGGGCGTAGTTCGGCGTGTCCTCGCCGATGATCTTGATCGAGTTCTTGTTGGCACCGACGGTCCCGTCCGCGCCCAGGCCAAAGAACAGGGCTCGCACCACGTCGTCGCGCTCGATGTCGAAGGTCGGATCGAATGGGAGCGAGGAGTGGGTGACGTCGTCATTGATGCCCACGGTGAAGTGGCGCTTGGGGCGCGGCCGGCCCAGCTCGTCCAGGACGGCCTTCACCATGGCGGGAGTGAACTCCTTGGAGGAGAGGCCGTAGCGACCGCCGATCACCGTGAGTTGGTGGTGGAAGCGGTCGATGTGGGCCTGCTCCGCCTCGCGCAGGGCGGTGACGACGTCCTGGTAGAGGGGCTCGCCCAGCGCGCCGGGCTCCTTGGTCCGATCCAGGACCGCCAGGTGGTGCACGGTGCGGGGGAGCGCGGTCATGAAGGCGCCGAGGTCGAACGGCCGGTAGAGTCGGACCTTGACGAGGCCGACCTTCTCTCCCCGGGCGTTCAGGTGCTCGACGGTCTCCCCGATGGTGTCGCAGGCCGAGCCCATGGCCACGACCACCCGCTCCGCCTCGGGATGGCCGAAGTACTCGAACAACTTGTAGCCGCGCCCGGTGAGCCGGGCGAACTCGTCCATGGCCTTCTGCACGTGCTCGGCCGCCACCGCGTAGAAGGGGTTCGAGGCCTCCCGCGCCTGAAAGAAGGCGTCGGGATTCTGGGCGGTGCCCCTCAGCTGAGGCCGGTCGGGCGTGAGGGCGCGGGCCCGGTGCTTTGCGACGAGGGACTCCGGGACCATCTTGCGGAGGTCGTCGTCGGAGAGCTCCTCGACCTTGGCCACCTCGTGCGAGGTGCGGAAACCGTCGAAGAAGTGGAGGATTGGGACGCGGGCCTCGAGGGTGGCGCGCTGGGCGATGAGCGCGAAGTCGTGCGCCTCCTGCACCGAGGCCGAGGCGAGGAGCATGAACCCGGTCTGCCGCACCGCCATCACGTCGGAGTGATCGCCGAAGATCGATAGCGCGTGGGTGGCGAGGGTGCGCGCCGACACGTGCATCGAGAAGGCGGTCAGCTCCCCCGCGATCTTGTACATGCTGGGGATCATGAGCAGCAGGCCCTGCGAGGCCGTGAACGTGGTCGTGAGCGAGCCCGCCTGGAGGGCCCCGTGCACCGCCCCGGCCGCTCCGCCCTCCGACTGCATCTCGGTGACGCTGGGGATCGTCCCCCAGACGTTCCGTCGGCCCTTGGCAGACCACTCATCGGCCCACTCGCCCATGTTGGACGAGGGGGTGATGGGGTAGATGGCGATGACCTCGTTGGTCCGGTGAGCGACGGAGGCCACCGCCTCGTTGCCGTCCATGGTCACCAAGCGCCTGCTCATGCCATTCTCCTCGTTCGCGCATCGGCTGCGCGCAGTCCTCAGGACCCCTGCCCGAGCGCAGAAGCTGCGGGTTTGATCGAGGTCAGAAGAAGGTCCCTGCAACCGCCGGTCCTTCGCCTTGGGGCCCGCCTGCGATCCGGCCCTGCGTCCGGCGCGCGCGCAGTCTAGCAGCTTCGTGGCCCGATGGAGGCCGGAACCCCGCCGGCGGGGGGCTCCGAGGCGTCCTCGGGCACTATGCCGCGCCTGCGCCTTGAGTCCCACCGCCTCGCCGTACGATGCTCGGCCGCGCAATGGTGCGGAAGGTCGGGACGGCCAGGATCGTCCGCGAAATCGGCCGCGGCGGCATGGGGGTGGTCTACGAGGCCCTCCAGGAGGGGCTCGACCGCCAGGTCGCCGTGAAGGCGCTGGACCAGCGGCTCGTCCGCTCGAAGGAGCAGCTGGAGCGTTTCCGTCGCGAGGGGCGGGTCTACGCGCGGCTCCGCCACGAGTCGATCGTGGCGGTCCACGATCTCATCGAGAAGGACGAGCAGCTCTTCCTCGTGACCGAGTTCGTGGACGGTGCCGATCTGGCGCGCGTCCTCTCGGAGGGCGGGGCGCTGCCGCCTGATTGCGTGGCGGTGATCGGCGCCCGCGTGGCCGACGCCCTGGACTACGTCCACTACAACTCCATGCTTCACCGCGACGTGAAGCCCGCGAACGTGATGCTCTCCCGGGACGGTGAGGTGAAGCTGATGGACTTCGGGATCGCAAAGGGAGAAGACGACCCCGCCCTCACCCGGGCGGGCATGCTCGTGGGGAGCCCATCGTACATGGCGCCCGAGGTCTTGGGAGGGGACGAGGCCGGGCCGCCTTCCGACGTATGGGCACTCGGGGTTACGCTCTACGAGCTCCTCACCGGGGAGAAACCATTTCGGGGTGCGAACTCCGACGAGCTGTTCGCCCTCATCCGGCGGGGCCGCTTCCGCCGGATAAGGGCGCTCGCCCCGAAGTGCCCATTTCGCCTGGCCCGGGCGGTGGAGCGTTGCCTGGCGCGCCGGCCGGCACGGCGTTTCAAGAGCGCCGGGGCCCTGGCCCGCGCCCTGGACGGCTGCGCGGCGCGAGCCCTGCACAAGATCCACCCCCGCGCCCGACTGGTCGCCTTCCTCGCTCACCGCGGCTTCGCCACCGAGGAGGTGGCCCTCGCCCATCTCGACGGGGCGACCCTGGCGGCGACCAGGCGGGCCGACGAGCGGGGAACGGCAACCCTGGTCGAGTTCCCGGTGCGGCGCGCACCGCGGAGGCTGGCGCTCGCGGCGGCGGTGGCGCTCGCGACGGCGATCTTGGTCCTGCTCTCCCCCCCCTGGTGAAGGGCAACCTGCGAGAACGACGGCGCGATCCCCAAACAGGATCGCGGAGGTCCTCCCTGTGCCGGAGGCGGGCGGGTCGGAGCAGGTGCCGGTCGGTTGACATTTGTCATGACGGGTGTTAGCCTCGCTCGCGTTTCGTCAATGCAGCAGCCGTGGCAGACGGAGCAGAGTGGGTCCCACCGGTTTTTCCTGACAGCTGAACAAGAGGAGGGATGAGATGAGCAAGGCAACGGTTCTCGCCGCCGCGCTGGCGCTGCTCGCCCCGCTGGCGTCGCCCAAGGCCGCCGACAAGGGCATGAAGATCGCCTTCTTCGTGTCCGACCTCGGCAACGTGTTCCACCAGGCGCAGTTCGCGGAGGCGAAGAAGTACGCCAAGGACAAGTACGGGGCGGAGGTGTTCGCCTTCGACGGCAAGTCGGACAGCGCCACCATGACCGCCAACGTCGACCAGATCGTGGCCCAGGGCATGAACGCGGCCACCCTGCACATCTGGGACGGCGAGGCCGCCAAGCCGGGAGTGCTCGCGGCCCTGAAGAAGAACGTCATCATGACCGCGTTCTTCAGCCCCATCGCCGACACCGGCATCCCCACCGCCCGTAGCGACGAGGCAAGCGTCTCGTTCGCGATGGGGGCCCAGATGGCCAAGCAGTGGAAGGCCGCCAACCCCGGCAAGCCCGTCGTCATGGTTCAGCTGGGCTGGCCCAACCACACCGAGGTGAACTCGGGCCGTACCGCTCCCTTCGTGAAGGGCGTGCTCTCGGTGGACCCGACGGCCAAGAACCTGGGCTGCCAGGACGCGAGCAAGGGGCCAGACGCGGCCAAGCAGATCGTGCTCGACCTCGTCACCCAACACCCCGAGGTCAACCTCATCTACTCCGAGGCCTCGAATCTCACGGTCGGGACCATGGCCGCGCTGACCCAAGCTGGGCGCGGGGTGTTCAAGGACGGCAAGCCCGTTACCGAGATCGTGGCCAGCGTCGACTTCGACGAGGTCGAGTACAAGGCCGTGTACGACGCCAGCAGCTCGCTCAAGCTGTCCATGGGGCTGCCGCCCAAGGAGACCGCCCGCGGCCGGATCGACCTCATCATGGACATCAAGGCCGGCAAGGTCGCCCGCACCTCCCAGCCGGCCAAGGAGTTCTTCTACAAGGCCTACACCATCTCCTACTGGACCATGTCCAAGGCGGACGCGGCCGGCTGGCTCAAGGACCAGTTCGGCGCCAACGTAATGTGATCGCAAGGCCCGTACCTCCGGTGCCGCGGCGAACGGAGGGCCGCGGCATCGGGGGACGGCAGGGGAGGGGCGGCCATGGACCGGATCGACAACGTCCTGGAGATCAGGGGCCTCGTGAAGGACTTCTCCAGCGTCCGCGCCGTGAACGACGTCAGCTTCGATATCCGGCGCAACACCGTCCACTGCCTGGTGGGCGAGAACGGGGCCGGCAAGTCCACCCTCATCAAGATCCTCACGGGCGCGCTGCAGCGCACCGCCGGTCGGGTCCTGCTCAACGGGAAGGATTACGCCCCCCGTGGCCCCCGCGAGGCCAAGCAGAAGGGGATCAGCACGCTCTTCCAGGAACTGAACGTCGTCGACCAGCTCACCGTGGCCGAGAACCTCACCCTGGGAATGGAGGACACGACCCTCGGGTTTCTGCGCCGGACCGACAAGATCAACCGCATGGTCAGCGTGATGAACAGCCTCGAGCCGTCCATCCGCCCCCACCAGCGGGTCTCGACCCTCTCGGTGGCCCAGAAGCAGATCGTGGAGATCGCCAAGGCGGTGGCCGCCGAGGCGGACGTGCTCATCATGGACGAGCCGACCGCCGCGATCTCGGAGGGGGAGATCGCACGTCTGTTCGCGATCGTGAAGGCCCTGCGCCACAAGAACGTGACCGTCATCTACATCTCCCACCGCCTCGACGAGATCTTCGAGCTGGGCGACGTGGTCACGGTGATGCGGGACGGGCGCCACATCGCCACCCGCCCGGTCGCCGAGGTCAAGGACCGCTCGGAGCTCATCCGGATGATGATCGGGAAGACCGTCTTCGAGGGCTACGAGGCCCGGGAGAGCGGGAAGAAGGACGTGGTCCTCGAGGTGAAGAACCTCGCCAATCACAAGCTCAAGGACGTCTCCTTCGAGGTGCGCCAGGGGGAGATCGTCGGGTTCTACGGGCTGGTGGGCGCCGGCAAGACCGAACTGGCCCGGGCCATCTACGGAGCCGACCCGTACCGGGGCGAGGTGACCTTCCGGGGGAAGAAACTCCCCCCCCGGCCGGACAAGGTCATTGCCGCCGGCATCGCCCTCGTGCCCGAGGAGCGTCGCTCGCAGGGACTTTTCACCATCCTCACCGTCCGGGGCAACGTCCCGGTGATGAACATGGCCAAGATCTCCCGCCGCGGCTTCATCGACGCCGCTGCCGAGCGCCGCGTGACGCTCGAGGCTGTTGAACGGCTGCGGATCGCCACGAGCAGCACCGAGAAGGAGACCGCCAAGCTCTCGGGCGGCAACCAGCAGAAGGTGGTCTTCGCGAAATGCCTCTTCGCCGATGCGGACCTGCTCATGCTGGACGAGCCCACCCGCGGGATCGACGTCGGGGCGAAGAGCGAGATCTACGGCATCATCCGCAAGCTTTCCCGGGAGGGGAAGTCGATCCTGGTCTTCTCCTCCGAGCTTCCGGAGATCGTGAACCTCTGCGACACGGTCCACCTCCTCTACGACGGGGAGCTCAAGGCCACCCTCGAGAACGGCCGCGGGGTGGACAGCCAGAGGATCATGCACGTGGTGACGGGGGGCCTATGACCGCGCAGACCACCACCATGTCCGCCGGGCCGGGGAGCGAGCGGGTGGGGACGCTGGCCCGCAAGTTGAGCAACGAGTCGTTCATCACTCTCTTCATGGTGGGCGTCCTGGCCGTCCTCTTCGCCGTCGCCTGCCTCTTCGTCCCGAACTTCTGGCTGCCCCGGAACGTCGTCAACCTCCTCACCAACTACTGGTACCTCATCATCTTGGGGATCGGGGTCACCTTCCTGCTCATCACCGGCAACTTCGACATGTCGGTGGGGGGGAACGTGGCCCTCACCGGGGTGGTGTGCGCCTGGTGCGCTCAGGCCGCGAGCGGCTCGCCCAACCCCCTGGCCAACGGCCCGGGGCTCCCCTACGGCCTTTCGGTGGCGGCGGCCCTCGCCTGCGCGGTGGGCGTGGGCGCAGTGAACGCGTTCTTCATCGTGCGGCTCAAGGTCCCGTCCATCATCGTCACCCTGGGCACCATGATGCTCTCCCGCGGCCTCGCCCAGGTGATCACCCGCGGCGCCCAGCGTAACACGAGCCTCCCCGACGTCTTCGGGGTGGTGGGCAACACCTTCTTGCCGGGCACGTCCCTCAAGGTCGCCGTGCTCATCATGGTCCTGCTCGTGGCCGTGGCGTTCGTGCTGGAGAAGGGCACGGTGGCGGGCCGGCGGACCTACCTCATCGGCGCCAACGCCGAGGCGGCGCGGCTCTCCGGAGTCAAGGTCGGCCGCCACATCGCCTCGCTCTACCTCCTCTCCGGGCTCTTGGCCGGGATCACCGGCATCCTCCTCGCCTCGGAGTTCAAGGCCGGGGTGTCGAGCCGCGCCACCGGATACGAGTTCGACGCCCTCGTGATCTGCCTCCTGGGTGGGGTCAGCATCTCCGGGGGGTTCGGCTCGGTCCTGGGGATGTTCGTGGGAGCCATCCTCCTCTCGGTCGTGACCTCGTCCGCCACTGGACTCCTCCTCTCCCCGGACTGGCAGTTCACCCTGAAGGGCCTCGTCACCTTCCTCGCCATCCTCGCGCAACGCTTCGCGCTGGACCGGAGGAGCACATGAGCATCGCAAGCGGCGAGACCATGGCCGCCCACCTGGAGCGGGCGGCCGCGCTCCGGGCTACCATCAAGCGGCTCTACATCTACGTCGTCCTGCTCCTCATCGTGCTCCTCTTCAGCGTGGCGAGGCTCGGGGAGGTCGAGCCGTTCGGGCCGGGCCACTTCCTCTCCCCCGACAGCGTCGTGAACATGCTCCGGATCGCCGCGCCCATCCTGACCTTGAGCGGGGCGTTCACGCTCCTCATGATCTCGGGGTACATCGACCTCTCGGTCGGAAGCGCCATGAGCTTCAGCGCGGTGGTCTTCGCGCTCATGATCCGGGGGGGGGTCCCCTTCGCGCTCGCCTTTCCCCTCACCGCCGCCATGGGCTGCGCCCTGGGGGCCGCGAACGGCCTGCTCGTCATGCGGCTCCGGATCACCCCCGTCATCGCCACCCTCGTCACCCTGAACGTCTTCAAGGGCAGCGCCCTCCTCATCGTTCCGAGCGGCCTCTCCGCCATCAAGTCGATCCCGGGAAGGGCGATGCCTGCCTGGATCAACGATTACGCGCGCGCCGAGGTTCTCTTCGGACTCCCCTGGGCGTTCTACGTGGCGGTGGGGGTGATCCTCGCGCTCGTGGTGGTGCAGCGCAGGACCCTCGTCGGGAAGTACGCCGCCGCCATCGGTGGCAATCGCACCGCCGCCGAGCTCTCCGGCATCGGCGCGGTTCGCTGGGTGTGGGGACTCTACGTCCTCGTGGGGCTCTGCGCAGCCCTGGCCGGAACGGCGCGGGCGAGTTACATGTCCATCGGCGATCCCCTTTCCGGCGACGGGATGGAGCTCGACTGCATCATCGCGGTGCTCCTCGGCGGCACGGCCTTCTCCGGCGGAGAGGGCTCGGTGGCCAAGACGGTGGTGGGCGCGCTCATCATTGTGTGCGTGACCACCGGGCTCATGACCGTGATCCCGGCCTTCTGGCAGACCTTCGCCAAGGGAGCGGTGCTGATCGGCGCCGTGGCCCTGAACTACCTCCTCGTGCGCGAACCGGCCCGGTGCTGACGCACCGTCTGCCGTAACCCTCTCCGGGCCCGCGGGCGGGTTCTCCCCGCAGGGACCCCCGCCCCGGGTCACTAGGGGAGCGGGGTGAGATCCACCCGATGCGCCAGCTCCGCCACCCGGGCTTCGCCGCCGAAGGCCGTCCCCGGCAGGCTCGCCGCGGCGGCCCCGGCCGCCACCGCCCATGCGAGCGCCTCGGGGAGCGAGAGGCCTCGCGAGAGGCCGAAGACCAGGCCGGCCACCATCGCGTCGCCGGCGCCTACCGGGTTCTGCTCCTCGACGAGGGGCGGGACGGCCACGAGGGCACGGGTGCGGTCGAGGAGCACGGCGCCCCGCCTTCCCAATGAGACGAGGACGTGGGCGGCCCCCATCCCTTGGATCGCGAGAGCTGCTTTCCTGACCTCCTCCGGCGTCTCCACCGGTAGCCCGGTCAGCTCGCTCGCCTCGGCCGCGTTGGGCTTCACGAGGAACGGGCCGGCCTCCAAGCCCGCGGCGAGCGCCGGACCGCTCGCGTCGAGCACCGCGCTGGCCCCGGCCCCCTGCACGATTCGGATGAGGTCGGCGTAGATGCCCGTCGAGACGCCCGGGGGCAGGCTGCCCGATAGCACCCACCAGTCGCTCGGTCCGGCAAGGTCGCGGACCCTGTCGACGAGGCGAAGCTCTTCCTCCCGGGTCACCTCCGGGCCGGCCTCGTTCACCTTGAGGTGGCGGTCGGGGGCGACCACGCTCACGTTGGTCCGGGTCTCCCCCCCGGCGATCCTGACGAAGTTCGTGGGGACGCCGAGCCGCGACAGGCCCTCGAGGATCAGGTCGCCCGCGTGGCCGCCTACGTACCCGAGCGCGACGCTTTCCACGTTCAGCGCCCGTAGGGCCCGCGACACGTTGAAGCCCTTCCCGCCCACATCGATCCGCAGCCCGGTGGCGCGGAGCACCTCGCCGAAGGAGATGGCAGGGACCCGCAGCTCCCGGTCCACGGCGGGGTTCAAGGTCAGGGTGTAGATCACGGGACGGCTCCGGTGAGAGGCGATCGGTGAGAGAAATACTGCGGGATCGTGGCGGGGCGAAAGGACATCACTACCGGGAGCGGCCCGGGCTCGCCCCGCCCCCTCCCCGCGGTTCCACCTTCGCCGATCGAAGCCGGAAACAGGGCCTCGGTGGATCTCACCCCGGAGGGGCCGCAAGGCGGCTCTGACTCGCGGTCAATCCGGAAGGCTCGAGGTTCGTCCATGGCCCGGCGTCGGTGCGTCGCCCGTGCGCCCCAGCCTTCCGGGTGGCCTCACGGGCGTCACAGGATGCGTCGGGGGCTTTCGGTCCCGAGCTCCCGGCGGCGATCCGCCGGAGAGGCACGTCATGAGCTCACGGTGAATCGAGGCGCGTCTGCCCAGAGCCCTTCGAGGTCGTAGAACCCCCTCGACTCGCGGTTCATGACGTGGGCCACCACGTCGCCGTAATCGACCAGGATCCACCGGCCGCTCTCGTACCCCTCCACGCCTACCTTGGAGACGCCCCGCCCCTTCATGGTCTGCTCGACGTGATCGGCGATCGCCCCTGCCTGCCGGTCGGAGTCGGCGGTTACCACCACGAAGTAGTCCGCATAGCTCGTGAGCCCCCGGACGTCGAGGACGATCACGTCTTCCCCCTTCTTGTCCAGGGCAGCGCGGGCGATGGCGAGCGCGGTGGGGCGCGCCTCGTCGCTCTCGGGCGGCGCGGCGGGAGCCTTTTCGGCCGGGGAAGAGGGCGCCGGCGGCTTGCCGAGCGCCGCCCGGGAGGGCGCCCGGCGCGGCGGGGCCCCCCCCCTCCTCTTGGGCTCCGCCCGCCTCTTGCGGGCAGGTACGGGGGAGCGCTTCGCAGAGGTGGCCGCCGCCGTCTTCTTGTTCGCCATGCCGGGTGGACCCTCCCCTAGCCCCGGACCTGCCCGTCGCCCAAGACCACGTACCGCTGGGTGGTCAACTCGGCGAGGCCCATGGGGCCGAACGCGTGCAGCTTGGTGGTGGAGATACCGATCTCGGCGCCGAGCCCCAGCTCGCCGCCGTCGTTGAACCGCGTGGAGGCGTTCACCATCACCGCGCTGGCGATCACCTCCCGTTCGAAGCGGCGGGCACTGGCGAGGTCGCGCGTGAGGATGGCCTCGGTGTGCATCGAGCCGTAGCGAGCGATGTGCTCCAGCGCTCCGTCCAGGTCGGCCACCACCCGGACGGCGAGGATCTTGTCCAAAAACTCCTTGCCGTAATCGCCCGGGCCGGCGGGCGAGGCCGGTACCCCCGCCCGCGAGAAGAGGGTGAGGGCCGTGGGGTCGCAGCGGAGTTCCACACCGGCCTCTGCGAGGGCCTTGCCAACCGGGGGGAGAAGCCTCTCCGCCGCTCCACGGTGGACGAGCAGGCACTCGATGGCGTTGCAGACCGAGGGGCGTTGCACTTTCCCGTTCAGGGCGATCGCCACCGCCTGCTCCTCGTCGGCGCTCTCGTCGAGGTAGAGGTGACAGACGCCCTCGTAATGCTTTACCACCGGGACCCGCGAGCGCTCCACCACGGAGCGGATCAGCGAGGGGCCCCCTCGGGGGATGCACAGGTCGACGAGCTCGTCGAGCCCGAGGAGCTCGTAGGTGGCCTCGCGGTCCGGGGTGGGAACGACCTGCACCGCGGCGGCCGGCAGCCTCGCGGCGGCGAGCCCCTCCGCGAAGGCGCCGGCCAGGGCGAGGCAGGACCGGAGCGCGTCTGAGCCGGGCCGGAGGATCACCGCGTTGCCGCTTTTCAGGCACAGCGCGGCGGCGTCGGTGGTCACGTTGGGCCGCGCCTCGTAGATCATGAGGATGGTTCCGAGCGGGATCCGGACCTTCTTCACCTCGAGGCCGTTCGGCCGCCGCCAGGTGGATGTCACCTCTCCCACCGGGTCGGGCAGCGCGGCGACCTCGAGGACGGCCCCGGCGATTCCCTCGAGGCGCTTGCGATCGAGCGCCAGCCGGTCCAGGAATGCGGCCTTCATCCCGGCGCGCCGGGCGGCCGAGACGTCCTCGCCGTTCGCCTCGAGGATCGACTCCGCCCGGGCCCGGATGGCCCCGGCGGCCGCCCTGAGAGCGGCGTCCTTGGCCCTCGTGTCGGCGCGTGCCAAGGCGCGGGAGGCCTCCTTCGCCGCCTGCGCCATGCGCCGCATCTCGGCGGCCAACCCCTGGTCCCGCGGGCTCTCCATCTGCTACTCCCGGACGCTCTCGAGGACCACCAGGTCATTCCGGTGGACGACCTCGTCGAGGTACTTATACCCGAGCGCCCGCTCGATCTCCTTGGTCTTGAGCCCGGCGATACGGCGCAACTCGTCGGCGGCGTAACCGGCAAGCCCGCGCGCGAAGGGGTGACCTTGGTCCACCGCGATGTCGACCGGGTCTCCCACCCCGAACTGTCCCTCCACCCCGCGTACCCCGCTGGGGAGAAGGCTCCTCCCCTGCTCGGAGAGGGCCCGGCGCGCGCCCGGGTCCACGAGGATCGTTCCCTTGCCCCGCGCCGCGACCGCCAGCCACCCCTTGCGCGAGGAGAGGCGCTCGTCGCCTCGGGCGAAGATCGTGCCGAGCCGAGCGCCCGCGAGCAGGTCCGGGATCGCCCGCGGGCGGCGGCCGGAGAGGAGCGCGGTGACGACTCCCTGTGCCGCGAGCCGGCGGGCGGCGCGCACCTTCGTGGCCATGCCCCCGATGCTCCGTTCCGTGCCCGCTCCACCAGCGATGCGCTCGATCTCCACCGTGACCCGGGGCACCTCGTGCAAGAGCACCGCCCCGGGCATCGTGGGATTGCGGTCGTAGAGTCCCTCCACGTCGGTCAGCATCACCACCGCGTCGGCCTCGATGCACCCCGCCACCAGCGCCGCCAAGGTGTCGTTGTCACCGACCTTGATCTCGTCGACCGCCACGGTGTCGTTCTCGTTCACCACCGGGACGACTCCCTGCTCGAGCAGCTTCGCGAAGGTTCGCCGGGCGTTGAGGAACCGCTGGCGCGAGGCTAGGTCGTCGGCGGTGAGCAGCACCTGTGCGGTAGAGAGGCCGTGGGCGCCCAGCGCTTCCCCCCAGGCAGCCATGAGGTGCGGCTGGCCCACCGCCGCCGCACCCTGCTTGGTAGGGATATCCCAGGGCTTCCCCCGGGATCGGACCAGACCGAGCTTCTCGGCGCCGAGCGCCACGGCGCCGGACGAGACCAGCACCAGGCGACGGCCCCGGGCGACCTCGGCCAGGTCCGCCCCAAGCCGGATGCAGTTGGCCCGGTCGAACCGGCCCTCCCCATCGGTGAGGCTGCCGGTGCCCACCTTCACGACGAGCCGCCTCACGCGGTGGAGGGCACTGCGCGGCATGGGTCCCTAAGGCAACCGGTAGGTCACCGAAGCGGAGATGGGCATGAGGTTCTGGCCCGCCCGGGCCGACATCTGCAGGAATACCATGTAGCCGAATCCCGAGTTGTCGACCCGGCGGGCCTCGATGGCGTCGGTCGAAACCATCCGGATCTCGCCCTTCGCGCCGCTCGTGGCGAGCTTCGCCATCATGGTGTCGTCGGATCGATACAGGTAGGCGCCGCCGTCCACCGCCTCGTCATTGTCCCAGAGGGTGTAGCTGAAGCCGGTCACCAGCGCACCATCGGGCAGGGAAATGGGGATGACGAGGAAGTCGTCCTCGCCGGAGGTCTGGAACCGGCCCACGCCGCCCGGCACGCTGGCCTGGGCGGTCCCCGTGGCTGAGCTCCGGGGCTGGCCGGCCAGGGCCGAGACCGAAACCACGCCCCGCGGGAGCCGCTGGCACACAACCGACCCGTCCTCCCCCACCACGCGGATCGCCGACCCCGGTGAACACGTCCCGGTGATCCGGGCCTGCTTGCCCTCGAGGATCTCGCGGGTGCGGATGATCTCGGTGGTGTGGGTCTCGAGCACGTCGGTGACCGCCACCGGCATGCGCTCGACCGCGATCCGGCCGCTCTGGATCCGCTCCGCGTCGATGGGCGGGCCCGCGGTCGGGCGTTCGGGGGGCAGCGCGACCACGGGGGCGGGGGGCGGGGGCTGCCGCCCGAGCACGTACCCCACGGCGACGCACAGCCCGGCGAGGAGGAGACCGCCGACCAACAGCGCCAGCTTGAGCTTCATCGAAAGCCTCCGGCGGGGATCGCTTCTACCTTGCGTTGGAAGGCCGTTCAACCGGGCCTTTGCCCCTCTCTCGCCCGCGCGCCGCTCCCCCGCGACCTTCCAGGAAAGACGCATCTGGCCGCCAACCCCGGCCGGGGCGCTCCACGGGGCCTCGCTCATCCAGAAAGGACTCGCACGAGCTGCCAGCCTCCAAAGACGAGCAGGGCGGTCCCCGAGGCGAGGCCCAACCCCCGGGCCGCCCGTGGGCCCGCGCGCGCCATGGAGCCGGCCGCGACCGCCAGCGCCGCGTTGCCGGCGCTGATGCAGCCGTAGAAGCTCGCGAGAAACGCGATCGCGCCACCGGGCGCTGCGCGCCAGGCAGAAGCGACCAGCGGGCCACCCACCGCGCTCCAGAAGATCCAGGCATTCGGGTTCGTCACATTTACGACCGCGGCGGCGAGAAAGCTCCCGAGCCGCCCCTCGCTTGGGCCGAGGGACTCGGGGCTCCTTCCGCGCTCGCTTTCCAAAGCCCTGGGGACGCTCCCACGGGATGCGGTGCGGAGCGTGGCGGCGCCGATCCCGAGCACCACGAGCGCCCCCGCGGCGGTGAGCGACCGGAGAAAGGTCGAGGGGAGCCGGTTCAGCACCGAAAGGACCACCGCGATCACCACCGGGTCCGAGGTGGCCGGGACGAGCGAAAGCGGCAGCGCCCGGGCCGGCCCCAGGCGGAGCGAGCGGGCCACGAGGACCGCCTGGAAGGGCCCCGGCGCCGCCGCCGACGAGAGCCCCAAGAGGACGCCCTGCAGCGCGAGCGCGATCACCGGAGCGGGAGCTCCAGACCCATGTCCACGAGCCGGAGCAACACCTCGGCGTTGCCGATGGCGTCGTGCACCGGGTGGTGGTCGTGCGCAGTCCGTCGCAGGTGCTTCCACTGAGCGTAGGCGTCCCTCACCACCCCGCAGTAGAGGTCCCCGATGCGACGGCCGCTGTAGCCGAAGGGGTTTCGTTCGAGGTAGGTGTGGAAGTACCAGTTCACGAACTGCCAGTCGAAAGCGAGGTTGTCCGAGAAAAGAACCGGTCGCCCGCGGCTCGTCTCCAGGACCCAGCGCTCGAATGCCTCCATGACCTGCCCAGGCTCGTCGAAGCGGAGGTGCTCCTCGCGCGTGACTCCCGAGACCGAGAGGGCCTCGGGCATATAGCGATCGGAGACTGGGCGGGTCCGGCCGTGGAAGGTCCGGGAGAGCGACGGCTCGACCACCACCGCGCCGAACGAGACCATCGAGTACTTGCCCGGGATCGGGCCGTCGGCCTCGACGTCGACCACGTAGAGCGACATGGGAGGGCGAGATAACCACGACCGCCCGCCGACGTCGAGGGATGCTCGGCAAGCCGCCACCCTCCCCGTCCCAGACCCCTCCGAGCGACGAGAGCGCCCCAGCGGCCGCGCTCCGGTATGTTCGGGCCGTGCCGACAAGAGAGGAGGCGGGAACGCGCTGGGTGGCCGGGGTCGACGGGTGTCGAAGCGGCTGGGTCGTGGTACTCCGAGAGTGCGTGACGGGAGAGTTGCGCGCCCGCGTGGCCCCGGCCTTCGACGCGGTGCTCGCCCAGGCCGAGGCGCCTTGGGTCGTCGGGGTCGACATGCCGATCGGCCTCCTCCCGGCGGGGGCCGCGGGCGGCCGCACCTGCGAGGTCCTCGCCCGGCGGCTCCTCGGACCGCGCTCCTCGAGTCTCTTCTCGGCGCCGACACGGAGCGCGCTCGAAGCGTTCCGGGCAGGGGGAGGCTACCGGGCCGTGTCGCTCGCGAACCGGGGAGCGCCCTCGGGGCCCGGGCTCTCTCGCCAGGCCTTTGGGCTGCTCTCCAAGATCAGCGAGGTCGACCGGGCGCTTCCCACGGCGCGGTGCCGGATCGTCGAGGTTCACCCGGAGCTGTCCTTCCGGGAGGCGAACGGGGGGAGAGTGGTCGAAACCCGAAAGCGTACCGCCGAGGGCCGCAGGGAGCGGCTCGAGGTGCTCGCTCGCCACGGGTACACATTTCCCCTCGCTCTTCTCGCCCGCCCAGGGCGAACCTTTCCCGCCGGCGCGAAGCCCGACGACCTTCTGGACGCCTGCGTCGCCTGCTGGACCGCGGAACGCGTCGCCCGGGGCACGGCGGTGGTCCTTCCCGGGGATTGCCCCCTCGATGCGCGCGGGCTGCGGATGGAGCTCTGGCGTTGAGCGAACGGCGCGCCCACGGGAAACCCTGCTCGCAGGAGCCCGCCGGAAGTGCCCCCTCGTCCGCTCGTGTCAGGCCGAATGCTCTTCGATCGGGCGGGAGTGCGCTCCACGAGAGGAGCCACCGTACCTGGCGCGACCGCTGGCGGTCCTGGCTCGCTGGACCTCTTCGTCGCCCGGGATGGAAGCGACCCTGACCATCCTGGCGATGGTCGAAGTGCCGAACGCGGCCAAGTCGGTTCTCCTCTCTTCCTCCTCCCCCCCCCCCGAGCTTTCCCCTCTCGAAGGAAGGACCGGCCCCTTCTCGTTCGCGGGGAGGGCTCGTCCGCTCTTGCCCGGCCCACGAGGCGTGCGTGTCCCTCGCCGCTCGCCATGCGAAACTAGGAGCATGCGCCTCCACCAATTCCCGTACAGCCCCTTCGCGGCCAAGGTCCGCAAGTACCTCGAGCTCAAGGGGCTGTCCTGCGAGATCGTGAACGTGCCCTACCTGGACCGCCGGGAGCTCGTGGCCCTCACCGGTGGAACGATGCAGATCCCGGTGCTCGAGGACGGTGGGCGGGTGCTCGAGGAGAGCGCCCGCATCACCGCCTACCTGGACGAGTCCTACCGGCCCTCGTTGCGGGAGGACCCGCTCTCCTCCGTCCTCGAGGGATGGGCCGACAACGTCCTCGAGGACGTCGCCTTCCGGCTGGCCACGCCCGGTGTTCATGACAGGTTCGCCGAGCTGGAGGGAGGGCGGAGGGACGCCCCGGCCTTTTTCCGGCTGGTGAAGGAGCGGAAGTATGGTCCGGGCTGCGTCGAGGGTTGGCGGTCGGCGGAGCGGGCCCTCGTCGAGCGGCTGGGGGCGCTGCTCGTCCCCATCGGGCGAGCGCTGGCCGCGCGGCCGTTCATCCTCGGCACACGCCCCTCCCTGGCCGACGCGGCGGTGTTCGGGCAGCTCTTCATGGTGGAGTTCGGACTGCCCGGGTTCGTGGAGCACGAGCTGCCCGCGCTCTCGGGCTGGTATCGCAGGGTGGGAACGGCCAAGAAGGTAGTCACGGAAGGTTGACCTCCGCCAGGGCGACAGACGCCATGGAGACCGGCGCGATCCGATGAAGCGGTCCGTCGCCTGGGTCGGTCGCGCCGAGGTCGGCCTGACCCTGGTGCGGGAGGGACAGACGCCCATCGGGGTCCTCTTCCCCGGCCGGTCTCGGAGGATCGACCGAGGATCCACGATGTTGACGCGCAAAGTCCGTTGCCCGAAGGACCTCTCCAGCCGGCACGGATCTTCCATCCCTCGACGCGGACACGAGGGTCCTCGCGAAACGCCTTTTTGTGCCCACGAGGGTAGGTCGAATGCAGACCAATGGCGCGACCGTGATCCGCATGGACGGTGTCTTTGACTTATCAGCCGCCGAGCAGCTCGCCCGTGCCCTCGACCAGACCGACGAGAACGAGCAGGTGCGGATCGATCTCACCCAAGTCCGCGAGTTTCACGACTATGGAGTGACCGTCCTCGCGCAGGCGCTGTCCTCGCGCGGGGCGCGGGTCATCGTGCGCGGCCTGACGCAGCACCACCTGCGCCTTCTTCGCTACTTCGGCGTCGAGACAGAGGAACAGAGCCCGGGCACGGAGCTCGAGCTGGTTTGAAAGAGGCGCACCGGTTACTGGAGTTTGGGCCCGAGGGACTCGGGCCGCGGTCAGGTTCCCTCGAGATCGCCTCCTCGGTCATGGGACAGAGATCTGCCGCGCGGCCCTTCCGGCGTTCCCCACCGCCGCCAGGCTTGCCGGTATGCCCCCCGCTGCCCGAGAGCCCCGCATCGGCGACGGGCCCTCTCGTCGGGAATCAGTCGTGGGCGATAGCCTTCGCGTGCCGACGCGAGCTCACCCTCCTCGGGTCCTGATTCGCCCGCGGCGCTGGTGCACCCCTCACGCGCGGCGGCGGGCACGCGCCCGCTCGCGGCGGGTGCGCCCTTTCGCTAAGGAGGCGAGCCCGTGGCTTGCGCCGCTCCCGTCCTCGGACTCGCAGCCGGAAGATCCGCCTCCCCTAATGCTCCCACCACCATCGAGAACCCGCGCTCCAACACCGGCGAAAGCGCCGGGCCGTAGTAGGTACGCTCGGGGTGACTCTCCCGTCCATCCGATCGGTCGGCGGTGTCGAGGTACCCGAGATACCCATCGGCCAGGGACACCACCACCGCATCCGGTCCTCCCATCTCGCGGAGGCGAAGGGTGAGGTGCGACATCACTTCGCCTGGAGCATCGAGGAAGAGGACCGAGCCGAGGCGCAGGGCGGAGAGGCGCGCCTGGGCGGGGAGAACGAACGTGGCGAGGTTCGTGGCGGCCTGACGCAGCAGGGTGGGGATGGCGGGTGGGGAGGGCGTGGGCAAGGTCACCTCCGCCGCGGCATAGGCGACCATGGGTGCGGCATCCGGCGGTCCGAAGGAGAGCGCCCCGACAGCGCGGTCGACCGCGGCGCCGTACGTCTCGTCGGTAAGGGGTCCCCAAGACTCGGGCATGTACGTCCCCTGATCTCCCACCGCTCCTTGCAGGAGGAGCCTCACCCCGCGCCGGCTGCGCGCATAGAACCGTGCCGGCCAGTCCCCGGAGATGCGCCGGTTATGGATGCCGAGCGTGGTGGGGTGGGAGCCGAAGACGGTCAGCTCGGCGAGCGGCTGCCCGTCGGGCCGGTCGATCCGCATGACCGTGAGGCGGCCGTCGGGGGTCGCGTCGTCCCGCCCGGCCACGAGCTCGGTGTCTCGCCCCCGTCCCACCGATAGCCGGGCTGGACCGAGAGAGGCGAGCGCCCTCCTGAGCGACTCCGCCATGGCGTTCGCGACGAGGTCGCGCATGGCTGGGTCATACGGAGCGAGGCCGGCACGCTCGGCCACCGGGTTCTCGTAGTAGCCGCCCAAGGAGGCGTGGGTGTGGGTTGCCGCCAGGATGACGCCCGAGAGCTCAAGGCCCTCGAGACGGGCCAGCACCGCCGCCCGAAGGGCGTCCGGCACGAGCAGGAGCTCGGCCGAGACGAGGCCGATCTTGAGCTCGCCGGAGGAGAGGACCAGCGCGCGGGCCGTGACCGGATCGGCCCCGTCGCTCCGGTAGGTGAGGTGGGCGAAGCCGGCGATGGGGGCACCCAGCGGGACATCCATGGAGGCGACGCCCACGCCGGCCTCGAAGGGGCCGTTCCCGCGGACGATCGCCTCGAGGCGAGGCGCCTGGCCTGGACGGGGCTTGACCCACGGAAGGGACAGGATCCCCAAGGCGGCGGCACCGGTACCGAGGAGCAGCGCGACGAAAAACACCAGACTCTTGGCGGGGAGCCTCGTCAAGCGCTCTCCGTTATACTCCGACATCCCATGGGCTACGACGCCGTATACGACAAGATGAAGGACGAGTGCGGCGTCTTCGGCATCTGGGCGCTCGGGCAGTCGGAGGAGGCCGCCAACTTCACCTACCTCGGTCTTCACGCCCTCCAGCACCGCGGACAGGAATCAGCCGGGATCGTGTCCACGGAGGGCGAGGCACTCCACGTCCACCGCGACATGGGGCTCGTAGCGGACATCTTCACAGCGCCGGTCCTGGAGCGGCTCAAGGGGGGCGCCGCCATCGGCCACGTCCGGTACTCGACCACCGGCGCGTCCCACGTGAAGAACGCACAGCCCGTGGCGGTGCAGTACGCGGGGGGAGCGGTGGCGGTGGCGCATAACGGAAACATCGTCAACGCCGAGGTCCTCCGCGCCGACCTCGAGGCCCAAGGGTCGATCTTCACCTCGTCCACGGACACCGAGGTGCTCGTCCACCTGCTGGCCCGCGCCTGTCCCGTGGGTTCCCCGGGGACGCCGGAGTACCTCGTGAGCTCCATCCGGCAGGCCCTGAGCAAGGTGGCGGGCGCCTACACCCTCCTCTTCCTCACCCCGCGAGCGCTGCTCGGCGTACGCGATCCCATGGGGTTCAGGCCGCTCGTCGTCGGGCGCCTCAAGGGCAGCTACTGCCTCGCGAGCGAGACCACCGCGCTCGACCTCATCGAGGCCGAGTACGTCCGGGAGGTGGAGCCCGGAGAGATGGTAATTCTCGACGGCGATGGACTCCGCAGCCAACCGCTTTTTCCCGATCAGCGCCCCCCGCAGCGGCTGGGACGTTGCGTGTTCGAGTACATCTACTTCGCTCGGCCCGACTCGGTGCTCTTCGGGCGGTCGGTCTACACCGTTCGGCAAGCGTTGGGTCGAAGGCTCGCGGAGGAATGCCCCGCAGAGGCCGATCTCGTCGTCCCGGTCCCCGACTCGGGCGTGCCGGCCGCCATCGGCTACGCCGAGCGGAGCGGCGTGCCCTTCGCCATGGGGCTCGTTCGCTCCCACTACGTGGGTCGAACCTTCATCGAGCCGCAGCAGTCGATCCGCCACTTCGGCGTGAAGCTGAAGCTGAACGCCTTGAAGGACGTGCTCCGTGGCCAAAGGGTGGTGGTCGTCGACGACTCGGTCGTGCGCGGGACCACGAGCCGAAAGATCGTGAAGATGATCCGGGACGCTGGTGCGAGCGAGGTCCACCTCCGCATCAGCTCGCCCCCCACGGCCTGGCCCTGCTATTACGGGATCGACACCCCCACCCGGCAGGAGCTCATCGCTGCCAACCACCGGGTCGACGAGATCGTCACCTACGTCACGGCCGACTCGTTGGGTTACCTCTCGCTGGAAGGCGTCTACGCAGCGGTGGGGGACGCCCGGTCCGGCTACTGCGACGCCTGCTTCTCGGGAGAGTACCTGATCCAGTTCTCGAGGCGAGCCGTGGCCTCGCCCTTGCGGGTAGTCGGAACCTGAGGGCGCTCGATTCAGGGGGGCTCGGGCGAGAGGGCCCTGAGCCCGTCCGCAACCGCGAGGCACAGGTTCTCGACGAGGTCCTGCCGGGCGTTCACCGCGTAGAGGTGGGGCGCGAGCCGGTAGTTCTCTCGCGACAGACGGATCGGGACGGCTCCGGGGAGGAGCCGCAGCAGGTCCGGGAGCACCTTGTCTCCGAGCCGGAGCGCGGTGTCCACCGCCAGGACGGCGAGGTGGGGCCGTAGCGAGCGTACCCGCGCCAAGAAGGCGCGGAGCTCCTCCCGCGAGACGTGCTTCGGGGGAGAGGACTTGAGCTCGATGTAGGCGAGCTTACCCTCGAGCGCAACCACCACGTCCAGATCGCCGCCCAGGCCGGGGTCCCCAGTGCGGACCCCGGTGGCCACCTGTGCAGCGAGCCGATTCCCGAGCTCCCGTCCCACCCACCACTCTAGGACGCCCCCGAAATTCCGAGCGGGGCGGACGAGCCGGTAACGCCCGTTTCCGGCGGGAGCGGCGAGCCCGAGCCGGACGAGTTCGTGCGCCATGCGGACCGCCACCTGCCCCCCCACGTACCGGGAGGCCTCATCCGGCCGGAACGGTCCGCCCGCCAGGATCGCCCCCCGCACGAACAGGCGAAAAGCGTAGTGGGAGAGAAGGGCGGCCAGGTGGTCGACGTGGGCCGTGGATAGATCGGGGGGAAAGGGTAGGTCGAGTGCGGCGGGGCGGGGCGTGAGCCCCCGGCGCGCGAGCATGGCGAGCGGTTCGGACGGCGAGGCGAACGGCATCGGCGGGCGGGCCAGGGACCCCCATCGCCGCGCGGCAGCGCGCTCCAGCTCCCCTGCGGTCCGCCTGCGGGTCACGGACGCCTCGCTGGCGAGCTTACCTGAACGGACCGATTCTCTGGACCTCCGCTCTCACCTCGTCGTCGTCCGGGGCGACCTCGTGCGCTTCGCGAGACCGCGCTGCCGCGAGCGCGACTCGCCTTGCCGCGAGGGGGCCCCATCTCTCCCAGAGGAGCCACCCGATGGCAGTGGGCCGCAAGCGGTGCTCAGGGGTCAGCTCCTTGGCCGCCTCCATCGACTCGGCCCGGGCCTCTCGCCTGGCAGCCGCCCCGGACGAGGCGCGCGAGTCGAGGACGTCGTTGCCATCTTTCCGCAGGGCCTGCAGAACCCAGCTGTTCCGGGGATCCCATTCCGGGCTGCGCTAATCTTCGACTCCATGGCAGCCGGAGGCCCCTGGCAGGTCGAGGATGGGGAGGTGCTCGTCTATCGCCTCTTCGACGTGGCCGACGCGGTCGACCTGCTCCGCGCCGAGGAGGCTGCTAGTGCCCCGAAGTTCCGGCTGAGGCTCGCCAGCGTGCAGTCGGCCACGGCACTCGAGCTCCCCCGCCCCCCGTTGCAGCTCGGGCTAGGGAGGCGGGCGCTGCCTCTCGCCAGCGGTCCGCGGGAGGCCGAGGCCACCGCCCGGGTATTCGACTATGGCGTGGTCTCCGTCTGCTACCGGCTATCCATCGCGCCCGGAACGCCCCTCGGAGATCTCCTCCCCCTCGCCGAGGAGCTCTTCGTGGAACCGTCTGTTGCCCTCGACGCCGGTGCCCGGCGGGAGGCCGAAGCCATCACGGCGGCCCTGGGGCCGGCGCTGGAGCATCCCCATTCCTGGGATGGGCTCGAGAGTTACCAGGTCTTCTTCGTTCGGAGGTGGGCGTGCGGGACGGTCGAGGCCTCCACCCTCCTTGCGGGGGCGCCAGTGCCCGAGTTGGTGCTGGGGGAGACGAGCCCGGTGCCCCTCTCCCCTACCGAGCGACAGGACGTGCTCGCGCAGCACCACTCGTACCTCGCCGACGACCTGGCGGTGGTGCACTGGAACTGCGCCTTCGTCTCGGAGCCGTCCGGCGTGGAGGATGTCCCCGACCTTCTGGAGCTGGCCACCGCCCAGCTGCTCGAGCTTCGCTACTATGACGCGCTGCTCGACCGGGAGTTGCATCGCATCTACGACGAGATCGAGGCGCGGGGGAGCCGGCTTTTGAACATCCTCACGCCCCGGTACCGGGAGCTTCGCCGCCGCACCGCCGCCCTGCTCCTCGAGCTCTCGGAGATGATCGAAAGGCTGGAAAATGCGGTGAAAATCGTGGGCGACCTCTACCTCGCCCGATTGTACCAGGGCGCGGTCCGCCGTTTCCGCCTCCCCGCCTGGCAGGAGACGGTCTTGCGCAAGCAGCGTCTTGTGGCCGAGGTGAACGACCTCATCGGAGACGCTGCCGACACGAGCCGGGCCGAGTGGCTGGAAATCGCGGTCATCGTGCTCATCGCGGTGGAGATCGTCGCCGCGCTCCGGTGACGGAGAGTGCGGATCGGCCGGAGGGGGGACCGGCGGGCGGGGGAGCCGATCCTCACGGCGGGCCCATTTTTCAGGCAGATCCGCGCGGGGCCTTGTTGACGTCGGGATCGGGACGAGATATCACCCGAGCCACTCGCCGCGTCAGAACCCTTGCGGCGTTGCGACAGGAGGGATCCACTACATGACGCAGGCACAGTTCTTCCAGGCGGTGGCCGAGGGCTCGCAGGTAGCCAAGGCTCAGGTTCGTGCCGTGTTCCAAGCGGTCGAGGAGGTCGTGACCAAACGCCTCAAGGCGGAGGGCAAGATCCCTCTCGGCGGTCTGGGCGCCGTGAAGCTCGTGGACCGCAAGGCCCGGATCGGTCGGAACCCAGCCACGGGCGAGCAGATCAAGATCCCGGCCCGCACCGCCATCAAGCTCACCCCCGCCAAGGCCCTGAAGGACATCTTCAACAAGAAGGCGAAGAAGTAACCCCCAGAGGGTTCTCTTCACCGCAGCTCGGACGCCCGCCGGACGGCCTCGTCGCGGCGGGTGTCTCGTTCTTGGGGGGGGGCGGCGAGTGAAGCCGGGCCGGCGACGCGCTACGACCGGAGGTGGAGGAGCATACGAACCGTGCTCACGATGTCCGAGAACTGCACCGGCTTCTGCAGGTAGACGTCGACCCCCAGTTCGATGGCGCGGAGTCGAGCGTCGTTCCCCCCGGCGCTGATCATGAACACCGGGACGCCCACCAGGCCCGGGTCGGCCCGCATCTGCTCGACCAGGGAGAACCCGTCCATCACCGGCATGTAGAGGTCGGAGATGACGAGGTCGGGTCGAGGCGGCTCGGCCAGCCGGCGCAGCGCCTCGTGGCCGTTGGCTGCATATTCCACCGTGAACCGGACCCGTCCCTCGTGCACCTTGAGCTTGCGAAGGGCGTACTCGTACATCTCCACGACGTGCGGGTTGTCCTCGACCACGAGCACCGTGAAGGCACGGCGGGGGGAGGAAGCGGGGGCGGGCGCGGCCTCGACGATCCGGGCGAGCTTGGCCCGGTCGGACTCGGCGGGCACTTTCACCGCCACGCCCGGCGGACCGTCGGCGGGGGACGACCGGATACGGACCACCTCGGCCTCGATCTCCACTGGGTCGAGCAGGCCGGGGAAGCTGATCACGAGAGGAAGTCGCTGTCCCACCTCGAGGTCCCGTTCGGTACGGACGAAGAGGCCTCCGCTCGAGACGTTCTCGGTGGCGTCCAGGGCTCCGGAGGGCAGGCCGGGGTGGTCGACGCGGAGCACGAGAGGGACGCGCGGATCCCTGCGTTTTTCTTTGACGTGCTCCATCAGACCCAGTCGAGTATATCCTCCGGGGACGAACGGCCGCGACGTCCTTGACACGCACAATCCCGCTCACTAGCCTGCCCCGCCGTTTGACCAGCCGTATCGACCTCTTATGAGCTCTCTCCCCTTGGGCGTCGCGCAGCCACTGCCGCGCGAGAAGGTCTAGCACTTCGAGCGCGAGGCGGCCGCCCTCGTCCGGCGGTATCCCCCCGAGCGCCGGGCCGCCGCGCTCCTCCCCCTGCTCCGGGCTGCGCAGGAGCTGTTCGGATACCTCTCACCCGAGGTGCAAGGGCTGGTGGCGGAGCTCCTGGGTGTCTCCCCGGCCCGGGTTGACGAGGTGGCCACCTTCTACCTCATGTTCCACACCCGGCCGTTGGGCCGGCATCTGGTGGAAATGTGCACCAACGTGTCCTGCTGCCTCACCGGGGCGGAGAGGATCTGGGCCCACCTGAAGAAGAAGCTCGGGGTGAAGCCGGGCGAGACCACCGCGGATGGCCGGATCACCCTGCGCGAGGTGGAGTGCCTGGGGTCGTGCGGGACCGCCCCCGCCATGCTGGTGGACGAGGAGATGCACGAGCGGCTCACCGTCGAGAAGGTCGACGAGATCCTGGGGAGGCTGGAGTGAGCGAGACGCGCATCCTCACCGCGCGCTGGGGAAAGCCAGGCTCGGCCACGCTCGACTCCTACCGGCGAGACGGCGGGTACCAGTCCCTGGACAAGGCCCTCGGCATGGATCCGGCCGCGGTGGTCGAGGAAGTGAAGCGCTCGAACCTGCGGGGCCGGGGCGGAGCCGGCTTCGCCACCGGCCTCAAGTGGTCCTTCCTGCCCAAGGACATCCGGCCCCGGTACCTCACGGTGAACGCCGACGAGTCCGAGCCCGGCACCTTCAAGGATCGGTACATCATCGAGCACGATCCCCACCAGCTCATCGAGGGGATCGCCATCACCTGCTGGGCGAACGACATCCACCTGGCCTACATCTACATCCGCGGCGAGTTCGCCAAGCAGACGCGCATCCTCACGAGGGCCCTCGAGGAGGCGAGGGAGGCCGGGATCATCGGACCGCGGCTCCTCGGGAAGAAGGACTTCGAGGTCGAGATCCACGTCCACCGGGGTGCGGGGGCGTACATCTGCGGGGAGGAGTCGGCCCTGCTCGAGTCGCTCGAGGGGAAAAAGGGGTATCCGCGGCTAAAGCCCCCCTTCCCGGCGGTGGTGGGGCTTTGGGGAAAACCCACCATCATCAACAACGTGGAAACCCTGGCCAACCTCCCCTGGATCGTCGAGCACGGCGGCGAGGCCTTCGCGGCGCTCGGGACCGGCAAGTCGGGCGGGACGCGGCTCTTCTGTGTCTCCGGCCATGTGAAACGCCCGGGGGTGTACGAAAAGCCCGTCCACCAGAACCTGAAGCGGCTCCTCGAGGAGGACTGCGGGGGGATCGTCGGGGGACGAAAGGTGAAGGCGGTCATCCCCGGTGGCTCCTCCGCCCCGGTCCTCTCGGGGAGCGAAATCGACGTGTCGCTGGAGTTCGACGCCCTCAAGGCGGCCGGTACCATGGCCGGCTCCGGGGGGATCATCGTGTTTGACGAGTCTGCCTGCATGGTGCGGGCGCTCAGGCGCATCGCCCGGTTCTATGCCGAGGAGAGCTGCGGGCAATGCACCCCCTGCCGCGAGGGCGCCCCGTGGATGGAAGGGGTGCTCGATCGGATCGAGGCGGGAGAGGCCCAGCTGGCCGACGTCGCCCGGCTCGATCAGGTTGCGGGGAGCATCATGGGCATGACCATCTGCGCCCTGGGGGACGCCGCCGCCATGCCCGTGCAGTCGTTCGTGAAGAAGTTCCGCGACGAGTTCGAGCGCCACGTCGCCGAGCGCCGCTGCCCGTTCGGGGAGCACGCCTGGGGGCTCGATCAGACCTCGCGCGCCGCGCTGGTCGGGGACGTGGCCTACTAGAAGGGATGACCATGAGCGCCACCGCCGAAGAGGTCACCTTCTTCATCCTGGCCGTTCCGCTCCTGTGCGCCGCCGTGGGGGTGGTGATCTCGAAGAACCCGGTGTACGCGGCCATGAACCTCGTGGCCACCTTCATCTTCTTGGCCGGGATCTACGTGCTACTCGTCGCCCACCTCATCGCCTTCATGCAGGTCCTCGTCTACGCAGGCGCGGTGATGGTCCTCTTCCTCTTCGTGATCATGCTCATCTCGCTGGGCGACGAGCACCTCGTGAAGGAGCGCTACCGGGGGATGCAGCTGCTCGGAGCGGCCGGCGCCATCGGCCTGGCGGCGGTCCTGTCGTGGGCCATCCTGGACGTGGCCCGGGCCACGCCGGCCAGCCTCCCCCCCGACTTCGGGACGGTCAAGGCCGTGGGGCGGGTCCTCTTCACCCAGTACCTGCTCCCCTTCGAGGCCACGAGCCTGCTTCTCCTCGCCGCCATCGTGGGGGCCGTGGTGGTGGCCAAGGAGCGGATCTGACCATGCCCGTCCAGTACTACCTCCTGCTCGCCGCCCTCCTCTTCGCCATCGGCCTCGTGGGCGTGCTCATGAAGCGGAACGCTCTCATCGTGATGATGTGCGTGGAGCTCATGCTCAATGCCGCCAACCTGACCTTCCTCGCGTTCGCTCGCCAGCGAGGCAGCATCAACGGCCAGGCGATCGCCTTCTTCGTCATCGCCGTGGCCGCCGCCGAGGCCGCGGTGGGGCTCGCCATCGTGCTTGCGATCTACCGGACCCGCGGCGGCGTGAACGTGGACGAGGTGCGAACCCTGCGCGAGTAGCCTTCCCCCCCGGATCGTGCCGGTGCGGTAAGCTCCCAACATGCTCGCCCGCTGCGCCCGTTGCCAGGGCACCTTCACCACCGACCACTACGGCCGCCAGCGTTGCCCGCATTGCGGTTCGGATCTCGTCTTGGCGGACCCGAACGCTCCGCAGCCGACCGTCCCTGCCGAAGGAGCGGGATCCGCCCCGCCCGAGGGTGGGCCTCCCCTCGGGGCCCCTCCTCCGCCGAGCGGAGGCTGGGCGCCTCTACCGCCGCCACCGCCTGCGCCGGGCGAGGTTCCCTCGCCGTTCGCAGAGCGTGCCCGCCGAGGCTTCTTCTCCTCCTTCTTCGAGACCTGGAAGCTGGCGAGTGTCGAGCCCCAGGCCTTCTTCGCCCGCGTGCGCACCGACCAGCTCGCCTCGGCTGTCCTCTTCGGCGTGCTGGCGAGCTGGGTCGGATCCGCGGTCGCGGCACTGTTCGGGTGGCTGGGCGGAGCCGCCTGGATGGGTGCCGTGCGCCAGGCGATGCAAGGGATTCCGGGCGAACGGTCGCAGATCCTCGAGCGGCTGGCGGTGGCCATGGGCGGCGGAGCGACCCTCATCCGCGTCGTGCTCGCCCCCGTCTTCGCCGTCGTCTTCATCTTCGTCGGCGCGGGGATCCTTCACCTCTTCCTCCTCCTGTTCCGGGGAGGGGCCCGGGGCTTTCACGCAACACTGACGGTGATGGCGTACTCCTCGGGTGTGTACCTCCTGTCCGCGGTCCCCGTCTGCGGCGGGGTGGTGGCGCCGATCTGGCAGGCGGTGATCCTGGTGATCGGGCTCGCCGCCGTCCACCGCTGCTCCATGGGCAAGTCCGCAGGCGCGGTACTGGTGCCCCTTCTTCTCTGCGTCTGCTGCGCGTGCCTCGCCGGGTTCGCGCTCGCGGGGGCGATCGCGACCGCCCTGGGGCACCTGCAGGGCGGCGTGAGCAACCTCTAGGAGAGGGGCCGTGATCGCGGACCGCGAACCTGCGCCCCCCTCGGTCGAACGGTTCCGCCCGCCCCGGACACGACTCGGAGTGCCGGAGGTATATGCCGCCGTCGCGCTCCTGTCCTTCCTCGTGGCGCGGTTCGTTCCGGTGCTCGATCTCGATTATCCGTGCGTGTTCCTGACCCTCACCGGGCACCCATGCGCCACCTGCGGGATGACCCACGCCTTCGTGCGCCTGGCGCACGGCCAGGTGGCCGAGGCCTTCCGGTGGAACCCCCTGGGCGCCCTCTTCGCCGCCGCGGCCTGGGCCTTCGCGGCGCTGGATCTCGTGCGCGTCGTCGCCGGACTCTCGTTCCCGGTCGTGCCCCGCGAGAAGCTGGGGCTCTGGCTTCGGGTGGGGGTAGCGGCGTTCTTCGCCAACTGGGCGTACCTGTGGCTGCACGGCCTGGGCCCCTGAGTGCGCCGGGAGGCCGTCTTGAACGAGAACGCCCTCGGGGTTCTGCTCGTGGCCTTGGGCTACCTCTCCGGGTCGGTGCCCTACGGCTACCTCATAACGCGGCTCGCGACCGGCGCGGACCTCCGGCAGGTGGGGTCGGGCAACATCGGCGCCACCAACGCGGCCCGTGCCGGGGGGAAGAGGTTGGGCGTCTTGGTCCTCTCCTTGGACATGCTCAAGGCGGTCGTCCCCGTCCTCGCCGCCCGGTCGCTGCTCGACGGCAGCGCGACGGCCGAGAACTGGGCGACCGCAGTGGCCCTGGCCGCATTCGTTGGTCACCTGGCTCCGGTCTGGCTCGGGTTCCGGGGCGGCAAGGGCGTGGCCACCGGGCTGGGGGTGTTCCTGGTCCTCGCCCCATGGGCGGCCCTGGCCGGGGCGGTGGCCTTCGCGCTCGTCTACGGCGCCACCCGCATCTCCTCCCTCGGCTCGCTCGGGGGGACGGCCGTCTGCTGTGCCGGCGCGTTCGTGGCCTGCGGGACCCGAAGCCCGGTCCCGTGGGCGGGGCTCGCCATGGCCCTCCTCGTCGTCTTCCGCCACCGGGCGAACATCGCGAGGCTCCTCAAGGGCGAAGAGGGGAAGCTGTAATCGTCCCGAGGGCGGGCGAAGTCCCGAGGTCGGCTCGAGGGACGATCTGCAGCTCGCCACGCCGGGTTCTTCCTGCGACTGACCGCGGCGGGCGGTGCGATCGGTGATCCCGGGCCGGTCGCCAGAGCACCTGGCGAGGAGGTGCCCTTCTCGATCTTGGCGATGGCTCTCAGCCGACTCTGGTGCCCCTCCCCGCGCGCTGGCGTTACGCTCCCACGCGGTCTGCCCGGGCACCGAGGAGGAGGCGGCACCAAAACGACGGCGGGGCCGCTCCCTCTTCATTTGCTCTGCGGGAGCATCGGGCCGGCGGGAGGAGACGCGGGCTCGGTGAGCCCTGCCGCTGTGCCGCACCCAAAGCGGCTCGCGTCGCGCAGCCGGGGGGTCCTAGGTGAGTTCCCCGAATTCCCCCCGAGAGAGCATGCCCGTCATCGAGGTGCCGGTCAGGGCCCGGAGCGCACGGGAGGCGACTTGGATTCCGCCGTCTCCGGGCCGGGGCGTATGCTTTCCCGGATCGGTGTGGCGTCGCGAGGTTCGAGAGGCGACATGTTCGTGCTCGCCCGGAAGTACGGTCGGCTGGGAAACCGGCTCCGCCGCGCCGCCCACCTCGTCGCCGCCGCCATCGATCACGGGCACACCTTAGTCGACCTGTCCTTTTCCGAGTACGCCGCCGACTTCGAGGCCACCCGACGCGACCTCTTCTGTCGCTACCCCCCCGCCCGCCGCGCCCTCCCCGCCCCGCGGTGGATCCGCGCCCTCCTGGACCGGCTCGCCACGCTGGCCCTGCGCATCGCGAGGCTCGTCTCCCCCCCCGGCGCCCTCCTGCGCGCGGTGGTGTGGCGCGACGTGGAGGTCGAGTACCGGCTCGACGCGCCCGCCTTTCGGGACCTCGCTCGCCGGTCGCGGATCCTGCTCTTCGAGGGGTGGACGTTCCGGACGAGCGCGGTCGAACGCCACGCAGCTGCCATCCGGGCCCACTTCACCCCGGCGCGGGCCCTCGCCGAGCGGGCCGAGGCGATCGCCTCGGGCCTACGTTCGAAGACCGAAATCCTGGTGGGTGTCCACCTGCGCCGGGGCGATTACGACACCTGGCTCGGGGGGCGGTACCACTACCCGCCGTCCGCTTACGCCGACCTGATGCGCCGGGTCCTCACCCTCTTCCCCGGGCGGCGTGTCCTCTTCCTCGTCTGCTCCAATGAGCCGGTCCCGAAGGACTCGTTCGACGGGCTGCCCTACGCCCTCGGGACCGATCACCCAGTGGTGGACCTGTATACGCTGGCGCGCTGCGACTACCTCCTGGGCCCGCCTAGCAGTTTCACCCTATGGGCGTCCTTCGCCGGCGACGTGCCGCTCTGGTTCGTCGATCGCCCGGAAGCGGAGCCGTCCCTCGAGGTCTTCGTGCGACGCACGCCATGAGGTGCGCCGCACCCTGCCGCTCGCAAACTCGAGGCGGGATGATCTTCGTGGTCGTCTTTCCCTGGCCTCGTCCCCGCTCCGGCCGGTCCCGGTTTCCTTTGCCCGCGCCCGCCGGAGGACCTGCACCGCGATCCTGGGCCTTGGGGTGCAGGGAGCGTTCACGATCGCGGTGGGGCTCGGAAGGTGCGGATCCACGGTCGGGAAGGTCCAGCGGGGAGCACGCATCCCGTCACGCGTTCGGTGCGGGCGAGACCTCCCCGACCGGGTGGATCAGCACCTGCCGGGGCTTCACCCCGTTGGCCGGGCCCACGATCCCCTCGCGCTCCATGCGCTCGATGATCTTGGCGGCCTTGTTGTAGCCGAGCCGCATCTCGCGCTGGAGCTTCGACACCGAGACTTCCTCCATGCGCGACACGAGCTCAACCGCCTGGTCGTAGGCCGGGTCGTCCTCGTCCTCTCCGGGGCTACGCTCGCCGGCGCCCTCCCGCGCCCGGAGGATCGACTCGTCGTACACCGGCCGGCCCTGCTCCTTGAGAAAGCCGACCACTCGGTGCACCTCATCCTCGGACACGAAGGCGCCCTGGACGCGGGTGATGGGCTGGGTGGCGGTGAGAATGAGCATGTCGCCGTCGCCGAGGAGGGTCTCGGCGCCGGGGCCGTTGATGATGGTTTGCGAGTCGTGGCGCGAGGCCAGGCGAAAAGTGAGGCGGGCGGGGAAGTTGTTCTTGATCATCCCCGTGACCACGTCGGTGGAGGGGCGCTGGGTGGCGACGATGAGGTGGATGCCCGTGGCTCGCGCCTTCTGGGCCAGGCGGGCGAGCGAGATCTCCACCTCGCGAGGCGCGGTCATCATGAGGTCGGCGAGCTCGTCGATGACCACCACGATGTAGGGGAGCTTCTGGGGCAGCCGCCGCTCGTCCGAGACCCCGGGATCGTCCGGGGGCGCGGAAGTGGGGTCCTCGAACTCCGGGGTGGCGCGTGCTGGCCCCGGCGCGGGCCGCCCCTCCGACCCCGTGCCGTCTTCCTCCGGCCCGGCCGCCTCGTCGCCCCGGGCCGGAAGCTCCTCCTCGGACTCGCCCGCGGTCACGTCGATCACCAAAAGCTTCTTGTGCGGCAACAGCTCCCGGTCCTCGAAGGTGAGCCCCTCGGCGCGCAGCTTCTCGACCTTGCCGTTGTACGACTTCAGGTCCTTTGACCCCGTGTCGGCGAGGATCTGCGTTCGCCGCTCCATCTCGTCCACCGCCCACTGGAGAGCACGAGCGGCCTTCTGGGGATCGGTCACCACCGGCAGGAGCAGGTGAGGGATGTCCTCATAGGCCGAGAGCTCGGTCATCTTCGGGTCAACCAGGATCACCCGCACCTCCGCCGGCGTCTGACGGAAGAGCATGGAGAGGATCATGGTGTTCAGGCCCACCGACTTCCCCGAGCCGGTGGTGCCAGCCACGAGCAGGTGCGGCATCCGCTGCAGGTCGACGCAGTAGGGGATGCCCTCGATGTTCTTGCCGAGCCCGAGGGGGAGGTAGCCACCCGCGGTGGCGAACGCCTCCGACTCGAGGATGTCGCGCAGCCAGACCGTGGCCCGGTCCCGGTTCGGCACCTCGATCCCCACGACGCCCTTGCCCGGGATGGGCGCGATGATCCGGATCCGGGTGGCGCTGAGCGCCATGGTGAGTTCCTTGTCGAGGTTCTCGATCCGGGCGAGCTTTACGCCCGCCACCGGCGAGAACTCATAGAGGGTCACCACCGGCCCTGGCCGGATGTGCCGGATCACCCCCTCGACCCCGTGCTGGCGGAGCGTGGCCACGATGACGTCGGCGGTGTGGGTGAGCCCCTTCTCGTCGACGTCCCGCGCTTTCTCGTCGTGGGCGTCGAGCAGGTGCGCGGGAGGCAGCCGGAATACCGATCCCGACTTCTGGAAGGCGAAGCTCGGCGCCTCCCTCCTCCGCTCCTTCCTCCGGGCGCGGTCGAGGAGCGCTTGGGAAACGACGATTTCCGGCCGGGCGATGGGCTGCGGCGGCTCGGTCGGGGCGCCCTCCGCCCCCTCGTCCCCGGCCGTCTCCCTCTCCCTTCGCCTGCGGTGGGAAGCCTCCTCCGAGTCGTCGCCCCCCTCCTCGCCCGGTCCTTCCACCCAGGCCGGATCCTCGAAGCTCTGCCGGCGCACGTGCTCGAGCGCCATGGCACCAGCCGCGGCCCGTGCCTCGTCCCGGGAGGCGTCGTCACCGGCCTCGATCTCGGCGCTCTCGGCCAGCTCCTCCGCCTCGGCCCGGGCGCGCTCCTCCTCCTGGGCCCGCAGCTCGGCCATGGCGGCGCGGTGCTCATCCACGGCCGCCCAAAGTCGCCGCGAGCCGAAGGCCAAAAGGCCTCGGGCCGCAGCCCAGATCCCGGTCGCCAAGGACCAAGGCTTCACGCCCGTGGCGACGATGAACGCGATGATCGCCACCGCCGACAGGGCGATGGCGCTTCCCCAGATCGAGAGAGGCCGCAAGGTCAGGCGGGCGAGCCCGACGCCCGCAACCCCGCCGGCCGGGAACGGCAGCGTCACGAGGCCAGTGAGGGCAAGGTGCGCGAGCGCGGCCACGGAAAGAATGAGGACGCCATAAGCGCCTGCCCCCAAGGCGGTGAGGCGCGAGGGGGCGCCGCGGAGCAGGCGCCATCCCAGGGCGCCGAGGCCGACCGAAAGGACAGGGGCCGCGACTCCGAGGGTGTGGAAGAAGAAGGACGCGACGCGGTGGCCGACCGGACCGACGAGGTTCACGGGAGAGAGCCCGCGGGCGATGAGGCCGGCGTCGACGGGCGAGTAGGTGGCAAACGCAAGTGCCGCCCCGAGGGCGATGGCGAGAACCAAGACCGCCAAGGCCTCGCGCGCGAGCCCGCTCCGGGCGGGTTTTCCGGGATTGTCGCGCCCCTTTCTGGGGCGGTCTCTTTCCGGAAGGCGGCGGTTGGGCTTTGGCTTGGCCATGGCGGAATAGGCCCCCTCGAGAAATGGAACAGGTCGCCCGCGCGAGCGAGGGCCCAGCCTCAGGAGAATATCGGGGGGTACCGAGTGGTCAATTTTCCGGCTCCGGGCTCGAACATAACAACCGGTTGAATCTCCATCGGATTCCGTTATGGGAATCACCGGAGTCGGGGCCTATCGCGAGCCTGTAGGACAGAGTACCCTGACCCCGGGGGCGACGGTGGAACTGCCCTTCAAACCCTCGCATCAGGAGGGGCCATGATCAGGTCACCGCTCGAGAACGACTACTTCATCCGGGAAGACGCCGAGAGGAAGCGCGCCCTAGCCCAGGCGGTTCGACGGGAACTCGAGCAAGCCGAGCGGGAGCGGCTCAAGCTGCTGCACTGGATGCGGTGCCCAAAGTGCGGCATGGAGATGCACGAGGTGAAGCTCCGGGGAATGGACGTGGACGTGTGCTTCTCCTGCAACGGGATCTTCCTCGACCAGGGAGAGCTCGCCCACCTCCAGAAGCCCGAGTCGCACGGCGTCATGAACGCCATCCTCAACTGGTTCAACGCAGAGACGAAGCACGCCTAAAGGGCGCGCCCGTGCTCCTCGGCTGCCGCGCCGGGAGCCGTCCGGCCGCGGCTCATCCCCCACCGTCTTTCGAGGGCCGGTTCGGCCCTGCCCCCGAGGCGGGACCAGCCGGGCCGTGCTATCTCTAGGACACCTGCTGAACACAGGGTCGGAGGATCGAGGTGTCGATCTCGCTGGAGGAGGTCCGGCGCATCGCGTCGCTGGCGCGGCTCAAGCTCTCTCCCGAGGAGGAGCAGCGATTCGCGGGCCAGCTCTCGGCCATCCTCGCTCACGTGGCGGTGCTCGAGGAACTCGACGTGAGCGGGGTCGAGCCGATGACCCACGCCCTGGCCGCAGGAGAGGTGGCGGCCCTGCGGGCCGACCGGGTCCTGCCCGGGCTCGGGGCCGAAACAGCGGTGGCGCCGGCTCCGGATCGAGCCGGCACGCACTTCAAGGTGCCGAGGATCATCGAGTGACCCCGACCGAGCTCACCGCCCTCACGGTGCGCGAGGCCGGGGAAGTCCTGGCCCGGCGCCTGACCTCCGCGGCGGAGCTGACCGAGGCGGCGCTCACGCGCATCGAGCGAGTGGACGGAAGGCTCGGCGCTTTCCTCAAGGTCACCGCTGAAGAGGCCCGGGCCCAAGCCCGCGCGGCCGACGAGCGGACCGCCCGGGGCGAGCGGCTCTCGCCACTCGACGGAGTCCCGTTGGCGGTAAAGGACCTCTTCTTGACGAAGGGGGTTGAGACCACTGCCGGGTCGCGGATCCTGGAGGGATATCGGCCGCCCTACGACGCGACCGTCGTCGAACGGCTCAAGGCCGCGGGTGCGGTGCTCCTCGGAAAGCTCAACCTGGACGAGTTCGCGATGGGCTCGTCCAGCGAGAACAGCGGGTACCGCCCCTGCCGAAATCCCTGGGACCTCACGCGCACCCCGGGTGGCTCCTCCGGGGGGAGCGCAGTGGCCGCGGCGGCCCGCTTGGCGCACGGCACGCTGGGGACGGACACGGGCGGGTCCATCCGTGAGCCGGCCTCTTTCTGTGGCGTTGTCGGGGTGAAGCCCAGCTACGGGCGGGTGTCTCGGTATGGCGTGGTGGCGTTCGCCTCCTCGCTCGACCAGGTCGGTCCCCTGGCGCGTACCGTGGGGGATGCCGCTCTTCTCCTCCGGACGGTGGCCGGGCATGACCCGCGCGACATGACCTCCTCCGCCCGGCCAGTCGACGATTACCTGGCCAACCTGGAAAGCGGCGCCAAGGGCCTCCGAGTGGGCGTGCCGCGCGAGTGGCTCGCCGCTGGGCTCGAGCCAGGCACGGAAGAGGCGGTGCGAGCGGCACTCGACGTCTACCGGAGGCTGGGGGCGACCCTCGTCGACATCTCGCTCCCGCATTCCCGGTATGGCATCGCCGCCTACTACATCATCGCGCCGGCCGAGGCCTCCTCGAACCTCGCCCGCTACGACGGCGTCCGGTTCGGGATTCGGGCGCCGGGGAGGGGGCTCCGGGAGATGTACGCCGACACGCGCCAGCATGGCTTCGGGGCGGAGGTGAAGCGCCGGATCATGCTCGGCACCTACGCGCTCTCGTCGGGCTATTACGACGCGTACTACCTGAGGGCCCAGAAGGTGAGGACGCTCGTGCGCCATGACCTCGACCTGGCGTTCGGGCGCTGCGACCTCGTGGCCGGTCCGGTGGCTCCGGGGGTCGCCTTCCCCTTGGGCGAGCGGGTGGAGGACCCGCTCCGGATGTACCTCGCCGACGTCTTCACCATCACCGCCAACCTGGCCGCGCTCCCCGCCCTCTCGGTGCCCTGTGGAAAGGACGCCGCCACCGGCCTTCCCGTCGGGCTGCAGCTCGTCGGCCGGCCCTTCGACGAGGCCAACCTCCTCCGCGCCGCGCGCGCCCTGGAGCGCGAGGTGGGCGTCTTCCCGGCGCCGGAGGTCCCCTGACGTGCCGCTCTCCGACTTTGAGGTCGTGGTGGGCCTCGAGGTGCACGCGCAGCTCCTCACCCGGAGCAAGATCTTCTGCCCCTGCTCGACCGCCTTCGGGGGAGAGCCCAACGCCCATACCTGTCCCGTGTGCCTGGGGCTCCCCGGCGCCTTGCCGGTCCTGAACGAGCGGGTGGTGGAGATGGCGGTGACGGTGGGGCTGTCCCTGGGCTGCCGGATTCGCGAGAAGAGCGTCTTCGCCCGGAAGAACTACTTCTACCCGGACCTTCCCAAGGGCTACCAAATCTCGCAGTACGAGCAGCCCATCTGCGAAGGGGGCGCAGTGGCGTTCGCGGTGGACGGCGTCGAGAAGGTGGCCCGGCTGGTCCGGATCCACATCGAGGAGGACGCGGGCAAGAACGTCCACGGCGTCTCACCGGACGGGGCCTCGGGCGTGGATCTCAACCGGGCGGGCGTGCCCCTCCTCGAGATCGTGTCCGAGCCCGATCTGCGCTCGGCCACCGAGGCCGTGGAGTTCGTCCGGGCGCTCCGCGCGGTGCTCGTGGCGCTCGGGGTGAGCGACGGCAACATGCAGGAGGGGTCGCTCCGCTGCGACGCCAACGTCTCGGTGATGCGCAGGGGGGCGAGCCGCTATGGCACTCGCTGCGAGATCAAGAACATGAACTCCTTCCGCTTCCTCGAGGAGGCCATCGACTACGAGGCGCGACGGCAGGTCGAGATCGTGGAGGCCGGGGGTCAGGTGGAGCAGGAGACTCGCCTGTTCGATCCCGATCGCGGCGAGACGCGCTCCATGCGCTCCAAGGAGGAGGCCCACGACTACCGTTACTTCCCGGAGCCGGACCTGCCGCCGGTGATCGTCCCCCTCACGCTCATCGAGCGGCTCAGGGCCTCGCTCCCCGAGCTCCCCAGGGCCCGATACCGCCGCTACCAGGAGGCGCTGGGACTCTCGGCCTACGACGCGAGCGTGCTCGTCTCCGACGCCCGAGTGGCCTCGTGGTTCGACCGCGCCCTCTCCGCGTATCGCCCCGGCCCGGAGGCGGCGAAGCGGGTCGCGAACTGGCTGAACGGCGAGGTGGCCCGGCTTGCCAACGAGACCGGCCTGGGCCCGAACGAGTGGAGGCTCACCCCCGAAAAGCTCGGCTCGGTTCTGCGCCTCCTCGATGAAGGCACCCTCGGGGGGCCAGGGGCGAAGCAGGTGGTCGAGGAGGTCTTCCGTACCGGGGGGGACCCCGCCCAGGTGGTCGTGGCCCGGGGACTCGCTCAAGTTTCGGACGAGGGGGCCATCGAGGCAGCGGTGGACCGGGTCCTGACCGCTAGCCCGGCCGAGGTCGAACGGCACCGGAGCGGGAAGAAGGACCTGACCGGTTTCTTCGTGGGCCGGGTGATGAGGGAGCTCGGGGGAAAGGGGAACCCCGCGGTCGTGAATGCGTTGCTCCGCACGAAGCTCGGCGGAGGGAGCTAGAGATGGCCTGGGCTGGCTGGGGTGCGGGGCCGGCCGGGGCCGGCGCGGCCGGTGGGCCGAGTCGCGGGTTCTTGGGAGCAGCGCTCACCGGTTGCGCCATCGTGGCCGGCATTCTCGTAGCCCGTCGAAACTGGCCGGGCGCGTCCGTGGCCGCGCTCGCCGCTTGCTACTTCGTGGCCCGGCTGTTCCTGGGCCTGGGCCAGAGACGACGGGGAGACCGGCACGAGAGATAGCCCTCCCGGTGCGTGGCCGCCGTTCGAGTGCCCCCTTGCCCGCCAAAGACGACCTGCCGGCCGACCGGGTAGGTAATCCGTCTCTCGCAAGTGGGTGGTCGCCTCCACCCTGGGACTCGTTCCTACACCGTGAGAGGACTCCCTCCCCGGGCCGTTCGCGGTCGCGGCGCCCGGGTTTTTGGCTGGCCCCCTCTCGCGTAAGATCGCGCCCTCATGGGCGACCTGGGCCAGACACGCGTGTTCGGGCAGGAGGGAAGCGAGACGGTGGTCATCGGTCTCCGCCGCCGCGTCCTCACCGACCTGTACCACCGGCTCGTCACCGGCGGCTGGCTCCAACTCCTCCTCGTGTTCGCACTCGTCTACTTCTCGACCCGCGCCCTCCTCGAGGTGGCTCACTGGGCGCTCGCCGGGGCGGTCCCGGCCGCCCCGGGCTCGCTCATGGCGGCCGCGGTGGCGCTCTACCGGGGGGGGCGATCGGAGGATGCGGCCGCGGCGTTGGACCCGCGGGCTCTCGCCGCGGGGGCCCTGGGCGCGGTGGACGGGTTCGTGCGCTGGACCGAGCTCGTGATCGGCGCCGGCATCGTCATGGCCAAGTTCTCCATGCAGAAGGCCCGGGTGCTCTTCAGCCAGGTAGCGGTGGTCGCCCCCCACGACGGCGGCGGGCAGGCCCTCCTCTTCCGCGTGGCCAACAAGCGCAGCGGCCACGTGGTTGACGCCAGGGTCTCCCTGCTCCTCGTGCGGAACGAGCGCGAGCCGAATGGGGAGCTCTTCCGGCGGGCCCACGACCTGCCCCTGCTCCGCGGCGGGACGGCCCTGTTCGAGCACGCCTGGACCGCGGTCCACGAGATCGACCGGTCGAGCCCGCTCTTCGGCGAGTCGGCAGAGTCGCTCTCGATCGAGAATGCGGAGCTCCTCGTGACCTTCAGTGGCTACGACGAGCGGCTGCTCCAGCTCATCCACGCGCGCCACGTCTACCCGGCCAATTGCCTTCGCTTCGGGTGCCGGTTCGCGCCCATCGCGACCGTGCTCCCAGACGGGCGCAGGGCTCTCGATTACCGCCGCTTCCACTCCGTCGTCCCGATCGAAGAGGCCGGGGCGGATCGGTCCCGCCGCCAGCGCACCGCTTGAACGAGCTTCGGTCAGGTCGCTCGTGCGGGGCGGGTATGAAGCGGTCCTTTGGTGAAACGAGCGAGCTCCCCAGGCTACTGCATCGGTCCGCCTTCCTTCGCCCGGTGGCGGCGAACCGGTCGTCCCTCCTCGAAAAGGCGCTTCGAGAGTGCGACCGCGGAGGTCGCAGGGTTTCTTCCCGTGCCCGGCCCAGGCTGTCCTTGGCCACTGCACCCGCGCGTATCCTCGGAGCGAGGAAACCGCCGCCTCGAAGATCCGGGGCCGGCCGCGAGGCAGAGGGCCCACCGCCCCGCGATCGAGGTTCTCCCCGTTGCCCTGGGACAGGGCAAGCCCCGCCAACGCTCGGGAATCCTTGACAGGTCGGGCTCTGGGATCGTATATGACCGCCCTTCCGCGGGCCCGGCCGACGGGGTTTCACCTCGCTCCGGGCCTCGGGACTTCCAAGGACTCCGAGGAGAAGGCGATGTACGCGGTGATCCGTACCGGCGGGAAGCAGTATCGCGTCGCCCAAGGCGACCGGCTCAAGATCGAGAAGCTCACGGGCGAGCCGGGAGGCAAGGTGAGCTTCGAGGTGCTCTTCGTCGGGGGCGACGGCGCCGCGAAGGTGGGAAAACCCGTGGTCGACGGTGCGGCGGTGGAGGGCGAGATCGTCGGAGAGGGGAAGCACCGGAAGGTGATTCACTTCCGCAAGAAGAAGGAAGGCTGGAAGAAGAAGCGCGGGCACCGGCAGCCCTACACCGAGGTCCTCATCACAGCGGTCCGGGCCTGACGGCCTTGCCCTCGACGGGCGGAAGGCAGGGGACAACATGGCTCACAAGAAGGGACAGGGCTCGTCGCGGAACGGGCGCGACTCTCCCGGCCAGCACCGCGGGATCAAGGTCTACGGCTCGGAGAGGGTGGTGGCGGGCAACATCCTCGTCCGCCAGGTCGGCACGCTCGTCCACCCCGGCAAGAACGTCGGGATGGGCAAGGACTTCACGCTCTTTGCCCTGGTGAACGGGACCGTGAAGTACGCTCGGACGCGCGGCGACCGGCGTGTGGTCTCGGTCGTCGAAGGGTAGCCGCGCCGCTCGCGCGCCAGGGAGGGACGCCGCGGCCCCCACGGGGTACGCGGCGTTTCGCGTTTCCGGGGGCTTGAGATCCGCTCCGGGTCGGGGCGGTGGATCGCCCG
>Ga0335071_10000504_pt1 | contig 43140 bp, 34 predicted proteins | sample Lox_Sample_15_FD_206724 | JGI IMG/M metagenome (GOLD analysis project Ga0335071, IMG submission 206724) | Soil microbial communities from Loxahatchee National Wildlife Refuge, Florida, United States - Lox_Sample_1.5 | ecosystem: Environmental > Terrestrial > Soil > Wetlands | place: USA... | reverse complement strand
TCAACACCGACCAGCAGCAGGGTAACCGCAACCACCGGAGTGCCCAGTACCTGAATCAAGCTGGTGGCGTACATGGACCAGATGAACAGCGGCAGCCGGAACCAAGTGAGGCCGGGAGCGCGCATGCGGTGGATTGTGACGATGAAGTTGAGGCCAGTGAGAATTGACGAAAAGCCGGTGATGAAGATGCCCACGGCAGTGAGGATGACGTAGGTGTTGGCGTAGGAGGTGCTGAACGGAGTGTAGAAGGTCCAGCCGGTATCCACGCCGCCCATGAGCATGGCGTACATGACGAGCGCGCCGCCGATCATGAAGATGTACCAGCTCAGCAGGTTGAGCTTCGGAAATGCCAGATCTTTACAGCCGATCATCATGGGCACGAGGAAGTTGCCGAGGGTCGCCGGAATGGACGGGATCATGAAGAGGAAAATCATGATCACACCGTGGAGAGTGAACAGCTTGTTATAAGTCTGAGCAGAGACCAGGTCACCGGGGGGCGTCAGCAACTCGAGGCGAATGACAGTAGCAAACACACCACCCAGGAAAAAGAAAAAGCTGATGGCGGCGAGATATAGGAGCGCGATCCGCTTGTGGTCCTGCGTGAGTAGCCAGGATTTGACGCCGTATTCGTGCGTGAGGTAGTTATCGCGAGTTTCAACGGTTGCGGTAGTCATACAATTAACGATTTGCGACAGGCGCGGGTCTTTGGGCAGCGGCCTTTTGATCGGCGGGAATCACATTCGGCGCCTGGGGCGACTTGCTTAGGCTCTTAATGTACTCGATCAACTTCAGCAGTTCTTCTTCCGTAACCAGGCCCTGAAACGAGGGCATGATGTTTTGATAGCCGGCGACAATTTTAGCGCCGGGGTTGAGAATGGATTCGCGGATGTAATCTTCGTCGGCCTTGACGGTTTCTCCAGTGGATAATTGCACCGGCTTTCCGAACACGCCTTCAAGATTCGGGCAGCGGCCGGGTTTGTCGGTGCGATGACAGTTGGCGCACGCCAGAAACTGAAACAGTTGTTGGCCGCTGGCAGCGAGCGATTCGGTTTCGCCGGCCAGCCATCGTTCATATTCGGCCGGCTCCATCACATAAATCCAGCCAATCATGCCGGAATGCAGGGTGCCGCAGTACTCGGCGCAGAACAGATGATATTTTCCGGGCTTGGTGGGATTGAACCAGGCCGTGGTGTACTTGCCGGGGAGCACATCGAACTTCACGCGGAAGGCGGGCATATAGAAGCTATGGATTACGTCTTCCGAAGTCATGGTGAGCTTGATGGGACGGCCAACGGGCACGTGCAGCTCATTGATTTCGCGGCGGCCTTCCAGGTGCTGTGTCTTCCACATCCACTGCTTGCCGACGACGTAAATGTTCATGGCATCATCGGGCGGACGCGACATTTCGAAGAAGATGCTGGCACCCCAACTGAACATGACCATCATGAGCAGGAAGGGAATGACCGACCATAGAATTTCGAGCGGCAGGGCGCCTTCGATTTCGACCGGCCGTTCGTGGTCGGTGCGGCGCCTGTATTTGATCGCGAAATAAAAGACGCAGGTAAAGATCAGGACGGTGAAGATCGTTGCCACGATCACCAGATATGCCGACAGATGATCGAGATGACTGGCCGTGGAAGACGCCGCCTGGGGAAGGAGCTGGAAGTTCGGATTCATCGGTAGCGCGGCCTCGCAATGGCGCCAGGAGCCAGGGGCCGGCGTCCGGTCAAATCGGCGCGCCAAAGCCAGATGAGAAAGGGCACCAAAATCAGAAGCGTAAGGACGCCGGCGAGGCGCACGATGTTCATCACGATGGCTGAGTACTTACCCGTATTCGGATCGTAGTGGTAGCAATAAAGCAGAATCTGATCGACCGGCGAGCCGATCTTATTTTCGGAAGCCTCAATGAGTCCCAGGCGGAGATCGCGCGGCGCGTATTCAATTCCGTAGAAATAGCGGGAAAGTTTGCCGGTGGGCGTCACTACCATGATGGCGCTCGCGTGGGCGTACTGCTTCGTCTTGGGATCGTACGCGTAGCGAAAACCGACGGAGTGGGCCAGTTCCTTAATTTGCGGCTCGGCGCCTGTGAGGAAATGCCAGCCGTCGGTGCCCTTGGCGTAGCGGCGCAGGTACTCAGCTTTCTTTTTGGCGGCTAAATCGGGCATTTCGGTGGGATCAATGCTGACCGTGACCACGTCGAAATCTCGGCCCGATTCGAGCGACATGCCGCGAAGGCTCATGACCATGCCGTTGAGGACCTGAGTGCAAAGCATGGGGCACTGATAGTAGACCAGGGCGAGCACGACCGGGCGGGAACCGAAGTAGCTCGAAAGCGGCATCTCACGGCCGGAATCATCGCGGAATACGAGGTTCAAAGGGATTTGCGCGTTGAGGTTCTGGTCGACACCGATATTGCGCAGGGCGGGCGGGAGGACGGAGGCGGCAATGGCGGTCTGCCGGTCGCGATAGGTTTGCGCCTGCGCCAGGGTGGTGGCGAAGACGAGCACCAGGATGGTTCTGCTGGATTGCATTTTCGTTCTTTACTTAACTCCTTGTTCGGGCGACACATGCGTCGCCCCTACGAGAACGGGTGACGCGGGTGTGGCCGCAACGGGAACGGAAGATTTGGGCGACGAGTGCGGCGCCCCTACAGGTGAACTTGTCGCCCCGGCGGGCTGTTTCGGTTCCATGAGCTTGAATTTCGGAAGACCGGTTTTGGCGACGACGTCCAGGGCTTCATCGATGGGGACATGCACAATGCCGTGGTCGGGATCGATCCAGCCGTAGTGGTTCAGGTAGGCGTCTTCAGCGGCGCGCATTTGTTTCAGGTCGAGCCGTGGATTGACGTCGAGCGGCGCGTTGCCTTGCAGACGCGGCTCCGGCGGCAGCATCTGTCCCTGAGCTTTGACGATTGCCGGGACGTGCGGGCTCAATTTTGCTTCGCGATCGGAAAGGCGATCGAACACCCACCAGAGCAGTAGCTGGGAGAGGACGATAAGAAACGCCAGAGTGATACCGAAGCGGGTAATGGAACGCGAATCCGCGTCGGTATGTTCGTGGGCGACGGTCGGGTTACTTTCGGGTTCAATGTGAGGATCCACCGCCACCTCCTTGTGCAATTGCCTCGGCCAGGTGCGGATCACGCACCGGTAGCAAAGGCCATTTTCTGAGCTGGAAAAGGAACATGGCGAGCCACAGGCCGCCGATACCGATAGGGGCTAGGATATCCATCCAATGAACGCTGAGTCCGCCCTTGCTGGCGTCGGGTGCGATGAGCCAGAACAAATCCACAAAGCGCATAAAGATGACCAGGGCGGCCACGCGCACGAGGGTGCGGCCGGCACGCTTGAGTGTGCGGGAGAGCAGCAGGGCAAAGGGAAGCGCGAAGTGGAAGACGACGAGCAGGATGCCAACCCACTGCCAGCCCCCTTTCAGGCGTTCCATATACCAGGGAATCTCTTTGGTCAGGTTGCCGGCCCAGATGATGAGCAATTGCGAGAACGAGAAGTACGCCCACAACATGGTGAAGGCGAACAACAGTTTGCCGATGTCGTGAAAATGCGAAGGGCCGATGACGCCCTCGAGCGGGCCGCCTTTATCGGAAAGGATCACGAGCAGGGCAATGCAAAACGAGAGCGCGGAGAGTCCCTGACCGGCGAGAAACAGCAGGCCATAGATGGTGGAATACCAGTGCGGGCTCAGCGACATGGCCCAATCGACGGCGGCAAACGTGATACTGAAGCCGTAGAACATGAGGCCGGGGCCGCTCAAAAGCTGGAGGCGGCGGGCGCTGGGGTCGCGGCCCTCGGTATCCTGCTCATGCGACCACTTATTCAGAAGGTGCGCGAACAAGTACCAACCGGCGAAGTAAAAAACGGCGCGGGCGTAGAAGCCCGGCACGTTGAGATAGAGATGCTTGTGCTGGAGGAGCGGATCGGCCTTCACGGCGTCGTCGTGTGACCAGATATAGAGCCTTGGAATGCCGATGAGAATGGGGATGAACAACGCGGCCAGCCAGGGGATGGTACGGGTGGCGGCTTCGGTGATGCGGCGGATCACGATGCCCCACGCGCCGCCGCTCAAATACTGCAGCATGAGCAAGGCGAGACATCCGAGTGTGAGGCCGAGATAGAAGAGATAAGAAAACAGGTACGAGCGGAAGAACTGGTCGGGTTGCGAAACGTATCCTGCGACGCAGGCGGCGAGGGCGACGAGGCCGACGATGAGAGACCGTTGGCGGGTGCGCTCGAGGTCGCGTCCGAGTTGCGGCGAAATGGTGAAGTCCTGTGCGCTCATTCTGGTTTTTTCGGCTCGGCCGGCTTGGTCAGCTCGTTGTTCAATTGCTGGCGGACATCGGGCGGCACATCATTAATGGAGGCCAATTGGCTGAATTGGAGCACGCGAATATAGGCGGCGATGGCCCAGCGGTCGCGCGGCGCGACTTGCGCCGAGTAATCCTGCATAGCGCCGAAGCCGTTGGTGATGACGTCGTAGAAATATCCGACGGGAACCTGGCGCAGCCGGTCGATGTGGTAAGACGGCGGGCGCTTGAGGCCGCGGCGGACGATCATGCCGAGACCATTACCGAGGCGGCCATGGCAAGGCGTGCAATAGATATTAAAGCGTTCCTCTCCGCGCTGGAGAACCTGGCGCGTGACGGGGAAGGGAAGATGATCAACGAACTGATCGCCGACTTTTCCGGTGAAGAAAACTTTGTCGGCCCGGAGTTCGCCGCGGGCGACGGTGCCTTCGGGAATAGGGCGCGCGGAGCGTCCGTCACCGAAGAAGTCGCTTCCCCGGAGCGGTATGTATTTGGGTTGATCCTGCATGTCGCGTCGGCAGGCGACGGAGGCGCAGGCGAGAAAGAGCGCGACAAGGGCCGGGCCGGTGCGAACGGACGTGAGGATGGTGCTAGTGGGCAACTTCGGACACCTCACGGGGAGCCAGGGTGTGCAGGAAATCCGCGGTCTCGTGACGGTCGAACAACGGGTCGGTGGCTTCGATGCAGATGAAGAAGCGATCGCGCGAAGCGAACGCGAAGCGGGAGACGTTGAACACCGGATGATACGGCATGGGCAGGCCGCACAGGCCGAACAGCCCGAGCACGGTGGAGAGCGCGGCGAAAAGAATCGTCAGCTCAAAAGTAATGATGATGAATGAAGGCCAGCTATGCAGGGGCCGGCCGCCGATGTTAAGCGGGAAGTCAATCACGGCGACGTAGTACTGCAAAAAATAGCCGCTCAAGCCGCCGAGGATGCCGCCCAAAAGCACGAGCAGGGGAAGCTTATTGCTGTGCAAACCAAGCGCCTCATTCACTTCCTCGATGGCAAAGGGAGAATAGGCCTCGACCTTGCGGTATCCTTTTTCGCGAACTTTGTGGGCGGCGGCCGCGAGTGCCGTGGGATTCTCGAATTCGGCCATCAGACCGTAGATGGGCGTTCTCATTTCTCGACGCCCTCCACGACTTCAGCCTGCGGCAGCAGGGTACGGACCTCGAAGATGGAGATCATGGGCAGCGAGCGGATGAACAGGAAGAATAGGAAGAAGAACAGGCCGAGGGTGCCGACGTAGGTGGCGACGTCCCAGATGGTGGGAGTGAAAATGCCCCACGAAGAGGGAAGGTAGTCGCGATGCAGGCTGACTACAACGATGACGTAGCGTTCGAGCCACATGCCGAGCAGGACATCCAAGGCAACGAGGAACAGCCAAAAAGTGTTGGTGCGAAGCTTCTTGAACCAAAGGACCTGGGGGATGATGAGATTGCACGTGATCAGAGTCCAATACGTGGCGGCGTAAGGGCCGGTCATCCGATTCCAGATGGCGAACATCTCGAACTGGTCACCGCTATACCAGGCGATGAAAGCTTCGAACATGTAGGAGTAGGCCACAATTTCGCCGGTGGCGAGCATGACCTTGGCCATGTTGTCGAGGTGGCGGGTGGTAATTAAATCCTCGAGGCCGTACATGGCGCGCAAGGGGATGGCGAGCACCATCACCATAGCGAAACCGGAATAGATGGCGCCGGCGACGAAGTAGGGCGGGAAGATCGTACTGTGCCAGCCGGGGACGATGGCGACGGTGAAATCGAAGCTAACCACGGTGTGGACGGAAAGCACAAGCGGCGTCGCCAGCCCGGCAAGCAGCAGGGATGCCGTTTCATATTTCTGCCAGTGACTTGCAGCGCCACGCCAACCCATGGCGAGTATGCCGTAGACGACGCGCGCAGCACGAAAGCGAGTGCGATCGCGCAATGTGGCGAGATCGGGAATCAGGCCGACATACCAGAACAGAGCCGAGACCGTAGCGTAAGTGGAGACGGCGAAGACGTCCCAAACGAGTGGGCTGCGAAATTGCGGCTGTACGCCCATCGTGTTGGGGTAGGGAAAGAGCCAATAAAAAAGCCACGGGCGACCCAAGTGAAGCAGCGGGAACATGCCGGCGCAAGCGACGGCGAACAGCGTCATGGCTTCGGCGAATCGGTTGATGGAATTCCGCCAGGACTGGCGCAGCAACAAAAGAATGGCGGAGATGAGCGTGCCGGCGTGGCCGATTCCGATCCACCAGACGAAGTTGGTGATGGCCCAGCCCCACATGACCGGAACTTTGATGCCCCAAAGGCCGACGCCTTTCACCAGCAAAGCCGCCACGGCCGCGAGGAAAACCATCAACAGGCCGGATGCAATCAGAAAGGGAATGAACCAGTAGAGCGGTGTGCGGCGCGTCAGGACGATGGAACTGATCTTGTCGCTGACGGTGGCGAAGGTGTGGCCGGGCGCGATGATCTGGCGGCCGGTGGGCGGCGCGATGGGTGTGGTGGTTCGGCGATCGTCGCTCACGACTCGATCTCCGGATTGGGATTGCGCAGCGCGGCCAGGTACGTCGTGCGCGGGCGCGTATTCAATTCGGCCATCAGGCCATAATTCAGTTGCTCGGCTTTCAGTTTGGCGACGCGGCTGGCCGGATCATTGATATTGCCAAAAACGATAGCTTGCGTGGGGCACGCGCCCTCGCAAGCGGTGCGGATTTCGCCATCGCGCACGGGGCGGCCTTGCTTTTCGGATTCGATTTTGGCCTCGTTGATGCGCTGGACACAATAGGTGCACTTTTCCATCACGCCGCGGCTGCGCACGGAAACATCGGGATTGCGCTGGAGCTTGAGCGAGGGTGTGGTCCAATCGGAGTAAAGGAAAAAATTGAAGCGCCGGACTTTATAGGGACAGTTATTGGAGCAATAGCGCGTGCCGACACAGCGGTTGTAGACCATATCATTGAGGCCTTCGGCGCTGTGGTTGGTGGCTTGCACGGGGCAGACGAGCTCGCAAGGAGCGTTCTCGCACTGCATGCAGGGCACGGGCTGGAAGTACACCTCGGGATTGTCGGGGTGGCCTTTATAGTAACTATCGATGCGCAGCCAGTGCATGACGCGGCGCATTTTCACCTGTTCTTTGCCAACGACGGCGATGTTGTTTTCCGATTGGCACGCAACCACGCAGGCGTTGCAGCCGACGCACGCGGTTTGATCGATGGTCATTCCCCAGGCGTAGCCGTCATATTTATAGCCGGGGTAGATGGTCAGCTCTTTGGGTGGCTCTTCGGCGGCTTCCTTGGCGAATCCGGGGTTCTTGCGATATTCCTCTATGTCGGCCGCGAGGACGATGGCGCGGCCTTCCATCAAGTGCTGTTCTTGCGTGGTGGCGAGGGAGTACTTCGCGCCGCTCTTCACGATCTCCAGGCCGGAACCGAACCACGGAGCGTCGGAAGTGCGGAGCACGTAGGCGTTGAAGCCGACGCCGTTGCCGACGCGGCCGGCGTTGGTACGCCCGAAGCCGAGATGAACAGTTACGGAATCATCGGGGTGGCCAGGCTGAATCCAGACGGGCGCTTTGACGCTGCGACCCTGGTATTGGAGGTCGACCAGATCTTCGTTTTGCAAACCGCGCTGCTCGGCGGTACGCAGGCTGACGAGAGCCACGTTGTCCCAGGTGATTTTCGTCAGCGGCTTGGGCAATTCCTGCAGCCAGCCATTGTTGGCGTAGCGCCCGTCGAAGATGTGGGGATCGGGGCGGAAAACGAGTTCGAGAGCTTGCGATGGGGCTGGCTTAGCGGGGGCCGGAGAACCCTTCGATGCGACCTGGCGGGCGGGCAGGGCGGTTCCGGGAACGAGGCCATCATGGACGGCCTTGCGCCACCAGTCTTCGAAATCCGCGCCGGCATGGCGGCGGTTCCAGTAGCCCTTGACGATTTCGTAGGGCGTCTGGTTGGGAGTATCGCCGAACGCGCCCAGCAATTCGTGAACAGACCGGCCAAAATACAGCGGCAGAATGAGCGGCTGCATGATGGTGACGGTACCGTCGTAAGCGCGGGCATCGCTCCAGGTTTCGAGAAAATGCGCTTGCGGAATGTGCCACTGGCAGAGGTCCGAGGTCTCGTCGGCATAAAGGCCCATGTGTACGCGCAGTTTTACTTTCGACATGCGCTGGGCGAAGTTGAAATCGACGGGCGCGTTATAGACCGGATTGCCGCCGACGATGATGAGCGTTTCGACCTTACCGGCGTCGATATCCTGGATGAGTTCTCGCAGGCTGGCGAGGTCGTCGGCAGGATTGGCGTCGAGCGGATCGGTATAGATGACGGTCTTGCCCACATTGCCGAGAGCGGCGTTGATGGCGTGGGCCAGAACATGCACGGCGGGCGACTGGTGCTCCCCGGGAATTACAACGCATGCTCCGCGGTGCTGCTGGAGATCCTTGACGAGCGCGGCGATCCACTTGGCGTGCGGGCCGGCCGGCGGGGCATCCACGCCGTGAACTCCCACGCCGGCAGCTACTGCGGCGGCGAAGGTCTCGATATCGGCGGCGCGCAAAGGAAGACGGTGATCGGCCTTGGCACCGGTGGAAGTTGTGGTGCTTTCGACGACATACAGGCGGTTCATCGCGGTTTGGTTGCCGCGAACGCGACGTCGCGAAGCGAAATCGGCGGCATAGCGGACGCTGGCCGGACCGGTGCTGAGGAAATCACCGTCGAGCGAAAGAATAACGTCCGCTGAGGCGAGCTGATAGAACGTGTTGACCGGCTCGCCGAAGGCCTGCATAGCGGCGGCGCGCGCGGAGGAACGGCCCGCGGGTTCGTAGCGGTGCCACTTGGCCTGGGGGAACTTTTGCAGCAGCGTGTGGAACTGATCGGCCAGAGTAGGCGAGGTGCTGGATTCGGTGAGGAAGCGCAGACCGGCGCCTTTGGTGGCGGCGAGAGTTCCAGACATCTCGCGCGCGGCCCCGAGGAACGCACTCCAAGCTCGGATATCGCCGAGATACGTCAAGGTCTGGGAGCGATCAGGATCGTAAAGCTCGAGCACCGCCGCTTGGGCGATGGCATCGGTCGCGCCCAAGCTCGACGGGTGATCGGGATTGCCTTCAATTTTCGTGGGCCGCCCCAGATGACTTTCAACGAGCGTCCCCATGGCAATGCCGGCGAAGGGAACGGCGGTGGCAAAGAAAAGCGGTTTGCCGGGAATCACTTCCTCGGGCTGCCGCACGTACGGGACGATGGCTTCGGTGGGCTGTTTCGTACAAGCGCTTAAGCCGGCGAGGGCGAGCGAGGCTCCCATGACTTTCAGGAACTGCCGCCGGCCGGCGTCACCGCCGGTCCACTCGGCCGCCTGCCGGGGAAATTCGCGCTCCAGCAGCTCTTGGAAACCGTCGGTCGCGGCCAGCTCATCGAGCGAGCGCCAATACTCGCGGCCGCGGCTGGCATCGAGGCGTGCACGGATGGCGGCCAGATCGAGATGTTGATAAGTGCTCATCGGTGACACGTCGAACAACTGGTCAGGCTTTGGATGTGGTACTCCTTCACGAGGTTCTTTCCGATTTCGACCTGATTGGGCGGCGCGTGATAATCCACGCTGAATACCTGCGATTTGGGACGAACGTATTGCTCAGGATGGCGATGACAATCGAGGCACCAAGACATCTGCAGCGAATTCTCTTGCCAGGTTAGCGGCATTTTGTCGATTTGCCCATGACAGGTGGTGCATCCTACGCCCTTCGCCACATGAATGCTGTGATTGAAATAGACGTAATCCGGCAGATCGTGGACCCGAATCCAGTGAAGGGATTGGTCGGTGCGGAAGCTTTGCCGCACGGGTTCGAGCATGGGGGCGTTGACCCAGATCTGCGAGTGGCAGTTCATGCACGTTTTGGTGGGCGGGATACCGGCGAATGAGGAGTTTTCGACCGACGTGTGGCAGTACCGGCAGTCGATTCCCAAGCCGCCCACGTGGTGCTCATGGCTGAACGGCACGGGCTGATCGACCGGCACCTTGGCGCGCGTGGCATACGTGGAAGCGTTCAACTCGGCCCACGCCCATACCAGAAAGCCCACGATAAATACACCGCCGAAGATGCTGACTCGGGAGAGCGTGTTGGTGCTGTGATGGAAAACTTGGGACATCTAACGACGTCCCGTGACGTTCTGGTCTGGCAGAGCTTCAGTCACTCGAGCGGCAGAAACTATGAGCATTCGCAGTTGGAAACTCTAATTTGTAGCATGTTTTAACTGGCGGTAACAAGATCGCGCACGAAGCACGGCGGAACGGCTGTAACAATCTTCACCGATATCACCGGATACGTTGAATTGTACAACAGGAAGGGCGCCGGTGAACGGACTGGCGCGAAAAAAAATTGGCGCTTTTCCGGTCAGCGCTCCATCAATGGGAGAGAAGGCTCGAGCCGGCTTTCGGCGCCGGAATTGACGGTGAACTTGTGTCCGTTCCACAGCGATGCGCTGGCATATTCGCCGTCGCGGCGTAGGGCATAAAAACTGATGTCGAACTGCTGTAGCCTCGCGCGATCGTTGTTGAAGTTGCGTGCCACGCGCTTCAAGGCGTCGAGGCAGGCTTCCTTCGGCGACATGCCGTGCCGCATGTTTTCCACGATGGTGTGGCCGCCGGCGATGCGGATGTTTTCCTCGCCGCGGCCGGTGGATCCGGCGCCGCCGACGTCCTGATCGAGATAGAGGCCCGCGCCGATGATGGGAGAATCGCCTACACGACCGGGAATCTTCCAGGCGAGGCCGCTGGTGGTGGTCACACCCGACATTTCGCCGCGGGCGTTGAGCGCGAGACAATTGATGGTGCCGGTGGGCGGATGAATCGCCATCCGCCAGGCCCACGCGAGCAACTCGTCACTCGCCTCCGGGAACAGCCGCTTGAGTTGTGCCGAGGGTTTACCGGGCGCCGGCGGCGCGTCTGTGGATCCCACCCAGTTGTTGTGGCCGCTGGGGTCGCGCAGCGACTGTTTCCATACGAGCCAAGCGAGGCGCGCTTTTTCGGTGAGCAGGTTCTCGGGCTTGTAACCCATCGCTTCGGCGAATCTTCCGGCGCCTTCGCCGACGAGCATGACGTGATCGCTCTGTTCCATGACGAGCTTGGCGATTTTGGACGGCGTCTTCACACCGCGGATGGAGGCTACCGAACCGGCGCGGCGGGATGGACCATGCATGACACAGGCGTCGAGTTCGACGACACCTTCTTCATTGGGCAATCCGCCGTAGCCGACGCTGGTCTCCTCGGGATCCTCTTCGACGATGTTGACGCCGGCAATAACGGCATCGAGCGTGTCTGCTCCGGCCTTGATCATGTCCATGGCGCGCGCGCAGGCGGGACCGCCGTTCGCGCTCGAGATCACGATGTTCTTCGGGCTGGACTGCGCTGCGGCTGAGGCCGAGGATAACGCCGCCGTGGTCAACATCCAATCTCGTCTAGTCATTTAATGGGTCTCCATTCCAATGAATTGTATGCCAAATCCCGCGGGTGCGCTGTGATTTGGAAGGAGTTCTCAACGGATACTGCCAGGACCCGCAAGCGCTTTTTACAAAATTTTTACAATTTGTCTACGACTTCGCCAGGCCTGCTCCTTAGGATCGAATTTGAGAGCTTTGAGGAGACTTATGGGGTTACAGACGGTAACTAATTCGCCGTACCGCTATCAGGATTCGCATTTGGAAGTGGACTACGTGCGCAAGCAGGCCCTGCTGGATTCGCATCGCCTGACTTTGACCCGTAAGGAGTACGAATTGCTTGCCCTGCTAGTCGAGAATGCCGGCGAAATCATTCCGCGTCAAATTCTGCTTCTGCGCGTGTGGGGTTACACGAACGAGATTCGTACGCGCACGCTGGATGTGCACGTGCGGAGGCTTCGCAAGAAGCTAGGCTCCTACAGCGAGCAGTACATCGAGACCATTTTCGGCATCGGCTATCGATTCCAGCCGTTTCGCGTCTCGCAGCGGTTCGCTCCGGGAATGGGAGCCTCCCCGCTGGCTGTAGGCGCATAGCCGTTTGACCGCGCCCTCCAAGGGTGCGCACTCTCGCTTAGAATGGGGAATTGCTCATGCACGAGCGTATTTCCCCTCCCACACGTGTATCCGGTGAAATTCACCTCCCAGGCGACAAGTCGATCTCCCATCGTTACGCTTTGATTGCGTCGATCGCCGAGGGCGAGAGCCGCATTCATGACTTTTCCAGCGGCGCGGATTGCCACTCGACTTTGGGGTGCATGCGAGCGCTTGGAGTTGGCGTGGAAGAGCAGGGAACCGAGGTCGTCATCCAAGGCCGAGGGCTCGACGGGCTTAGTCAGTCGGCCGGCGACCTGGACGCGGGCAACTCCGGGTCAACGATCCGGATGCTATCCGGCATCCTGGCGGCGCAGTCGTTCTCCAGCCGGATCGTTGGGGACGCCTCGCTATCGCGGCGCCCGATGGAACGGGTGATGAAGCCGCTGGCCGAGATGGGTGCGTCCATATCGGGACGCGACGGGCGATTTCCACCACTCGAGATACAAGGCCGGAGGTTGCGCCCCATCGATTACACGCTTCCCGTCCCCAGCGCCCAAGTGAAAAGCTGCGTGTTATTAGCCGGACTTTACGCCGAGGGGACGACCGTAGTGCGGGAGCCATTGCGCTCGCGCGACCACACCGAGATTGCGTTGCGCGAATTTGGCGCGGAAGTTAGCGTGGAGCGGCGCGTGATCTCTCTCGAAGGCCGCCCGCGCCTAACCGGACGCGAGTTGTTTGTGCCGTCGGATCTGTCTTCCGCCGCATTCTTCATCGTGGCCGCGCTGCTGGTGCCGGGATCGGATCTGGTGATTCGCGGAGTGGGGTTGAATCCCACGCGCTCGACACTGTTGGACGTGCTGGTCGGGATGGGCGCGACTATCCGCATTGTGGATGTCGCGGAAAAGAACGGCGAATTAATTGGTGACATCTCGGTAAGGAGCTCGCGCCTGCGTGGCGGCATCATCGAGCGGGGCACGACGGCGGCTTTGATCGACGAGATTCCTGTGTTGGCAATATTGGGTGCCGCGAGCGAAGAAGGTCTGATAGTACGTGATGCCGCCGAACTGCGCTTGAAGGAGACCGACCGGATCGCGACGGTTGCCGAGAATCTGCGGCGCATGGGAATCGAACCCGAAGAACTGCCCGACGGCATCGGCATTCCCGGCCGTCAACAATTCCGCGCGGCGGCTATCGATTCCTTCGGCGACCACCGGATTGCCATGGCATTCTCGATCGCGGCCTTATTGGCCGACGGCCCCTGCGAGATTCGCGACGCCGATGCCGCCTCAGTATCGTTCCCCGAGTTCTTTCAGATCCTGGGCCAGGTGACGGGTTGAACCGCGGGCTGGTTTTAACCGCTGCGCGGCAGCCGGTGACTCTCGCTGAACTCCCAATGCCTCAGCCGAAGGCGGGCCACGTGCTGCTGAAAATGGAAGCGTGTGGGATCTGCCATTCTGACCTCTTCATTAGCGGAATGGAGAAACCGCCGGTTTTGCCGCAGGTGCTGGGTCACGAGGGGATCGGCTGTGTGGAGAGCGTGGGCGAAGGCGTGGCGTCGTTCGCGAAGGGTGATCGCGTAGGGGTCACGTTTCTGGCTTCCACTTGCGGCGAGTGCGAATTGTGCCTGAGCGGTCGAGAGCGATTCTGCGCGCGCCAGTTGAATTCCGGATACACCGCGCCCGGTGTATTGGCCGGATTCGTGAGCGTGGCGGCGCGACATTTGGTGCGAGTGCCCGCCGGGCTGAACGCTGTGGAAGCGGCGCCAATGTGTTGCGCGGGATGGACGGCCTATCGCGCGGTGAAAGAGACGGCTGCCGCGCCGGGAGCGACCATCGCCATATTCGGCATGGGCGGCTTGGGGCATCTTGCGGTGCAGTTTGCGCGGCATGTGGGGCTGCGGGTGGCGGCGGTGGATGTCTCGGAAGAGAAACTTGCGCTCGCGCGCAGCGTTGGGGCGGAAATCACCGTGACCGCGGAAAATGCGGGGCGCACGCTCCAGAAGGAATACGGCGGCATGGATGCGGCGGTCGTGCTCACCGGTTCGGCGGCTGCCGCGGGACAGGCGATGCGCTCGCTCAAACGCTGTGGGACAGCCGTGCTAGTGGGCATGGCACAGGGACCGGCGGAGTTGCCGATCGTAGACACGGTGCTCAAAGGCATCACCATTCGCGGCAGTTTTCTGGGTACGCGCGAAGATCTGGAAGAGGTGTTCCGCCTGGCCGCTGCCGGCGTGATACGGCCGCATATCGAGACGCATCGCATTGATGACGCCCCGGGTCTATTCACCCGGCTGGGACGTGGCGAGATCGCGGGCCGCGCGGTGGTCAGTTTTTAGAAGCGCTCACGGCTGCGTTTCGCGCCGCAGTACTTCGGATTCTGCCGAGGATCAGGATGCCGATGATGGCTACAGCTTCGACGACATACAGATCTATTGTCGAAGGGTGCAGAGTACGCACGACCACGCGATCGGTCATCATCATTTCTCCGCCAACCTTGCCGAGAATCGCCGCGCCCAGATACAGCGTCCACGGATAACGATCCATCAGACGCACGATCAGAGTGCTCGAGAACATGACGAACGGGATGCTCAAACCGAGCCCCAGAATGATCAGGGGGATGTTACCCTTGGACGCTCCGGCGATGGCCAGGACGTTGTCGGTGGACATGGTGATATCGGCCATGGCGATGTACCAGATGGCGCGAAACAGTTTACCGGGGGCCGCGGCGGTGGCTTCCGGAGACGACGCATCGGCGAGCACTTTGACGGCGATCCAAATCACAAAAGCTCCGCCCACCAGCTTGATCCACTCGACATTGAGAAGTTGCGCGGCGGCGATAGTAAGGGCCACGCGAAGGATTACCGCGGTCCCTGCGCCGAAGAGAATGCCAAGCTGGCGTTGGCGCGGCGGCAGGGAGCGCGCGGCGAGCGCGATTACGAGAGCGTTATCGCCGGCTAAAAGAAGGTCAATGAGGATGATCGAAAAGCCGCCGAGCAAAAGATGGGGTAGGGAACCGGCGGGCATCAGGACCGAACCGGAGGTGCTTTGCGCAGCTCTAGAATCAAATCGTCGAGCGCAATCGTTTTTTGAATATTGCGGCGGACCAGTTCTGCGAGCTCGTCGGCTTTCTTGACTGCGGAGCGAATCCAGACGAAGGATAGCTTGCTCACCATAGACTCGAGCTTAGGCCGTTCATCCTCATTGCGGATGCGGCCAGCGCCCTCGCGCAAAATCAGCAGATCGCGAAGCAGTTCGTAAAGCACCTTCAGGTACAGGTCCAGCTTCTCGTTCTTGCTGCGGCCGATCATCTCCGAGTACGGGATCCAGGCGTTGAATGGCGACTCGCCGGCCGCGACCTGCAACAGCGTCAGCATGGCGGCGCGACGCTTGTCGTACGCGTCCAGATCGAGCGACACGGCCAGGCCGGGGGAACCGGCGGCTAGCGCGATGCGGCGCTCGGGCTCTTCGACCTGACGAGCGGCGGCAAACGAGACCATCTCTTCGTGGGATAGCGGCGCAAACCAGAATGGGACGGCGCGCGAACGGATGGTGGGCAATAAGTCGTAAGCGTTTTCCGCAGTGAGAACGAGGATCAAGTGCTCGGGAGGTTCCTCTAGTGTCTTGAGCAGGGAGTTGGCGGCGTGCTCACCGGCGCGATCGATGTGATCGATCAGAAAGACCCGGCGGCGGCCGCGGAGCGGCTTGAAGGGCGCGCGTTCCTTCAGCAGACGCATCTGCTCGATGGAGATCTGGCGGAGTGGGCCGTCGGGTGCGAAGGTCACGAAATCGGGATGGGTGGAGAATAGTAGCGGGTCCTGATTCCGCTTGTCGGCCGGCCAGCGCTCGCGTGCCGCGACGATTTCCAGGTTGTGCGGCAGGCTGAGATCGTCCTGCTCGATCTTGGCGGCATCTCCCAAAAGATGGGCGGCAAACCGGCGTGCCAGAGTGGCTTTGCCAGTTCCCTCGGGACCTGCGAACAGCAAAGTCTGCGGTATGCGATCCTGCTCCACCATCCGCGCCAGTGCGCGGGTGACGTGCGCGTTTGCCCAAAAGCCGTCAAACATGACTACCAACATTCTCCCAGACGCGAACGGCCACCTCTTCGGGCTTACCCAGGCCGTCGATCACGCGGAAGCGATCGGCATGCTGGCGAGCAATGCCGAGATAGGCGTCGCGCACCTTGCGATGAAATTCCTGTGATTCGTCGTCGATACGTGTCTCATTCGTTGTGCCGATTACATTGCGCTGGCGCATGCGGGCCAGGGTGGTCCCAACGTCCACGTCAATCAGCAGCGTCAGGTCCGGCGTGAGACCCTGACAGGCGATGCGGTCAAGCGCCAGCACGGTGTCGGCGCCTATGCCGCGCGCGTACCCTTGGTAAGCGAGAGTCGAATCCGTGAAGCGGTCACACAGAACGATCTTTCCGGCCTGGAGCGCAGGAAGAATGCATTGCTCGACGTTCTGCGCGCGGCTTGCGAAATATAGCAGCAACTCGGCAGTCGGACGGAGATCCTGATTCGCGGAATCAAGCAAAATGCGGCGGATTTGCTGCCCTACCGCGGTTCCACCGGGCTCAACGGTCTCGAATACATCGCGGCCCTCCGTGCGCAGGCGCGCGCCGAGCAACGCCATCTGCGTGCTCTTGCCGCTACCATCGATTCCCTCGAAGGTGATGAACTTCCCGCGCACTGGCATGTGGAAGCTCTATTTTCCTACAGGCTGCTGGGGTAGTGTGCGTGGCAATCAATTGCGGCGAAGAAACTCCCACGCTACCCAGGCGAGTGCGCCGATCCAGCAGGCAGCGCTCATGATCCGCAGGAGCAGCATTTCGCGGCCGCCGGTGTAGAGGAGATGCACTTCGCAAGTGCCCGTACAGCGCGGATCGATTACCAGCAGGCCGAGTGCATCGGCATGCGTGGGACAGCGGGCACCGCCAACGCGAGCGTCCCAATCTTTATCGAAGGCGATTTGTACGCTGATCAGCTCGCCGGGCTTCACGGGCGCAGCGATGCGCGCTTCGTGGTCGGAAAGCCACTCGAGCGGTGCTTCGGAGCGCTCCGGATCTTCGATCGCCTGGATGTAGCGGGCGAGCGGAGCGATGTCGATGCCATTGACTGGCTGCGTGAGGACCAATTCGGAGGGCGTGACGATGTGGGCAAGCGACGCGGAGCGTTGGGGAACGCGATAGATGACGTTGTCGGTCGCATTGCGCCAAAGCTCTTGCAGTTTGCCTTCGAATTTCCAGGGATGGGCCATGGCGTGATAGGGCTCGGTGCTGCGGGGTCCGGCTACGGCGACCTGCTGGACGCCATAGGCCTGGAGCCAAGCCAGGCTGATTTCGGCGGCACGAGTGCCGGCGTGGTCGTCGGTATGGAAAATGTACTGGGCGAAGCGCGCCAGGTTGACGCCAACGTTTTGGTCGCAGCAGCCGGTTAGTTCAGGAACGTCGCTCCAGGTGTTCAGCCAGAAGCTCATGGCGCCGGGAACCATCACTCGCGCGCCATTGGTGTGAGCGCCCATCCATTGAGCGACGGCATACTCGCTGGTTTGGCGAACATCGAGGCGGCGGATGGCGCGCTTTTCGTGTTGAAAGATGTTGACCGATTGAATGACTAAGATGCCGGCCAGAACCGCGATTGTGGGACGGCGCGGGGCAGGCCAATGGGCGACGGCGCGCTCGGCGGCGAACACGGCGAGGAGGACGATGGCCATTTCCATCGAAAGATGAAAACGGTTGGGCTGCGCGAGAAGAGCCACGGAAAAATCATAGTGCGCCAGGACAATGGCTGCGGGTGGAATCAGGGAAAGGGCCGCAAACTGAATATGCCGGGGCGCGCGGAAGCGGCCGAGCGCGAAGTGAACTGCGGCCATCATGATGGCGAGGCCCAGGATATATGCGAGGTGGATGGCCGAGAGGCGATAACGCGATTCCAGGCCTTCAACGTTATGGACGAATAGCGCAATCATGGACGGCGGCATCGCGCGGCACGCCATGCCGTAGGCGAGGGCGATGACACCTGCAAGACGGAGCATCCAGACTTGGGGGCGCGCGGTCCGGTAAGCAATCAGGTAGGCGAGGGCGGCGAACGCCAGGTCGATGGTGCCGGGCCAGTTGAAGAGGGGAACAAGAGTCAGGGCGCCAGCGGCCAGGACGTATCGCCATGCCTTGCCGCGCTCCATAGCTTCGTGGACGGCGAGCAGCGCCAACGGCAGGAACGTCAGCGACGTGACGTGCGGGCCGTCGCCGTAACTCACCATTGTGTGTATGCGCTGTGCGAAGAAAGCTCCGCCGAGGTCGGCGCGGATTTCGCCGATGATCCAGGCGGAAGGCGAGGTCAGCGAATAGAGCAGGCCCGCGGTGAACGCAGCGCCTGCTGAACTGGTCAAGCGTCGCGCCAACCAGTACAAGGTCACCGGGCCGAGAGCGTAGAGGACGGCTTCCACCATGTGAAAGGAATGGGCGGCGCTCAGTCCGCTGATCGCCGACACGGCGGCTGTGGTGAATGGCAGACCGGGTTGATAGGCATTGCGGAACGGCATGCCGCAATACCAATACGGCCACCAGTCCGTATCGGAGAAATGATCGCGCACGTAACGCGCGAGCGCCATGAAGACGCCTTCGATGGACTTCATCTCGTCGAGGTATTCAGTTCTGAATAATCGCCAGACCAAGGCGAGATTGAGGACGAAGAGGAAAAGGGAGTGCAGCCAGACAAGGCTTGGACGGGCGGGAATGCCCGTCCTACTGGTGCTCATGGACGGTTGGCGGCAGCGTCGACCAGCTTCCCGACGGCCGGCACGATCATGAGGAGCAACTCGGCGCGAGGCTTGGCGGCGCTGTCTAGCAAGGTGTGCTGGCGGGAGAGCCAGGCGGCGTCAGGCCTGGCGTTACGGTCGATGTAGTCGAGGGCTTCGAGACCGGCAGCGCTGACCGCAGCGAGATCCTTCGAAAGCGGAATGACTTCCTGCAACAGGAACGAGCTTTCGAGGGTGGGTTCCACAGCCGCGTCATTGGCGCGCCAATGCGTGAGCGAGTGACTGAGCTGGTCGCGGCTCGCTTGGGCGTCGGCACCACCCGCGAGAGCGTGATCCACTTGATTGGCGAACTCGCGGGCGGCGTCGCTTTCGGGGCGGATAGCGTCGACCAGACGATTCAGGGGAGTGAAGCTGGTATAGACGCGGCCGGATTCCTCCCGCTGGTAGTCTTTGACCTGCTCGAGAACGTCGGAAAGCACGGTGAGAGGAGCGATAGAGTGATCGCCGGCAAGCCGTTGCAGCAGGAGATGGTGCTCACGCTCATGCGGCGTGCCTAGCAAATCGAGTTCGCGGCTCACGGCGGCCATGCGGCGATACATGGACGCGACGTCTTTGACATCCTGCGGTGACCAAAGGCGCTCGGCGATCGCGGCGTTGCGCGGCCAGATCTTCATATCGATGCTGGCGGTTGTCGCGTACTCAACCCACATGCAGGATTCGCCGCCGAGAATGCGCGCCTTCTGCTCGTCAGTGAGCGCGGCTGATTCTTTTTCGAGCGGATCGCCCGCGTAGTGATCCGCGGCGGAGTGCATCAGGTCCAGATAATAAGGCTGGGAGAGAATTCCGGCGAAACCGAGGCGGGCGGCCTCGGCCAACGATTTCTGGCCGCGCCAGGATTGAATGACGGTGCCGGTGGGGAGGTCGGACGACAGAATTTCATCCCAGCCGATGACTTTCTTGCCGTATTTCGCAACCATGGGCACGACGCGGCGGCTAAAGTAGGACTGGAGCTCCTCGGTTTTCTTCATGCCGTGGGTGCTCATGTAGTCGCGAATGCGCGGGTTGGATTGCCACTGTTTGCCGTTGACTTCATCGCCGCCGATGTGAAAGTAGTCGTCGGGAAACAGAGCGGTCATCTCGGCGATGAGGCCGTCGAGGAATGCGTAGATTTCATCACGCGTTGGATCGATGGCGGGATCGAAAATGCCCCACTTACGCTCGATCGAATAAGGGCCTGGGCCACTGGCAAGCTCCGGGTAGCCGACGAACCACGCTGTGGCGTGGCCGGGCATATCAAATTCAGGGACCACGCGGATGCCGCGGTCGCGGGCGTATTCGATCACTTCGTGGATTTGCTCCTGCGTGTAGAAGTGACCATCGGAGCCGAGTTCCTGAAGCTTGGGGTAGCGCTTGCTCTCGACGCGGAAGCCCTGGTCGTCGGACAGATGCCAGTGAAAGACGTTGAGCTTTACGGCGGCCATAGCGTCGATGGTGCGCTCGACGACGTCGACGGGCATCCAATGGCGGCTGACGTCGAGCATGGTGCCGCGCCAGGCGAAGCGGGGACGATCATCGATGACGACAGTGGGGACGGAGAAGGATTCATTGTCCGGCGTGATCAATTGCAGGAAAGTCTCCATGCCGCGCAGGATGCCGAGCGGATTGGCGGCGGTGATGCGGGCGTGTGCGGGCGTCACTTCGAGCCGGTAGGCTTCGTCTTCACCGAGTTTTTGCACGGGCTGAGATCCGCCCGTGGTGGAGATTTCGAGAGCGGCTTGGGATGCATTGCCGGCGAGATCGCGGCTGAGCGGCATGCCGGTGAGTCGCTCGAGATGCGTGATCAGGCGCGAAGCGGCCCGTTCCAGGCGCGGCTCGCGATAGCCGCTTAACGCGACGCGAAAAGTCTGGTCAATCTTGAGCTTGCCTTGGCCCGGCGTGATTTGCGCGGGCAGCGGCATCAGGTTCCACTCGGCCCGTGCCGCACCTGCGGTAACGGCACACATCGTCACCATCCACGTTCCCGCTCTCAGGATTTTCATAAAGGGCCAACTCTAAATGATAGGCTAAAAGCAGTGGAAGAAGAGGTACTCGCAAAAGCTTATGACTCGAGATTGATGGCCCGGCTGCTGGGCTATCTGAAGCCGTATTCAACCTACATTGCGTTGTCGCTGGTATTCTTGGTGGCTTACTCGGCGCTGCAGGTCTGCGGGCCGCTTTTGACTAAAATCGCCATCGATCGCTATCTCGCGCCGGTGCCCAACCGCATCCCCACGCCGATCGACAGCTATCTCTCGGCGGACCAGTGGGTCGGCTTGACACAGATCTCGCTCATCTATCTGGCGGTTCTGGTGGGCGGATTCCTTTCGGCGTTCGGCCAGGCGTACATCATGCAGTACACCGGCCAGCGAGCGATGTTCGATTTGCGGCGTGAGCTGATGACACATCTGCAACGCTCCGACATCGCATTCTTCGATCGCAATCCGATCGGCAGGCTGGTAACACGCGTGACAACCGACGTGGAAGCGCTGAACGAGCTGTTCGCTTCGGGCCTGGTGGCGATTCTGGGCGACGTGATGACGCTCGCGTTCATCATTGCGATCATGTTCCGGTTGAGCCCGGCGCTGACGGGCCTGATGCTGGCAGTCATGCCGTTTGTGGTGCTGACAACGATGCTATTCCGGCGCACGGTCACGCACAGTTACCGGCGGATCCGCATTGCCATTGCGCGCATCAATGCGTATCTGCAAGAGCACATGGTCGGCATCGTGGTGCTCCAGTTGTTCAACCGTGAACGCAAGAGCCGCGAAGAGTTCGACGTCATTAACCGCCAGCACATGGATGCATATAAGGACACGATCCAGGCTTATGGCTGGTTCTATCCCGTGGTTGAGTTTTTGGCGACGAGCGCCATGGCGTCCACGATTGCTTACGGCGGATGGCGCGTGGGCAAAGGTGCGATGACGCTGGGTGTGGTGGCCGCATTTCTGCAATACGGAATGCGATTCTTCCGCCCGATTCAGGATTTGAGCGACAAATACAACATCCTGCAAGCCGCCATGGCTTCATCGGAGCGCGTGTTCAAGCTGCTGGATACGCCGGCGGAGATCTCGACGCGTGAGGCGCCAGCGGGAGTGCCGGCGGCCTCCGCAGAGATCGAGTTCGACAGCGTTTCCTTCGCTTACAAACACGACGATTGGGTGCTGCGCGACGTGAGTTTTCGCATCGCGCCCGGCGAGACGGTGGCCATCGTGGGGCACACGGGGGCGGGAAAGACGACGATGATCAGCCTGTTGCTGCGCTTCTACGACGTGCAGCAGGGTGCGATTCGCATCGGCGGCGTGGATATTCGCGACGTGGATCCGCTGGAGTTGCGGCGGCATTTCGGCGTGGTGCTACAAGACCCGTACCTGTTTACAGGCACGATCGAAGACAACATTCGGCTGGGCACGGATGGCATTGAGCGGGAAGACATCGAAGAAGCCGCTGAGCAGGTGAACCTGATGGACTTTGTGCGCTCGCTGCCGGAAGGGCTGGCGCAGCCGATTCGCGAGCGCGGCAATTCGCTCTCGACAGGGCAGAAGCAGCTCATCAGTTTCGCCCGCGCGCTGGCGCATCGGCCCCGGTTCCTGATTCTGGACGAAGCGACATCCAGCGTGGATACGGAAACCGAATTTCGCGTGCGTGACGCGCTGGAGCGGATGGTGGAAGGGCGGACGTCGATCGTCATCGCGCACCGGCTATCGACGATCCAGCGAGCCGACCGCATCCTGGTGATGCACAAAGGCAAGCTGCGCGAGAGCGGCAGCCACCAGGAACTGCTGGCGCTGCGCGGCATTTACTGGAAGCTGTACCAGTTGCAATATAAGGACCAGGAGAGGGCGGGGATGGTGGAAGCGACGGAGCCGTTGCGGCCGGCGCACTAAACGCTTTGCCTTTCCAAACGTCAGATTTCGTATATGTGGAACGATTTGCGGTACGGGCTCCGCACGCTGGGGCGTAGCCCTCTGTTCACGCTGGTTGCAGTGGCGTCGCTGGCGTTGGGAATCGGCGCGAATACGGCGATTTTTTCGCTATTGAATCAGGTGGTATTCCGGATGCTGCCCGTGCGCGAGCCGGAGCGGCTGGTGGTGCTGCATACGGAAGGACCGTCGCGCGAGGGCTGGGACAGCCGGGATAACGACGAGTCGGGTTTCTCTTACCCTATGTACAAAACCCTGCGCGACCGCAACCAGGTTTTCGATGGCGTGATCGCGCGCATGAGCGGATCAGCCAGCATTTCGTATCAAGGCGAGACGCAGCGCGCGTCGACCGAGTGGGTTTCCGGAAATTTCTTTCAGGTGGTGGGCGTCCGGCCGGCTTTAGGAAGAATGTTGGCGGCGGAGGACGACGACGTGCCGGGCGCGCACCCGGTGGTCGTGCTGAGTTACGGGTACTGGCAAAGGCGATTCGGGGCGAATCCGGCGATTGTGGGGCAGAAGATCAACGTCAATCAGCATCCGGTGGTGGTCGTTGGCGTTGAACCGGCGGCGTTTGAGGGCTTGCTCAGCGGGAACAATCCAAATGTGATCTTGCCGATCGCGATGAGCGACGTGATCGCGCCGCGTGAGGTACCCGTGCTCGACAACCAACTGTACCGCTGGCTCAACGTATTTGCGCGTTTGAAGCCCGGTATGACCACGGCAAGCGCCGCCGCCGCAGTGGACGTTTTGTGCCACAGCGCATCGACGGAGGAGCTTGACCATTTACATAAGAACCTGGGCCGGCACGGACGCGAGCAATATCTGGCGCAGAAGGTTCAACTCAACCCGGCGGCGCAGGGGCTCAATCTGCTGCGCGGACAATGGGAGACGGCACTGGTGGCGCTGATGGCCATGGTGGGGCTGGTGCTGCTGATCGCCTGCGCGAACGTCGCGAACCTGTTGCTGGCGCGGGCCGCGGGCCGCAAGAAGGAGATGGCCATTCGGCTCGCGATCGGCGCGACACGTTGGGCCATCGTGCGGCAGCTGCTCACCGAGAGTGTGCTGGTGGCGCTGGCGGGCGGAGTAGCCGGGCTGCTAGTCGCCAACTGGACGATGAAGGGCCTGCTGGGATTCCTGCCCGAGGACGCGACAAGCGACTGGCTGGGAGCGAGATTGGATCCGGCAACGTTGGCATTCAGCCTGGGGCTGGTTCTTGTGACTGGATTGCTTTTCGGACTGGCGCCGGCGATCGCATCCGCGCGGGAGCAGGCGGGCGCGGCGTTGAAGGATCAGGCATCGAGCCTGACCTCATGGGGCGGCCAGGCACGGTTGCGCCAGGGATTCATTGTGGTGCAGGTGGCTCTGTCGCTCGTGTTGCTGGTTGGGGCAGGGCTGTTCACGCGCAGTCTGTATCGGCTGACGACGGCGGATCCGGGGTTTCATGCGGAGAACCTCTTGGGATTTTCGGTGGAGCCCGGGTTGAACGGCTACGACCTGGGGCGAGAGCTGGCTTTCTATGGCGAGTTGCAGCAGCGATTGTCCGAGCTGCCGGGAGTGCGCTCGGCGGGCGCGACCAATCTCGGGCCGTTCGGCAGCGGCGGCGACGGGTCGAACATCACGGTGGAGGGCTACCGGGCCGGCCAGGATGAAGATATGAACGCGTCGAAGGACGGCGCCAGCCCGAACTATTTTCACACCATGGGAATTCCCCTGATCGCGGGGCGGGAGTTCACGGATCGTGACGTGGCTGGCGCGCCGAAGGTCGTGATCGTGAATGAGACTTTGACCAGGCGCTTCGCGAGCGCCGGCAACTTGCTCGGGAAGCACCTGGCATTCGGGGCAGGGAACCATCTTGATTTGCGGGAGATCGTGGGCATTGTGCGCGATGTCCGGTATGCCGGTTTGCGGGAAAAGACGCGGCCTTTCATCTACACGCCCATGGCGCAGGCGGAGCGGCTCGATCATGGAACTTTCTACATCCGCTCGTTGCGTGATCAAAGCGCGCTCGGGCCGGACGTGCGCCGTCTCGTGCGCAACATGGATGCGAATCTGCCGGTGTTCGACATGCGTTCTATGACCGTGCAGATTGCCGACTCCATCTACCGCGACCGGATTGTGGCGATTCTTGCCAGCGCGTTCGGCGCTTTGGCGACGCTGCTGGCGGCGATCGGGCTATACGGCGTGGTGGCGTTCAACGTGGCGCGGCGCACAGCCGAGATGGGAGTTCGCATGGCGCTCGGTGCGCTGCCGCGCGATGTGGTGGCTCTGGTCATGCGAGAGGTGGGGCTGCTGGTGGCGGGCGGATCGGCAATCGGCCTTCTGGTGGCTTGGCAAGCCGGCAGATATGTGCAGGCCCAATTGTTCGGCGTGAAAGCTGATGACCCGCTGGTGTTCGCCGGGGCCGCCTTGGTGCTGGCGGTGGTCGCGCTGGCCGCGGGATACATTCCGGCTCAGCGTGCCGCGCGCGTCGATCCGATCAAAGCTCTGCGCTACGAGTGATCAGTTTGCTGGCGGGCATCATCCCAGCCGCACCAGTTGTTTCCCGATGTTTTCGCCGTTAAGCATACCGATGAAGGCGCGAGGGGTATTCTCGATGCCGTCGATGAATTGTTCGCGATGCTTGAGCTTTCCGGCATTCAGCCACATGGTCAGTTGGCGAAGACCTTCCGCGTAACGTGAAGCGAAATCGAAGATGAGGAAGCCTTCCGCACGTACCCGCTTGACGATAAGGTGCCAGAGAAGGCGTGGGCCCATCTCGGGTTTCTCGATATTGTATTGAGCGATCTGTCCGCACACCACCACGCGCCCGTGTAGGTTGAGCACGCCGAACACGGCATCGGTAATCGCGCCCCCGACGTTGTCGAAGTAGATGTCGACTCCCTCGGGGCAAAGTTCACGAAGCTTCGCGGCATAATCCGAGGTCGTCTTGTAATTGAATGCGGCGTCGAAGCCCAGCTCTTTTGTGAGCCAGGATATTTTCTTATCGCTCCCAGCGATCCCAATGACGCGGCAACCGCTAATCTTGGCGATCTGCCCGACGAGCGACCCAACCGCTCCCGCGGCGCCCGACACGACCACCGTTTCTCCGGAGCGCGGCCGGCCCACGTCGAGAAAACCGAAATATGCCGTGAGTCCCGGCATGCCGAGTACACTCAACGCGGTGAAAACCGGCGCCACCGACGGATCGACCTCGCGGACGCCCGTGCCATCGGAGATTGCGTACTGCTGCCAGCCGAAGAATCCCTCCACAATGTCGCCCACTTGAAATCGCGCATTGTTCGAGGCCGTGACCTCGCCGACGGCGCCCGCGCCCATCACCTCGCCGATCTGCACTGGCGGCGAGTACGACTTCACGTCGTTCATGCGGCCGCGCATATACGGATCCACGGAAATGTAGAGCATCCGCACGAGAATCTGGCCGGGCCCCGGTTCCGAAACAGGCGACTCAACCAGCTTGAAATCCGACTCCTTGGGCATTCCCTTGGGCCGGGCGGCGAGCGTGATCTGCTTATTTATTTGCGGCATACTTTCGTAACTCCAGCTTGGCCACATCGGCGCGATGCACTTCATCCGGGCCGTCGGCCAGGCGTAACGTTCGGCTGTTGGCCCACGCGGCGGCAAGGAAGAAATCCTGTGACACGCCGGCGGCGCCGTGCGCTTGAATCGCGCGGTCCAGGACGCGGAGCGCCATGTTGGGGGCGATCACTTTGATCATGGCGATTTCCGCCCGTGCGGCTTTGTTGCCGACGGTGTCCATCATCCAGGCGGCTTTCAACGTGAGCAGCCGCGCCTGTTCGATTTCCATGCGCGAATCGGCGATATCCGCGCGGATCGTACCCTGCTCGGAAATCTTGCGGCCAAAGGCCACGCGCGATTCGACTCGTTTGCACATATCCTCGAGCGCGCGCTCGGCCACGCCGATCAGCCGCATGCAGTGATGGATTCGCCCCGGCCCGAGCCGGCCCTGCGCGATCTCGAATCCGCGGCCTTCACCCAGCAGGAGGTTGGACGCGGGCACGCGCACATTCTCGAACGTCAGTTCCCCGTGGCCATGTGGAGCGCTGTCGTAGCCGAACACCGGCAGCATGCGCCGGATGGTGATGCCGGGCGCATCGAGCGGCGCGAGGATCATGGACTGCTGCTGGTGGCGGGCGGCCGTCGGATCGGTCTTACCCATGAAGATGGCTATTTTGCAGCGCGGATCGCCCGCGCCTGATGACCACCATTTCTGCCCGTTCAGTACGTATTCATCACCCTCGCGCACAATGCGGGCCTGGATATTGGTGGCGTCGGAAGAGGCGACGTCGGGCTCGGTCATGCAGAAACAAGAGCGAATCTCGCCCGCGAGCAGCGGCTTGAGCCAGCGCTCTTTCTGCGCGGCCGTCCCGTAGCGCGCCAGCACTTCCATATTGCCGGTATCGGGCGCCGAGCAGTTGAACACTTCCGGCGCCATGGGCGAGCGGCCCATGATTTCGCACAGCGGCGCGTACTCGAAATTGGTCAGCCCGGCTCCGTACTCTGTGTCGGGCAGAAAGAGATTCCACAGCCCGGCGGCGCGCGCCTTCGGCTTCAGCTCTTCGATGATCGGTACCGGTTTCCAGCGATCTCCCTCGGCGATCTGGTCGGCATAGAGCGGTTCGTAAGGGTAGATGTGCTCGTCCATGAACGCGCGCAGCCGCGCTTCCAACTCACGAACACGGTCGGAAAACTGAAACAGCATGACAGCCTCGCTATTGGATCGTGCTTCGGCCTTCTACGCCCAGGTCGTCGGGAACTACATTGCGATTGATGTGCCGGTCGAGATCGATCACATAGGTTTCTTTAGCTTCGATCAGCACCGGCGAATGGGTGGCCGCGATGATACGGAAGTTCTTGCGGTCGACCAATTCCATCAGCATTTTCAAAATCCGCCGCTGGTTGGACGCCGAGAGCGCCATCTCGGGCTCGTCCAGCAGCAACGCAGTGCCGTCGGGAAAGCTCGGAAATGTCTGGCTGAACATCGACAGCATCACCTGGCCATGGCTCGCGATCTGCACAAACTCCTTCAGCTCCGGCTGATCCTCGAACAATTCGAGATGCGCCCGTGGATTGTGCTGCTCGGCATCGAAGAGCATGATCTTTTTCGGATCGCTTTGGGCGCCGTCGAGCTTGTAGATATAGCCGTCCTTCTTTTCGCCGCGCAGCGCGTAATAGATGGCGTGCAGCAGCGTGGACTTCCCGCAGCCGTTTTCGCCCGTCAGCAAAACCAGCGGATGCGACAAGTCCACGATCATCGGCATGTGAAAGTTCAGGTTGGCGAACACCGGATGCGCCAGAATTTTCAGATACATAGGACTAAACAGCATAGCTCAGGCTCAAGATGCCTGCTGCTTCAGCCGTGCGCGCATGACCTTCTTGTCGAACTTGCCGACGCTGGTCTTGGGAATGGCGTCGACAAACACCACGTCGTCAGGCAGCCACCACTTGGCGAATCGCGGGGCAAGATGTGCCAGAATCTCGTCTTTGGTGACGCGGTCGAGGAATTGCGGCTTTGGAACGACTAGTGCCACCGGCCGCTCCTGCCACTGGGGATGCTCGACAGCAACCACGGCCGCCTCCAGAACTTTCGGATGCCCCATGATCGCATTCTCCAAATCGACGCTCGAGATCCACTCGCCGCCGCTCTTGATCACGTCTTTGGCGCGGTCGACCAACTGCACATAGCCTTCGGTATCGATGGTGGCCACGTCGCCGGTGCGAAACCAGCCGTCCACGAAAGCAGAAGCCGAGCGTGGATCGTTGTAATAACCGCTGGTCACCCAAGGGCCTCGCACTTGCACTTCACCGATAGTCGCGCCATCGCAGGGAACCATATGGCCCTCGGCGTCCACCACGCGAAGATCTAAGCCGATAACTGGCAGGCCTTGTTTCGCGCGCACGGCGAAACATTCGTCTTCCGGACGGTCATCCAGATGACGTTTGAGCGTGCTGACCGTGCCCACCGGAGCCGTCTCGGTCATGCCCCAGAGTTGCCGCAGTTCGATCCCGTGAGTTCTCTGGTACGTCTCGATCAATTTTCTTGGCACGGCCGAGCCGGCGCCGATGCCCAGGCGCATGCTCGATACGTCGAACTTCTCCTGCTGGAGCACGGCATCCAGACCGATCCAGACGGTGGGCACCCCGCCGGCGAACGTGACGCGCTCGTCCTGCATCAGTTGCGCGAGGTCGCGCGGTTGCGGATGTTCGCCCGGCATCACGATTTTGGCCCCCACCGCGATGGCAGCGAACGGCGTTCCCCAGCCGTTGGCGTGAAACATCGGCACGATTTGCAATACCGTGTCGCGCTCGCTGAGCCCAAAGGTATCCGCCATGGTGAACGCCACGCTATGCAAAAAAAGCGCGCGGTGGCTATAGACCACGCCTTTCGGATTCCCGGTGGTCCCGGAGGTGTAGCACATGCCGGCAGCGCGGTTTTCATCCAAGCATGGCCAGGCGAAGGGCGTGTCAGGAGCATCCCCCAGCAGTGATTCATACTCACCTGTGCCGCCACCGATGACCACAATCCGCTCGACGCACGGGATTCGGTCGCGGATCGGATCGAGAATCGGAACCAGTGACTGATCGACGAAAATCACGCGGTCTTCGGCGTGCGCGATGATATAGGCGAGATCATCGCAGGAGAGCCGCATGTTCAGCGTGTGGAGCACTGCGCCGTAACAGGGGATGGCGAAATATAGTTCCAGGTGTTGAAAGGTGTTCCAGCAAAGCGTGCCCACACGATCCCCAACCTGGACACCGAGCCCCTGGAGCGCATGCGCCAGCCGGTGCGTGCGCGCATAATAGTCGCGGTACCGGTATCGGTGCATGCCGCCGGCAGTGCGTGTGACAATTTCCTGGTCAGGAAAGAGACGGCCCGCGCGTTCCAGAAAATGCAACAGCGTCAGGGGGTAGTCCATCATCAGGCCGTTCACGACTCACCTCCGTGCGGGAATAGAGAACCTTTGCGCCACTCCATGTTATAAGCGAATTATGACGCGTGTAATGGCCGCATTCTTCGCGTTAGCCGCGCTGGCTGCTGGAGCGGGGGAGGATCCGCTCAAAACGCTCCGCAGCGAACATCCGCGTCTGATTCTCCTCGATAGCGAGCTGGATCACATTCGGCTGATGATGCAGCAGAATCCGCTGGCCCGTAAAGTCCACGCCGATCTGGTCAAAGAAGCGGAAAGGCTGGTCGCCACGCCGCCGGTGGAATACAGACTTGTGGGGCCGCGTCTGCTCGCGCAGAGCCGCACCTGCCTCGACCGCGTTTATACCTTGGCCCTGCTGTATCGTCTGGATGGCCGGAAACCATTCCTGGACAGGGCCGTCGACGAGTTGCGCGCGGCGGCCGATTTCAAAGACTGGAATCCGTCGTATTTTCTCGACACCGCGGAAATGACCCACGCGTTTGCGATCGGGTACGATTGGCTCTTCCCCGCGCTGACCGCCGAGCAACGCGCTTGGATCCGCGCCGCGATCGTCGACAAGGGGCTGACTCCAGCGCTGGCAGCATATCGGAACCAGGCCCCCTGGGTCACGGCCCGGAATAACTGGAACGAAATCTGTAACGGCAGTATTGCCATGGGCGCGCTCGCCGTCGCGGAAGACGAGCACGACAAGAGCCGCACGCTGTTAGAGAGTGCGCTCGATTCTGTTACGCACTCGTTCGCCGCGTACGCGCCGGATGGCGGTTGGGCGGAAGGCTCCGGATACTGGCACTACGGCACCAGCTACGCCGTCGGTTTGCTGGCAGCGCTTGAATCGGCTCTAGGCACGGATTTCGGATTATCTACGGCCCATGGGTTCGATCATACCGGGCGGTTCCGCATCTACTTCAGTGGCCCTTCGGGAAAATCGTTCAACTTTGCCGACGCCCACGATCACACCGAGCCGGCTCCCGAGATGTTTTGGATGGCGCGCCGTTTTGCCGAGCCAGTCTACTCATGGCAGGAGCAGCATCTGCTGCAGGCCGGCCTTGCGCCGGAAGCGCTCGACCTGGTGTGGTTCCAACCGGAGGCGCGCAGCCCGAAACAGGAAAATTGGCCGCTCAACGCGATCTTTCACGACGTTCAGTTGGCGTTTCTGCGTGGTGCCTGGGATGATCCTAACGCCCTGTTCGTCGGCGTGAAAGGCGGCGACAACAAAGCGCACCATGGGCATCTGGACTTGGGAGATTTCGTGCTCGATGGCGGCGGCGTGCGTTGGGCGCTCGATCTCGGGCCTGACGATTTCAATCTCGCGGGCCCGGCGGGACGGCCGCGCCCGGCCTACAACCGCACGCTCGCGGAATCTCACAACACCGTCTTGGTTGATGATGAGAACCAGGACCCGCGCGCGGAAGCCGCCCTCGGAGGGCACTTTTTTTCGCCGGATTTCTCCTGGGTGGAACTCGATCTCACTCGCGCTTATCATCGATTGAAATCCTACCGGCGCCGCATCGGCATCACACAGGGTCAGCAGGTGTTCGTGCAAGACCTGCTTGAGGCTGATCACCAGGTGGAAGCGCTTTGGGGCATGCTGACCGATGCCGAAGTCGCCTTGAACGGTCAGACCGCGGATCTCCAAAAGGGAGGCTGGACATTATCAGCCGAAATTCTGTCCCCGCGGCATGCAGTATTCGATCTTGCGCCGGTGGCCACCGCCGCGCCGCAGCCGCAGAACCCGGGAGTGAAGAAACTGGTCGTCCGCCTGGGCGAGAAAGTCACCGAGATGGATTTGAAAGTCACCCTCACACTCCACCGTACCGGGCAGCCGAAGCCGAAAATCACACCTAAATTCGGCTCCTGAAGCGCGCCGTACCGTAGAATAGTTAATTCTTTCATGCGTTCTCCCTTGCTCTCCGTTCTGGTGCCTCTCTATGACGAGGAGGAGTTCGTCGGGCCGATCCTGCAACGCGTTCTTGCGGCTCCGCTGCCCGATGGCATGGAGTGCGAGATCATCGTTGTCGACGACGGCTCGCGCGACGGCTCAGCCGATATCGTCGCGGAGATGGCCGCGGCGCATCCGGAAATTCAACTCATCCGGCACCCGCGCAACCGCGGCAAAGGCGCCGCCGTCCGCACCGCCATTGAACACGCACGCGGCGATTTCTGCATCGTTCAGGACAGCGATCTGGAATACGATCCGTGCGAATATAGCCGCCTGCTGCGCCCGCTGTTAGAGGGCAAAGCCGATGTGGTGTACGGTTCGCGCTTCATGATCGTGGGTGAGCGCCGCGTGCTGTACTTCTGGCATTCGGTGGCCAACCGTCTGCTCACGGAAGTTTGCAACCTGGTGGCGGACCTCAACCTCACCGACATGGGGACTTGCTACAAGGTGTTTCGCACCTCGCTATTAAAGAGCATCCCGATCCGCAGCGATCGCTTCGGCATCGAGCCGGAGCTGACCATCAAAACTGCCCGCCGTCAAGTGCGCATTTACGAGACGCCCATTAGTTACCATGGCCGTACCTACGAAGAAGGCAAGAAAATCGGGCTGAAGGATGCGCTCGCTCAGGTCTACGTGATTCTGCGTTACGCCTTTACGCGCGACATTTACAAGGATTCCGGACCCGACATCCTGCATGCGCTTTCGAAGGCGCCGCGGTTTAATCGCTGGATGGGCGAAACCATCCGCCCGTACCTGGGTGAGCAGGTGCTCGAGATCGGTGCCGGAATCGGTAATCTCACCCGCGTGCTGATTCCTCGCGTCAAGTGTTACGTCGCGGCGGATATCGATGGCGAGCATCTGGCCCGGCTGACCACCCGGTTTCAGCACCGCCACAATCTGCACATCCACCACTGTGACCTTGCCAACCCCGCGGACTTCGCCGATTTCGCCGGCAGCATGGATACCGTCGTTTGCCTCAATGTGCTCGAGCACATCGAAGACGACATGCAAGGCCTGGCCAATATCCGGTCGGCGTTGCGCCCGGGCGGCCGCGCCATCGTGCTGGTGCCGCACGGACAAGAGATTTTCGGCACGCTCGACACCGCGTTAGGCCACTATCGCCGCTATTCGCATCAGGAGTTGACCGAGAAAATGGAACGCGCGGGTTTCCGTCTCGAGACAATGCTCAACTTCAACCGCATCTCGCGTCCGGGATGGTACGTCAATGGAAAGCTTCTGAAGCGGACAACGCTCGGCGCCATGCAACTGAAGGCAGTAGATCAGATGGTGTGGCTCTGGCGGATCATCGACTCGCACCTGCCATGGCCGCCCGTCTCGATTATCGCGATCGCGGTAAAGCTGTAGCTTTGGCCGAGAGCGTCTTCAGCTCGCCCTGGATCACATCTTCCAACGCCGCCGTTTCCGCCGGTCCGTTGTAATGCTTGCCGTCAATGAATAGCGTCGGTGTGCCCAGTACACCCGCTTCTTCGCCCTGATCGAGTTCTTTCTGTACCACCGCTTTGTATTTCCCCGATTTCATCTCGGCGTAAAAGCGGACCGTGTCGAGCCCAAGCTCCTTGGCCCATTCATTGATTCTCTCCGGCGACAGCACCCGAAAGTTCGCGTATAGCTTATCGTGCATGGGCCAGAACTTGCCTTGAGCATGCGCCGCCAGCGCCGCCTCTGCGGCATATTCCGCCTGCGAATGGATATCGAGCGGGAACTGCTTGAACACCAGCTTGACGTCGTTGGGGTGTTTGGCTAGAAGATTCCTCAGGCTGCCTACCGCCACCGCACAGTACGGGCATTGAAAATCGGAAAATTCGACGATCGTGATCTTTGCGTTCGCCGGTCCCGTCACCGGATCGCCGCTAATCGGAATCTTCACCGCTTCGTCGAGCACCGGCGGCGCTTCATTCATGCGTTTCTTTAATTCCGCACGGATAATGTCAGGGGATTTACCCTCTTCGAGCTCGCGCTCCACCATCGCTGCCAAGCTTCGGCTGCGGCCACATTTCGGGTCCTTGACGCGGCATTCCGCGATCTTGAAGGTACATCCGCAGTTGCAGCCTTCGCTTCGCACGAGTGCCAGCAGCGCATGCTTCTGCTGCGCGGAGAGTTTGCTCTGGTCCAAGCCCGGGAAGTCCGTGGACGTCTGCCACTGTTCCGGAGCCTGTCCCAAAGAGGACGCCAGGAACAGCGCCCCGGCCGTCATAAATCGCGTGATTGCCTGCTTCCAATGGCTCACTCCTTACCAGTTTAGTTGAAGCCATTGCAGAATGCCGAACCCTGTCGCCCTGGCTCGAGATGTTTGACACCACCGTGCATGGCGGCTATTCTCATCCAGTGAATCTTCGGGTTGTAATCCTGTTCGCCTGCGCTCTGGCCCATGCCCAGACCGGCGAAAACCCCAAGGCCCACGAGCCTGATGTCGTCACCGCGGGCTACACCGTCTTTCGTGTTTATTGCACTCCGTGTCATGGCGTCCGTGCGCGCGGCGGGCTCGGTCCGGACCTCACCCGCGGCGTCTATCACACGGGCGAGAAAGACGCGGATTTGTTCCACACCATCTCCGGTGGTGTTCCCGGCACGGAGATGCCAGGTTTCGGTTCCGAGATCACGGATGACGACATTTGGCGCATCGTCGCCTACATCCGTTCAGTCGCCACTCACGAAGCAGCTCCGGTTTCCGGCAATCCCGTCAACGGCGAAAAGCTCTTCTGGGCCAAAGGCGCCTGCGGCGGTTGTCACCTGGTGAACAGCCGCGGTGGCCGCATGGGACCCGAGCTCACGCGCATCGGATCGCAGCGCAGCCTCGACTACCTGCGCGAAGCCGTTCTCGATCCCAACAAAGAGATTTCGCCCGGTTGGGCAGCCATCACCGTGACCAGGCTCGACGGTACCAAGCTCACCGGCGTCGAGCGCGGCTTCGACGATTTCTCGGCCCAGTTGCTCGACTCCGCAGGCAACTACTATTCGCTCCTGCGAACCGATGTCGCCTCCATTCGCCGCGAGGAGCGCTCCCTCATGCCCGCGGATTACGGCCGGCGTCTCACGACCGCCGAAATCGATGACCTCCTGTCTTATCTCGTTGCCCTGCGCGGCTCCGAAGGCTCACGATGAAAACCGTCGCGGCGATATTCTTCATGCTTCTCGCGGCGTTCGCTGCGACAACTGTCACAGAGCAGCAACTGCGCGAAGCGCAATCCGATTCCGCCGCTTGGCTCACCTACGGCAAGAACTATGCCGGCTGGCGTTACAGTGAGCTTTCCGAAATCAATACCTCCAGCGTTTCCCGTCTTGCGCCGCGCTGGATTTACCAAACCGGCCAGGATGGCTCGCATGAAACCACACCGCTCGTTTTCGGCGGCATGATGTTCGTCACTGGGCCATCGAATCACGCCGACGCGCTGGATCTGCTCACCGGAAAACAGATCTGGCACTATCACAAAACGCCCCCATCGCCCTTGAGCCTGTGTTGCGGGCAACCGAACCGTGGTTTCGCCGCCCTCGGCAGCCGGCTCTATAAGGTGAACATCGACGCAACGCTCGTGGCGCTCGACGCGCTCTCCGGCACCGTGCTCTGGGAGAAACCAATCGACGACTACAGAAAGGGTTTCACCGCCACCGCCGCACCGATCATCCTCAAAGACAAAGTCGTCGTCGGCATCGCGGGCGCGGAATTCGGTACTCGCAGCTTCATCGACGCCTACGATTCTTCCACCGGCGAGCGCGTCTGGCGCTTCTACACCGTGGCCGCAAAAGGCGAACCCGGCGGCGACACCTGGGATGGCGATTCCTGGCAGCGCGGCGGCGGTTCCACCTGGATCACCGGCACCTACGATCCCGAGCTGAATCTCATCTATTGGGGCACCGGCAACCCGGGCCCTGGCATGGACGGAAGCGTCCGCGCCGGCGACAATCTGTACACTTGCAGCCTGGTCGCCATCGACGCCGATACCGGAAAGTTGAAATGGCATTTCCAGTTCACCCCGCACGACACGCATGATTGGGACGCCGTAGCGGATCCCGTCCTGATGGACTTGACGGTGAAGGGCCGGCCGGTGAAGGCCGTCGTGCAGGCGAATCGCAACGGCTACTTTTACGCCCTCGATCGCACGAACGGAAAATTGCTCGCTGCCGCGCCCTATACCAAGGTCAACTGGTCAACCGGCATCGACGCGAACGGTCGCCCGCTGCTTGTGCCCGGTCTTATGCCGAGCGAGGAGGGAACCAAGGTCTGCCCCGGTTTTGGCGGTGGCCATAACTGGTCGGCCACGGCCTACAGCCCGCAAACCAAGCTTTACTACTTCGGCACAACCGATGGTTGTCAGCTCTATTACTCCCATATGCAGGAGTACCGCCCGCGGCAGTGGTATCAGGCCAGCACCGCGAATGAGATTCCGAGCGAGCCCTCCACCAGCTCTGTCGTTGCAGTAGATCCCGCGACCGGCGAAACACGCTGGCGCTTTCCCATGGTCTCCCAGGCCGCGGCGGGCATGCTCGCCACCGCTGGAGGCCTGGTGTTCACCGGGGATGGTCATGGTCACCTGATGGCGCTCGACGCCGCCACCGGCAAACCGCTCTGGCATTTTCAAACCGGCGGCAACATCGTCGCGCCGCCCATTACCTACACGTTGAATGGAAAGCAGCAAATCGCCATCGCTGCGGGAACCGCTATCATCACTTTCGCGCTTGTGAACTGAAACGCGCGATCGTCTCGCTATAGCACCGGCCCGATGCGCCACGGCACGAACTCCTTGTGCCCCAGTTTCTCCGCGCAGGTCTTCTCACCCGACGCCACGCGCAGCACCGTGTCGAAAATCTGCCGCCCCACGCCCTGGATGCTCTCTTCCCCTTCGGCGATCACGCCGGCGTTAATGTCCATGTTGTCGTGCATCCGGCGATACGTGTTGCCGTTGGTCGCAATTTTGATCACCGGAATTGTCGGGAACCCGATGGCGCTGCCTCGGCCTGTCGTAAACGCGATCAGGTTGCAGCCGCCCGCCGCAAGCCCCGTCAGCGAGACCGGATCGTACCCCGGCGTATTCATAAACACGAACCCTGGCGATGTGATCCGCTCCGCGTAATCCACCGCATCCATCATCGGCGAGCTCCCCGCCTTCGCCGCTGCGCCCAGCGACTTCTCCAGAATGTTGGTCAGCCCGCCGTCTTTGTTTCCCGGCGACGGATTATCGTTGAAGCTCCCGCCGAACCTATCCAGATACTTCTTGTAGCCCGTAATGAAGCTCAGAAATCTCTCGGCCACCCGCCGGTTGCGCGCGCGCCGCACCAGCAGATGCTCCGCGCCGAAGCATTCCGTCGTTTCCGCCAGCACCGCCGACGCGCCAATCGACGCCAGCATGTCGCAGCAAATCCCCAGCGCCGGATTCGCCGTGATCCCCGAGAACGAATCCGACCCGCCGCAGTTCAGCCCCAGCACAATCTTCGACGCCGGAATCTCCGTGCGCTGCTCTCCCGCCGACTGCTCGATCAGCGTGTGGATCTCCCGCCGCGCCGCCTCGAGCGCTCCCGTCGTGCCGCCGCTCGATTGCAACGTCATCCCCACCAACCGCGAGGTCCGCGGCGCATTCGGCCCCAGATAATGATCGATCTGGTTCACCTCGCAGCCCAGCCCCAGGATCACAGCCGCCGAAACGTTCGGATGCGCCATCACGCCTGCCAGAGTCCGCTGAAGCTGTATCGTATCCGGCCCAATCGATTGTCCGCAGCCTTCGCCATGCGGAAACGCCACCACGCCATCCACATTCGGCGGCAGCTTTTCACCATCGAAACTTGCGGCAATCAGCTCCGCTGTATGCGCCGCGCAGTTGCTTGCCGCAACTACCGCAATGTAATTCCGCGTGCCTGCTCGTCCGTCTTCGCGCAGATAGCCGCGAAACGTCGGCACATCCTTCGGCGAAGCAGGGTAGGGAATCTCGCCTTCCGGAAACTGGTAAGCAAACGTCAGCTCTTCAAACGAAATGTTGTGCGTATGGATGTGCTGCCCCGGCTCGATCGGCGCCGTCGCGCGCCCGATCGCCTGCCCGTAGCGATGCACCATCTCGCCCGGCTGTATCCGCGCCACCGCGACCTTGTGCCCCGCCGGTACAGCATCGAGCACCGTGATCGCCACGCCGTCCACCCGCAGCTTCATCCCCGCCGAAAGCGGTACGCGCGCAATCGCGACGTTGTCCAGCGGGTTCAGATGTATCGCCGAATTTTCCTCAGTCGGCAGCTTCGCAATTTCCAGTAATTCCATGTTCCCCTTGGTCTCTATCTCATTAGAACAAGTTCTGTCGCCTGCTCGCCCCCATGCACGTGGAGCTTCCCCCCGACCGGATGCACCCAGAATCCCGTGCCATCTTTCGGAACCGGAAAATCGGCCGGCCCATCCACCACCACGAAATTCGGCGTCTCCACGCCGTCGAGCAGCTTGCCGATGTGGATATGCAAGTGGCATTGCGTGCGCCGCACATCGCCATTGATCGCGATCCCCCACTGATCGCCCCACAGCGCCTTCGCCTTCTCGATAGCCGCGCTCCAAACCGCCAGCCGCGTCTCCGGCGGCAGATTCTGCAAAAAATGGCCATGTGCCCGCGGCAGCGCCAGCCATCGGTTCGGCTTGGTCGGATTTGCGTCTTTCAGAAAAAACACCACCGCATCCGCCGGCTGCTTCTCCGCCTCCCGGCACAGCGCGCACTCCTTCGCCGCCATGCTTTCCGCATTCGCGAGGTCGCACTGGCAGTCCCGCACATCCCCGCGCAGGAGTAGCGCAAGCGCCAAAACGCCAGCAAATTTAGAGACGGTCACTTGGAATCATTATAAGAGGTAGGATCCGAGCGCGACGACCGGCTTCTTCGACAACGAGAACGGAACGTGGTTCTCATTCACCATAAACAGCCACACGTGGTCGAACACGCTGACCTCGAGCTCCGCTCGAATCTCGGACTCCCTCGTCCTGACTAGAGACTCGACCACGGACCAAGGGGGAGCGTTCCGCTCCCAGTAAAGTAACAGCGAGACAGGCCTCGCTTTTGGTTCGTACCCCTTTCTCATTTTCTTCTGGAGGATTGACTCAAGCGGGCTCCAAACCGCGGTCAACGGCAGGGGCTTGCTACCAACCCACTGCCGCCTCCCCTGCGACCTCATCTTCATCCAGTTTTCTTGAACAATTTCGCCCAGCTCGAAGTAATGAGAGTGTCCAGACGCGTCCGCCCTCAGATCGGGCCAGGGCGGATCGAGCATCTCGACGTCTGCTGGGTTGACGCGTAGTTTAGCGGCCTCACAGAATCGCACGAACAGGCCCCATTCTCGGTGGCGCTTAAGATCCTCGGGTAACAGGAAGTGGAGCATCGCTTCGTACGCGCGGTACGACGCAGGAGAACCCAGGCGGGCACGCATTTCGGAAAAGCGACGCGGGTCAAATCTTTCTCGGGCCATGGTAGATAAAGCGCGCCGCGCCTGTCCACTATTGTCGCCTTCGCGCAAAACCCCATGCTATACCTGTTAAGTGCTCCATCGCATCCCAATGTTTCCCAATCACTTATACCCAAAATATGTAATTTTTCAAATCAAACCCATTCCCATTTCCGAACACTCCTGTAGCGCGGGGTTACCGCGCCTTCTGGGCGGCTTTTTCCCCCCTCTGTAATCCATGCCCCGCCTCCTCCTTGCTATCCCCGTCGCCTGCGTACTCTACCTCTTCGGCCTCACCCGCACTGGCCTCATCAGCACCGATGAGCCCCGCTACGCCTCCATCGCCCGCCAGATGGCCCACTCCGGCGATTGGATCACTCCCCATCTCTGGGGCTCGCCCTGGTTCGAAAAACCCCCGCTGCTCTACTGGCTCGAAGCCGCTGCTTTCCGTCTCGGCGTGAACGGCGACCTCGCCCCGCGCCTCCCCATCGCGCTCCTGAGCCTCGCCTTCCTCGTCTTCTTCTATTGGATCCTCCGCCGCGAGTTCGGCGACCCCGCGGCCGCATACGCCACCCTCATCCTCGCCACCTCCGCCGCCTGGCTCGGCTTCAGCCAGATCAGCGTCACCGACCTGCCGCTCGCCGCTGCCTTTTCCGCCGCCATGCTCCTCTCGCTCGGCTGGCTCGACCATGGTGATCGCCGCTACCTCCCGCTCGCCGCCGCGCTGCTGGCCGTTGCCGTCCTAGCCAAAGGCCTCGTGCCGTTGGTGCTCACTCTGCCGCTAGCCTGGATGGGCCGCCGCCGACTCCTCGATTGGCTCCGTCCCGCCGTGATCGCCGCCTTTGTCGTCGTCGCGCTCCCCTGGTACATCGCCTGCTACCTCCGCAACGGCTGGCCGTTCCTCCACGAAATCATCTGGCAACAGCAAATCGGCCGCTTCTTCACCGCCGAACGCGCCCACACGCAACCCTTCTGGTTCTTCCTGCCCGTCATCATCGGCGCATTGTTTCCCTGGATCCCCGCACTCATCCCGCTTACGCAGCGCGAGCTCTATACCGACACCCGCCGCCGCTTCCTACTCGCCTGGGTGCTCTTGGGTTTCGTCTTCTTCTCCGCCGCGCGAAACAAACTGCCCGGTTACGCGCTCCCACTCATTCCTCCCGTCGCGATCCTGGCCGGCATCGCCCTCGCCGATTCCAAACGCCACCGCTGGATTGTCATCGGCACCGCCGCTTTGCTTGTCCTCCTCGGCCCCATCTCCGCCATCCTCCCCACCGCTCTCGCCGCGGGCATCTCGCGTTCCACTCTGCCGTCCTTCCACTGGGCCTGGCTTCTTCCCGCGCTCGCCTGCATCCCCGTCTGGCTTCTCGAACGCGCCGGTTCCCGAGGGGCATCCATCACACTGGTCGCTCTCGCCATCGCCGCCGGTGCCATCGGCATCAAGCTCCGCACGTTCCCGGAAATCGATCGCTTCGCCTCCGCCCGCCCGCTCTGGAATGCCGTCGCTCCCATTCGCGATCGCGTCTGCATCGCGACCCTCCATCGCAGCCTTCGCTACGGCCTGAATTACTACTCCGTCACGCCGCTCCCCGATTGCCACCAGCAGCCGCGCGAAATCGAAATCCAGCAGGATCCCGGCGAGCCTCCGCATCTCGTCAGCGCCGTAGCCGTTCCGGCCAGCGCCCATCGATATACTCAGGAATGACCGCATGATTTCCCGTCATCGTTTCGCAACACTGCTGCTGGCGCTCTGCCTCGCCGCGCCCCTGACCGCGCAGGACATCCGTCCCCTCACCATCCTGCACACCAACGATCTCCACGCCCACATCCAACCCAATAACGATGGCATGGGCGGCTTCGCGTATCTCGCCACCGCTCTGCGTGAGGAGCGCGCGCATTGCGAGGCGTGCATTTACCTCAACGCCGGCGATCTGGTGCAGGGCACGCCCGTCTCTACCATCTTTCGCGGCGAGCCCATCTACGAGCTGGCCAATCTTCTCCACATGGATGTCTCCACACTCGGCAATCACGAACTGGATTACGGCTGGAACGAGGCGGGAAAGTTTCCGACGATCGCGAAGTTCCCCATCGTCTCCGCAAATCTCCTTAACGCCGCCGGCCAGCCCGTTACCGGCAAGCCTTACGTGATCGAAACCGTCGGCGGCATCCGCGTCGCCATCGTCGGCGCCGTTCTGGGCGATCTGGCTACGGCTTTCGTGACCCCCGAAGAGATGGGCCCCTGGCGCGTCATTCCCCCGGTTGAAGCCGTTCGCAGCGCCGTCGCCGACATCGGCAATCGCGCCGACCTCATCGTGGTCCTCGCCCATATCCACACCGAGGAAACCGAACAGATCCTCCACACCATCCCTCAGGTCGCCGTCGTTGTCGCCGGTCACGAGCACACCGGGTACAGTTCTCTGAAGAAGATCGATGGCCGCGTGGCCGTGCAGCTGAAGTCTTACGGCGTGGAGTTAGGGCGTCTCGATCTGCGCGTCGACGTTCCGCACCGCACCGTCGTATCGGCCGATTGGAAGCGCATTCCCATCAATTCCAAAACCATCGCGCCGGATGCCGAGGTCGCCGCTGCCGTCGCAAGCTGGGAAGCCAAAGTGTCGAAGATCGTCGACGTCCCCATCGGAACCGCAAAACACACCATCGCCCATCGCGACCTGCGTCTGCTGGTCGAGCGTGCCATGGCTGAGGAGACCGGAGCCGATATCGCCTGGATCAATCAGGGCAACATTCGCGATGCGCTGCCCCAAGGCCAATTGCTCGCGCGCCACGTCTGGAACGTGCTGCCCTTCGACGACCGCGTGGTGCTCGGCCGTTTCCTTGGTAGCCAGCTCCCACCCGCCATCACCAAAGAATTTCCCGTGGAGCCCGGTAAGCTTTATACCGTCGCCGTGACAGACTATACGGTAGCGAATCAGTCATCACCCAATCAGCTCGCGACGAGCGGTCTGGTATTCAGCAAGACAGGCCCATTGCAACGCGACCTGGTGATCGATTGGATCAAGCGCAAGGGAGTCATCGAGTAGGGGCCGGGCACTGGTCGATCACATGAACGCCGTCGAGATCTCGGGAGTCACCAAAACCTTCGGCACGCTGGCCGCGGTGAACGATCTCTCGCTCGCCGTTCCTGAGGGCTCGGTCTACGGCTTCATCGGCCCCAACGGTTCCGGCAAGACCACCACCATGCGCATGATTGCCGGCATCTTCTATCCCGATTGCGGCGACATCCGCGTCTTCGGCCGCCCAGTCTCCGGCGCGCGCTCCGAACAAGTCGCCTACCTGCCTGAGGAGCGGGGGCTGTTTCGCAAAATGGAGGTTCAGGCGCTGCTTGAATTTCACGCCGAGCTGCGCTCCGGCCGCAAGCTTACCGCCGAAGTCCAAGCCTGGCTCGAACGATTAGGTCTCGCCCACTGCGCTAACAAGAAGGTCGAAACACTCAGCAAGGGCATGAGCCAAAAAGTCCAGTTCATCGCCACCGTCGTTCCGCAGCCCAAGCTCCTCATACTCGATGAGCCCTTCACCGGACTCGATCCCGTCAGCGCCGACCAGATTCGCGAAGCTGTTCTCGACCTCCGCCGCCGCGGCGCCACCGTCATCCTCAGTACCCACGACATGAGTGTCGCCGAAGCCATGTGCGATTACATCTTCATGATCTTTCGCGGCAACAAAGTGCTCGATGGAACGCTCGATGCCATTCAGAACCAATACGGCAACGACACCGTTCGCGTCTCGCTCGAGAACGGCGCCATCCCCGATCTGCCCGGCGTCGAAAAGGTCCGCGA
>Ga0335071_10000503_pt1 | contig 43201 bp, 37 predicted proteins | sample Lox_Sample_15_FD_206724 | JGI IMG/M metagenome (GOLD analysis project Ga0335071, IMG submission 206724) | Soil microbial communities from Loxahatchee National Wildlife Refuge, Florida, United States - Lox_Sample_1.5 | ecosystem: Environmental > Terrestrial > Soil > Wetlands | place: USA... | reverse complement strand
TGGCGCGCGCGTAGCCGTCGGCCATGTGCGCCGCACCCTGCTCATGGCGCACCAACACATGATGAATGCTCGGCGTGTGTTGCAGCGCGTCGTACATTGGCAGGACGCATCCGCCAGGATAGCCGAAAACGGTATCCACGCCTTCGCGTGCCAGGCACTTCCAAACGATCTGTGCACCATTCAACTTCACTTTGCTCATCTCCCTTTTACTCCGGTGACGGCGAAATCGCCTGCGCCTTTGCTAACCGCCAGAGTTCCTCCCTGCTCACGGTTCGGCGTCGTAATCGCTCCCATCGCTGCCGACGAAACTGCGTTAGCATACTTGGCAAACACGCCAGTTTTATATCGTGGCTCAGGCGCAACCCACTCAAACATGCGCCGTCGAATCTCCTCCTCCGAAACTTCCATATCCAATCGGCCGTTCGCGACATCGATGTGAATCATGTCTCCCTCGCGCACCACCGCGATTGGTCCGCCCATTGCAGCCTCCGGGGCGATGTGCGCAATCATGAAGCCGTGCGTTGCGCCCGAGAAGCGGCCGTCGGTGAGCAACGCCACGGAACCGCTCAACGGCGTAGCAGCCAGTGACGCCGTCACCGCCAGCATCTCGCGCATGCCCGGCCCGCCTCGCGGACCTTCATTCCGAATGACCACGACATCGCCCGCGTTGATCTCAGATTCCTGCACTGCGGCGAACGCGTCCTCCTCGCAGTCGAACACCCGCGCTCGCCCCCGATGCTCGCGCCGTCCGTGGCCCACCAACTTCGCCACGCAGCCCTCAGGCGCCAGATTCCCTCGCAAAATCGCCATTCCCCCCGTCGCACTCAATGCCTGCTCGATCGGCCGAATCACTTCCTGTGCCGGCGGCTCCATCGCGTCCGCTGTTTCCTCGCCAATCGTCTTGCCCGTCACCGTGAGGCATTCTTTGTTCAGTAGCCCTGCTTCTGCCAGGATGTGCCCCAGCAGCTTTGTTCCGCCCGCACGGAAGAAGTCCGTCGCCATGAATCGGCCACCTGGCTTCAAGTCGCAAAGCACCGGCGTACCCTCGCAAATCTGTTTGATCGCGTCCAGCGTAAACTCCAGTCCCAATTCATTCGCAATCGCCGGCAGATGCAGAACTGCATTCGTCGATCCGCCCGACGTCACCACACACCTCATCGCATTCTTCAGCGCGGCCGCGGTCATGATCTGCGACGGACGCACATCCCGCTGCACCAACTCCATCACCATCTGGCCGGCCTTCTTCGCCACTTCGCTCTTCAACGGATTCGTTGCGGGAACTTGATTGCTGCCGAGAGGAGAGATCCCGAGAAACTCGCATGCCGTGGACATCGTGTTAGCCGTGAACTGTCCGCCGCATGCGCCCGGCCCCGGACATGCATGGTCTTCGATGTCCTTCAGCTCCGCGTCATTCATCTGCCCATGCGCGTGCTTGCCTACCGCCTCGAATACATCCTGGATCGTGACATCACGGCCGTGGTAATCGCCCGGCGCAATTGATCCCCCGTATAGCATCAGCGCCGGAATATCCAGGCGTGCAATCGCCATCACCGCGCCCGGAATCGTCTTGTCGCAGCTCGACAGCGCCACTAGCCCGTCGAACATGTGGCCTCGCACCACCAACTCAATTGAGTCGGCGATCACCTCGCGACTCACCAACGACGCGCGCATTCCCTCCGAGCCCATCGTGATCCCGTCGGAAATCGCAATCGTGTTGAACTCCATGGGCGTGCCGCCTGCGGCGCGAACGCCTGCCTTCACCGCCTCGGCCAGCTCGCGCAAGTGATAATTGCACGGTCCAACTTCTGTCCACGTATTCGCGATACCGACGATCGGCTTGCGCAGGTCCTCATCCGTAAAACCAATCGCCTTGAACATCGCGCGCGCGGGGGCTCGGTTAGGCCCGTCCGTAATCGCTCTGCTGTGCGACTTTCCGCTCTGCTCTGACATTCGCTCCTCTTGGTCTCGTTTGAACTGTCCGGCTTGAATTGCGTGGCTAAAAGGAAAAGCCACCTTCCGCCTTGCGGGGTCAGTGGCTTTATTAAATCTCTTTTGTTGCCAGCCTACGTCCCCGCGCCTCCGATTGCTCCCGCTCCTACCAGTAGGAGTAGGAGAGATAGTGCGAGGGATAGCGCCGGTACCAGCCGCGCGCCTGCAGCGCTAGCAACGCTAACAGCTTGTTCGCGAGATTGGGCTGGAACGGCCATGACTGTGAGTTGTGTTATACGCGAGAGCTCGAGCCCGCGTCGAGAGAAATTAGAATTATTCAATACGCATTCACAGTTACTAATTATGTTCCATTCAAGATAAGCACTACTAATGGCAAAACCATCCGCCCGCTCCTCTAACCAGACATCTCTAACTCACTCCCGTTGAATGCGATAGCGGGAGATTGACCCGGCGCCACAATCCCATACTTCGCGTCCAAAAACTCCCCCAACGGCTCCGGCAATGCCGTGCTCAACTCCTGCCATGTCAATACCTTGCACCGCACCTGCAACTCCGCCGAACCCACGCACCGCATCACCGCGTACCACTGCTCCAGCAGGTCGGGCCGCCGCTGGTCGAGCAGCACACAGAAGCTGCATGCGTTCGCATGCGCCGCCAGCACATTTCGAATCAATTGATACGACGCCAGCTTTCCTCCCTCTTGCGGCAACTCACGCCACTCGAAGACCTCTTCAAAGTCGCGATAGCCGCGCAACACCCAAACATCCGCCGACTGAAAATCTGACTCCGTCAGCTTGGCCTCGAACAGCATGTCGCCCAGTTTCATGTCCACCTCCGTTCGGTCAGTGTGCCCGTTCTTCAACGGAACCTGCGCCCGCCAGCCAAACTCCGGAGGCTCCTCGGTATCGACTCCCAGCAACCCCAGCACGCGTGCATCTTCTGCCACGTACGGACAGCAGAAAATATTCATCAGCAGCGCATCCGAGCTCATCGACGAATCCAGCTCTTTCCACCCACGCCCGCTCTTGGGCAGCGAAGCCCCAGCCTGCGCGTGTACCTTCTCCATCCGCTTGCGCCACTCCGGAATCGCCAGCATTGCGGCGTAGCTTTCGTCGAAGAAGTTTCCGTGCCGTCGCCGCGTGGGATGCGGCTTGTATACCGTCACCGCCATGCCGCCACGGCTCTCGACGTGCGGCAGTTGGCGCTGCAGAGCAAACGCCCGATTGCGCAAGGCCAGTTCCAGCCGCAGTTGCGAGGCATAATAGGCACTGGTGCCGCTCATGGCGTCTCGTGCTCCTCAATCTCAATCCGGCTCACCAGTCGGTCGGCCTCCCGCAATTCCGGAAACACCCATGCCCACAGCGCAATCACCGCCAGCGTCCCCACGCCGCCCAGCACCACTGCTGGCACCGTCCCAAACCACTGCGCCGTCACGCCGGACTCGAACTGCCCAAACTCATTCGACGTCCCGATAAACAGCGAATTCACCGCGCTTACCCGTCCGCGCATCTCATCCGGCGTGGAGAGCTGCACCAGCGTCCCGCGAATGATCACGCTCACCATGTCCGATGCGCCCAGCAACAGCAATGCAATCAGCGACAGCACCAGGTTGTGAGACAAACCGAATACGATCGTGAAAACGCCGAAACCTGCCACACTCCATAGCATGATTTTCCCCGCCTGCCGCGTCAACGGACGATGTGCCAGCACCACCGCCATCGCTGTCGCGCCCGCCGCGGGTGAGCTGCGCAGCAGGCCGAGCCCCCACGGGCCTGTGTGCAGAATGTCTTTCGCATACACCGGCAGCAGCGCCACCGCTCCGCCCAGCAACACCGCAAACAGATCGAGCGAAATCGCGCCCAGAATCACCTTCTTTTCGCGGATATATCGCAGCCCTGCGAAGATCGTCTCCAGGTTCACAGCTTCGCGCTCGCGCTTGGCCGGATGAAGCTTGATGCGGCTCACCGCAACCACCGAGATCGCCGCCGCCATCATCGAACTAACGTACACTGCCGCCGGCCCGCGAGCCAGCGCGTAAATCAGTCCTCCCATCGCCGGACCAACGATGACCGCCGTATTGAACACCGTCTGCGCCCACGCGACTGCATTCGAGAAGTGTTCCTCCTGCACAAGCTGTGTCACCATGGCTTGCCCTGCCGCTCCATTGAACGAGCGCACTATCCCCACCAACGTGAGCGCCGCATAAATCGCGTGGGTCGAGTGCGATCCCATGATCGTTAGCGCAAACAAAATCGACGACGCCAATCCCAACCCGGCGTAGCACAGCCCAACAATGTTTCTGCGATTGAATCGGTCCGCGGCATGTCCCGCCGCCAGAAACAGCACAATGGTCGGCCAGAACTGCGCCAGCCCCACGTAACCCAGGTCCAGCGGCCTTTTCGTAATCTCGAACACCTGCCAGCCCACGGCGACCGACTGCATCTCCGTGGCCATCACGGTAAACAGTCGCGCTGTCTGATACAGCGTGAAGTCCGGATAGCTGAACGCGACGAGCGACTGCCGCTCCTTGGCAACCTGCAAGGGCATTCCCTCTAATCTGCCACAATGCCGCCCTCTGCAAATCCTTGACCCGGAGACTTTTTCGCCGCCGCAAAATTCCCGCTTCATTTGTGCGGCAAATTCCATATATAGTGGACTATGGGTTGTAGCAAGTTTTCTGGTGGTACCAACCTTCTCAACTCCCGCTTCGAGCACGACTCCTGCGGAGTTGGTTTCGTTGCGACCCTTCACGGACGTTCCGAGCACGAAATCCTTCGCCTCACGCTGACCGCTCTCGGCCGCCTCGCGCACCGCGGCGCCATTGCAGCCGACGGCAAGAGCAGCGACGGCGTCGGCATCCAGACCGCCGTTCCCCGCGACTTCCTGCTCACGCAGACCAAGCTCTTTCTGCGCCCCGGCCAGCCTCTCGCTGTCGGCATGCTCTTCTTTCCACAAGATGGAGAGCAGGCGCAGCGCGACGCCCAACGCTTCAAGGCCGCCATCTACGCGCAAGGCTTCGAATGGCTCACTTGGCGTGATGTCCCCGTCGCCACCGAAGTCCTTGGTGAAATTGCCCTTTCGTCCATGCCCGTCATCCGCATGGCGCTGATGACGACCATCGACGACTTCGCCGGCGACACCAACGAACTTGAGCGCCGCCTCTTCAAAGCACGCAAGTCTTTCGAGCGCGGGGGAACTTCGACCTACGTCTGTTCGCTCTCCACACGCACGTTGGTTTACAAGGCGCTCTGCACTGGGCGCACGCTTCGCGACTTCTATCTTGACCTGCAGGACCGGCGCTACACCACGCATTTCGCGGTCTTCCACCAGCGTTATGCGACCAACGTCTTGCCCACCTGGGACCGTGCGCAACCGTTCCGCATCATCGCCCACAATGGCGAGATCAACACCGTGTGGGCCAACCGCGCCCATGTGGACGCCCGCAGCTCGCTGCTGCCGCGTGAGTGTGATCCGCTCTTCACCCGCGACGGCTCTGACTCCATGAGCCTCGACGAGGTCGCCGAGCTTCTGTGCAACTACGATCGCAACGCTGCTGAAGCCATCCGCATGATGCTGCCGCCCGCCGTCGGCATCAAGGAGTCCGCCTTCCATCGCTACCATGCCGACATCATGGAGCCCTGGGACGGCCCCTCCGCTATCGTCTTCACCGACGGCCGCTTGGTTGGCGCCGCGCTCGATCGCAACGGACTCCGTCCTTGCCGCTTCGTCATCACTGACAGCGGACTGGTTCTCGCCGGGTCCGAAGTCGGTCTTGCCGACGTCGACACCGACACCATCATCCGCAGCGGACGCCTAGGCCCCGGCCAGATGATTCTGCTCGACCTCGAACGTTCCCGCCTCATCGAAGGCGAAGAGCTTGACCGCTACTTCGATGACCTCGCGCCCTTCTGGGAGCAGATCGACGACGTGCTTCTTGAGCCGTCGCTTGCTCCTGTCACCGCTCTCGACAATGACGCCCTTACACGCCTGCAGCTCGGCTTCGGCTACACCAAGGAAGAAGTGAAGATGGTCATCGGCCCCATGGCGCTCGAAAGCAAAGAGGCCATCTGGTCCATGGGCGACGATACGCCCATCGCGCCGCTCGCCCGCAACCCGCGCCCACTCTACAACTTCTTCCGACAGCGCTTCGCACAGGTCACCAATCCGCCCATCGACTCGCTTCGCGAATCGTGCGTCGTATCCTTGCGCACGCGTCTCGGCCCGTGGCCGCATCTGCTCGACAAGCACGCGCCCGTCCCCGGACTGACCTTGCCTTCGCCGTTCCTCGCGCTCGGCCAGATCGCCGCCTTGCATGACGGCACCTACGCGCTGCGCGAGACGCTTCCGCTCGCGCATCTCAACTGCACGTTCGCCGACGACTGCACTCTGAAGCAGACCATCACCGACTTGCAGGAGAAGGCCGTTGCCCTCGTCAGCGGCGGCATCCGCGTCCTGTTGCTAACTGACCGCACCGCGCACGTGCAAGTCCTCCCTGTCCCCATGGCCATGGCCACCGGCGCTGTGCACCACGCGCTCATTCAGGCGGGGTTGCGCACGCAAGTCGGACTCGTGGTCGAAGCCGGCGACTGCCGCGACGTCCACCATGCAGCCGTGCTTATCGGCTACGGAGCAGGCTCAGTTTGCCCCTGGCTTGCGCTCCAGACCGCCCGCGCCTTGTCGCCCGAGGAAGGAGAATCGCGCCTGTTGCGTGCCTTCGACTCCGGAATTGCCAAAATCATGTCGAAGATGGGCATCTCCGTCCTCGACAGTTACCGTTTCGCGCAACTGTTTGACGTGCTCGGACTCGCTACCGAGATCACCGACGTCTGCTTCCCCGGAACCGCATCGCCCATCGGCGGCGCGGGTTTCGCCGACGTCGAAGCATCCATTCGCGCACTTTGGTCCGCTGATACCGAGCGCGGCGACCTGCCCGACTACGGATGGGTCCGCTTCCGCAAAGCCGAGCGCTCCGAGCCGCATAACTGGCAGCCCCAACGCACGCGCGACCTGCAAGTTGCCGTCGGCGCCGCGCGCATGCAGACGCAAACCGCAGTCGCCCTCGCTCCCGCCGACGCGTGGACAAAGTTCGCCACCGCCTACAGCGGGCCGGATGCCGCCGTCCTGCGCGATCTGCTGGAAATCAAGCCTGCCGCACCCGTGCTCGACCTCGCCGAAGTCGAGCCGCCTCAGAGCCTCGTCAAGCGCTTCATCGCCAGCGCCATGTCGCTCGGCTCACTCTCTCCCGAGGCCCACCAGACCATCACCATTGCGATGAACATGCTGGGCGCGCGCTCTAACACCGGCGAAGGCGGCGAAGACCCCGCAGCCTACATTAGCGACGACAACGACAAGGGAGTCGTCTCACTTATCAACAACAAAATCAAGCAGGTCGCCTCCGGGCGCTTCGGAGTCACCGCGAAGTACCTCATTCACGCCGAAGAGCTTGAGATCAAGATCGCGCAAGGCTCCAAGCCCGGTGAAGGCGGCCAGCTCCCCGGCCACAAAGTAAGCGAGCTCATCGCGCGCCTGCGTCACTCGCAGCCCGGCGTTACGCTCATCAGTCCGCCGCCGCACCACGACATCTACAGCATTGAAGACCTGGCACAACTGATTTACGACCTGAAGCGGGTGAACCCGCGCGCGCCTGTCGGCGTGAAGCTGGTTTCACAAATGGGAGTCGGCACTGTCGCTGCGGGCGTCGCCAAAGCCTACGCCGACTACATCGTCGTCTCCGGACACGCCGGCGGCACGGGCGCTTCTCCGCTCAGCAGCATCAAGCACGCGGGCAATCCGTGGGAGCTTGGCCTTAGCGAAGCGCAACAAGTTCTGCGCGCCAACGGCTTGCGCGGACGCGTGCGCCTTCGCACCGACGGCGGACTCTCCACCGCGCGCGATGTGCTAATCGCCGCGCTGCTCGGCGCGGATGAGTTTTCGTTTGGGACGGCCGTGCTCGTTGCTCTCGGATGCGACATGGCGCGCCAATGTCACCTCAACACCTGTCCCACCGGTATTGCTACGCAGAAGCCCGAGCTGCGCGCCAAGTTCCGCGGCAAGCCCGAGCACGTCGTCAAATTCTTTATGAACATCGCCGAAGACCTGCAGCGCCTGCTCGCATCGCTCGGACTGCCGACGCTGCAAGACGCCATCGGCCGCACCGACTTGCTCGAGCAGGTACGCTTCGACGGCAAGCTGGACCTGCGCCCCATGCTGGCACAGGATGGCGATGGCCCGCGCAGTTGGCAGGGCGGACGCAACATGCGCCCGGAAAAGCGCGTGCCTGTTGACGACGTGTGGGTGAAGCCGGCGCTGTCTTCCGTTTCGGCGGGCAAGCCGTTCGAGCTTAGCGCCACGGTGCGCAACGAAGACCGCAGCCTCGGCGCGCGCCTCTCCGGCGAACTCGCATTGCTGCGCACCAAGCAGCCCGAACTGCAGCCCGACGTTCACTTCCGCTTGCGCGGCACCGCCGGACAATCCTTCGGCTCTTTTGCAGGCGAAGGCATGAAGCTGGTTCTCGAGGGCCAAGCCAATGACTTCGTCGGGAAAGGGCTTTCGGGCGGCGAGATCGTCATTCGCACGCGCGGCAAGCTCGCCAAAGCCGAGTCGGCGCAGGTCATCGTCGGCAACGTGGCGCTCTACGGCGCAACCGCTGGTTCGCTGTTTGCCGTGGGTGGAGCGGGTGAGCGCTTCGCCATCCGTAACTCCGGCGCAACGGCGGTCGTCGAAGGCGTGGGCGACCATGCCTGCGAATACATGACCGGCGGCGCGGTGCTCGTCCTCGGTCCCACGGGCACAAACTTCGGCGCCGGCATGACTGGCGGCCTCGCGTTCGTCTGGGATCCTCGTGGCAGCTTCGTCAAAGAGAAGCGCTACCACCCCGAGTTCGTGAACGTGGAAGTGCTAGGAGCTTGCGAGGACTGCGATCAGGAGTTGGTGCGTTCGTTGCTGGCAGCTCACGCCGCAAAAACGGGTAGCAAAGTCGCGAACCGGCTGCACCACGGCTGGCCGGTCACGCTAAGACAGATCGTGCGAGTAGCCCCCAAGAGCTAGGTCAAAGTCCCCAAATGCTAGCTCATCATGGAGCGGAGCAGCCAAGATCCGCCAACCAGCATAGTTGCGCCTACCAACCGTGAAATAAACGCCTGACCGGCGGACGTGATTGGAGGCCATCGGAGCTTCTGTGCTGGCCGCTCCGGCAAGGTCGCCAGAAGGAGGCCCACGAGAAGGAGGACAGCACCCCCAGCTAATAGGAACTTAAGGGCAATACCAGAGTCAACTTTGGGGATGCCTGCTATTGAAACTATCCCAGGTACGACCATCACCCACGCGACAAACAACATCAAAGGGATCGCCGCTCCGACCGGGTACTCCGGGACTGCACTTTCGTCAACGGAACAAATCCGTGCCATCAACAGCTTAAACTTCACCGGAAAATTCAAGGAGGCAACTAAAAACAGTATGCACAACGAACCAAAAACCAGCTCGGTCATCGCAATCCTCTTACCGCCCCAGCCTACTTTATCCGCACGAAACGCGTCTACGCTTTCCAATTTCCCTACGTCTCTCTGTGCCTCTGTGTCTCAGTGGTAGATTCGCTTTTCTCCGTGCTCTTTGTGTTCTCTGTGGTAAAGGTCTCGCCACGAACCGCGACTACTTCCCCGTCTGCACCTGGTAGCTCGCCCGCAGCTCCGCCACAATATCCGCTGCCGCCTGCCGCGCCACCTCGAACTGTCCCGGTGGAAACGAAATCGCTCCCACACGCGCGTGTCCGCCGCCGCCGTAGCGCTCGCAGATTTTCGCCAGGTTCTGTGTCGGCTCCACCCGCGCCCATGGATTCGACCCCACACTCACCTTCGTCCGGAAGCTGCTCTTACTCAGACCCACACTGTAGGTGCACTCCGGATGCAGGTAATACGGAATGAACTTGTTATAGCCCTCGAGCTCGTGGTCGGTGATGTCGAAAAACACCGTGCCGTCCTTGCACTCCGTCCGCCCGCGCATGATCTCAATCGACTTCCTGTGCCGCTCCAGCAGCGCCGGCAAACGCTCCGCCACCTCCGGCGCTTCGATGATCGCTCCCAGCGGCTCGTACGCCAGCTTCCCGATCAGCCACGGAATGAACCCCGCCTGCTGGTTCGACTCGATCACCATGGTCAGCTTCATTGCCGGAGCCGCCATCTCCACCGCCGTTTCCGGCGAATCGTACAGCGCGCCGTCGATAATGTCGGCCCACTCAATGACCTCCGCCACCGGCTCAGGATTGAATCCGAACCGCTCCTTGGCAATCACCGCGATGAACTTCGTACACGAGCGATAGTCGGGGTCGTAGAACTTCGTGTTGCTGGTGTCGCTCTCGAAGTGCGACGCATCCTCCGGCGTCAAAAACGCGCTCTGGTGATGGTCGAACCACCACGTGATCTTCGGCGACGGCGAATACTTGAAGTCCACAATCGCATTCTCATCGCCCGTGAAGTCCGCCTCGTTGAACAGCGCGCCCGCGCGGTGCACCAACCCCATGTACTCGAAGTCCACCTGCTGCCTTATGCGCTCGCGATAAAACCGCGAAAACAGTGCTGCCGAGCACGTCCCATCGAAACATTTGTCGTGATAGAAAACCCTGAGTCTCACAAGCCCTTTCTGTTCGTGTAGCGCTGGCCTTCGGGCCAGCGTCCAAGCCATTTTCCCTGAGTCTCCGCGAACTTCAGTCCGCGCCGCTCGCGTCTTTGCGAACTCCTCCTCTAGTTCGCCGCCGAAATCAGATACTGTTCCAGCTTCCCGTCCGGCATCTGGTAAATGTTGATGTCCACCGTCTTCTCTTTGAGCTTCACCTCATACATCAGGTGCGTCATCCCGCCACGCAGCGAGTTCGACGTCTGCCGGAAGCTCTCCACCTCGCCCAGCGGTGCAAGACTGCTCTGATAATCCTTCAGCGCCTGTTCGGAGAAATAGAAATTCGCGTTGTCGGTAAACAGACTGCGATCGATCTTCCCTTGCCGCAGGTCTTCAAAGACCTTACGCATCAGCGCATCCTGCTTCGGGTCGCCCACGTTCAGGCTGTTCAGGTAAGCGTTCATGACCTGCCGCCCAATATCGCTCGCTGTCCCGACGGCATCCTGGTTCGTCGCCACGATGACAGCGAACTTGTCGTCCGGCAAAACCAGGTTCTCCGCGGTAAAGCCCGAGACTTCGCCACCATGCTCCAGCATGCGATGGTTCTTGACGCTGGTCACGAACATACCCAGCCCATACCGCGTACCGAGCCCGTTCTTCAGCACCGTCTCCGTTTCCAGCGCGAGATACGACGCCGGCTTCAGCAGCGACTCGTTCATTAGTGAGATGTCCCACTTCGCCAAGTCCGAGGGCGTCATCGCCAGCTCGCCCGCGGCAAACATCCATCCCGCGCCCTCTTCCGGTGCCGGCCGCAGCGTCCCCAGGGCATACCGGATATACCCGAGCGGATCGCCCGCGCCCATCGGTTTCGCGTCTACGTTCCATGCAGACGTCATTCCTAGCGGATGCAGCACCTTCTCCTGCAGCAACTCGTACAGCGGCTTGCCGCTTGCCTTCTCCACAATCAGCCCGGCGATCACATAGTTTGTGTTGCTGTACTGCCACTTCGTGCCGGGCTCAAAGTCCAGCGGAATGCGCGCCCAGTCTTGCAGGATAACTTCCGCGGTCGTCGGCTTCAGCATCATCGGCATCACGTAATCCTGCGGCCAATAATCCTGGTAGCCCGACGTCATCGACAGGATCTGCCGGATCGTGATTTCATTCGCCTGTGTCAAGTTCGGCAACCACTTCCCTACCTTGTCGTCGAGCGAGAGCTTTCCCTGCTCCTGCAGCATCATGATCAGCGCCGCCGTAAATTGCTTGCTGATCGACCCAATACTGTAGGGCATCGCCGTCGTCGCCTCCAGCGACGGCTCCAGCTTCGCCTTCCCATACGCCTTCGCGTACGCCAGCTCTCCGTCCTTCACCAGCGCTAACGACGCGCTTGCAACGCCCGACGTCTCGATCATCTGCTGTGCAATCTTGTCGATCTCGGCCGTCTGAGCATCGCTCAGCAGCTCTGCCGCCTGCGTCTGCAACGCAAACATTATTCCCGCTACCGCAACCAACAAAACCGCTCGCCACGCCGCCATCACTCGGAAAATACCCATGGAAATCCCTCTCCTGCCAGCAAAAGCAGAAGGTACACCCTACAGCATTCTCGCGAATGGAACAACCGCGCAGCGAACCTCCACGCGTCAGCGGCTCATCAGGACTTCGGCAAGTTCGCCGAGATACGGAAGCTTGAAGTATTCGTGGTGATACGCTTTCACCACCAGCAGCAGCCACAGGAAGAACCACGCCAGTGAAATCAGCCCGGCAAAGGGAAACACCAGCACGCGCATGAACGGAATCAGCTGCAAGATCATCCACAGCAGTCCCGCGACCACCAGGCCAACCACCGCCGCCGCGAACAATAGCAAATGCTGCATCGCATGAAACCGCACAAACCGGTTTCGCCGGAACGGTTCGAGAAACAGCAACAACCCCGCCGGAATGATCGTGAGGTATGAGATCACAGCCGCGATGTTCTCCGGAATCGGCAGCGCCGCATCGCTCTCCGCCGCAGCCTGCTGGCTCAACTTGCACGGCGGCGTCAACACCGGACGCTCCAAGTCTACCGCTCCACCTTCACCCTCAGTTGCAACCACGACTTCCGCTGAAGGCTCTCCTGGTACCGAAACCTCCCTCCCGCACAACGCACAGTATCGTGCCCCCTGTGCCAACTGTGCATCGCAATAGGGACAAAGATAAATCCGCACGCGCCGCCTCCGGCTCCGCAGCCATCGTAACAATAAACAACCCGCCGCTTCGGCGGGTCTGATTAAGCGCGCTGGGTGCCCCATCCTTCTCTTTCCGAGGGAGAAAGGGTGGTCACGTGCCTTTTTCCGACAACCGACCACTGACAACTGACAACTTCCCTAGGCCCCGCAGCACTTCTTATATTTCTTCCCACTCCCGCACGGGCAAGGATCGTTCCTTCCCACCTTGTCGCCCCGCACAACCTGCTGCACTGCCTCCGCGGCGCCTCCGCCGGCCAGGCGAGCCTGGTCAAGTTCGCGCTTCTTGCGCCGCTGGAACGCCGCTTCCATGTCGTCAATTGACGTCGCCATCCGCGACCGGCGCGCCGCCGCTTCCAACGCGCCAGCAGCGCTTCCATTCCCGCCGCTCTCCAGCGTCGGCTGCGGTTCCCGGCGCACTGGCGCTTCGACAATCTGCATCAGGTACAAGTACCGCACCGTCTCTTCTTCGAAGCGCTCCATCATTCCCTCAAACATATCGAAGGATTCGCGCTTGTATTCCACCAGCGGATCGTGCTGCCCATACCCGCGCAGTCCAATTCCCTCGCGGAGGTGGTCCATGTTCAGCAGGTGGTCTTTCCATTGCTGGTCCAGAACGCTCAGCATCAGGATGCGCTCGTGATGCCGCATCGCGTCGGGAGCAATCAACTGCTCCTTCGCGTCGTACCGTTCCTTCAGCTTGTCGAAGATCGCGTCACCCAGCTCCTGCCGGTTCAGCTTCGATCCTTCGATCCCTTCTGCTTCAATGTCCACCCCAAACTGCGTAAAGATCTGGTTTTTCAGCCCCTTCAGGTCCCAATCCTCCGGATGCGCGTCTTTTCCGCAGAACTTGTCGAGCATTCCGCCGAGAATGTCCCGCACATAGTCCTCGAGGATGAGCTCCTTCTGGTCGAGCCCTTCCAGCAGTTGACGTCGCAAGCCATACACCGCCTGCCGCTGCTTGTTCATCACGTCGTCATACTCAAGCACGTGTTTGCGGGCTTCAAAGTTCTGCCCTTCCACCGCCTGCTGTGCTTTCTCAATACGCCGCGTGATCAGTCCCGACTCAATCGGCACGCCCTCTTCCATGCCCAGCCGCTGCAGCAGGTTCGATACCCACTCCTTGGCGAAGATGCGCATCAAATCGTCTTCCAGCGACAGATAAAACCGCGATGCTCCCGGATCGCCCTGTCGTCCCGCTCGTCCGCGTAACTGGTTGTCGATGCGCCGAGCCTCGTGTCTCTCTGTCCCGAGAATGAACAGCCCGCCCGCTTGGATCACCTCTTCGTGCTCGGCGTCGGTGTCCTTCTTGTAGCGCTCGTTGATCTCCAGCCACTGCGCCGTCGGCACCTGATACTCATTCCCACCGTAATAGAAGTACGATAGGTTCGGATCGTCCGGCTTGGCTAGCACCTCGCCCTCCGCCGCCTTCAGCGGCTGCGCAATTCCCTTCTTCAGGCACTCCTGCTTGGCCATGAACTCAGGATTCCCGCCCAGCAGAATGTCCGTACCGCGGCCTGCCATGTTGGTCGCAATCGTGATCGCGCCTTTGCGCCCCGCCTGCGCCACAATTTCCGCCTCGCGCTCGTGGTACTTCGCATTCAGCACCACGTGCCGCACGCCTTTCTTCTTCAGCAGGTCGCTCAGCCGCTCCGACTTCTCCACCGACGTCGTGCCCACCAGCACCGGCTGTCCTGTCCCCGACATACTCAGTATCTCGTCCGCCACCGCGAAGTACTTTTCCTTCTCGGTGCGATAAACGACATCGGGATTCTCGATGCGCAGCAGTTGCTTGTTCGTCGGAATCACTACCACTTCCAGCTTGTAAATCTTGTCGAACTCCGGAGCTTCCGTCTCCGCCGTACCGGTCATGCCGGCCAGCTTCTTGTACATGCGAAAGTAGTTCTGGAACGTCACCGTCGCCAGCGTCTGGTTCTCGCGCTCGATCTTGACGTTCTCTTTCGCTTCAACCGCCTGGTGCAGTCCATCCGACCACCGGCGCCCCGGCATCAGGCGCCCGGTGAACTCATCCACAATGATGACTTCCCCGTCCTTCACCACATACTCCACGTCGCGGCGATACAGAGCATGCGCCTTCACCGCTGTCTCCACGTGGTGCTTCAGGTCCCAGTTCTCCGGATCGGCTATGTTTCCAATCCCGAGCAGCTTCTCGACCTTTTCCCAACCCTCATCGGTGACCGTCACCGTGCGGTGCTTCTCATCCACCACAAAGTCGCCCGTCAGCACCTTGTCCTCGCCCACGCCGCGATCAATCTCTTCGCCCAGCTCAAGCTGCGGAATGATGCGGTTCACTTTGTAGTACTTGTCGGTCGACTCTTCGCTCGCGCCGCTGATAATCAACGGAGTCCTCGCCTCGTCGATCAGGATCGAATCGACTTCATCGACGATGCCGAAGTTGTGCCCGCGCTGCACGCAGTCTGCGAGATCGAACTTCATATTGTCGCGCAGGTAGTCGAACCCGAACTCGTTGTTCGTTCCGTACGTCACATCGGCCGCATAAGCTTCCTGACGCTGCCTGTCGTCGAGGTCGTGCACAATCACGCCCACCGTAAGCCCCAGAAACGTGTACAGCTTGCCCATCCACTCCGAGTCGCGCTTGGCCAGGTAGTCGTTGACGGTAACGACGTGGACGCCATTGCCCGCCAGCGCATTCAAATACACCGGCAGCGTAGCGACCAGCGTTTTGCCTTCACCCGTCTTCATTTCGGCAATCTTGCCCTGGTGCAACACAATGCCGCCGATCAATTGCACGTCGAAGTGCCGCATCTTCAGCACCCGCCATCCGCCCTCGCGGCATACGGCGAACGCTTCGGGCAGAATCTCGTCCAGCACTTCTTTCAGCGCCGCCGCCTTTTCGTCGGCGTCTTCAATCTTGTCTACGCGCTCACGGATACGCTGCTTGAATTCTTCGGTCTTGGCCCGCAGTTGCTCGTCCGAGAGCTTCTGCATTTCCGGCTCCAGCGCATTGATCTGCGCCACCACCGGCGCCAGGCGCTTCATCTCGCGCTCGTGGCTGGTGCCAAACACCTTCGTCATCAACTTGTTGATCAATGAATTTTCCTTGCGACTGAATCGTATCAGGGCACGACTTCAACCGTGCCGAAACGATATGCAAATCAAGAGGCCTTAGTCCCTGTTTCGCCTTTTTTTTCAGGAACTCTGGCGCACGAATCGCGCACACTTCCCCTACTCTAAAAGGCTAACACATTGGATGCCGGGCGCTTGGAGTCGTCGCAGCTTGCGGAAGCGGGACATTCCGGTACCTGCCGCATCGCAGGCGGGCATGCGCCTGCCCGTGACTCATTCTCACCTCACATTCACCAGGATCATGGTTCGCTAGCTTGACCTGGTGATTCCGCAGTGCTGCGCCGATGCGAACCTAGTCAAAGTGCCGGAAGCGCTCCCATTCCTGCCTCAGATCGAAGTCCAGTCCCCGGCAGTGATACATGTTGGGATGGTCATGGGGTCGCGCCCAAGGGTTCTCCGGTTGACCGACCACGGTCACCGACGTGCAGTGTTTGAGAATTTCCGGCCACGGATCCATAAAGATCACGCTTTCTCCGGTGTAATTCCGAGGTCCCCAAAACCAGTACGTATGATGACTACCGATGGCCTTAGGGAGTCCCAACGCCGGACCAAAGTGATCAACGGCCCCCGCCTCTCCGTAAAAGTAACCGAAGATCGCCGTCTTCGCGCGCTCCTCGGCGGACAAGGCGTTGTAATAGTTCGCCACTGTTTCTGCGGCCTCCCGCCATCCGAACTGATCGCTGACCCAGTTCGGCAGTACCGTGTGCGGCAGGTTCTCTGGTTCGGTTCGGTGAATTGGAATGTACTGAATGTAGGCAATCGTTCGCTCGGGGGAAAATAGCGGAAGGACTACAGGAAGCACCAACAACGTGAACAAGGCTGCAATAGCCAAGTATGCTGACACCGCCCGACCTGCCCACCGGCTCGGCAACCATCGCTCGCTGGCAACCGCTCCGGCCGCAAACATCGGAGGGTAGACCGCCGCCAGATAGTAGTCTCGAGCATGGAGCATGAACATCAACAACACGAAAACGATGAACGTCCAACCCAGGGCACGAAAGCGCCGCATGGCAGGAGTAAACAAAAACACCGCACCCGCCACTGTGAACAAAGCGCTGAACGGGTTTTGTAGCAGCAACTGCGCTGCAAGGAATTGCAGCGGCGGCAACACCACGTTGTGATGGCTTACCCGGTTAAAGTGCTGTAGCTGCAAGAATGGGTAATCGTGCCTCGCCTGCCAGACGAGATTAGGCAACACAATTACGCAGGCCAGCGCCATGCCCGCCCAGAACCAGCGGCTGGCGAAATGCCTTCGCCAGGAGGTAAGTACCGCGGAAACAATCAGCGCAGCGAAGAGGAATACCAGCGTATATTTGTGCAGCAGACCCATCCCTGCCGCAGCGCCGAACGCAATCCACAACCATTCCTGCCCGGTGTTCTCGATCCTTACCAGGAGTATCACGCAAAGCAACCACATGGACATGTCAAGTGCGTTAGTGCTAAGGGTGTGCCCGAAACCCAACGTGACAGGGGCCAAAAATACCAGCACGCCTGCTGCGATGATTGCTCGTCTTGCACCACCCAACTCCGCCGTCAGGTATCCCGTCAGCAGCGTTGCGACTCCGGCAGCGACTGCGGGGTAGAATCTGATCGCCCACAGTGACGATCCCAAGGTGTTGGTCGCAATCCACGTCAGCCAGGGGAGCAGCGGCGGAAGATCGGCATAGCCCCAAGCCGGATGCGCAGCGCAATCCAGAAAATACAGCTCATCGCTCTGATAGCCATACCCGCCTGCAAACGAGAGGAGTAACACCATTGTCGCCACCCCTAGCAAGGCCACATAGCCTATGGCTTTGGCTTTCGCGCTCCCAGCATCGCCATCGCATTCTCGCACCGCTGCGGAGGACACATATCGCACGACTCACCTCCTGGCTCCACTCTCAGGTTACTGCACATCAATGTGCGCGGAATGATAGCTAAGAAGTGAGGACTGCGGGTGTTTCCAAAATGGGATTTACGTCCGAGAGTGTGCCGGCTTTATCTATGCTAGTTGCGCACATACCTCCGCTAATGTACGCCCGTCACTGCAATCCCGTCCGCGTTGAGAGAATATACACGAGGAGTCGTGCCCGCCATGCTGACTGCCATCCACATCCTCCTTACCTACCGATGCACCTACGAGTGCGATCACTGCTTCCTGCACTGCAGTCCGCGTTGCGAAGGCACCTTCACGCTTCAACAACTTCGTGAGCTGTTTCGACAAATTGCAACCGTCCCCGCCATCGACACGGTTTACTTCGAAGGAGGTGAGCCGTTCTTGTTTTATGCCGCTCTCCTTGCGGGTCTGCGGATGGTGCGAGATGCTGGTTTGCGCCCAGGCATCGTCACGAACGGGTACTGGGCCACTTCGTTGGAGGACGCAGAGCTGTGGCTTCGTCCGATGCTTGGGCTGGGCATCGTTGATTTCAGCGTCAGTGATGACGCGTTTCACAGCACAAAGGGCGAATCGAGTCCCGGAGCCATCGCTTTTAGTGCTGCCCAAAATCTTGGCTTTCCTTGTTCAAGAATCTGCATACACCATCCCAGTACCACACCGGCGTGCAATCCAGCGAAGGGGCAGCCCGTCACCGGCGGCCGCGTTTTATTCAAGGGCCGCGCGGCGGAGAAGCTCACTGCTGGCCTCCCGCTTCGGGACTACCACGAGCTAACCGCCTGTCCTCACGAAGAACTCGCGGATCCCGAACGCGTTCACGTTGACGCCTACGGCAATGTGCACGTCTGCCAGGGAATCAGCATCGGCAATGTGTGGACCACGCCGCTGTCCGATCTCGTCAGCAACTATTGTCCCGACCGCCATCCCATCGTCGGACCTCTCATCACTGCCGGCCCCGCAGGCCTCGCGGAATCCCTCGGTCTCGAGCTCGCCGAATCATTCGTCGACGAATGTCATCTTTGTTACACCGTGAGAAAGTTGAAGCAGTCGGCGTGCCCGCAGACTCTCACTCCCCCGCAAGTCTACGGTTTCTAATCCCGGCAATGCGCATCGAGCGAAAATTCCTCTCCCCCTTTGCCAGTTGCCAATTGCTCGCTGCTAGTTGCTTCCCTACAATCCCCCATGTTCTACGACCGCTTCGCGGAAACGGCCCACAACTATCACGACCTCATCGCCCTCCAACTCTGGCACGATTCCTCCTCCCTCGCCGTTATCGGGCTCGTGACCGCATGATGATGTGGCTGTTTGTCTTTCTCCCCATCGGCGGCGAACGGTTGCTGACGTGGCAGTCGCCCTCATGGAACGGTCAGGAAGCCGCTTTCCGCCTGTTCACTCTCCTCGGCCTCGGCCTCCTCTTCCTCGTCCTGCCAGAATGCCCCACCTGAAGGCGACAGCAATCTGCTCGCAAGGCCCTTCCCTTACTCAACGTGTCAAACCCACGGTTCTCGTTGCGAGGATGTCACCCAACGGAGAATTCTCGGGCCCGAAGCGGCGCACAGCCCTCCGCACTTCTTAACGCCCCACCCCGCACCAGCACTCCCGATAACTCTCCACCGTCAACCCTGCATCCGCGCAATACAACGCCCGCACAATCGGCTTGTCGCCCTCCAGCGCCGGACCCGACACCGCATACAGCTTCAGCCACTCTGTCCGCGACTTCTCCTCCAATACCACTCGCTCATAGACGCTGACCAGGCTCGCCGCACTTACGCCCTTCACCTTCCACTCCCGAGAAAACGTGTATTCCTTCTTCCACCTCCCCGTGTTATTTGCGCTCGCCTCCGGCAGGTTCGTCAGGTAATGCGTTGTGTGGTCCGCTACCGTCCCGTCGCTCCGGTAATCCACCACGCGAAAGCTCGGGTTTTGCCCGTACACCGGAGACACTGCCGTTCCCAGCACCACGTATTCACCTTCCGACTTCCCAATCACACGAAAATCATCCGAATGGATGTGCGCCGCGAACCCTGCCACCACTGTCTCGTGATACTTCTTCAACAGCGCGTCGAACTGCTGCGTCCAATCCACCCTCCACATCGGCACAATCCACTGCGCGCAGCTTTCCCGTCCTGCCACTGGACTCGATTTCCGCTTCATCGCCGACGCATACCCGTCGATCCCCGGCGGAATATGAAACATCAGCCACACTTTCTCATGTGCCTTCTGTGCATTCGCCAGGTTCTCGTCCAGCCACCGCATCAAATCCGCCCCCGCCGTTGACGCTACCGCCTGACATCCCTCACTCGAATCCAGCGCCTGATACTTTTCTGACCAAAAGATGCTGTTCAGCGAAATCACCCGCACGTTCGCCAGCGTCGGATGCGCCACGTTGAAACTGCCCAGCGCCTTCCACGCCTTCGTGAATGCCTCATCGCCGTCCGCCAGTTCCCGCGCCGTCTGTGCTGTATCGCTCAAGAACTTCCCGCCCGCTTGCACTGAGTAATCGCCGCAATCGTTGTCGTTGTTGCCCGGTGTGATGTAAATCTGCGTTCCAGGAAACTTCTTTCGCAACTCCAGCGCCAGAAATTCCACCGTCTTCAGCACGAATGCCCGATAGGCCTGCTGGTCGGCACCGTGCGTTGCTTTGCGGTACGCGGAGGGAAACTCATGCGCCAGCAGGTCCCCCGTTACCATCACAAATGCCGGATGCCGAGTTGTCTTCGGCATCTGCGCTAGCGTGTCCTTGAGCAGCCACCAGTTCGTGTCTGACTTGTACTGGCTGAAGCTCGCGGGCGAAGTGCGGTTGAGAATCGCTTCCCACTGTGCCGGTTCCGCCTTTGCCAGCTCGTCCACCAGCGCCCCATCCGCCATCGGATCGAAGTGAATATCCGACACCCAAAGGAACTTCTCCTCCTTCGCCGCCATGCAAGTGGCAACCGCTAAGACCACCCACACCGCCGCCCACACCACCACTTTCCTCCGCCCCATACCTCTCCTCTCTCGCAGGCGCGCTGATTATAGGGGATCGTGAATGTTACAGGTTAGCAGCCGTATCCATGCGCCCGCGCGAAGCAGGCCGACCGGCAATTAGCGATGGGTCTGTTACCAAAGTTCTTCCGCTCCGGGTACTTTCGTAATTTGACGCCTCGTCAGGCCCCTGCCACCCTGGGATTGCGGCCGCACTGCGTCCGCACGAAACAATTGCCGCCGTCCACCGCTGCCTGAACCATTTGACCTTTCGCAAAAGGCGAATTGCGAAGGATATGTGCCAATTTTTGGAGGCTACCACGCTTGACCCTCCCACCAGCGTTTCCTCAAACTCAATTCCCGAAACTCTTATGGATGAATACTTTACGTACAACCCCTGTGTTGTGAAGAACTTGCCCGGAAATTAGCGTATCCTCAAGAAAACGAGGAATTTAACGAGGGGGGAGGGGTACCCCTTCCGGGGATTCGTAAAATGAGCCTCACGCCTGCGATACCCTGAACACCATGCTGCGACTCCTCTGCATCACTGCGCATCCCGACGACGAAGCTGGCGCCTTTGGCGGAACCCTCGCCCATTACGCCGATCGCGGCGTCGAGGTCTCTGTCGTCTGCCTCAGCGCCGGAACGGCAGCGCGCAATCGCGGCTCCGCCCGTTCCGACGAAGAGGTCGCCGCCCTTCGCACCGCAGAATTCGACGCCTCATGCCGTTTCCTCGGTATCAAGCAAGGTGAAGTACTCAGCTATTGCGACAGCAAGCTCGACCGCGCCGACTTCCACGCCGTCGTCGGCGACCTGGTGCTCCGCATCCGCCAGCTTCGTCCGCAAGTCGTCCTCACCTTCGGTCAGGACGGCGGACTCACCGGCCACCCCGACCACGCCATGGCCGGTGCCTTCGCCACCCAGGCCTTCCACTGGGCCGGCCGCCCCGACCGCTGCCCATCCCAACTTACCGGCGGGTTACAGCCGCATGCCGCCCAAAAACTGTATTACGCTACGGCAGATTTCAAGCTGCCCGACCGTATGCCGACCTCGCCGCCAACCGTGACCGCTCGCATCGAAGTCGGTGCCGCCCGCTTCGAGCAGAAAATTCAGGCGTTTATGAAGCATAAAACGCAGGAGCCGTTGTTCGAGCGCCTGCGTAAGAACCTCGGCAACGCGCCGACCACTGAGATGTTCCACCTCGCCGCCACGCGCGACCCGCAGGACGCAAAATTCGAAACCGATTTGTTTGAAGGAGTGAACGAAGAGTAAGCCGGTCGTGACAGGCGATTCTTGTATGGCACATGGACCAGAATTGCGTCGAGAAAACTGCCCATCTCGTGAACGAATCTGGCTTGGAAATTCGACGCTGAAAACGGTCGTGCTGCTTCTTCTGGCGACTGACAACTAGAGATTGAACTCTTCCTGGTAGTCGCGCCAGATTCCGCCCTGATAAATCGGACGAACTGGAACGTCATTCGCGTGCTTTGCTGTCTTCACCCACAACCACGCTTGCGGCATTTCGTTCGGATGAAAGTAACGCGTTTCCGCAGCAATCAGCACCGTTCCACCCGCGAACGTCGCAACGACTTCTTCCCACGGTCTCGCGCCGACCAACGCAACGCGTGCGATGCTGTCGGAATACTTGTGTAGAAAGCCCAGCTCTTCCCATCTCGCCTTCAGGTCAGCGCCGGCCATTTCGGTGACGTCGGCCAGAATTCCGATCGGACGCTTCTTGCGCTCGTCGATGGCAAACTTAAGCTGCGGTTCGAATGCCCTCACGTCTTCCTCCGTGACGCGACCGGTGACCTTCAGGCCGAATGCGTATCCAGCCGATTCCTTGAGCCGTTCGATCATGCAGAGATTCCCTTCTGATTTGCTCTTAGCAGCATAACCTGTTCAGCGCAAGCTCGTAGGTAGCGCAGAGCGGACGCCTTCCCTTGTATCATGACCGCGTGAGCGAACATCCCAAACGCGGCAGGTTCATCACGTTTGAGGGTCTCGACGGCTGCGGCAAGACGACTCAACTGGAAAAGCTTGCAGCCGTGCTGCGCTCTGAAGGAATCGACGTGCTGACCACTCGCGAACCTGGCGGAACTGAGATTGGCGAGCGTATCCGCGCGGTGCTGCTCGACTCGCACACCGACGGCCTCGATCCCATGGCGGAAATGGCGCTCATGTTCGCCTCCCGCGCACAGCAGTTAACACAGGTGATTGAACCTGCGCTCGCTGCAGGCAAATGGGTCCTCTGCGACCGATTCACTGACTCCACCGAAGCCTATCAAGGCGGCGGAAGACAACTCGGCAGCGACGCCGTTCTGCGACTGCATGAAGTGCTCTGTCGCGGAATCTGGCCCGATCTCACAATCCTCATGGATTCCGAGGTCGAGCACAGTGTGAAGCGCGCACGTAGACGCAATCAGGCTGCCGCTGGAAACTCCCAGTCCAATGAGAACCGCTTCGAACAGGAGAGCACTGCCTTCTTCACCCGCGTGCAGGAAGCCTTCCGCGCCATCGCCCGTCGCGAGCCGCAACGTGTAGCGATGCTGGATGCGCGGCGTCGGCCGGAAGTTGTCCATCCCGAGATTGTCAGCCTGGTGTGCGAGCGCCTGCTGGATGGAGACCACCCCTGATGCCGTTCTCCGACTTCCATGGCAATGAAGAGGTTGTGAAGAACCTGCGCGAGATGCTGGCACGCGGGCACTGTCCGCATGCCGTAATCCTCTCCGGCCCGCAAGGTTCGGGCAAGTTCACCCTCTCCCAAATGATCGCCAAGGCGATGAACTGCCTCGAGCCGCCGTCGACCGGCACTCTGCCTAATTTCTGCGGCAAGTGCACCAACTGTACCCGCATCGCGGAGGCTGATGCTCTAGAGGAACGCTTCGCTGAGGCCGTTGAGACGCGGGAGAATCTGCGGGAGGCTGACAAGCGCGACACACGCATCGTGATCCAGACACATCCTGATGTAACGGTGATTCCCCCCGATCCGCCGCAGATGCTGGTCAAAGTGGACCAGGTTCGCCATCTGATCCGCGAGATCTATTACCGTCCGGTCGAAGCGCGCCAGCGTGTGTACATTTTCAGTGAGGCCGACTTCATGAAGGAGGCAGCAAACTCACTGCTCAAGGTACTGGAAGAACCGCCCGATTCCGCCACCATCTTCCTGCTGACCGACAATCCCTCTGGGCTGCTCCCGACCATCCGCTCGCGCTGCATGCACTTGCGGCTGGCGGCGCTGCCGATACCGGAAGTCGAAGTGTATCTCGCCGAGGTTCGACCCGAACTCAAGCCGCGCGAGCGCTCGCTCGTGGCACGACTGAGCGGCGGTGGATTGGGACGCGCCCGCAGCTTCAATCTCGCCGAATACCTCGTCGCGCGTCAGGACGCGCTGGCACTTCTCGGTCCCGCGCTCGGTGCGAAAGAACACAGCGACCTGTTCCGGGTTACCGACTCCTACCGTTCTGGTGCCGACGGCAAAGCCAGAACCGGATCGACGATCCGCACGCTCTACTCATTGCTTCAAGACATGCTGTTTCTAAAGTCCGGAACGTCCGGGCTGGTCCGCAATACCGACATCGAACCGCAACTGCGCAACATGACCGAACAGGTGGACTTCGCCTGGATCGCCGACGCCGCGAACAGGCTGGGCGAACTGGAAAGGGGTATGCGTCGCAACCTGCTGCGGGGCCTGGCTTTGGATGCGTTTGCTGTGTCTCTCGAGCAGTAGCTGCATTGCCAGCACAGAATTGTGACATAACTCATTGTCTTACCGGTTCGGCTGTGGTAGGGTATCGCCAAGTTCACACCTGAGGAAGCCCTGGTTTACCAAATCCAGAGTCTGGCCAGACCGAACTCCGACCACAGCGGCACAAGCGTGCTACGGCTAGTCTGGCGCACAGGTCATAGGAGCACACGCTATGAAAGACTCCCCTAGCTCCACCGTCATGGGTAGGGATCCAGACGCTGAGGCGTATGGAAATCGTCGTCTCATCCGTCCTACCTTGAATCGCAACGACAGCCATCGTCCCGAAAATGGCGACCGACGCCCCGAGCGGCCCGCGAATGGGAAGCCGACGAATGGCGCCAAGAAAGCCGCTCCACCGGAACAGACCCACGCCGAGAACTTCTATTACCAGAAGCAGATGCAGTCCAAGACACCCATGATCATTGTGCTGCAAGACGATGAAGAGGTCCGGGGCGTCATCGAGTGGTATGACAAGTACTGCCTGAAGGTAAACCGCACCGGCGAGCCCAACCTGCTGATTTATAAGCCCAGCATCAAATACATGTACAAAGAAAGCGAGGCCGGAGGACACAAGTAATCCGTCGCGGCAACTGACTTTCCTTGCATTAAAGAACCGCACCGTCCGGCGCAGTTCTTAATTTGATTTGCACGAAGACCACCAGCGGCTACAGTTTCGGCAGCACGATGCCCTTTTGGCCCTGATACTTGCCCTTCTTGTCTTTGTAGCTGATTTCGGGCGGTTCGTTGCCCTGGAAGAACAGGATCTGGCACAGGCCTTCGTTGGCGTAAATGCGCGCAGGCAATGGTGTCGTGTTGGAAATCTCCAGGGTGACGAAGCCCTCCCATTCCGGCTCGAACGGCGTGACATTTACGATAATGCCGCAGCGGGCATACGTGGACTTGCCGACGCAGACGGTCAGTACGTCACGGGGAATCTTGAAGTACTCCACCGAGCGTGCAAGAGCGAAGGAATTGGGAGGGACGATGCAAACTTCTGCCTCGATGCTGACGAAGGAACGCTCGTCGAACTTCTTGGGATCGACGATAGTGCTATTGACGTTTGTGAAGATCTTGAACTCGTCGGCTACCCGCAAGTCGTAGCCGTAGCTGGAGAGCCCATAGGAGATCACGCCTTCCCGTACCTGCTTCTCGGAGAAGGGGTTAATCATATCGTGCTCGAGGGCCATCTTGCGGATCCAACGATCACTGAGAATGGGCATGGCGCTCCTGGGAATTGTCCCTGGTCAGTTGCCGATTGCCTGGGCAACGACCGACATGGCTTTCAGTCTCAAGAATCTGTCATCTTACGGAAAAGCGCTGTGGATTGACAATGGGGCCGCGAGGCCCTGATGGCGGACAGGGAACATTTCTAACCCGAGCAGAAACGAAGACTTAACGGAATTCAAAAGGTCGGGTAGAATTTGACCAGCGCTCGGGGTAAAGCGGTTCCCGGGGAATGCAAGTTGCGGAGCCACTTGTGATTAAACTGGACCTAATTAATGAGGTTGTCACGAAAACAGGGGTGACGAAAACCAAGGCCGAGATGGCAGTAGAGACGGTCTTTGAGAGCATGAAGAATGCCTTGGCCAAGGGCGACCGCATTGAATTGCGCGGCTTTGGAGTCTTCACGGTGCGGCCCCGCAAGACAGGAATTGGACGCAACCCGCGTACCGGCGCCGAGGTAAACATTCCCCCGGGGAAGGCCGTGCGCTTCAAGCCGGGCAAAGAACTCCAGTCTATCGAGTGACCCAATTCCCCCTGTCCCGCAACCTCGACCATCTCAATGCGCCGCCAGGACAAGGGTGAGGAGCACGCGCATCGCAACTGCCCTCGAGCTGTCGATAACCAAACATGTCTGAACCCTCGTCACCTCTCGCTGACACTCGCGAAGCCGCGCACATTCGGCCGATTTGGCTGGTCAGGAAGTCGAGGGAACGCCGCTACTGGCTGAATGTAGTTCTCCTCCTGGCAACGGTAGTAACGACAGTTATCGTGGGCGCGCACCTGCAATACAACTTCAATCACAATCTGCCGGCATTCGGCACGGAAACGTACACGCTACCACTCTCCAGTCACTTGGCTCGAACGGTGTTCCATGATTCGGGACCCATTGAGATCGAGTTGCCGTTCCCCATGAAATGGGTGATAGCGAATCCGGGGCAACTGCTGTTAGGCATTCCGTTCGCTATTATGCTAATGGGAATACTGCTGGCCCATGAGTTGGGACACTTCCTGTACTGCGAACATTACGGCGTATATGCCACATTGCCGTATTTTCTGCCGGGGCCGTTCGTTTCGCCGATTGGAACGTTCGGCGCGGTGATTCGTATTAAGTCGCCGATACGCTCGCGGCAAGCGCTGTTCGACATTGGAATAGCCGGGCCAATTGCCGGGTTCGTACTGGGCGTGCCGGTGCTGCTGTGCGGGTTGGCGCTGTCGAAGCCACTGACTCCGCAGGCTGCAGGCTCGTTGATCTGGTTCGGCTATCCGCCGATCTTCTACCTCTTACATGGGCTGGTGAAGGTCCTATTGCCGCACACGCCTGCATTGGGCGCAATGTACTTGCACCCAATCGCAGTGGCGGCATGGGTCGGCATGCTGGCCACGTCGTTGAACTTACTACCTGGGGGACAACTCGACGGTGGACACATTGTGTACGCCGTCGAACCACGGGCGCACCGCTGGGCGACATGGACCACTGTCACGGTGCTGACGCTGCTGTCGTTTCACTGGCCTGGATGGTTGCTGTGGGCGGTGATTCTGGCCATAACGGGCTGGAGGCATCCTCCGGTTCCACCGTGGCCACATCTGAGTCGGGGTCGCCGCGCAATGTCGCTGGTGGCGGTGGCAATCTTGGCATTGACTTGGGTTCCAGCGCCAATTGTGGGTGTGGGATGGTAGGCCGGAAACAGCACAGGCACAACCGAAGCTGTGCCTGATATTCGGCATTTCCAATGCGACGAAGTTTTCGCGCGATAGGGTGTGAGCTTAGCTCGCCTTGCGCAAGACGATCTGCTCGTCACGAATGAAAAACTGAGCCGGGCACTTGTCTGATCCACAAATGACTGGCAGCAATCCGGCTACCTGTTTACGAGTGACCAACCCAAGCTGGCCACACTTTGGACAGGAGAGAACAGCCCAGTAAGGATCCTCCTTGTCGCCCACATCACCGGCGTTCTCGAGAACGAAGATAGTGCCAGGCTCCATCTGTTCCGGGATCCATTCGCTCAGGATGCTGAGTTCTCCGATCACGTGCCCTCCTTGGCCGGGCAAACCCGGCATTACAAATCCTACGCAGCCTTGCGCCTCTGCTGGCTGAGATCACGAGCAGAGGTTGATTGCTTCTCGGCAACTTTGATTTCGGCGAAAATTCGCTCCACGGTGTCGCTCAGGAAGACGCTCAATTTGGGTTGCCGGGAATTTGTAAGAAAGTCAACGACGCTATGCACGAAGTCTTCGAGAGACGTATGGCGGCCATTAGGTAGCAGATTAAATTCGGAGGCCGAGCGGACAGTTTCCTTCCCGCGCATACCGAACTCGCGCTGCAACAAACCGATAACGCGGCAAATCTTCTGGAGCGGGAAACCACGGTCGCGCATTTCGCAAGAGGCGGCGACTTTTGTAGGAACGTCGAGAGAATAAAGGCGGCGATAACCTTCGCGGATGGGAACGACGATGCCGCTCTCGTCCCACCATTCCAACAGGCGCGCGGTGATGCCAGTCAGGTACACCGCGTCGCGGGATGTGAAGGTCGTCTGCAAGTCAAAGAGCCCCGAAACAATTTCGTCGGAGAATATTTGCATCATCATAGTGCAGTGGTACGCACAGTCAACATCAATAGTTAACGAATGAAATACTTCCCCGTATCAAATTGGGCAACCCGATTGTGGGAAACTCATGCGACCGCAGCGAATTGCAGGCGATTTTATGAGAGTGCTACACTCGAAAAGTCGCTGAGCGGGAGTAACTCAGTGGTAGAGTCACAGCTTCCCAAGCTGTTGGTCGCGGGTTCGATTCCCGTCTCCCGCTCCAGTTCCCTTAGTTATTCTGCAATCAGATCATCGCGCAGAAAGCTCTTGCCGTGATTTTCGCGGCCGAATATCAACAGCAGCGCAAGGCCAGCGATCACGACCAGCTCGAACGATGTCAGCGCCCAGGCGTATCCGAGGTGATCGCGCAAGGCGTATTCCACAGTCGGTGTTGAAGCTGCGAGCAGGATTCCGATCTGATAGGTGAAGCCAGGTAGCAAACCTCGCACGGCGTGGGGCGAGAGTTCGTTGAGATGTACGGGGATGATGCCCCAGGCGCCTTGAACTCCGACCTGCATTACGAAGGCACCGAGGGCGAGGATCAGGAGACTGCCTCCAAAGGCCCACGCGGGCATGACGACCAGCGAAACTCCCAGTGCGCACAACATGCTGTAGCGGCGGCCGGTGCGTTCTGACAAGTACCCGAAGAGAATGGCGCCAAGTACGGCTCCGACGTTGTAGAACATGGTGACGTAGGCGACGGTGTTCGGGGCGATGCCGTGGCTGTGCTTGAGGAAGTCGGGGTAGAGATCCTGGGTGCCGTGCGAGAGGCAGTTCATCAGGAACATGAGGGCAATCATGTATGCCACGAGCCCTTTTTGGTGCATGGCGATCTTCGGGCTGTCCAGTGTGCGGAGCACGCGGTGTTGCTGCCAGGCCTCTGACTCCGGCACTTTCGTGCGAATGTAAAGCGCGAGCAGCGCGGGGATGCCTCCGACCCAGAACATGGCGCGCCAGCCGAAGGTGGGTAGAACGATGCGCGCGGCGATGGCAGCGAGCAAGTAGCCGTTGGAGTATCCGCTCTGCAGGATGCCTGAAAGTATGCCTCGCCATTTGACGGGAGAATGTTCCATGGCGAGCGAGGCACCCACGCCCCATTCGCCGCCCATTCCAATGCCGAAAAGCAATCGCAGGATGAAGAAGACGGTAAAGCTCGGCGCAAAGCCGCACAGCAATTCGACCGTCGAGAAGAAGATGACGTTGGCCATCAGCGGGCGGCGCCGACCGTAGCGGTCAGCCATCATGCCAAAGATCAGCGCGCCGACCGGCCGCATGGCGAGTGTGCCGGTAACGGAAAGCACAATCTGAGCTTTGCTGACATGAAATTGCTGGGCGAGCGCGTCGAAGAGGAAGATGACGACGAAAAAGTCGAAGGCGTCGAGGGTCCAGCCGAGGAATCCAGCAGCAACGGCGTGCCAGCGGTCGGAGGGCTGCAGAGATCGGAGTGAGGTCATTGGGCGGATGCAGTGTAACAAACCAGTGGCTAGTGATTAGTGGATAGTGGATGGAAAAACCTCAACAAGCCCCTTTTGAATGAAGCACAGGCCCGCTGTCAAGAACTAGCTATGCCGCGCCAAACAAGAAAAGATCGAATACCAACAATGGTACAAGTAACACAACCACGAGAGCGCCAATTGGAACACTAATCAAAAGAATCATCAGGACCGCCAAGAAGCCATAGCGAAACTTCGAAAAGCTATCAGTAGCGAGTTGCCTTATACCAAAAGCAAGCACAACTCCAACAGCGACTGCTAACAAGAAATCACTGAGAAGGTTATCGAATCCAACCCGCTTTGCGGCCCAGAGAATTAGGAGAAGAGCCGGCAACGCCTAGTTTCGGCGAACGTACGCCCATACGCACGAGAGGAAAGTTTCCTCGGCTCGAGCCTGAACACTTCTTTGATGCGCGCGACGTTGGTGGTCATACGTCAAGCAAACTCATCGAGCTTGGACGCTAACGATACTGCTTCATTCTGCTTTAGCACCTGCGACCACTCGCAAGTCGTGACCGGTCATTTCCTTGGGCTGCGGGATGCCCAGAATTCCAAGCATGGTGGGTGCGATGTCCTGCAACGCGCCGTCAGATTTGAGGGTGAAGCGGTGCGCGTCGCCTTTGAAGCCGTCCGGTGTAACGGCGAGTTCCGAAACGACAATAAACGGCACAGGGTTCGTGGTGTGCGCCGTCTGCGGGCCGCCGGTTTCGGGATCGATCATCTGCTCGGCGTTGCCGTGGTCGGCAGTGACAATCATGGCGCCACCGGCGCGCTTGAGCGCGGTGAAGATTTGGCCGAGGCAGGCGTCCACGGTTTCGCAGGCTTTGATGGTCGGCGGAATCTTGCCGGAGTGTCCGACCATGTCGGCGTTGGCGAAGTTCACTACCATGACGTCGAACGTCTTGTCCTCGATGGCCTTGACGACGGCGTCGGCGATACCCTGGGCAGACATTTCGGGCTTCAGGTCATACGTCGCCACCTTTGGCGACTGCACCAGCACGCGATCCTCACCCGGAAATGGCTTCTCGACTCCGCCATTAAAGAAGTACGTTACGTGCGCGTACTTCTCGGTCTCAGCCACGCGCAAGTTGCGCATGTGGTGATCGGCCATGACGTTGGCAAGGATATTTCCCATCGATTCCGGCGGGGACACGACAGGCAATGTGAAATGCTTGTCGTATTGCGTCATGCAGACATAGGTGAGGTCTTTGGGAACGCGGTCGCGCGGAATTACAGCGTCGAGATCAGCGGCGCCCTCCAACTCGGCGCCGTCTTCTTGAGTAAAGTGGCTGTTGCGAGCGAGGCAGCGCGTAATCTGGCGGGCACGATCGGCGCGGAAGTTGAAATTAATGCAAACGTCACCATCTCGAATGGTGCCAACGGGTTCATTGCGACCGTCGCAAACCACGAACGGAACTATGAACTCGTCGGTTTCGCCGGCATTGTAGGATTCTTTCACGCCCTGCACCGGATCGAAGTAGCTGCCGCCCTCGCCTTTGCCGTACACCATCGCGTCGAAGGCGAGCTCCTCGCGGTCCCACTTCTTGTCGCGATCCATGGCGTAGTAGCGGCCACTGACACTGGCGATCTTGCCGACGCCGTATTCGCGCATCTTCTGCCGCAACTGCTCAATGTACTTGACGCCGTTCGTCGGCAGCGTGTCGCGACCGTCCATGAAGCAGTGGACAAAGACGCGCTCGACGCCGTTTTGCCTGGCCATGCGCAGCAACGCGTAGAGGTGGTTCTGGTGCGAGTGGACGCCGCCGTCGCTCAGCAGACCTAACAGGTGAAGCCGTCGCTCGCCAGTGCGCGCCTTGGTCATGGCATCCAGCAGCGCGGGATTCTTATCGAACTCGCCGTTCTCGATCATCAGGTCGATCTTGGTAATGTCCATGTAGACGATGCGCCCGGCGCCGATGTTGAGGTGACCGACTTCGCTGTTGCCCATCTGTCCGGTGGGCAGGCCGACATAGCGTCCGCTGGTATGGATGAGCGTGTTGGGGAACTCGGCCAGCAGCTTGTCGTAATTCGGCTTGCGGGCGAGCGAGATGGCGTTGGAATCGGATGGAGGGGCGTAGCCCCAGCCGTCGAGGATGATGAGGACGAGAGGTTTGGGACGCATTACATCTTCGCCTTTTTCGCCAGATCGCCGTGATAGTTCAGGGCCTTGAGGCCGTTGAAGCGTGCGGCTGTACCGAGTTCCTCTTCGATGCGCAGCAACTGGTTGTATTTGGCGATGCGATCGGTGCGTGACGCAGAACCGGTCTTAATCTGGCCTGCGCCTGTGGCGACCGCGAGATCGGCGATGAACGTGTCTTCGGTCTCGCCCGAGCGGTGCGAGATAACAGCTGTGTAGCCATTCTCGCGGGCCAGGTTGATGGCGTCGATGGTTTCGCTGACCGAGCCGATCTGGTTCAGCTTGATCAGTATCGAGTTGGCGACGCCGGAATCGATGCCGCGCTGCAGAATCTGAATGTTGGTGACGAAAATGTCATCGCCAACCAACTGAACTTTGCCGCCCAGCTCGTCGGTCAGCAGCTTCCATCCTTCCCAGTCGTTCTCAGCGAGCCCGTCTTCGAGAGAAACGATGGGATACTGCCGGACCCAGTCAGCCCAGTACTTGACCATGTCGCCGCTGGAATGCTCCGACTTGTCGGACTTCTTGAAGACGTACTTTTTTTTGTCCGCGTCGTAGAATTCGCTGGAGGCGGGATCGAGTGCGATGGCGATCTGCTCGCCGGGCTGGTAGCCCGCGGCGGTGATGGCTTCGAGCACGAGTTCGATGGCCTCGGTGTTGGACTTCAGCGAAGGCGCGAAGCCGCCCTCGTCGCCCACGGCGGTGTTGTAGCCTTTCTTCTTCAGCACGCCCTTCAGCGTGTGGAAGGTTTCGACGCCCCAGCGCAGCGCCTCAGCAAAGGAGGGCGCGCCGACGGGCATGACCATGAACTCCTGGAAATCGACGTTGCTGTCGGCATGGGCGCCGCCGTTGAGGATGTTCATCATCGGGGTGGGCAGCAGGCTGGCGGTAAACCCTCCCAGATACTGATAGAGCTCAATGCCGAGATGGTCTGCCACTGCTCGGGATGCTGCCATCGATACCGCGAGAATCGCATTCGCTCCCAACTTCGACTTGTTCGGCGTGCCGTCGAGATCGTTCATGACGGTGTCGATTTCACGCTGATCACTCGCATCGAGGCCTTCGAGTTCAGGCGCGATGATCTCATTCACGTTATCGACCGCCTTCAGAACGCCCTTACCGAGATAGCGGGACTTGTCGCCGTCACGCAGCTCAACGGCTTCGTGCTCGCCGGTGGAAGCGCCGCTGGGAACGGCGGCACGACCACGGGCCCCGCTCTCCAAAATGACGTCGGCTTCCACGGTGGGATTGCCGCGGGAGTCCAGGATTTCTCTGCCGATAATCAATTCGATTTCAGTCATGGGTTTGAGTCCTTTGTCTCGTGCCGGTGGATTAGCGTTGTTGGTTGCGGTCGTAATGCCGGCTGGAACACAGCTCGTAGCAGGCGGCTGCAGCCGTTTAAAACGCAACGGCAAGGGACCTACGAAACCCTTTATTATAAGGGACCAACGGCGTGACAATGCCGTGCGGCCTATGGCATATGATGAATTACACTGGTGTGAACGGGCTTGAGCCGTCGCTAGTTAGTCAACGTCCGTGAGCCACCCGGCTGTGGAAAAAAAGTTGGACGTGGCTTATGACTCCGGTATGCTCTTGGCAGCGGTCCGGAACCGAGATAAGTGTCCGAAGGACAGCGGCTTTGTCGCACCTCAGGGGTAACGGAGCCATTCCCTATGTGGAAATCAACTCGTAAGGAAGAAGAACACGCGATGCCCGATCAGAATGCACCAAGACCGATGCAAACATCCGCACCCCCGGTGGCTCGGCCGGTGGAACCGCAACGAACGGAGGTACCGAGATCTGTGGAAGTTGCGACCATTGGGAAATCGGTAATTGTACGAGGAGAGTTGTCAGGCAGCGAAGACCTGTATGTCGACGGCGAGGTAGAAGGCTCGATCTCGCTGCGCGGCCAGAGCCTGACAATAGGCCCAAACGGGCGTGTGCACGCCAACTTGGAGGCACGCAACGTCATCGTGCATGGACGGGTGGACGGGAACGTAAACGCCAGCGACCGCGTTGATCTACGCAAGAGCGCCTCGTTGACGGGAGACATCTCGACGGCGCGCGTGGCCATTGAGGATGGCGCGTATTTCAAAGGCACCATCGATATACAGAAGACCGAGCTGCCGGCTAAGCTGGAAGTAAAATCGCCCGCGACGGTGGCCGTGCCGACGCCTTCGCCGGCACCAGCAACTTCGACTGCATCGCAGGGTACTCTCGTTGAAACCAAAAAGTTCTAGCTACTTGCAGCCCGCAGAACCAGGGGCGCTACGGCTGCCACCTTTCTTTAACTTGTAAGTCGGACCTACGAGTGCTACTGCGGAAAATTGGTTCTCAGACGGAACTGACTTACAATGGACTGGAATGGTGCCGGGCGTATTCAGCAGAATTTTCGGGAGTTCTGGCCAGCGGGAGGTCGCGGCGAGTCTCGCGACCGGCGCGCGCCTGCATCGCAAATCGACCGGATTTAGCGAGTTCATTAAGTGGATGGCGCGCGAGGATGGTTTGACCGTCCTCGATCTAGGCTCGACCTCCCCTGCGAATATTACGTTCTTCATCGGACTGGGTCATCGCTTCCATCAGGAAGACGTGCTGCGGTTATCGTCTGACAAGTCGCTGCTGGTTTCTGACGGCAATGGTAGCCGAACGATTGACCTCGGCCGCTTCCTTGATGAGAATCTCCGGTTCGAGCGCGATGAATTTGACGCCGTTCTCTTCTGGGATCTGGCGGATTATTTGCCTGAGCCGCTCGTCAAGCCGGTGATCGAGCGCATCCATGTGGGCATGAAGCCTGGAGCGATTTTGTTTTCGTTCTTTCATACCAAAGATGCCGGCGTTGAAGCCCCATTCTACCGGTACAACATCGCCGCGAAAGATGTGCTGGAATTGCAACCCGCTACCCCATACAAGCTGCAGCGCGTCTTCCAAAACAGGCACGTCGAAAACCTCTTTCGCGATTTCGCTTCCATCAAGTTCTTCCTGGGACGGGATAACATCCGCGAAGTGCTGGTGATTCGCTAGTAGCTCGCACGGGACAGACCAAGGTGGATGGTCGACGGCTGTGGTTTGTGTGGAATTGTGTAATTCCATGATGCTTCAAAGGATGGCACAATGGAAACCTCACCAGGAGGGGCGAATCTTATGCCGGTGGAAAGAATTCTGCGGCGACTTACTCAGCTTCCTGGTGCTCGCACGTTATGGTGTCGCTTTCCCGTCGGGCCGCTCCCCTTACGCGTTCGATTCGGGATTTCTCCCCGGCCGCACTATGCTTATGGAGTTTATAGCGCTGCCGAACTAGCGGCGAACCTGCGTGTCCCCGCAATTAGTGCGATTGAATTTGGCGTCGCCGGCGGCAGGGGATTGTTGGCTTTGGAAGGAATTGCGGACGAAGTAAGCCGCACTCTGGGCGTTGCGATTGAGGTATACGGATTTGACTCCGGCAGCGGCATGCCTGCGCCAGTTGACTATCGTGACTTACCGTATGTTTGGGGACAGGGGTACTATGCGATGGACCAACATGCGCTGCGGGCATCCTTGAAAACCGCCCAGTTGATCGTGGGGGATGTCGTAGAAACAATACCGGATTTTGTGCGTACTCCCGGTATCGCTCCAGTCGGATTTGTCGCATTCGACCTCGATTATTACAGCTCCACGAAAGCGGCCCTGCGACTCTTCGACGGTGCTCCTGAATCGCATCTGCCGCGTGTCTATTGCTACTTCGACGACATTATGTGGCCGGAAATCGCTTGTCACAACGAGTACACCGGAGAGCTTTGCGCAATCCGAGAGTTCAATGCCGAACATCCGCACTCGAAGGTCGCACCCATCCACATGTTTTCTCATATGCGTCCGCATCCTGCACCCTGGAACGAGCAGATGTATGTGTTCCACGACTATCAGCATCCGTTGTACTGCTTAAACATCACTCCGAAAGACGCCGACCATACACAGATGCCAATCTGATGCGGTCCGACCTGCTCGTCCGGTGAGCCATACGAATATCGCGACAAAGTGGGCGGCCGTTGTTCCTTACCAGCGTTCAAGAACACTGAGGATTTCGACATGGATCGTTCCGGCCGACATCAACGCGTACGGCGGATGAGGTGCGGAATGACTCCGGGAGCGCGCGAAAGGCTAAAAACGAGAGTCCGCAGCGCAATCGGGGCGTTCAGGAGCATGCGGATCCTTGAGGCTGTGCGCATGATCGGCTCAAAGTTCTCCAGGTAGCAACGCTCGTACGCGCGGATCGCGGATGACACGGGACCCCCATGTTGAAGCTTCACGATTACCACGCTTGCTGCGAGGGACCCGCTGCGAAGCGCGAGGGAAATTCCGTCTCCGACAAAGGGATCGACGAATGCGGCCGCATCACCGACGAAAATGATATTTCCCCGCACGGGCTCAGGCTTCCGAAAGACCAGCGGGGCCGTCGCGACAGGTTCCGTGAGCAACTTCCAACTTCTGGAGCGCTCGACCAAGGCTTTATGGAGCGCCAGCACGGCCGGTAGCGTCTTGGCACGGTCAGAACGGACCATCGCGCATGTATTTACAACATCATTGGCTACTGGCTGCACTCCGCAATAACCGTGGTCAAAAAAGTACAGGTCCGTTGAAGTCGCGCACGCGCTTTCACGGAAGTGGGCCTTGACGCCAATCCACTTGGGGCCATAAGGAACAGGAGTTTCAGGACGAAAGCGTGACCATCGACCAGCGGCCATAATGACAGCTCTCGCGCTGACACTGTGGTTCGCGGTGTCGAGGACGAATGGCCCGTCGCCGGCGATGTTTCGTACTTCGCAATTTGAGTGCGTGTGCGCACCAGCCTGTTTTGCCGCATCCCAAAGCAGGTGATCGAGGTCAAATCGCGGAATGCTGAGGGCGGGGGGACTGAACGACGACCTGATTGTTCGGCCGCCTAGGAAAAGGCGCACCGTATCGACGATTGGTGCGCGTTGGATCACTCGTTCCGCCTCACTCGAGTCCCGCCAGAGGTGGCGAAGCAGATTGAGCGATTCAGCCGACACGAACTCGCCGCAGACCTTTTGCCGCGGGAACTCGCCTGCCTCGAAAATCGCGACCATGGCGCCAAGGCGAGCGGCCGTTATCGCTGCAGCCGCTCCTGCGGGCCCGCCTCCGATAATAGCAAGGTCGAAACTGGAGACTGCATTTTCCATGCCGAAACCCTTCACTTCCAGAGAATCACGCCCATCCGAAAGAGAAAATGACGAGTGATCTCGACTTGGCGCGCGCCGACGGAGAACAGCAGAGACTTCATCTCGTCCACCGTGTACGCAGCGCGAACTGAGGCCGGCGCATCATGCCACGTAATCGAACTGCGAAACAGGGGGAGCCCTAGGTACACCAGCGCCAGGTGGATTGGGCTGCGGATAAGGTCATTGATGACCACAACGTGGCGCGCGACTCGCAGGCTCTCGCCGCACAGCCTTTGCAGAGGCACAGGGTCAAAATGATGGGCGAGCAGCGTACTGCCAACAATGTCAAAGGAGCAGTCGGCGAACGGAATTTCCAACGCATCGGCAGCAACCGCCGCCCTACCGTTTGACGGCAAGTGAGAATGCCGGCGGTCGAGCAACAGCACGTCGAGGTTGATGGACGAACGTGTCAGATGTTCCTTCGCTGTAAAGGTCACATCTCCGCCACCAGAGCCGATATCGAGTAGTGACAATCGGTTGCGACCAGTTTGCCTAGCAACCTTTCGCAGCAGTGCAATTGACGTTCGTGTTCCACCGAACCAGTCGTTGATGTGACGGAGGTCATTGATTGAAGCGGCGATTTCTTGAGGCGCACCAAGATCATGGTCCAGAAGTTCGGGCGTAACGCGCCGCTGCATTCTGGCAGATTACGCCTTCAGCGTCTGCTTCCGCACTGTCAGCTTCTCGATCAGGTCCGGGCGCAGCCCGTAGCCGCGCCCCGGCTTCTCGGAGATGGCGATCGTTCCCAAGGGGGACACCGTCACTTCGGGCTCGATGATGTCTTCCTTCCAGTAGCGCCTGGAGGCCGAAACGTCGCCGGGCAGCCGGAAGTTGGGCAATGTGGAGAGTGCCACATTGTGAGAGCGCCCGATTCCCGACTCCAACATTCCTCCGCACCAAACCGGTACGCCAAAACGCTGGGCAACGTTGTGCACGTTGATAGCTTCTGTGAATCCACCAACTCGGCCGACCTTGATGTTAATTATGCGGCAGGAACCGAGCTCTAGCGCAGCGCCGGCGTCCCGGGAACTACGAATGGCCTCATCGAGACATATGGCAGTCTCAATCGACTTCTGCAGTCGCGCGTGAAAATAGAAATCGTCGTTCCACAGCGGCTGCTCGATCATCAACAGCTTGAAACCGTCGAAGGTCTTCAGGTGCTCGAGGTCGCTAAGCGTGTATGCGGAATTGGCATCGCAGCTCAAGAGGATTTTCGGCCACCGCGCCCGGACTTTCTCCAAGACATCCACGTCCCAGCCTGGTTTCACCTTGAGCTTGATGCGCTGGTAGCCCGCGGCGATCTCAGTTTCAATTTTATGCAACAGTTGTTCGTGCGAGTTCTGGATGCCAATGCTCACACCACAGTTGATTTCAGGCAGAGAGCCGCCCAGCAGCTTCCACAAAGGCCTGCCCTTGACCTGCGCCTCGGCGTCCCACGCAGCATTCTCCAGCGCGCCCTTGGCCATGCGATGTTCGCGCACCCGCGCGAGCAGGCGCGGCACATCTGCCTCAGACTGCAGCGACTTGCCCAGCAGCACAGGGCCAAGGTAACGAACGATCACGTCCCATGCGCCGTCGATGTACTCCTCGCAGTAATACGGATCTTCTCCGGCTACGCACTCGCCCCAGCCCTCTAGCCCATCGCAATGCAGCGTAACCAGCAGCACGCGCCTGTCGTAAATGCGTCCAAAGCTCGTCTCGAAAAAGTGGACGAGGGGCATCGCTAATTCGCGAAGTGTAATCGCTTCAATCTTCATGTGTGCCCTCGTTGTCTAACTCTTAGGTGCGTAGGATAAATCCTCATCCCAGCGTCCGAGCTGGAACTGCCCGTTCCCACCGGCGTCGCGCTTGTAACCAAGGCATACTAGGCCAAGCGAGAAGGCCTCTTGCAACAGCACGCGATTGCGGTCCTGTACTGCCAGCGCCTTGGTACGCATCGCTGGATCGGACTTCCAGGCATAAGTTTGCGCCGGCACTTCAACGTGCAGCTCGACCTCAAACGACTCATGATGTCCCGTGGTCAGCAGCATGTTCACCCGATGCGATGTCAGCCACCACTCAGCAACCAACCGATCCGTAGGAAGGAACCCCTGCAGCGGCGAATTAGTAATGCCATACTGATTCACGTTGTAACGCCGCGCAATCGCACCAAGACGTTCGACATTAAAATACGAGTTCTTGATTTCCAGCGGATCAAAGGTCCACTCCATCAATTCGTACCCGCGCGCAATCGCATCATCGCGCTGAAACAGTTTGAGCCGCCGCCCCAGGCCGGTGTCGCGATAACCTTCTTTCACCGCGACCATATGAGAGTGCAGATAGGGGTGCCCGTGGCGGTTGCCGGGGATCGCCAAGGCGAAACCCACAAGTGTTTCGCCGTCCCAGGCGCCAACGACTTGTCCGCCAATCTTCGGTGCCAGTGAGAAAATGCGGAGCGGCACCAGCTCCTCGTCGCTGAAACCCCAGACCTCTTTCTGCAACGACACACAAAGGGAAAAGTCTTCCAGCGACGTACAGTGGCGCACGCGGAGCAAGTCTCCGCTCACGGGAGCTCCAGCCGCTTCGACTCCTGCCAGAGCGACTCCATCTCTTCGAGCGATGCGTCCGCAGGCTTGCGACCCTGTTCACGCAAGCGCTCTTCCAGATACTCGAAGCGGCGACGAAACTTGCGGTTGGTCTTGCGCAGGGCCGATTCCGGATCCAGCGACAAATAGCGAGCGATATTGACCAGGACGAACAGCAAGTCGCCGACCTCATCCTCCAGGCGATCACGAAGCTCATCGGAGATCGTCCCGCCCCGTGCGCTCGCCACCGCATTGGCCGACTGCGGCTGCGGTCCCGGTGCAGGGTAGTCCTCAAGGTTCTTCCGCAGCTCAGACGTCTCTTCCGTCAGCTTGTCGAACAGACCTTCTATGTTTGGCCAGTCGAACCCAACGTGCGCCACTCGTGTGCTGATCTTATGCGCTTCCATGAGAGCCGGCATCTTCGAAGTAATTCCGTGAAGAACCGACTCCGGATGCGCCCCACCGGCCGACCATGATCCACTCGCCTGCTGGCGCTTCTTCTTCTCCTCCGCCTTGAGTGCCTGCCAGTTGCGCACCACTTGTCCCGGTGTGTCGGCCCTCACATCGCCAAACACGTGCGGATGCCGATCGATCAGCTTGCTCGAGAGCCCATCAAGCACGTCGTCGATCGTGAAGTGCCTCTCTTCTGCCGCCATCTCCGCATAGAACAGGACCTGCAGTAGTAGATCTCCGAGTTCGCCCGTCAGCTCGTTCCAGTCCCGTGCGTCGATGGCTTCGAGAACTTCATATGTCTCTTCGAGCGTGTACGGCTTGATGGTGTCGAAGGTCTGCTCGCGGTCCCATGGGCACCCGCCGGGCGCGCGCAACCTCGCCATGATTGAAACTGCTCGTTCAAATCGTTCGCCTGTGGTGACCATTGCCACCACTCTAAACGACGGGGCGGCTTTACGCTACGGCGGACTAGCGGGAGTGAAACGTTTGATACAAAAGCTTTGGGTCGTCCGAAATAATACCGTTAACGCCCCATTCGGCCAGTTGCCGCATGCGGTCCGGCTCGTTCACAGTCCAAGTTATGAGCTGCATACCACGCCGATGCACAACTGTTACAAGTTCCGGTCGTACCAGCGAGTTATGCGGCAACACAACTTGAATGCTAAGGTCACGCCAATGAATGAGCGCCTCTTTGCGATCGCAAATAAAGCCCAGCGGCAAATCGGACCTTAGCTCTCGCAGACGCCGCAATACGTCGGGCAGAAACGAAGAAATGACGAAACCACGTTCGGGCGCATCAGCCTCAAGCGCGGCCAGCACGGACTCCTCGCCGCCTCCAGTCTTCAGTTCGATGTCTAGAAATGCCCGCTCACCGAATTGCCTCAGAACATCTTCAAGACAGACGGGATGAATGCCTCTGCTCCCAGCCAGGTTATTGAAGCTTGTGGCCGCAATTTCGCGGCCGCAGTATTCGTGATCGTGCCAAAGCACATTGCGGCCGTCGAGCGTATGGTGGACGTCAAACTCGAGACCGTCGCATCCTCGCGTCAGGGCATATTCAAACGCTGGGATCGAGTTCTCGCGCGGCAGGTCGTTCTTCAGCCTAAGGGGACCCGTTGGACGTACGCCACGATGGCCGAGCAAGAGAGGCGTCTTCACAGGTTAGGAATCAATCGAGATCGAAGTCGCGAAGCGGTTTGCCGGTGTCGGGCGTCTCCTTGGCCTTGCGCAGGGCTTCCTGAAATTTCTTTTCCAGCAAGTCAGCCTGGTTTTTCTGAGCCTCGACCGATTGCTGAAAAATCGACTCCTTACGGCTGTCGCGTTCTTTCATGGCGCGGGCCGCCTCTTCCATGTCGTTGAAGGTTTTAGGAGCAGCCTTGGGAATGTGCGAGATGACCGCCTTGGTCTCAATGTCAACCTTCAGCAGAGCTCCGCAGCAGGGACAGGGTACTTCGAATTGGCCTTGGTTCTTCGCCATGCCGGAATCTTATCGCAAGCGTCAGTGGGCAAGCCAGCACTGCCCCGGCTCCGCGGCTCAGCCGCCAGTAAGATCACGCCTGCAACCTCGATGTTCCTTCTGCATCTATTGCATAGAACGCGCAAGCTCGCAAGTATCTGTTCTTCGGTAACCCACGAACACTCCATCGGCAGCACTCTCGACGAAAACGAGGCATACGTACTATGGCAACTACTGAAATTGCACCGGCAAAACAGAATATCCGGACTTACCCAACGAAGGGATATGCCGCCCATTCGGCCACCACACCACTGCAGGACTTCTCGTTTGAGCGGCGCGAGCCGGGTCCGAAAGATGTGCAGATCGAGATTCTGTATTGCGGAGTGTGCCATTCGGACTTGCACACTGCGCGTAACGAATGGACCAACACTGTTTTTCCTGTGGTGCCCGGACATGAGATCGTAGGCCGCGTGACCAAGGTGGGCAGCGACGTTACGAAGTTCAAGCTCGGCGATACTGCGGGCGTTGGCTGCCTGGTGTACTCCTGCGGCGAATGTGGGCCTTGCAAGGAGGGCCTGGAGAATTACTGTGAAAAAGGCCTGGGTGGCACCTATAACGCCGAGGACAGGATTCTTGGCGGCATGACGTACGGCGGCTATTCCAAGTCGATCGTCGTAGACGAGCACTTCGTCCTCCGCATTCCCGCGAACCTGGACTTGGCGGCAGCCGCCCCGCTGCTTTGCGCCGGCATTACGACTTACTCACCACTGAGCCACTGGAAAGTGGGCAAGGGCCAGAAAGTCGGCGTGGTCGGTCTCGGGGGCCTTGGCCACATGGGAGTGAAATTTGCCCACGCCATGGGTGCGCGCGTCGTGCTATTTACCACTTCTGTCAGCAAGAATGCCGATGGCCAACGCCTGGGCGCCGAAGAAGTGGTGATCTCCAGAGACCCTGCCACGATGGAGAAGCATGTCAACACCTTCGACTTTATCCTCGACGCAGTGTCAGCCGAGCATGACATCAACGCTTACCTCAACCTGTTAAAGCTCGACGGCACTCTGGTCCTCGTGGGCGCTCCGGAAAGACCCATTGGCGTTGCGTCGTTCGCCTTGATCTTCAAGCGCCGCAGCTTCGCCGGTTCACTGATCGGCGGCCTGCCGGAGACACAGGAGATGCTGGATTTCTGCGGGAAGCACGGAATCGTTTGCGATATCGAGATGATCCCGATGCAGAGGATCAATGAGGCCTACGAGCGAATGCTGAAGAGCGACGTAAAGTACCGCTTCGTGATCGACATGGCTTCACTGAAGTAGAGCTCGTCCCGACAAGCAGAACGCCCTCCACGTGGGGGGCTCTGTGCTTTGCAAACACTCATGCCTACCGCAATGCTTCCATGCATTCTTCCAGCACCGCACGGGCGGGACGAGTGACGCTTTCGGGCAACGTTCCTAGCGGCTCGTCGGTCATGTTGAGCATTTCGATAAAGTTTGGAGCAGTGGTGTTGACATACAACACGCCCGTCAAAACCTCGTCCGCCTCTTGCGACTCCATAATGCGCTTAATGGCTCCGATTTTGTTGGTCGGATCGTAGTCCTCCTCGAGTTTGTGCA
>Ga0335071_10000502_pt1 | contig 43223 bp, 37 predicted proteins | sample Lox_Sample_15_FD_206724 | JGI IMG/M metagenome (GOLD analysis project Ga0335071, IMG submission 206724) | Soil microbial communities from Loxahatchee National Wildlife Refuge, Florida, United States - Lox_Sample_1.5 | ecosystem: Environmental > Terrestrial > Soil > Wetlands | place: USA... | reverse complement strand
TCGCCGCGTTTTCATGATGTCGTCGCGCTAGCTCTCTAGAGTGCTGATGCCTCTGGAACGTCGAAGGCTTGCGGGTTCGAATCAGCCAGGCTGGTACCGCTGGCTTGTCACCAAAGGAGATGGAACATGGCTAGAATCGCGGGCACGAAGCGCACTGAAGGTCTCATGCGGAGACTTTCCGTGGTAGCGGCCATCGTGGCAATCGGGACGGCCTTCCTTGGCTGGCAACCGGCCGCCGCCGCCCCCAACCTGGCGAATATCGACACCGTCGTCGTCATTTACCTCGAAAACTGGAGCTTCGACGGCTTGTTCGCGCGATTTCCCGGAGCGAACGGTATTTCCCGAGCGACCCCGGCCCAATGGACCCAGCGCGACCGGGATGGTTCGGTTCTGTTCGGGTTGCCACCCGTTTTCGGCGGGATGAACTCGGGCGTGGCCACCGGCGCGCAACAGGCTCCCGTGAACTTGACGCAGGCGCAGACTGCCGCGTACCTGGGCACCTTCAACCACCCCTACACCTACAGCGCGCTGTGGCAGTCGACAGGCTTCTTGATCAACAACGCCCCGCTGCAATACACGACCCGCGACATGTACCACCGCTTCTACGAGAACCAGATGCAGATAAACGGCGGGAAGAACGACATGTTTGCCGCGTGGGCCGACTCGGGCGGACTGGTCATGGCCTACCACGATCACACCAACGCCGATCAGCCGCTGTGGAACATTGCCCAGCGGTTCACGCTCGCCGACAATTTCTTCCAGTCGGCATTCGGCGGTTCCTACCTGAACCACCAGTTCCTGATCTGCTCCTGCGCACCCGTCTACCCCAACGTGGCCGGCGTGCCGACCAACCCGAACACCGGCGGCTCGGCGCCGGCACCGTCACAGGTGCAGGCGGACGGCATCACGCTCAAGACCACCGCCTCATCGCCGGCCTCGGCGCTCAACGGGCCGCCTCAATTCGTCGCCAGCACCACGGTCACCCCCACCGCCCCGTTCTACACCATCAACACGATGCAGCCGCCCTACGTGCCGAGTGGCAACGGCGTGCTCGTGAACGGCGTGCAGACGAGCGTCAATCAGCTTTCTGCGTCGACGACGCCACCCCAGACGCTGACCACGATCGGCGATCTGCTCGACCAGGCTGGCGTCAACTACGCCTGGTACAGCGGCGGGATGGGAGACGCGAACACGGCCGGCACGGCAATGACGCTGGCGCCCTTCACCGACCAGCCCGGCACCAACGTTCCCCACTACCAGTACCACCACAATCCGTTCAACTACTACATCAAGTTCGATCCGGCGGCCCAGTACAACCCGGCCACGGGCCTGCCCGACAACACCGTGGCACCGGGAGCCTATCGCGCCGCGCACCTGAAGGACGGCGGCCTGGGTGGCAGTAAGTTCCTGGCCGATGTCGCCGCCGGGACGCTGCCGCCGGTGACGTTCTACAAGCCGCAGGGCAACCTGAACGAGCACCCGGGTTATACCCCCGTGTCCCCGGGCGACAATCACGTCGCGCAGGTCTTGGCCGCTTTGCAAATGAGCCCGCAGTGGTCACGCATGCTGGTCGTCGTGACCTATGACGAGTTCGGGGGTCAGTGGGACCACGTCGCTCCGCCAAAGGGCGATTTCTTCGGTCCAGGCACCCGCATCCCCGCGATCATCGTCTCGCCCTACGCGAAAAAGGGCTTCGTCGACCATACGCAGTACGACACCACCTCCATCTTGCGGTTCATCACGCGCCGCTGGAACCTGCCGGTCCTGCCTGGCATCACCATTCGCGACAACGCGTTGCGGGCCAACGGTTTCCCGGCAATGGGCGATCTGACCAATGCGCTGGTTCTGCCCTGACCGGGGGAGCGCCATGCTCCGGAGCATCGCGGAGGCCCTGCTCCCCTGTGCCTTGGCCCTCGTCATGGTTGCCGGGCCTGCCCTGAGCGGGCCCAGTGATTCCGCCGTTCCCGATTCGCACCGGTTGATGGGAGACGGAGCGGCTTCGATCGCGACAGCGGAGCCTGCCGAGGAGCCCTTGCCGTTTGATCCCGCGCCACCCATCGGCCCGGCGCTGGCGCGAGTGGCGACCCTGACCGCGTTGGGCCGGAAGCTGTTCAACGATCCGGCGCTATCAGCCTCCGGCCGGATGTCCTGCGCGAGCTGCCACGATCCCGCGCACGGCTTCGGCCCGCCGAATGGCGCCCCGGTGCGCATGGGCGGCCCGAACCTCGACCGACCCGGAACTCGCGCGGTTCCTGGTTTGACCTACATCCAGTTCGCGCCGTTCTTCGACGAACATCACTACGAAGACGATGACGGAGACGGCGGGCTCGATGCGGGTCCCACCGGAGGGCGGACCTGGGACGGGCGGGTGAACCGTGCCCGCGACCAGGCGCAAATCCCATTGCTGGCGGCTCATGAAATGGGCAACGTGGACCCCGAAGCCGTCGTCGCCAAAGTCGCCGCTGCCGACTACGCGGCTGACTTCCGGGCACTCTACGGCGAGACGATCTTCAACGACCCGGCGCGCGCCTTCGCCGCCCTCTGCGAAGCTCTGGAGGTCTACCAGGAGTACCCGCAGGACTTCGGTGCCTTCACGAGCAAGTACGACGCCTTCCTGCGTGGGCTTGCCCAGCTCTCGGAGCAGGAACGGCGTGGCCTCGCGGCGTTCAACGATCCCGACAGGGGTAATTGCGCCCATTGCCATCTAAGCCGCCTCAGCGCGCGAGGCACCTTGCCGCTGTTCACCGATTTCGGTTTTGCCGCCGTCGGTCTCCCCCGGAACAACGCCATTCCCGCCAACGCAGATCCCGGCTATTTCGACCTCGGACTGTGCGGCCCCCTACGCCGGGACCTGGCGGGTCACAAGGAGTATTGCGGCTTCTTCAAGACGCCGAGCCTGCGCAACGTGGCGCTACGCCCGGTGTTCTTTCACAACGGCGTCATCTCGAACCTGCGCGACGCTGTCGCCTTCTACGCGGATCGGGACGTGCATCCACGCCGGTGGTATCCCATCGACAAGGATGGAGCTGTACGGCAATTCGACGATCTGCCCGTGGAATATCACAAGAACGTGAACAAGGAGCCGCCCTTCAATCGCGGCCCTGGCGATGCGCCCGCGCTGACCGAGCAGGAGATCACCGACATTACGGTGTTCCTGATGACCCTGACCGATGGCTTTTCCCCGACCCGCCAGCCCGTCGCGCTGATGGGTCGCGGAGCAGACCTCAGCTCGACGAACGGAGGACTCAAATGAGACGCTCCCTTGCCATGATGGCGTTCCTCGTTGCTCTCGCGGGCGTGGCGGCACCAGCTCGTGCCGACTTCATGACGGCAACGTTCGCGAGCGGCAGTACCGGCAGCTTTGGAATCGGCACCGACGGCACAGACCCCGTCGGTAACATGATCGGCGCAGCGTTCGTGGTGACCGGCGGTACTTTCCACATGCTAGGCCTAGGCGCCACTTTCGACGGCAACTTCAACTCTCTCCCCGGCTCGGGGGTGCAGAAGATCTTCGCCGCCATCGTGCCGTTGAGCAGCGGCAACGCGCTCCCTTCATTCGCACCCGGCGACATCGCGGCGCATGCCGTGGCCAGCTTCGCCTTCGCAGCGCCGACGGTGGCCGGAGACTTCACGGTACCGACAAACCTTTTCCTCGCGCCCGGTGCTTATGCCGCGATCTTCGGCAGTGCCGGCCTGCTCGGCTCAGACGCAGCGGGCGAGGCAGGGCTGGCCGACGGCAACAAGACCATCGACACCCCGAATATCTTCAGCAACTTCACGGGCACCAGCTCCAGCTCGTGGTCGACCTTCGGCTTCGATACCGGGATTCGCATCTTTGAAACGCCCGAACCAAGCAGCTTTCTCTTGCTATCCCTGGCCCTACCGATCGCCGTCATGGCCGAGAGGTGGCGTCGGCGGCGAGTCACTCACTCCGACGCTCGGTGAGGCGGCCGCCAGGGGCTGTGGGGCCTCAAGCGTAGGCAACTCTTCTACCCTCCGGCGGCGGGCGCCCGATCCGCGGGTCCCCTCACCGTGCCGTGATACGCCACACCGGACGCGAGCCGGTTGATGCTTCAAGGTCGCGTCCTATAAATCTGTGCGGGGCGTTCAGAGGGTCCACTCGTGCACAGCCGCCAGCATGCCACCCGCAGAAGCCAGTGCATCGTGTGCGGGTTCGCCATCCACGCCGGCAGGAAGGAGTGTACGGTGTCAAAAGCGCGCGCCCACGAAATCTGTGCGCGGGGTCTTCGAGCAGGTCCAGATCGGTGCCTCGGGACGGATCCACGGGGACATCGCGTGCCAGATCAAGGACGACAGAACGTATCAGATGACGTGGACGACAGGCCTGGTCGCCGGCTCGACCCGAGGCGGCCGGGTGGTAATGTCAGGAACGGTCGTGGAGAAAGTGGGTTTCGTGAAGTTCGGGACCGGCAGCGACCCGGATCAGCTGCCCGTTCGGTTGGGATCGCGCCATGCCCTGTCGAACGGGAGCCTCCAGGCGTGCGGCGCGATGAGCTGGTGGATCGCGTTCGGGCCCCAGGAGCCTGGTTGGTACACGCGCATCGGAGACGGCGCTTCGAGCAAGGGAGTCGACACCTCCCACAGGCGCTCGATGCCCTCGGCCGTCGTGAACAAGGTGCGGTCGTCGCGCATCACGTCGAGGATCAAGCGCTCGTAGGCCTCGAGCACCTCGCCGGCCATATCCGTGTCGTGCATGGCGAACTGCATGCTCAGCTTGTCCAGCCGCATGCCGGGGCCTGGACGCTTCCCGTAGAAGGACAGCGACATCTTCGCGGAGTCCGCCAGGTCGAAGGTCAGATGATCCGGCCCCTGCGCGCCGACTCCCGACCCCACGGGAAACATGCTCTTGGGTGGCTCGCGGAACGCGATCGAGATGATCCGCTGCCCCTCGGCGAGGCGCTTGCCCGTCCGGAGGAAGAAGGGCACGCCGGCCCACCGCCAGTTGTCGATCAGGCACTTCAGCGCGATGAACGTCTCCGTGTCGGACTCGGGGTCGACGCCTTCTTCTGACCGATACCCGATGTACTGCCCGCGGACGACGTTCGCCGGCTCGATCGGCAGCATGCTGCGGAAGACCTTGTTCTTCTCCTCGCTGATGGGCGCCGGCTCCAGCGACGTCGGGGGCTCCATCGCCATGAAGGCGAGGATCTGGAACAAGTGAGTGACCACCATGTCACGGAACGCCCCCGTCCCCTCGTAGAAGCCCGCGCGCCGGTCGAGCCCGAGCGTCTCCGGGACGTCGATCTGCACGTGGTCGATGAAGTTGCGGTTCCAGATCGGCTCGAACAATCCGTTCCCGAAACGAAACGCCAGGATGTTCTGCGCCGGCTCCTTCCCCAGAAAGTGGTCGATGCGGAAGATCTGGTCCTCGGCGAAGAACTCGTGCAGCTCGGCGTTCAGCGAGACCGCGCTTGCGAGGTCGGTGCCGAACGGCTTTTCCATGACGATCCGGGACCGCTCGACGAGCTCGGCTTCCCGCAGCAGCCGGACGGCCGACAGGGCGGCGTTGGGCGGCACGCTCAGGTAGTGCAGGCGGCGGCTGTCCCCACCCAGGGCCTGCTCGGCCTTCTCCACCGACCTCAGGAGCGCGGGGGCGCCGGCCGCGAGCGGGACGTAGTCGAGGATCTCCGCGAAGGCGACCCAATCGGTCTCAGCGATCCCGCGGGCGCTGAATTGATGGAGCGCCTCCCGCGCCATCGTGCGAAAGCCATCGGGGTCGAGGTCATCGCGAGACACGCCGATGATCCGGCACCCGGGAATGAACCCGGACCGCGAGAGCTGGAAGAGGCCCGGCAAGAGCTTCCGTCGAGACAGGTCGCCGGTGGCGCCCATCAGGACGACGACTTGCGGATATTTCGGCCCAACGCCCGCGGGAACCCTGCTCACGCGGAGATCCTACACAAGATCCGGATCGGAGATGTTACGTTTCCGCTATCGATCGCAAGCTCGGCGTGGACGTCAGCGACGTGCCCCTGGCAATTCCGGAGAGCAGGGGCACCCTCGACGCTCGCCTCCTGGCCGAGGCGCTCCTCTCCCTCGCCAAGCCCGGCCTCAGAGCAGCGTGCCGCGGAGAACCAGGATCGCCACGCTGAAATAGATGATGAGCCCGGTGACGTCGACCAGGGTGGCGACGAACGGCGCGGACGACGTCGCCGGGTCGAAGCCGAGGCGCCGCAAGAGCATCGGCAGCATCGACCCGGCGAGCGTTCCCCAGAGCACGATACCGACGAGGGCGAGGGCGACGGTCAGCGCCACGAGCGGCCAGTGAGGCCCGTAGATATTGCTGAACGCGGACCAGACAGCGATGCGGCCGAACCCGATGGAGCCGAGGATGACGCCAAGCGCCAGCCCGGAGCCGATCTCCCTCGACATCACGCGCCACCACTGGGCAAGGCGGACTTCGCCGAGGGCGAGAGCGCGGATGACCAGCGTGGCGGCTTGGGATCCCGAGTTGCCGCCGCTCGAGATGATGAGCGGCACGAAGAGGGCGAGAACGACCGCGCGTTCGATCTGTTTCTCGAAGAAGCCCATGGCGGTGGCGGTCAGCATCTCCCCGAGGAACAGGACGACGAGCCAGCCGGCGCGGCGGCGGATCATCGAGACGATGGGCGTCTGCAGATAGGGCTCGTCGAGGGCCTCAACGCCACCGAACCGCTGAAGCGTGCGGGTGTTCTGCGACTCCGCCAGGTTCAGGGCGTCGTCCAAGGTCACGATGCCGATCAGCACGCCCTGGGAGTCCGTGACCGGCAAGGCGGCTCGGCCCTCTGTCTGAAACAGCCGCACCGCCGCCTCCTGGGGGTCGGTGGCCTTCAGGGCCACGACGCGCTCGTGGACGAGGTCCGCCAGGTGACCCGAGAGGGAAGATAGGAGGATTTTTCGGATCGGCACCTCGCCGATCAGATGGCCGTCGTCGCTGATCACGTAGACGATGGACAGCGTCTCGCTGTCCTGCCCGTAGCGCCGGATGTGGTCGAGGGCATGCTCGATCGTCCAGTCGGGCCGGACGCGAACGTAGTCGGGCGTCATGATCCGCCCGACACTGCCCTCGGGGTAGCCGAGCAGCGACACCGCGATCGACCGCTCGTGCGGGGACAGCAGATTCAGGAGCTGCTGCGTCACCGAGGCCGGCAGCTCGTCGAGGAGCGCCGTCCGGTCGTCCGGCGCCATGTCGTTCAACATCTTGACCACTTCCTCGGTGGCCATGGCCTTCACGAGCTGCTGCTGGGCCTCGAGAGAGATGTACTCGAAGACTTCGGCGGCGAGCTCGCGCGGCAGGAGTCGGAACGCCACAACCTGTTGCTCCACCGGCAACGGCTCGATGAGGCTGGCGGCCGTGCTCGGCGACCAATGCTTGAGCATCTCGTGGAGCGCGACGAAGTCGCGCGCTTGAATCACGCGTTCGAGGTCGGTCGTCTGTGCTAGTGCCATGCACTCCTCTCGGTCGCTGGTCTCGGGTAGGCGCGCGGGCTGGCTCACCATACCCCAGTCGACGGTCCGCTGTCCTGCGCGAGATCGCGATCGCACTCGCCACCTTACCGACTCCGTAGCTTCCACGTAACACGCACGAGATCCGCCTCGCTTGTCCTGCTGCAACGGCTCCGGTATGGTGCCCCTCGGCGTGACGGTGCTCCGGTGACGTAGCCGCTTCCCGGATCCTGGAAGCCCCGCAGACCTGGTGACACGGAGGAGGCGACCATGAAGCGTCTCTGGATCCTTCTGGCGATCGTCATGATCTTCGGCTTCACCATCCTGGGCTGGATCGGCAGCCGCATCTACCAGAACATGCCCCCCATCCCGCAGCGAATCGTCACGAGCGACGGCCAGGTGGTCGCTCCCGAGGGCAGCATCCAGAAAGGCCAGGCGGTGTGGCAGACCCTGGGCGGGATGGAAGTGGGTTCGATCTGGGGCCACGGCAGCTACGTGGCGCCCGATTGGACGGCCGACTGGCTCCACCGGGAATGCGAGCTGATCCTCGACGACTGGGCGCGGGCCGAGCACAGCAAGCCGTACTCGGAGCTGGGAGCGGAGCCCAAGGCCGCCCTGCGGGAGCGGCTCCGCTCGACGTTGCGGAGCAATCGCTACGACCCTGCCACGGGAACGCTGACCCTCGAGCCCGTCCGCGCGCGAGCTTTCGAAGCGAACCACCAGCATTTCGCCTCCGTCTTCAGCCAGGGCAAGCCCGAATACGCGATCCCCAGCGGTACGGTCAGCGATCCGGAGCGGCTCCGGCAGCTCTCCACGTTCTTCTTCTGGACCGCGTGGGCCGCCGCCGCCACTCGCCCCGGAGACGCGATCTCCTACACGAGCAACTGGCCCTACGAGCCGCTCATCGGCAGCCTCCCCACGCCGGACGCCATCGTGTGGACCGGAGTGAGCATTCTCCTGCTCCTGGGAGGCATCGGGTTCATCGTCTGGCTCTACGCCGCGATGCCTGCGTCCTCACCCCTCGAGGCCGTTCCGGCCCGTGATCCCCTCGTCGGAGCGAGCGCGACCCCCTCGCAGCGCGCCACCATGAAATACTTCGTCGTGGTGGCTGCGCTCTTCCTCGTGCAGATCGTGGCCGGCGCCGTCGTCGCCCACTACGGCGTGGAAGGTGACGGCTTCTACGGCATTCCGCTGTCGCGCTGGCTGCCGTACAGCCTGACGCGCACGTGGCACGTGCAGCTCGGGCTCTTCTGGATCGCCACGTCGTGGCTGGCGGCCGGGCTCTTCATCGGACCGCTCGTGAGCGGTGTCGAGCCGAAAGGGCAGAAGTGGGGCGTCGACGCGCTCTTCGTCGCCCTCGTCGCGGTGGTCGTGGGCTCGCTCGCCGGACAGTACCTGAGCATCCACGGCCGACTCTCCGATGCCGCCGCATTCTACTGGGGGCATCAGGGCTGGGAGTACCTCGACCTGGGCCGTGTCTGGCAGGCAGCGCTCTTCCTCGGGCTCCTCATCTGGCTCGTCCTCATGCTCCGGGTCATCTGGCCCGCCCTGGCCGAGCGAGGAGACCGGCGTCACCTCGTCATCATGTTCGCCCTGTCGGCCGGCGCCATCGCGCTGTTCTACGGCGCCGGCCTCATGTACGGCCGCCATACCCACATCAGCATGGTCGAGTACTGGCGGTGGTGGGTCGTCCATCTCTGGGTGGAAGGCTTCTTCGAGGTGTTTGCGACCACGGTGATCGCCTTCCTCTTCGCCCGGCTCGGCCTCCTGTCGCCGGGGCTGGCCGCGCAGGCGTCCCTGCTCGCGGCCACCCTCTACCTGGCGGGCGGCATCATCGGGACCAACCACCACCTGTATTTCTCCGGCACGCCCACGGCGGCCATCGCGTGGGGCGCCACGTTCAGTGCCCTCGAGGTCGTGCCCCTCGTCCTGATCGGCTACCAGGCGATGAAGGACCTGAGGATCTCCCGGCGAACCGAGTGGGCGCGCAAGTACCGCTGGCCGATCTACTTCTTCATCGCAGTCGGCTTCTGGAACCTCGTGGGCGCGGGCATCTTCGGCTTCATGATCAACCCGCCGATCGCCCTCTTCTACATGCAGGGCCTCAACACGACGCCCGTGCACGCCCATGCCGCACTCTTCGGCGTATACGGCATGCTTGGACTGGGTCTCACCCTGATGTGCCTGCGAGCCCTCCAGGCCGATCGTGAATGGAAGGAGGGCTTGCTGCGGTTTTCTTTCTGGGGGATGAACGGCGGCCTGATGGCCATGATCGTGCTGAGCCTGCTCCCGGTCGGTCTGCTCCAGACCGTGGCGTCAGTCAAGCACGGCTACTGGTACGCGCGGAGCAGCGAGTTCCTCGGCCAGGGGTTCATGCAGACCCTGCGCTGGCTGCGGATGCCCGGAGACACGCTGTTCGCGATCGGCGCGATCGCGTTCGTGCTCTTCGTCCTCGGGCTCGGCTTCGGGTATTCCCTCGAGCCCGGAGACCGGCCAGCGGCTGGCGTGGTGAAGCGGAGATCCCAGACACAGTTTCGCTAGCCCGCCGCTCAGGGGATGCACGTCGAAAGGCGCCCGCCCCGGCATAGCCGAGGAAATGGTCGGGTCGCAGCCAGGCTATCCCGGCGAGCCCGGCGGCGAGCGGGTTCATGCCCGGCAGGAACTTCGCCAGGACCAGATGGCGTCCGCGATGGGACGGGAACCGCTCCTTGGCGTCCCGCACGAGGGAATCCGGATCCAGCGAGAACCGGCACAGGGTGCCGAGCACTCGAAGCCCCCAGGGAACGTCCGAGCAGGTTCCAGAGAACGTCCGCGCCGAGGGTGGTCACGATCGTGGCGGCCACGGCGAGCGCAAGATTGATTCGACCGGACCCCGACAGCGCGCCGGCTCGAGCAGAACAGGGGCGGCGGGGAGCGGCAGTCCGGCCTGCACGGCAAAAGCTCAGGCGAAGAGGACGGCCAGTCCGTACGGGACGAGAAGGTCAGGCATCCGAGGCTGGATCTCGCCTCGGAACGCTAACGTCCGGTGACACTCACGCCTTCAAACCCTCGGGAGCTCGAGGAGCAGGGAGACGCCGGTGGCCTCCGGCTGTGTGTCGACTCATTCTCGGCCTGCGGGAAAGAGATGATGCTCGGGGGAGCTGGCGCTGCCGGTGGCAGCGCTACATCGATGGAGCGGCTGAGCCTTCCCGTGTGGCGCCCGACACGGCCACGACCTGCTTCGCCTCGCGGTCGACGAGCCCCCGATCGAGCTCGACGACGGAGGTCCGGCCCGCGCTGAAGCAGTGAGCCAGGTAGTCCGCCGCCAGCTGGGGCTGCAGGACGTCGCCGCACGAGAAGATGTCCACGGCGGCGAAGCGGTATTCCGGCCACGTGTGAATGGCCACGTGCGATTCCGCGATCACGACCACTCCGCTCACGCCGAATGGACTGAACTGGTGGAACACCTGGTTCACGATGGTGGCGTGCGCGCGCGTGGCCGCCTCGAGCATGGAGGTCTTGACCACGGGCAGGCTGCGGAGGGTTTCCGGATCGCAGTCGAAGAGCTCGAGGAGGAGATGCTTGCCGAGCGCCTTCATGCCACGACGCCCTCCGGCCGACCCGGCATCCCGGCGCCGGGGATGTCTTCGTCGTCCCAGATGCTCGGCGCGGTCTCGAAGGCCGCGATCGCGTCCTGGCGCGGCGTCTCCGTGCGGCTCGCGCTGCTGACGCTCGTGTAGAGCTGGAACAGGTCGGACAGGCCCACGAACGTGTCGCCCCCGTGGGCATCCGCCGCCGTGAGCCCAAGCTCGGCGAGCAGGGTGTCCAGCAAGGGCACCGGCACCTCCTCGTCGTGCTCCAGGAGCACGGGGGCGCCCGCGCGCGAGTCGCGGCAGCGGTCGCGCGTGATGCGGATGGTCGGGCTCGAGAGCACCTCGGCGTCGCGATAGAGCATGGGCAGGTGCAGGCGAATGACGTCCTCCAGCAGGATGAACGCGTGCCGGGCCGCCGTGTCGGGCAGCGCGATGAAGCGCGGCAGCGCGGCGCTCGGGACGGGAATGACCGACAGCATCGTGGACGGCAGCATGGATGGCTCGGACGATCGCATGGAGGCGACGAGGAACACGGCACGATGCTTGAGATACGGAAACGGATGGCCCGGGTCGATCGCGAGCGGCGTCAGGAGCGGGAGCACGACGCGATGAAAGAAGTCGCCGAGCACGCGCCGCTGCGCCTCCGTGAGGTCCTTGGGGCGCCGGAGCACGATGCCGTCGGCGGCCAGCATCGGCTGGATGTCATCGAGGAAATACCGGCGCTGCGCGCCGATCAGCTCGCGAACCCTGGTCACGGCCCGCTCCTGAGCGGAGAGGAGCCCCCCGGGACCGGAGTCGGCTGCTGCGTCACGCCTCAGGCTCGAGCCGCACACCGCGAAGAACTCGTCGACGTAGGCGCCGAGGATGGCCAGGAACTTGACCCGCTCGAGGACCGGCACGCGTGGATCCTGGACCTGAGCGAGCACGCGGCCGTTCGCGTCCAGCCACGACAGCGACGGGCGGCGGACGAGCAGGTCCGCTCTCATCGAGCGTGCATCGCCAGACACAACGCGATCCGCGTCAACCGCTCACCCTCCCCGTGCGTCGCGGTAACTCAATAATCGTAATGATTTCGTAATATTTACGTCTTCCTTTTGCAACGAAGAGGGAGTGTATGCATGCACCTCATGGTGGTCAAGCATTTCCGTAGGATCGAATGCAGGCGCGCGACACCAACGATGGGAAAGGGAGCCCTCCGGACGGCTCGTGGGCTCCGATCTCGCCGGCCGAGCCGAGGGCGTTCATACACTACATAGCCGCTTGACGAGCGTTCCAGACCCCTCTATCTTGTGGCTCGACGCCCTCGGCCGATCATCCTGGAGGCGACCACGCGAATCAGAGACCTTCGAATGGAGTGCGGCGGAATCGCTATCTCCGCGTGGCCTCCCAGCTGGGCCAGATCCCGCGACGCCTCCAGCGGCTCCGCGGAGGAACACGGCACACTCACGTGGGTGGAACCGATGCCCCACGGAATCGGGCTCTGGCTGACGAGGCGCTTCGATGGCGTGGCCCAGCGCGGGTCGCTGCTGTGGAGCGGACCGCCGAGCGTCGAGCAGCTCGAGCACGTGCTGCGGCGGCAGATCGGTCAAGCCTTCCGGGAGATCGGCAACGTAGAGATCGTCCTGGAACCGCGACCGGCGACCACCCTGGCCGGCGCTCTGCGCCGAGACAACGCATAGCTGGCCGGCCAAGGCCGGCGGGGATGATGGCGCCCCCGCCGGCCTGCCACATCACTTCAACAGCTTGGCCGCGCGCTCGACCTCCTTGAGGAGATCGGTGGCCTGGTCGATCAGGAACGACGCGCTCCGATGATTGATGGCCACGTTGTCGAACGCCGCTGAGTTGAGCATGGCCCTCATCTCCGACGCAATGCCGTCGCGCTGGCTCGTCCAGGCGGCGATCTGCCCCGTGAGCCGCGTGTAGGTCGCGTCGTTCGCATCGGCGCTCTTGAGCGCGGCCGTGGACACCTTGAGCGCGTTCACGCTGAGCTCGCCGAACGGCGCGTTGATCTGCTTGTAGACCTTGGCGAGCCTCGTGAAGATCTCCTTGTTGGCGGCAGGAGGCGTCGCCCAGTTCTGCAGGACCTCGACGAGCACCCGGCCGTCGTGCGCGTAGAGATCCTGGAGGCCGAGCAGCGCCAGAATGGTCGGTCGCACGTCCGTGTGATCGGACCACGTGGTGCTGTCCACGCCGCCCTTGCGCACCCCGGGGCCAACCATTCCCAACCACGTGGTCGCGATCTCGTTCGTGTAGTCGCCGTGGTTCCACGCGAACACGCTCCCGGCCGGCGACGGCAAGGCGACGCACGGTTGCGAGCAGTTCGCCGCCCCCGCGAAGAAGAAGTAGTTCGGGTCACCGAACATCACGAGGCTCGGCGTGCGGGCCGGGTCCGCCGTGATCATGTGGAGCAGCCTCATGCCGACGGGGTCGGCCAGGCCCAGGGCCAGCGTATCCGTCGCGCCCGAGATCGGGTTGACCGCCGTGAGCTTGCTCAGGGACTTGGCGAGCAACCGCGTGTCCGGGTGGGTCGGCCCGGGATTGCCCTTGATGTAGATCGTCGGAGCGGAATCTGAATGCACGGAGAAGTTTCCGAAGAGCGGATTGCTCCCCAGCTGCGTGACGAGGAGGCCGGGCAGATTCGCGTTGATCTCGCCCACCTTCGAATACGTGCAGGCCACGCGCACGCCGTCACAAGACGACGGGCTGGGCGGGCTCCCCACGAAATGGTCGCCCTCGTCCACCGTGATGACGAAAAGTGTGTTCGTCTCGTTGATGCCCGCCTTGGCCAGGCGGTCGAAGAACTTCTGGAAGGCGGCATCGTAGGCCTGGAGCTGGGCGACGTACCCGGCCTCTCCTGGCCCGAACGCCTTGGTGATGCCTCCGGCCAGGTGGTTGTCGTGCGCATCGGAGATGTACGCATAGGTCACGGGAATCCCGCTCTCCTGCATGGCCGCGACGTAGGCCAGCGACACCCAGGGCTGCATGCCGTCGAATCCCGGGAAGCCGACATTGGACGGGGAGGCGGTGTCCTGGATGACGTAGCCGTTCAGGTCCTTCAGCGGTCCCCCCGGGCTGATCACCGGTGCCACGTACTTGTGACCGAAGAGGCCCATGAACCCGGCGTAGCCGTTGGGCTCATCCGGCAGCAGATCGGGGCGTCCGCCCTGCGCCGCCGCGCACACGTCGCTGCTCTGAGCGCAATGGACGGCGATGCCCACGAAGTCTGCCTGGGCCTTCGCGGGATTCGCCGCCGCCTCCTGGGCTTCCGGAGAGTTGACGCCAAACACTTTCGGCACGTCCGGCCCCGTGTTCTCGAGCACGAGGTTGGCCGTCGCCACCAGGCCGACGTCGCAGCCGGCTCGGGTGAACGCCGCAAACGGGGCCGGTGCATTCTTCCCATCTGCCGTCAGCATGTTGGGCGTCAGGTCCGTCTGCTTCGCCGGATCACCCGTGGGGTTGGCCGGGTCGAAGATGGAATCCGTCCAGTATGCGAACGACACGCCCGTGCTGCTGGTCCCGTCGGGCTTGAAATAGCGGAAGCTGTTGGACACCGGCACGCCCATCCGGTCTCCGTAGACGCCGGTGAGCGAGCTCAGGATGCCGCTCGCCGTGTGAGCGATGATCACCGTGTGGTCGTTGGTCAGCAGCGCGCCCTTGCCCTTCATGAAGTTCAGCAGCGACGGGATCTGCTCGAGGTCGGACGGGACGTTCGGATTGTCGCGGCGGAAGTGCGTGTTGTCGAACTGGATGTAGATGACCCGCTGAATGCCGCCCCGGGCAGAATTCAGCACGCATGTGGTTCCCGCGTGAGCGGGAGTGGCCACGGCCAAGGCTCCAACCACCGACAGCAGTGCCAGCACGCGTCTCATGGACCCCTCCTGTGTATGAGTCACCGCGGCGAATCTGACGCGGCGAGGCTAGGCGAGAGAGACTGCGGCACGATGTCGGCATCCGGACATTCTCGTGTCGACGGCGGGCGCCTGTCCGGACGGCGACGGGAGAGCATCCTCGTTGCGTGAACTTCACCGCTCCGTGACGTTGGCGTAGTCGACGCTCGACACACTGCGCGTCGCGATGGCTGCCTCCCACGCCCAGGATCCGGACCGCAGGTCCCGTCTCCGTGCGTGCTGGCGCGCCATCGGCCCCTCGCGGCGCCTGCTCATCGCGCTCGATACGGCCCTCGGCCTGACCAGCGTTCTGCTTGGGATTGGCATCGTGGTCACCCTTCGCCACGTTCCTCCCGTGCCCGCTCCACGCATCTCTCCTCCTCGGGCATCGTTGGCGTCGCCGAGCAGCCTCTCCAGCGGCCGCGAGACAGCCGCGTCTCCGGAGATAGTCGAGGGGAATCTGTTCGATCCGCAGCGCGCGGGGAGATCAGCGCCAACGACGAGCGCGCCGGTATCGTCGTCCAGCCTCGTACTCCAGGGTGTGGTGGTCGACGGTGCGAACGGGCGGGCTTTTATCGAGGAACCGACAACCAGGCGGGTCGCCGGCTTCTCAGTGGGCGACATGGTGGCCGGAGGCGCCATCCAGCGGATCGCTGATGATCGCGTGATCATTGCCACGCCGAGAGGGCTCATGGAAATCCTGTTGCGGGATCCGTCCAAGCCGAAGCCCACTCTCGAGGCCGTCGTCAGGGCGGCAGCAGCACCGGAGGCATCAACGCCTTCGGCTCCGAAGGCGCCGACGCTCCCACCCGAACCTGCCGTGAGCCCGCCCGCACTCGGCCGGCGCATCCGAGGTCTCAACGAATAGTCGGTCCAATCGGGACATCTGCGCTCGGGCCTCGCTGAGCCCGGAGCACTGCAGTACGATGTCCTGGTCCGGCGGGGTCTCCGGCCTCGCCCTCACCCGGACCATAGCGGTCCCATCACGCAGCGAGGGATGGTGACGATGAGCACACTCGCGTGGGCCTCGATCGGCGATGACGGCGCGCTCAACGCCAGGCTGCCCGATGCGCTAGCCGAAGTCTGGATAGACCGCGATCTGAGCTGGCTGGCCTTCAACGATCGGGTGCTCGCGGAGGCGCTCGACGAGCGCACGCCGCTCCTCGAGCGGGTGAAGTTCCTCGCGATCTTCACGGCCAACCTCGACGAGTTCTTCATGAAGCGCGTGGCGCGGCTCCGCCGCGAGCCGACCGGTGGGGGCAGCGCGCTGATGGGTCGCGTGCGGGACGCGATCCTCGCGCAGCTCCGGCGGCAGGCCGACTGCTATCGCCACGACGTCGTTCCCGCCCTCGCGGCGCACGGGATCGCGATACGGCGGTGGGAAGAGCTGACGCCGGAGCAGCGACGCGAGGCGAGCGACTACTTCGACTCGCAGGTGTCGCCGGCCCTCACGCCGCTCGTCATCGACCCGGATCATCCGTTTCCCTTCCTCTCGAACCTCTCCACGTCGCTGGTGCTCCGGCTCCGCGAGCCGGACCGCAGCGACTCCATGTACGCGCGAGTGAAGATACCGGGAGGCATCGCGCCGTGGGTCCCGCTCACGGCGGGCGTCGCGTCCGGCCACTCACTGTTCGTGTCGCTGGCCGATGTCGTGCGGGGCAACCTCCACAAGCTCTATGCGGGCATGACGCTGACCGCCATCACCGTGGTCCGGCTCACCCGCGACGCCGAGATCGAGATCGAGGAGGAACCCGGGGAGGGTCTTCGGGAACTGGTCGAGGAGCAGGTTCGCCTGCGCCGATATGAGCCGGTCATCCGCCTCGAGTTCGGCCCCGGGGCTGATCCGGCCCTCCAGGCCATGCTCCGCGACCGGTTCGCGCTGTCGGCCACGGACATCTACGAGGTGTCGGAGGACATCGACTACACGACGCTCTTCGACCTGGCGGCCCTGCCCCGTCCGGAGCTGCACGATCCGCCCTGGGTCCCCCTCCTGGCTCCCGCGCTTCCGGGCGACGGGGCCGCACCCTTCGCCGCCATCCAGAGCGGCGACGTGCTCGTGCACCATCCCTACGAGAGCTTCGACGCCAGCGTCGAGCACTTCATCAGCGCCGCCGCCGATGACCCCCACACGGTCTCGATCAAGATGACGGCGTACCGGATCGGCGACGACACGCCGTTCGTCCGGTCGCTCATCCGGGCGGCCGAGAGCGGCAAGCAGGTGGCCTGCGTGATGGAGATCAAGGCCCGCTTCGACGAAGAGCGCAACCTGCACTGGGCCGAGGAGCTCGAGCGCGTGGGCGCGCACGTCACCTTCGGCATCAGCGGCCTCAAGACGCACGCGAAGCTGGCGCTGGTGGTCCGCAAGGAAGCCGGCGCCCTCCGCTGCTACGTGCACATCGGCACCGGGAACTACCACGTGAAGACGGCGCGCCTCTACTCCGACCTGGGCCTCCTCACGTGCAACCCTCTCATCACGAGCGATGTCGTGCAGCTCTTCCACTACCTCACCGGTCACGCGCGGGCGCCCCGGTGCGACACGCTCCTCGTCGCGCCCACGACGATGCGGCCGCGCATGCTCGAGCTGATCCGGCGCGAAGTCGAGCACCGGCAGGCCGGAAGGCCGTCACGCATCGTCGCCAAGATGAACCAGCTGGAGGACCTGGAGGTCATCGACGCGCTGTGCGAGGCGTCGCAGGCCGGCGTGCCGATCGACCTCGTCGTCCGCGGCTTCTGCTGCCTGCGCCCGGGCGTGGCGGGCCGCACCGAGAACATCCGCATCCGCTCGATCGTGGGACGCTTCCTCGAGCACTCGCGCATCTTCCATTTTGCCAATGGGCACGAGAACCCGATCCAGGGCGAGTTCTTCATGGGATCGGCGGACTGGATGCACCGGAACCTGTCCAACCGCATCGAGGTGGTGGCGCCCGTCCTCGCCGAGGGCCCGCGCCGGCGCCTGTGGGAGATCCTCGACATCTGCCTGCGCGACCGGCGGCAGGCCTGGGTCCTGGGCAGCGACGGGACCTATGCGCAGCTCTCGCCGGACGGCGATGGCGACCCGGAAACACTTGGGACCCAGGCGGCCCTGATGAACCTCACGCGGCTCCGCGCGGAGGGCTGACGAGCGGCCGCCTCGCGGAGGCGCTACGAGCCCGTCGCGGACTTCTGGTAGAGCGCATCGGCGCGGCGCAACCGCTCGGAGAGCAGCTGCATCAGCTGCAGGGCGAAAGGCGGGTTCTGCCTGACGAGCAGGTAGAACTGCGTCTTGTCGATCTCGACCAGCTCCGTCTCTTCCAGCGTGACCACGGTGGCGGCGCGAGGCGCATCCTCGAGGAGGGCCATCTCTCCGAACAGCTCCTGCTCGCCGAGCTCGTCGACCGTGTTCCCGCCGACCACGATCGCCACCCGTCCCCGCTTGATGGCGAACATGCTCTGTCCCGGCTCGCCTTCCCGGAAGATGGTGTCACCGGACGGGCGGACGCTGCTCTTCAGCGCGCTCCGGAAGAGGCCGAACTTTCGGGAGCTCACGCGGGCGTCGCTCACGCCGTGGGCCAGTAGACGAACCCGCACCCCGTCTGCGTGCAGTGCGCCGGGATGTAGTCCACGACCGTGGCCGGGCGGCGCATGGCCGCCGCCACGCTGATCCACGCGCGCACCTCGCCGGTGCCGGAGCGCATGTTGTCGGAGTCGAACGTGAAGAGGTGCTCCAGGGCCGCCAGGTCGTTGCGCTCGAGCCGCTCGAGGATCCAGTGGTCGAGCGGCTGGTCGATCCAGCCCGCGTTGTACATGCCGGGGAAGTGGGAGAGGCCGCCCGAGGCGTAGATGGCGATCCGCTCGGGCCGGTCGGCGAGCACCTCCGCGATCGCTTCGCCCAGCCGGGCGCAGCGCGCCGCGCTCGGCAGCGGCGGGTAGTACTCGTTGAGGAACACGCACACGAGCGGGATCTGGAGCGCCGGGTCCACCTCGGGCACGAGGTTCGACACCATGTGCGACACGCCGCGCGCCGGGTTGCCCCTCGGATCGAAGCGACCGATGCTCGCCACGTCGAAGCCGCGGCCGATCAGCCCTTTCAGCAGGTGCCGCGCCAGCTCGGGATGCTGCCGGAACACGACCTTCGAGCGGTCCTTGGCCGGGACGTCGAAGGGCTCGCGGGCGCTCCTGCCCCAGATCGGCTCGTCCCCCGTGTAGATGGAGAACGTGGGGTTGTTCCCCTCGTCGAACATGTCGCCCTGGTCGTCGCCGATCATGAGGAGCGCATCCGGCCGGTACGCCTGAAGCTGTCCGCGGAGCGTGGCGAACGCCGCCTCGATCCGGCGGATGTGCCCGTCGATGATGGCCGGCGTCGCGATCTCCGTCCGCGCGCTCACCGGCAAGTGCTCGCGGGCCTCGGCCGGTATCCGCTCGACCACGCGCGGCCAGTACTGCGCCTTCTGGAACATCATCGGTGCGTGCGACGAGGCCATCCCCAGTCCCAGCATGGCGTGCTCTCCTCTCCGACTCGCGTGTGGCGATCCGTTCGACCCGGCACCGGCCCCTTGAAAGTAACACGGAGCGAACCCGGGGTGTGCCCTGCCCTCCAAAGACTCCGTCCCGGTACCCGCGGCGAGCGATGACCGGGCGGAGCAAATCGGGTCTGGCGCCGTCCAGCGCGCTTCCAATTCTGGGATTTGGGTTCTAAACTCTTGCAAAACCGCGGAAAGGGAGGGCCCGACGATGGGAGAGATGGACAAGGCGAGGTTCAGCGCCGGTCCGTTGACCTTCGCCGTCCGGCACGAGCGGGACGACGGGCAAGAAGTACACGGAGGAAACCGAGCTCCTGGCCTTTGATCACTTCTGGAACGGGGCACACTACCACTACGGCCCGCGCAACAAGAACCATCGCATCTACTGGGATCGGACCCTGGTCGAGGATCCGCTCGCCTGGACGCTGGAGCAGTTCGAGAAGGGCAAGCTGCCGGCGATGATCGAGCGTGCCGGTTATCCGGGCGTGGCGGCGGATCTCGACGTCGAGAAGATCGCCCCGGTGCTTCCGGCGATGAGGAAGCAGGCGCTCGAAATGTGGGAGGAGGGGCGGCGGCTGACCGGTCATCCGGGGCTGCCGCTGGAGCCGACTCCGAACCTGGCGGCCGCCGACTGACGGAGGGGGCGCTGCACACCTTCAGCGAGGGACGCCGGCGAGTCCGAAGGCGGCCCAGCTGAAGGGGTGCGGGAAGATGCGCTGCGTCTCGAGCTGCGCCTCGCGGAGCGCGTCGAGGGGGCCCGCCGTATCCAGGCGCTGATAGAAGGCGCGGACCAGCTCGTAGCTCGCCCGGTCGTCGACCTTCCACAGCGTGGTCACCACGGCCGGCGTCCCCGCGTAGAGGAACGCTCGCTGCAGCCCGACCAGCTCGTCGCCGCTCGAGAGCTTTCCGAGCCCCGTCTCGCACGCCGAGAGCACCACGAGCCGGGCGCGCAGGTCGAGCCCGAAGACCTCGCGCACCTCGAGCCGCCCATCCTCGCCGCCGCCGGGCACCAGGAGCACCGCCGAGGAGAGCGGGTCGCTCTCGTTCAGCTCTCCGTGGGTGGCGAAATGGATGAGCCCGACCGACCCGAGCAACTGCTTGGCCTGGGCTTCGGTGGCATCACCACGCACCAGCACCGTGGCGTCGCGTTCGCGCTGGCCGACCATACGCGCTTCTCGCTCGGCCCAGGGCAACGCGAGCTCGGCGCCCAGGTCGGGGTTGCCCATGACGAGCGCCTTCGCGGGCGCCGCCGTCCCCTTGCCTGCGAGGTACCGCAGCACGCTCGCGCTGGGCAGCGTGCTCACCGCGAAGTCCTCCACGACCCAGCGACCGTTCGGCGAGCGGAGCGCGGGGAAGGGCAGGTAGTGCAACACGCCATGGGGCACGATCACGACGCGGCTGCCGCGGATCTCCGCACGCGCCGGCGCAACGAGCCGGCCATAGAGCGCCTCGGCCTGACGCTCGATTTCGGCAAGCGGGGCCAGGGTCGTGATGGCGGTGCGGAACTGGCGCACCTGGGCGACGAGGGACTGCCGATCACCGGGGACGCGCACCACCGAGAAGCGCTGGCGCTCCACGATCCACACAGCGAGGTCGCGCTCACCGACGAGGTATTCGAGCAGGGTCGTGCCCTCCGGCAGCAGACCCTGGATCTCGGACAGACTCGCCGGCTCGACCGCCATCAGGGACGCCTGCTCTCGACTCTCCTTCCGCACGCGTTCGAGGAAGGCCCGGTAGTCCTGATCGAGTGCGGCGATCCGGGCACGGGCCTGATGGGACTCCACCGAGCTGGCGTCGCCCTGTGCCTCGGCCCGGGCCTCAGCCAGGCGAGCGCGGAGCCGCACCTCCTCGTCAACCAGCGCGCGGGTACGCCCCTTGGACAAGGTCGTCTGGCTGCCGAGGAGATCCAGGAACGTCCGGGAGCGGCTCCGCTCCGCCAAGGAGAAGGCCTCCTCGGGGTGCTGCCCCTCGAGGGCGAGCTGGACCGCCAGCTCATAGATCGCTTGCTTGTCTTCGAAGAAGCTGACTCGCAGCCCGGCATCGCCCAGGTCGGCGCGGAGCTCTTCGACGTAGCGCAGGGCTTCGCGAGACGAGGCGAGCGCGTCGTCGCTGCGGCCCTGCCCCACGAGAGCGCGCGTCTGCCCCTGATACAGGTACGGGAGATTGCCCGAGCTCTGGATCTGGTTGGCCAACGCGATGGCCTGCTGGTAGATGCCGAGCGCTTTCGCCCAGTCCCCACGCGAGAGCGCCACCGTGCCCTGACCGGCGAGCAAGGTCATCGCGATCTCCTGGAGCCCGCTCAGGTGAGCATAGGTGAGGCCCCGCGCGAAGGCGGCCTCGGCCTTGTCGGGATGCCCCAGGGGCAGCTCGGCCTGGCCTATCCCGGCATACGAGTTGGCCGTCCAGCGACGGAAGTTCATGCGGGTGGCTTCAGGCGCGAACGCACTGAGCCGGCCAAGACCAGTCTCGAAGAACTGGGCTGCCTGGGTACTCTGGGCCAGCGCCGTCTGGTAGTCGTGCTGGTCCAGGGCGACCCTCGCCAGGCTGTTCAAGAGAAAGCCCTCGGCCTTCCCCTCGGCGCGGCCGCTCACACTACCCCGGGTAAACGCGAGCCCGTCTTCGAGCACCTGGCGCGCCTTCGGCAGGTCGCCCACTGCCCGATAGGCCTCGCCCAGGTGGAAGTACGAAGACGACCAGGCCACCTGGTCGTCCGGGGTTAGACCGGTGGCGCGCGGGAAAAGCTCGAGCGCGTGGCCGGCCGCCTGGATGGCCGCCTGATAGCGACCGAGGCGCCACGCGACAAACGAGGCGGCGTGCCCGGCTCGTGCCGCGCGCAAGAGATTGCCCTGCTGCTCGAGGTCCTTGGCCGTGCGCTCGTAGTATGCGAGAGCCTGACGGCCCTCGCCGCGGTTGATGGCCTCGAGCGCGCTCGGGCCATCGAAGGCGTACTCACCCGGTGCCGAGACAGCTGGTGTCGGCTGCGCCGGCGGACGCCCGCGCCCCTGTCCGAGGCCGCGCTGCGCGTCGGCCGGGGCCGTCAGGGCGAGGACCAGCACGGTGCTGGCCAGGGTGGGCATGAGCAAGCCTGTACGCATCATCACCGTAGCTTCCTGAGGGTCTGGATCGATGCAGGCCCTATCCTATCCGACCCGTCTCAGCTCGGACAGGCGCGCCGCCCCGCAGGCGATGTGAGGCTGTCGCTTTTTGCGCGGCCGCTAATCTCCGCCCGCCACTCGCCGGTGTGGGAAGGCGCCCGCCTCGAGAGGCACCGGCCGCGGAGCTGACGAACGTGCCTGAGTGATCCATTTGCACTATTGCGGCAGTATCCGCACGGTCGGAACATGACTTCGCGTGCACGCAAGGTTCTTGCCCGAAACGGAGGCACACATGAACGGGCGCGGCAAGCTGGTGGTGGCTCTAGGCGGTTCGGTAATCCTGCTGTCGGCGGCGGGCTGCGCGATGCAGGAGAAGAAGGCCATGGAGACCCTCGACCAGCCGATCGATTGCAACATGGCCGAGGGTGACATCCGGGTGCTCCAGAGCGAGAAGCGGAACGTCGCTGAGCAGATCGCCCAGGGCGTCACGGCGATTGCCCCCGCCGGCATCGTCATGGGCATCCTCACCGGCACCGAGAGCACCAAGGTCAAGGTGGCCGTGGGCGACTACAACACGAAGATCGACCAGCGTATCGCCCAGATCAAGAGCACCTGCGGCGTCCAGTAAGCATCGCGTGGTCGCATCACTGGAGTCACTTCAAGAGGAGAAGAAACATCCGGTAGCGTGCGGGGTCACAGGACGGCAGGAGCCTGCCTGACCCTCTCCAGTGTCCCCAACTCGGTCTCGCATGACGTGGGCCGGAGCAATGCCGAGCGGTGGAACGCGCAGGGCGATGAGTCTCTCGGCGGAAAGGACTCGAGCCGCCCTCACTCGCTCGGACAGATTCCTGGTCTAGCCGAGAGCCGGCGCGGCTCGCCGCGTCTCCCGGCGCACGCTCCAGTAGTTCCCCGCGAAGATGAGGACGGCGCCCGCCAGCGTCCAGCCGTCGATGGTCTCGCCGAAGAGCAGCAGCGCCGTCACGGCGATGCACGGCAGGCGCAGGAAGTCGATGGGCAGCACGAAGCTCGCATCGCCCAGGGACAGCGCGCGGGCCATCGAGTAGTGCGCGGTGAGCGAGGTCAGCCCCATCGCGAAGATCCACGGCAGGTCCCCCGTCACCGGCCACACCCATGCGGGCAGCGCGCCGGCCAGCCCCAGCGGCAGCTGGATGAGGCTCATGTAGAAGACCACGGCCGTCACCCGATCGGAGCGCAGGATCGTCTTGACGAAGAGGATGGCGGCGGCGAAGCAGAACGTGCCGCCCAGCGTGACGAGGGCCCCGGGGCTGAGACTGGAGAGACCCGGCCGCACGATCACGAGGACGCCCGCCACGCCGCCGGCGATGGCGGCCGCGCGCGGCGGCGTGATGCGCTCGCCCAGGAGGAGCGCGGCCAGGAGCGCCACCCAGACCGGCGTGGTGAACTCGATGGCCGTGACCACGGCGAGCGGCGTGTAGGCGATCGCCCACACCCACGCGAACTGCCCGCAGAAGTGCACGAGGTTGCGGGCGACGTGGAGGGAGAGGCGCCGCGTCGCGAAGGCATCGGGGGCGAGCCGGGGCCGGACGGCGATCAGGATGACGAGGGCGATCAGGCTTCGCATGAAGAGGATCTCGAAGGTGGTCATGCGCCCGGTGAGCTGGCGCGCCGCCACCGTCATGAGGACGAACGAGGCGATGGAGCCGATCATCCATCCGGCGGCCCGGAGGGCGCGACGGCCGTCGGGAGGCGATGTCGGGCGACTCAGGGGTTGATGACCACCTTGATCGGGTCGTCGATCCGCTTCTCGAGGACCTCGAGCGCCTCGTGCACGCGGCCCAGCGGGAAGCGGTGCGTGACGAGCGGGGCTGCGCTGATGCGGCCGGCGGCCAGGAGCGCGAGGGCACGGCCAACGCTCGTGCCGCCTTCGCCGCGCTCCGTGTGGATGGTGACGTTGCGGAGCACGGCCTGGGTCACGTCCGCCGTCACCGGACCCTTGTAGAACGCCACCAGCAGCACCTTGCCGCCCGGCTTCGTCATGCGAATCGACTGATCGAAGGTCTCCGGGCCGCCCGCGCAGTCGATGACGAGATCGGCGCCCTTCCCCTTCGTGACCGCGACGACCTCCTTCACGGGGTCGGTGGTCCGGGTATCGATGGCCAGATCGGCGCCGAGCTGACGGCCCAGGGAGAGGCGCGACTCCCGCGTGCCCGTCAGGATGACGCGCGTCGCGCCGAGCGCCTTCACGAGCTGGACGGCCATGAGCCCGATGGGGCCGGGGCCCAGGACCACGACGGTCTCGCCCGCCACGTAGCCGCCCACGTTCTGGATGCCGAAGAGCGGGCTCCCGGCCGTCATCACCACCACGGCTTCCTCGTAGCTGACGTCGTCGGGGATCCGGTACAGCGTGTTGATGTGGTTGAGCGCGTACTCGGCCAGCCCCCCGTTGGTGGTCATGCCGTTGGCGCGATGGCCCCGGCGGGCGTTGCCGTAGTTGAGGCAGGAGGTGTAGAGGCCGCGGATGCAGTTCTCGCAGCGCCGGCAGCCCATGTGCGCCTCGACGACCACGCGGTCGCCCACCTGGAACTCGTCCACCGTCCGCCCCACGGCGACCACGTCGCCGGCGTACTCGTGGCCGAAGATGAACTCGCCGTACGGCGGCATCTTGGGCATGCCGTGGTGGATGATCTTGATGTCCGAGCCGCAGATGCCGCAGGCGCGCACGCGGAGCAGCACGTCCTCCTCGCCCGGCACGGGCACCGGCCGCTCCAGGACCTCGTACCGGTGGGGCGCCATCAGCACCGTGGCCTTCATCGTCGTCGGCAGCGCCATCCATGCTCCTTTCGCGGGCCCGTGGAGAGCCCCTGACACACTAGGGTAAGGCGCCCGGGCGGGCAAGAGGCGAGGGCGGTGCGGCCGCCTTGCGGACCCGGCGCCCCGTGTGGCATGGATGGAGACCCATGGCACCCGCGTGCATCACCCCGCCATCCTCGAAGGAGCGCCCATGATCGAGTTCAAGCCCCTCACGTACGAGACCCTGCAGGTGGGCGAGGAGTTCGTCTCGGACACGCAGCTGGTCACGCCCGAGGACGTGGAGACCTACGGCTTCGCGGTGGAGGACGAGCATCCGTGGTTCTCCGGCGACTCGCCGTTCGGCGGCCCGCTCGCGCATCCCACCATGCTGGGCAACCAGGCCCTGCGCCTCCGCCACAGCCGCTACATCGTGCGCGCGGGGCTGCACGCGAAGATGGAGTTCCACTTTCTCGAGCCCATCCGCCACGGCATGCGGGTGCGCTCGCGTGGGCGCGTCATCGACAAGTACGAGCGGCGGGGCAAGCCCTACATGGTGACGGAGTTCGTCACGGAGGACGAGCACGGCACCGTGCTCGTACGCGGGCAGTTCACCCAGATGCTGTTCCGGGACTGAGGGAGACCGTCATGGACACCGCGACCACCCGCGCCGTCGGCATCGGCCAGGAGCTCCCCTCCCTCGCCAAGCAGCCGACCCAGCGGCGCATCGACGCCTATTCCACCGTGCGCGCGCACTCGATCCACAGCGACGAGGCGTGGGCCCAGGCCAAGGGGTTCCGGACGTGCCTGGCCCAGGGCATGATGTCGACGGCCTACGTCTCCGAGATGATGACCCGCTTCCTGGGGGCCGGGTTCGTCAAGGGCGGCAGCATGTCCATCGCGTTCGTGAAGCCCGTGTACGCGGGCGACCGGCTCACCGTGCGCGGCGTCGTGAAGGACAAGCGGGAGGAGGACGGCCGCACCCGCGTCGTCGTCGAGGTGACGTGCACGAACCAGCACGGGCAGCAGACCGCGATCGGGACGGCCAGCGGCTTCCTGCCCTGACCGCGCCCGATCCCCGGCAGGGCCGTCGCGCAGGCGACCCGGGCGGCGCGAGCGAGTCGGGTAGAATACCTGGGTCATGTGGATCGTCCGGATCGCCCTGGAGCGGCCGTATACCTTCATCGTCCTGGCCCTCCTGATCCTGATCGTCAGCCCCGTCGTCATCGCCCGCACGCCCACCGACATCTTCCCGTCGATCAACATCCCGGTCATCGCGGTGGCCTGGCAGTACAGCGGGCTGAACGCCGAGGAGCTGGAGGGCCGCATCACCACCTCCTACGAGCGCGTCCTCACCACCACCGTCGACAACATCCAGCGCATCGAGTCCACCACCGTCAACGGCCAGGCCATCATCAAGATCTACCTCCAGCCGGGCGCGCGCCTCGACACCGCGAATGCGCAGATCACCGCGATCTCGCAGACCGTGCTCCGCCAGTACCCGACGGGCACGACGCCGCCCCTCATCATCAACTACAGCGCGTCCAGCGTCCCGATCCTCCAGCTGGCGCTCTCCGGACAGGGCCTGGCCGAGCAGCAGCTCTTCGACCTCGGCGTGAACTTCCTGCGGCCCCAGCTCGTGACCATTCCCGGCGTGGCCATTCCCTACCCCTACGGCGGCAAGCAGCGGCAGGTCATGGTCGACCTCGACACGCGGATGCTCCAGGCCAAGGGGCTCGCGCCCACCGACGTGCTCAACGCCCTCGCGCTGCAGAGCCTCGTGCTGCCCTCGGGCACGGCCAAGATCGGCCAGTTCGAGTACGACGTGAGCCTGAACGCCGCGCCCCGCACGGTGCCGGAGCTGGGCGATCTCCCCATCAAGGTGGTGGGGAACTCCACCATCTACGTGCGCGACGTGGCCAACGTGCGCGACGGCTTCAGCGTGCAGACGAACATCGTGCGGCGGGACGGGCGACGCGGCACCCTGCTCACCGTGCTGAAGGCCGGCGACGCCTCCACCCTCGAGGTCGTCGGAAACATCCGCAAGGCCATCCCGCGCGTGGCGACCACCCTGCCGCCCGAGCTGCAGATCGACCTGCTCGCGGACCAGTCCATCTTCGTGCGCGGCGCCGTCATGGGCGTGGTGCACGAAGCCATCATCGCGGCGTGCCTCACCGCCCTCATGATCCTGCTCTTCCTGGGAAGCTGGCGAAGCACGCTCATCATCGCCGTGTCCATCCCGCTCTCCATCCTGACCTCGGTGGTGGTGCTGAGCTTCCTGCGCGAGACCATCAACATCATGACCCTGGGCGGCCTCGCTCTGGCCGTGGGCATCCTCGTGGACGACGCCACCGTCACCATCGAGAACATCGAGCGCTACCTCGAGGAGGGGCGGGAGCTCAAGCCGGCCATCTTCGAGGGCGCGGCGCAGATCGCCGTCCCCGCCCTCGTCTCCACGCTCTGCATCTGCATCGTGTTCCTGCCCATGTTCTTCCTGAGCGGCGTGGCCCGCTATCTCTTCGTGCCGCTGGCGGAGGCGGTGGTGTTCGCCATGCTCGCCTCCTACATCCTGTCGCGGACGCTCGTGCCCACGCTCGCCATGTACCTCCTGCGCGCGCACGGGCACGGCGCCCCGCCCAGCCGCAACCCGTTCGTGCTGCTCCAGCGGAGCTTCGAGGGCGGGTTCTCGCGGATGCGCATCGCCTACCGCGGGCTCCTGACCGCGCTCCTGTCCCGCCAGGGCTCGTTCGTGACCGTCTTCCTCGCCGCCTGCCTGGCCGCCTGGCTCCTCGTGCCCTGGCTCGGCGAGAACTTCTTCCCCATGAGCGACAACGGGCAGTTCATCCTCCACCTCCGCGCCAAGACCGGCACCCGCATCGAGGAGACGGCGCGCCTCGCGGACCTCGTGGAGGCCGCCATCCGGCGCGAGATCCCCGAGGCGGAGCTGAACAACATCATCGACAACATCGGGCTGCCCTACAGCACCATCAACTACATGTACAGCCGCTCCGGCTTCATCGGCACCGCCGACGCCGACATCCTCGTCACCCTGAAGGAAGGCCACCGGCCGACCGCGGACCACATGCGCGCGCTGCGCCGGCGCCTGCCCCAGGAGTTTCCCGGCGTCACCTTCTACTTCGTGCCCGCCGACATCGTGACCCAGATCCTGAACTTCGGCCTGCCCGCCCCCATCGACGTGCAGATCGAGGGCAACGACCTCGAGGGCAACCGGCAGGTGGCGAACCGGATGCTGGACGAGCTCCGGCAGGTGCCGGGCCTCACGGATCTCCGCATCCAGCAGAACTTCGACTACCCCAAGCTGCAGGTGACCGTCGACCGCACAAAGGCCGCGGGCGCGGGCTTCACCCCGCGGGATGTGGCCAACAGCGTGCTGCTCTCGCTGAGCGGGAGCAACCAGGTCTCACCGTCGTACTTCCTCAACTGGCAGAACGGGGTGAGCTATAGCCTCATCACCCAGGCCCCGCAGTACTCGATCCAGTCCCTGGAGGATCTGCAGAACATTCCCCTCGCCAGCGCCACCGCGGCGCGGCCGCAGATCCTGGGGGACCTGGCCTCCATCGCGCGCTCGAGCGGCATGGCCGTGATCTCGCACTACAACACGCGGCGCGTGGTGGACATCTACGGCTCCGTGCAGGACCGGGACCTGGGCGCGGTGGGCCGCGACATCGCGCGCATCGTGGACGCCCACCGCCCGCACCTGCCCCGCGGCAGCTTCGTGACGCTGCGCGGGCAGGTCGAGACGATGCGGGCGTCGTACCTGGGCCTGCTGGGTGGCCTCGCCTTCGCGATCATCCTCGTGTACCTGCTCATCGTGGTGAACTTCCAGTCCTGGCTCGATCCCTTCATCATCATCACGGCGCTGCCTGCCGCGCTTGCCGGCATCATCGTGTTCCTGTTCCTGACGCGCACCACGCTGAGCGTGCCCGCCCTCATGGGGGCCATCATGTGCATGGGCGTGGGCACGGCCAACAGCATCCTCGTCGTCTCCTTCGCCAAGGAGCGCCTGGCCGAGCACGGGGACGCACGGCAGGCCGCCATCGAGGCCGGCTTCACGCGCTTCCGTCCCGTGCTTATGACGGCGCTGGCCATGATCATCGGCATGATCCCCATGGCCCTGGGCCTGGGCGAGGGCGGCGAGCAGAACGCGCCGCTCGGCCGCGCCGTCATCGGCGGGCTCCTGTCCGCCACCATCGCCACGCTCGTCTTCGTGCCTGCCGTGTTCAGCATGCTTCACGGGCGGGCCGCTGCTCATACTCCGCGGGAGGCGGCATGAGATCCAAGGGCCTCTGGGTGGTGGTCGGCTCCGTCCTGGTCCTCGGTCTCGGCATCTACGCCGGCATGCAGGAGCGGCGCGGCGCCGACGCAGCGCTGACCCGCGCCACCAGGGACGCCGCCACGCCGATGGTGGTCGTGACGCATCCCACCGCGTCCGCGGCCACCGACGAGCTGGTGCTTCCGGGCACCGCGCGCGCGTTCACGGACGCCCCCATCTATGCGCGGGCCAGCGGCTACCTCAAGCACTGGAACGTGGACATCGGCGCGCGCGTGAGCAAGGGTCAGGTGCTGGCCGAGATCGAGACGCCCGAGCTCGACCAGCAGCTCCGGCAGGCGCGGGCCGACCTGGAGACGGCGCGGGCGAACATGGAGCTGGCGCGCAAGACAGCCGAGCGGTGGCGGACGCTCTCGGCGAGCGGTTTCGTCTCCCGCCAGGAGACGGACGAGAAGCAGGGCGACCTGAACGCGAAGACCGCCATCGTCGAGTCGAACTCCGCCAACGTCCGGCGCCTCGAGGACATCCAGAGCTTCCAGAAAGTCGTGGCGCCCTTCGACGGCGTGATCACGGCACGCAACACGGACATCGGCGCGCTGATCGATGCGGGGGCGGGCGGCCAGGCGCGCGAGCTCTACCGGCTCGCCGCCATCAACAAGCTGCGCGTGTTCGTCTCGGTGCCGCAGACGTACGCGCAGGCGGCGCGGCCGGGCACGCCCACCACGGTGACGCTCGAGGAGGCGCCCGACAAGGTGCTGCGCGGCACCCTGGCCCGGACCTCCAATTCCCTCGACCCCACCTCGCGCACCATGCTGAGCGAGGTGGAGGTCGACAACCCCACGGGCGACGTCCTGCCCGGGGCCTACGTGGTGGTGCGCCTGCGCGTGGGCCGGGAAACGCGCGGGCTGACCATTCCCGCCAACGCGCTCCTCTTCCGCTCGGAGGGCCTGCGCGTGGCCGTGGTGAAGAATGGCCGCGCCGAGCTGGTGCCCGTCAAGCTGGGCCGCGACTACGGCCGGAGCGTGGAGGTGGTATCGGGGCTGGGGCCCGCCGACGCGGTCATCCTGGATCCCGCCGACTCGCTGGTGAGCGGCACGCCCGTGGGCGTCTCCGAGAAGCCGGCCGAGCCCCGCAGGCCCTGAGGCCCGTCTAGCGCTTCTGGTACTCCGGCCGCCAGCGGAGGAGGCGCACCTCGATCTGCCGGATGCCCAGCGCCATCACGATGCCGATGGCTCCCAGCACCACGAGCGCGACCATCATGTCCGCGGCGTTCAGCGTGCCCAGCGACTGGATGATGAGGTAGCCCAGTCCTCCGCCGGATTCGCCCCCGATGAACTCGCCCACCACGACGCCGATCAAAGCGAACGAGATGGACGGCGTCAGCGAGGCGAACGTCCAGGCGAGAGCCGAGGGGACGATGACGGTGCGGAGGATCTGACGCTCCCCCGCGCCCAGGAAGCGCGCGCTCGAGACGAGGTCCTGATCCACGCTGCGCGCCCCCTGGAACGTGTTGAAGAAGACGATGAAGAAGACGATGCTCCACGCCAGCACGATCTTCGCGAGGAGGCCGAAGCCGAAGATCATGGTGATGAGCGGGACGAGGGCGATGCGGGGCAGCGAGTTGAACGCCACGATGAACGGATCGAACACCCGCGCGATCCGGTCGCTCCGGCCGAGGAGGAGCCCCGCCGCGAAGCCCGTGGTGATCCCGACGAGGAACCCCCACAGCGTGGACTGCACGGTGGAGAGCGCCATGCGCCAGAGCGGCAGGCGCACCTGGTCGGACATGAGGAACACGAAGCGCCGCGCGATGGCCGAGGGCCGGCTGATGAAGAACGGATCGATCCAGTAGAGGCCGGGCGTCTTCGAGATTGTTCTGATGCCCGTGAGGTACTCCCAGGCGACGATGAACACCACCAGGAGGCCGATCCGCCACGCCCACACGCCGGCGCTCCCCTTCCTCACGAGGCGCGCTCCTGGAACTCCTCGCCGAGGGCGTGCCAGATCTCGCCGTACTCCTTGAGGTACTCCGCACTCTCCCGGAGCCCGATCACGTCGCGGGGCCGGGGCAGCTTCACGCCGTAGACCAGCTTGATCCGTCCGGGCCGCCGCGTCATGACCACGATGCGATCGGCCAGCGTGATCGCCTCGGAGAGATCGTGGGTGACGAAGACCACCGTCTGGTGGCGCTCTCCCCAGAGCCCGAGCAGCTCGGCGTGCAGATTGAGCTTCGTGTGCGTGTCGAGGGCGCCGAACGGCTCGTCCATCAGCAGGATCTCGGGGTTCACCACGAGCGAGCGCATGAGGGCCACGCGCTGGCGCATCCCGCCCGACAGGGTGGCGGGGAACGCCTCCTCGAACCCTTCGAGGCCGGCCAGCTTGACGGCTTCCCTCACGCGCGCGCCGATCTCGCTCCGGCTCACCCCGCGATACTCGAGGCCGAGCGCGATGTTCCGCTCGACCGTGCGCCACGGGAAGACCGTGTCCTTCTGGAAGACGTAGCCGATCTGGGGAGCGGGGCGGGCGCCCACGCGGATGCCGTCCACGAGGATCTCACCCGCGGTGGGCGCCACGAGGGAGCCGATCATGTTGAGGATGGTGGACTTGCCGCAGCCCGAGGGGCCGACCACGGCGACGAACTCCCCCTCGTGCACGTCGAAGGAGACGCCGGAGACGGCGGGGACCTCCCGAGGCCCCTGGCCGAAGGTCTTCGAGAGGTCCCGGATGGCGATGCGGACGCGCGCCACTACTTGATCTTGGCCTGCGCCTTCTTGACGAACGACATGTCCACGGCCTGCTTGAAGGGGATCGGCTTCTCGACGGCGAGCGGCACCCACACCTTCATGCCGCGCTCGTAGTCCTTCTCGTCGATCGTGAAGTCCCAGTCGAAGATGGTGCGGTAGTACCGCACGGACTCCAGGATCTCCTCGCGGCTGTACGTGGACATGTAGGGCTTCTGGAGGAGCTCGACGACCTCGTCGTCCTTGGCGTGCTTCATCCACTGCTGCGCGCGGTAGCACGCATTGACGTAGCCCTGCACCAGGTCCGGCGACTTCTCGATCGTCTCCTTCAGCACGTAGCCGACCGTCACCGGGATGGGCCCGCCGAACACGCGGTTCCACGCCTTCTCGTCCTGCACGTCGTAGATCGGGTGGCCGAAGCCCTGCGCGATCGCCTTCGCCTGCCACTCCGGCACGGCCATGATGGCGTCGAACTTCCCGCCCTTGAGGCCGGCCAGCATGGTCAGGTCGCCGCCGCCGCCGACCCACTCGACGGCGTCGTTCACGGGCTTGCCGTCGGCGCCCTTGATCTGCTTGAGCACGTACACACCGTAGACATAGGTGCCGGAGCCGATGGCCGTGGCCGCGATCACCGCCTTGCGCCCCACCAGCTTCTGATCGGCGAGCGCCTCCACGCTCTTCACGCCCTTGTCGTAGAGGTCCTTGCGCACGACGATGTTGGCGTAGGAGCAGCGCCGGTCGGTGGCGAAGATCATCAGCGCATCCTTGCCCTTCTCCGTGATCTTGAGCGGATGATTCGAGTCGCCCAGCGCGAAGAGCACCTGCCCCGCGGCCAGCGCCTGCACGACCTTGGCGCCGCCGCCCGGCACCACGAAGTCCGGGGTGATGAGGCCCTCGGCCTCGAAGAACTTCTTCTGGGCCGCCACCAGGTGCTGGCCGTACACGACGGTCGACACGCTGTGGGACGCGCTGATGGGCTTGAGAGCCTGGGCGGCGGCCGGGAGGGGCAGGCCGGCCGCCGCGACCCCGCCCATGAGAGAGGCGGTCTTGATGAAATCGCGGCGCGACCATGGCGCCGTCGTTGCCTTCCGTGGCATCGGGATTCCTCCGTGAGGGGATCTGGAAACGGCAGGAGAACCAGCGCGAACTGTACACTGCGCAGGAGCCGCGTGTCAATGCAGCATGGCGCCAAACACGTTGACCGTAAAGGTTTTTTGGGTTATCCTCCGTCAGTGGAATCGGTGCTGCCTTCCCCCTCCGCATCGAGCCGGCGGCCCTCCATCGGCCCCCGGATGATCCGCAGCATGACAGGGTACGGCCGCGCCGAAGTGCCCGGGGCCCGCCAGAGCGTCACCGTCGAGTGCAAGTCGCTCAATCACCGGCATCTCGACATCGTCGTCAAGCTGCCACGCGCGCTCTCCGCGCTCGAGCTCGATGCCCGGCGCGTGATACAGGGAGCCCTCCACCGCGGGCGCGTCGAGGTCGGCGTGAGCCTGGCGGGAGTCGAAGGAACACCGGCGACCGGGCTCTCGATCGACATGGCGCAGGCGCGCGCCTACGTGGACATGGCGCGCAAGGCCGCCGCCGAGCTCGATCTGGGCGATGGCCTCGATCTGGCCTGGGTGCTGGAGCGGCCCGGCGTGGTCTCGCGCGAGGAGCAGGAGCCGGTCTCTCCGGAGGATGGGTGGCCCCTCCTGCACGAGGCGCTGCAGCGCGCGCTGGCAGATCTCTGCGCGCGGCGCGAGGCCGAAGGCGCCGCGCTCGCCCAGGACCTGCGCGGCCTGCTCGCCGCGCTCGGCGAGCACGTCGGGGTCATGGCCGACCGCGCGCCGGCGGCCCTCGCGCGCAAGCAGCAGCGGCTGCGCGAGCGGGTGCAGGCGCTCCTCGGCGCGCAGCCGATCGACGAGGCCCGGCTCGCCACCGAGGTCGCGATGTGGGCCGAGAAGACCGACATCTCCGAGGAGCTGGCGAGGCTCCACGCCCATCGCGACGAGTTCGCGCGGCTCCTCGACGAGGGCGGGCCGGTGGGGCGCACGCTCGATTTCCTCATCCAGGAGATGCACCGCGAGGTCAACACCGTCGGGTCCAAGGCCGACGACCTCGAGCTCTCCCAGGCCGCCATCGCCGCCAAGTCCGCCCTCGAGAAGATCCGGGAACAGGTGCAGAACATTGAGTAGCGGCCGTTCGAGCCGAAGCGCAGCGGCCGCGCCGGAGGCGCGGGGCGCGATGAGGCGAGGGCTCAAGTAATCCCATGGAGCTGATCAAGCGGCGCGGGGCGCTCATCGTCGTCTCGGCTCCCTCGGGAGCGGGGAAGACCACCCTGTGCCACGAGGTCCGCCAGCTCGTGCCGGACCTCTTCTACTCCGTCTCCTACACCACGCGGACGCCGCGCCCGGGGGAGGCGAGCGGCACGGACTTCCACTTCGTGTCGGAGGCCGAGTTCCTCGACATGCGCGACCGGGACGCGTTCGCCGAGTGGGCCTCCGTCCACGGCAACCACTACGGCACGCCGGTGAAGGCCCTCGAGGGCGCGCTCTCCCGCGGGCTCGACGTCCTGCTCGACATCGACACGCACGGGGCGCGCCAGCTCCGTCAGCGCTATCCGGAGGCGGTGTCGGTGTTCGTCATGGCACCCTCGATGCGGGAGCTGGAGGCGCGCCTGCGGGAGCGGCGGAGCGACGCGCCGGTGGAGATCGCCCGCCGGCTCTCCCGCGCCCGCGAGGAGATCGCCGCGTGGCGGCACTACGACTACCTGATCATCAACCGGGACGTGAAAGAGGCAGTGGATGAGCTTGCCACCGTGATCGAGGCGGAGCGCTGCCGCACCAATCGTCTCACCCTCAAATTCCCCGACGTGGAGGTCCCAGAGTGATGGCATTCCCTTCCTTGGAGCAGTCCCTGGACAAGGTGTCGAACCGCTACCTGCTCGTCGTGCTCGCCGCCAAGCGCGCGCGCCAGCTCAACCGCGGCGCGGCCGCACAGGTGGAGAGCCGGCACAAGAAGCCGACCAGCATGGCCCTGGAGGAGATCGCGGACGCCAAGGTGGGCTATCGGGTCCGCGAAGAAGACGCCCCGAAGGAGTAGCGGGCGGCGCGCGCCATGAGCCTCGGCGGCAAGCAGATCATCCTGGGCGTCACGGGGAGCATCGCGGCCTACAAGGCCGTGCTGCTCCTGCGCGAGCTCACCGCGCGCGGCGCGCAGGTGACCGTCGTCATGTCCGGCAACGCGGAGCAATTCGTCGGCCCGCTCACGTTCCGAACGCTGTCGGGGCGGCCCGTGCTGACGAATCTCTTCGACCCGCAGAGCGACGATGCCGTGGAGCACGTGGGGCTGGCAGAGCGGGCGGACGCTTTCGTGGTGGCCCCCGCCACCGCCAATCTCCTCGCCAAGGCCGCCCAGGGCATCGCCGACGATTTCCTGAGCACGCTCCTGCTGGCCGCGCGGTGTCCGGTGCTGATCGCGCCGGCCATGGACGGCGGCATGTGGGAGCACGCCGCGGTGCAGGCCAACGTGGACATCCTCCGCGAGCGCGGCGTCGCCGTCATCGAGCCCGAGGCGGGGGCACTGGCCTCGGGGCTCAGCGGCAAGGGACGGCTCCCCGAGCCGGAGGCCCTGGTGGAGGCCGTGGAGCGGGCCCTCACGCCGCGGCGCGATCTGGCCGGCGAGCGCGTGCTCGTCACCTCGGGGCCGACCCGGGAGCCCATCGACCCGGTGCGATACCTCTCCAACCGGTCGTCGGGGAAGATGGGCCACGCCGTGGCCACGGCGGCCCTCCGCCGCGGCGCGGAGGTCGTGCTGATCTCCGGTCCCACCACGCTGAAGCCTCCGGCGGGCGCCGTGTTCGTGCCGGTGCAGACGGCGGAGGAGATGCGCGAGGCGGCGCTCCAGCATCTGGCGAGGGCCACGGTCGTGATCAAGGCCGCCGCGGTGGCCGACTACCGCGTGGAGAAGCCGAGCGCGACGAAGATCAAGTCCGGCGGCAAGAACGACGGGCTCACGCTCCAGCTCGTGCCGAACCCCGACATCCTCAAGGAGCTGGCGCAGAAGAAGGGCGGCGCCTTCCTCGTGGGCTTCGCGGCCGAGACGAACAACGTGCGCGCGCATGCGGCCGACAAGCTCCGCGCCAAGGGCATCGACCTCCTCGTGGCCAACGACGTGAGCCGCCGGGACATCGGGTTCGAGGCGGACGACAACCAGGTCATCCTGCTCGACCGCTGGGGGGGCGCCCGCGAATTGCCCCGCATGAGCAAGATCGAGGTGGCGCACGCCATCCTCGATCGCATCCTGGCGCTCCGGCCCACGCCCGAGCCGCGGCGCGCGCCCTCGCGCTGAGGCATGGAGGACCCCCGCGCGGCGCTCGGCGAGGCTCTCGCCGCCGTCGCCGACACCCTGCGCCACCATCGCGATCTCGGGTTCACCGACATCGCCCTCTCCGTGCCCGAGCCGCCGGATCCGTCGAAGGCGCTCGCCGAGCAGGAAAAGGCGCTCCAGGGCTGCCGGCTGTGCAAGCTCTGCGACAGCCGCAAGACGATCGTCTTCGGATCCGGCAGCCCGAAGGCGAAGCTCGTGGTGATCGGCGAAGGCCCGGGAGAGGAAGAGGACAAGCAGGGCAAGCCCTTCGTGGGCCGCGCCGGCCAGCTCCTCACGAAGATGCTCGCGTCGGTGAAGTTCGACCGCGAGCGCGACTGCTACATCTGCAACGTGGTGAAGTGCCATCCGGAGCGGAACCGCAACCCTGAGCCCGACGAGGTCTCGGCCTGCAACCCGTTCCTCCTCGCGCAGATCGACGCGCTGCAGCCGGCGGTGATCCTGGCGCTCGGCAACTTCGCCGCGCAGACGCTCCTCGGCACCAAGGACGGCATCACGAAGCTCCGCGGCCGGGCCTATCTCTACCGGGATATCGTGCTCGTGCCGACGTTTCACCCCGCGTTCCTGCTCCGCAACCCCGGCGACCAGTACAAGCGGATGGCGTGGGACGATCTGAAGCTCGCGCGCCGCGAGTGGGAGCGCTTGACCATGGGAACGCCCTGACCCGGCGCCCCAGATCGGCATTGTCCCGCTCCTCCCCGCGTGTGGTCGGCTCTGCCGCGCCCGACCGGGCGCGCTCACGTGAGAAGGGGGGACCCCGGGGGCCATGTCGAGGCCCCCGCCCCTAAATGCCAGGCCTCGCGGCCGACGTCGTCTTCGATCTCCCGCTCGACCGCCCGTTCTCGTACCGGGTGCCCGACGGACTGCGCGTGGCCGTCGGGCAGCGCGTGAGCGCGCCGCTCGCGGGCCGCCCGCGCACCGGTATCGTGGTCGCGCTGCGGGCTGCCGGCGACGATGCGCTGAAGCCCCTCAAGGCCCTGGTGGAGCCCGCGCCCATCCTCTCGCCGGCCGCGCTCGCCCTCGGCCGCTGGGCCGCCGACGAGAGCCTCTCGTCCTGGGGCTCCACGCTGGCCGCGCTGCTGCCGCCACCGCCTGGAGGGGCGCGCGCCGAGGTCATCGCGCCCGCCGCCGATGCCGTCCCGGACGCATCCGGGGCCCGCGCCGAGGTATGGACGGACGCCGAGCGCCACGAGCGCCTCGTCGACGAGCTCGGCCAGGCGCCGGGCGGAGCCCTCGTGATCGTGCCCGACAGCGAGGACGCGACCGAGTGGGCCCGGCGCCTCGACGCGGCCCGTCTCGACAGCGGCGCGAGCGCCGGCGAGCGCCGCGCCGCCTGGTTCGCCTCCGCGCGCGGCCGGTCGCGCGTGGTGGTGGGCTCGCGCGGCGCGCTCCTGGTGCCGCTCACGGCGCCGGCAACGTTCGCGCTGCTCGACGAGCAGGACGCCGCCCACAAGCCCCCCGGACCGCCGCGTCTGCACTCGCGCGAGCTGCTCCGGCGGCGCGCCGAGCTGGAGGGCGGGCGCCTGATCCTGCTCGCCGCCGCCCCGTCGGTGGAGACGTGGCACCGGGCCGAGACCGGCGCGGTCCTCCGCGTGGGAGCGGATGCGGCGGGCTGGCCGGAGATCATCGCCGCGGATACGCGCGGCATCCTCCGCAATCACCCGCTGACCTTGCCCCTCACCCGCGCCATCGAGGACATGTCGCGCGCCGGACGCCGGGTGCTGCTCGTCGTGAGCCGCTCGGCCGCCGCGATCGGCTGCAACGACTGTGGCGCCGTCCTGCGCTGCCCCGACTGCGGCGTCGCGCTGGCGGTGCGCCGGGATCGCCGCTCGCTCGCCTGCCGGCTGTGCGCGAGAAGAGAGAGCCTGGCCGATCGCTGCCCGGCCTGCGGCGGCCACAGGCTCCAGCCCTTCGGCTGGGATCCCGAGCGCGTGGAGGCGTCGGTGCGGCGCCGCTTCCCGCGGCTCACCGTCTCGCGCACCAGCCTGGAGGCCCAGGTCGTCATCGGCACGCCCGCGCTCCTGCGCGGAGCGCGCCGCCGACCCTGGGGCGCGATCGGCTTCGTCTGGCTCGACGGCCTGCTCCGCGTGCCGGATTTTCGAGCGGGCGAGCGCGTCTTCCAGCTCCTGTGGGCGGCGGCCGAGGCCACCGGACCGGGCGGACGCCTCGTCGTGCAGACCCTCCATCCCGATCACTACGCGGTGGCCGCGGTGCGGGTGCGGTCCCGCGAGGCGTTCTACCACCAGGAGCTCGAGCTTCGCGCCGAGCTCGGCTATCCGCCGTTCCGCCGCCTCTGCCAGGTCGCGGCGCGCGGCAAGACGGCGGGGGCCGCGCGCGCGCTGCTCGAGGAGGCAGCGGAGGCGCTCCGCCCTCTTCACGGGCTGACGGTGTATCCGCCTCTGGCGCTCGGCGCCGCGGGCGCCGCCGCGGCGACGCGCATGCGCTTCCTGATCAAGGGACCGGCCGATCTCCCGGGCCGCATCGGGCCGGCGCTTCGCCCCTTTCTCGAGCGGGGACGGCGGGCGCACGGTATGGTAGACGTAGAGATGGATCCGGTACACATCTAGGACGCTTCCAGGAGACTACGTGGCGCTGCTCGACGTCAGGCTCTACGGCGATCCCATGCTCCGGCGCAAGGCGGCGCCGGTGCGCGAGGTCACGCCCGAGATCCGCCGGCTCATCGCCGACATGGTCGAGACCATGTTCCACCAGGTCGGCATCGGGCTCGCCGCGCCGCAGGTGGGCATTCCCTACCGGCTGCTCGTGATGGATGACGGCAAGGGCGGCGCGCGCGCGCTCGTCAACCCGATCATCACGAAGCGCAGCGGCAGCGTGGTGGACGAGGAGGGCTGCCTCTCCCTGCCCGGCATCTACGGCGACGTGGAGCGCGCGCGATCCATCACCGTCGAGGCCACCGACGAAGACGGCCAGGCCGTCGACCTGGAATGCTCCGGCATGCAGGCGCGCGTCATCCAGCACGAGATGGACCATCTGGACGGCGTGCTCTTCATCGACCACCTGTCCCCCGTCGCCCGCGACCGCATCAAGAAGAAGATCCAGAAGCATGGGTTCCCCAAGGAGAGACGCTCTCGAGCCTTCGCGCTCTAGTGCCGAGCCAACCGCCGTCAGTCCTCGCTGGAGACGCACCGGATTGAAGGTCCTGTTCTACGGAACGCCCGAGTTCGCGCTCCCCACGCTCGAGGCCCTCCTCGAACGCCACACGGTCGTCGCCGCCGTCACGCAGCCCGACAAGCCCGCGGGCCGCGGCCGGCACCTCCACCCTCCGCCCGTCAAGCAGCGCGCGCGCGCCGCGGGCCTGCCCGTGCTCCAGCCGCCGCGCCTGCGCGATCCGGGCTGGCCCGAGCGGCTGGCGCAGTTCGACGCCGACGTCGCCGTGGTCGTCGCGTTCGGCCAGATCCTGCCCAAGGCCGTGCTCGACGTCCCGCGCCGCGGGTCCATCAACGTCCACGCCTCCGTCCTGCCGCGCTACCGCGGCGCGGCTCCCATCGCGTGGGCCATCATGCGCGGCGAGACGGTGACCGGCATCACCACGTTCCGGATGGACCCCGGCATGGACACCGGCGACGTGCTGCTCACCGAGTCGACGGCCATCGGCAGCGACGAGACGGCGGGAGAGCTGTCCGACCGCCTGAGCCGGCTCGGGGCCCAGGTCCTGACCCGCACGCTCGATGCGCTCGACACGCTCACCCCCGTGCCCCAGGATCACGCCCTGGCCACGCTCGCACCGAGGCTCAAGAAGGAACACGGCTGGCTCCATCTGAGCGAGCCGGCGGCCGACCTGGTGAACCGCGTGCGGGGCTGCAATCCGTGGCCGGGCGCGGCCGTCATGACGCCGGCGGGCCGGCTCCTCATCTGGCGCGCCGCCATCGTGCCGCACGCCGCCGCGGCCGCGCCCGGTACCCTGGTCGTGAGCGGGCCCGGCGCGACCTGCATCGCGACGGGCGAGGGCCTGCTCCTGCCCGTGGAGGTCCAGCCCGAGAACAGGAAGGCCATGGCGTGGGAGGACTTCCTTCGCGGCGCGCGCATGGTCCCAGGGGCGCGCGTGACGGAGATTGCCGCGTGAGCCCGGTCCTGCGCGCGGGACCCGTCTCCCAGTCGCGCTTCGAGGCGCTCCGGATCCTGGTGCGCGTGGAGGAGGACCGCGCCTTCGCCGACATCGTCCTGGAGCACGCGCTCGACCACGCGCGGCTCGATCCGCGCGATGCCGCGCTCTGCACCGAGCTGGTGTACGGCACGCTTCGATGGCGCCGGCACCTCGACTGGCGGCTGGCCCCGCACCTCAATCGGCCCCTCGACAAGCTCGACCCGTGGGTGCGCGCGCTCCTCAGGCTCACCACCTACCAGCTCTTCTTCCTCGATCGCGTGCCGCGCTGGGCCGCGGTGGACGAAGCGGTGAGCCTGGCCAAGCTCAAGTCGCGCACGGCCGGTCCGCCGGAGTTCGTGAACGCGGTGCTGCGCTCGCTCACGCGGGCCACCGGCGCGCCGCCGCTGCCGTCCTCCCCCGTCGCCGCGCTCGCCACCCGCTGCGCCTTCCCGGACTGGATCGCCGGCCGCTGGATCGCGCGCTACGGCGCGCCGGACGCCGAGGCGCTCATGGTGGCCTCGAACGACCGGCCGCCCACCACCATCCGCGTCAACGCGCTCCGCACCTCGCGCGAGGCGCTCGCCGCACGCGTGCGGGACGAGGAGCTGGCCAGCGTGCGGCCGACGGAGCTCGCGCCGGAAGGGCTGATCGTCGACCACGGCGCCGTCGGACGCTGGACGGCCTTCGCGGAGGGGCATTTCACGATCCAGGACGAAGCCTCCATGCTCGTGGCGCGTCTGCTGGACCCGAAGCCCGGCGAGCTCGTGGCCGACACGTGCGCCGCCCCCGGCACGAAGGCGACGCACCTCGCCGAGCTCATGGAGAATCGAGGCCGCATCGTCGCCATCGATCCGCAGGCCGCGCGCCTCAAGCTGGTGGGCAAGGCGGCCGCGCGGCTCGGCATCTCCATCATCGAGGCCCATCTCGGAGGCGCCGCCGCGCTCGCGGGCCGCTGGCGGGGCAAGTGCGACCGCGTGCTCGTCGACGCGCCCTGCTCCAACCTGGGGGTGCTCCGGAGAAATCCCGACGTGAAGTGGCGACGCACGGAGGAAGACCTCCGCCGACTCCAGGAGAAGCAGCGGACGATCCTGGCCGCCGCCGCGTCCATGGTGAAGCCGGGCGGCCGGCTGGTCTACGCGACGTGCTCGCTCGAGCCCGACGAAAACGAGGCCGTAATCGGCGCGCTCCTCGATGGGGCCGGCGAGTGGCGGCCGGACCCGCCGGAGGCATTTCCCGTGGCCGCCGACGCGCAGGGATTCGTGCGCCTGCTCCCCCACCGGCACGGCACCGACGGCTTCACCGCGATCAGGCTCCGGCGGGCGACGTGACGCGCGCCGGAGCGGGCCGTTTGCGGCCGCGAGGCGGCTGCGGTAAGGTCGGGGCGACATGAAGATCGCGCCGAGCATTCTCTCCGCCGACTTCGCCGCGCTCGGCGACGCCATCGCCCTCGTGGAGGGCGGCGGAGCCGACATGATCCACGTGGACGTCATGGACGGCCGCTTCGTGCCGAACCTCACCATCGGGCCGTGCGTGATCGAGTCGATCCGGAAGCGCACGCGCCTGCCGCTCGATGCGCACCTCATGATCGTGGAGCCCGAGCGCTACATCGAGGACTTCGTCCGGGCCGGCGCGGATCTCCTCACCGTCCACGTCGAGGCGTGTCCCCACCTCCACCGCACGCTCCAGCAGATTCGTGAAGCCGGCGCCAAGGCCGGCGTGGCCCTGAATCCCTCGACACCGCCGGAGGCCATCGAGTGGGTGCTGGATAGCCTCGACCTCATCCTGGTCATGTCGGTGAACCCGGGCTTCGGGGGCCAGTCCTTCATCCCGTCGTCGCTCGCCAAGGTGCGCCAGATCCGCACCCTGGTCGGCGCGCGGCCGATCGACGTCTCGGTGGACGGCGGCGTGAATCACGACCGGGCCGGCGCCCTCGCGAAGGCCGGGGCCACGGCGCTCGTGGCGGGCTCCGCCATCTTCGGCGCGGCGGATCCCGCGAAGGCCGTCCGCGACCTCCGAAGCGCCGCGGAGAAGTAGCCGCCACTCGCCGAGCGCCCCCGTCTCCCCCTCACCTCCTCTCCCCCTCAGCCTGCCCTGGGGGCGAGGGGAACGGCTCGGAGCCGTGGGTCCACGTGACGCCGCGGCTTCGGCCCACGAGCACCAGGATGGCCAGCGCGACGAGTCCGCTCCCTCCGCCCAGCGCGCAGGCGGCCCGTACGCCCAGGTGCTGCGCGACAGCTCCGACGAGCAGGGACCCGAAGGGCGTCATGCCGGCAAAGGACAGAGCGTAGAGACCCATGACGCGGCCGCGAAGCGCATTCGGCGTCTCGAGCTGCAGCATGCTGTTGCATCCCGTCGAGAACAGGATCTGGCAGCACCCGAGCACCACGAGCAGGGCCGCGGCCGCCCCGAAGTGCTGGACCAGGCCCAGCCCGGCCGTCCCCACGCCGAGC
>Ga0335071_10000501_pt1 | contig 43257 bp, 43 predicted proteins | sample Lox_Sample_15_FD_206724 | JGI IMG/M metagenome (GOLD analysis project Ga0335071, IMG submission 206724) | Soil microbial communities from Loxahatchee National Wildlife Refuge, Florida, United States - Lox_Sample_1.5 | ecosystem: Environmental > Terrestrial > Soil > Wetlands | place: USA... | reverse complement strand
CAATTCTGAATCGAATCCGGTGGCGCGCCCTGCGCGGTGGAAGCGATTGCTGCAAAATCTGTCATTGTCCGCCGCAGCGTTCTTGATGTGCCTCGCAGTCTTGGAACTGGTCTTGCGGCTGTGCGGTTACGGGAACCTGGAAATTTATGAGCCGGATCCCAAACTCTATTGGAGGCTCAAGCCGAACCAAGACTGCTACACCAAGATTGACCATAAGCCGGTCCACGTGAATGCCCAAGGCGCGCGCGGGCCGGAATTTCAAGTGGCGAAGCCGACGAACACGATCCGGATTCTGTCATTGGGCGATTCCAGGACCTTTGGCTGGGGGCTCTCCGATGCAGAAACTTATTCGCGCCGGTTGGAGGGCTTACTGCAGGCCTATGTCGGCTTGGATCGAAGAGTGGAGGTCATTAACGCCGGGGTCAACGCCTGGTCGTACTCGCAAATGCTCGTTTACTTCCGCGATTTCGGCCTCCGTTACCAGCCGGACTTTGTGATTCTCGCCGACGCCAATTTGTGGACGGAATTCTCGGAGAAGAACAGCCCGGAATTCGTGAAGAAGTTCATGTGGCGCGTGCGGCTCAAGAATTTCCTGCGCCGATTCGCCATGTATCATTTCGTGGTGGAAGTCGAGCTGCGTAAAGCCTATGAGAAGGAGCGCTTGAAATTCCTTCCGGTGGACCCCGCCCACGACATGTTGTTCAAGGAACAGCAACAGCGGGACCCCGGGGCGGTGTACCGCGATGCGATCGCAGGAGTCTGTCTGGTTGCCCAAACCAATCACATCAAGGCCCTGTTGCTTTACGTGCCAACATTGGATCAGTTGACGGCCGCCGGCCAGCGATCGAGCCTGCTCCAAATAAAACGCGCTGTCAGCACCGAGTTCGCCGCCCCACAGGTAGATATGACGCCGGAGCTGCAGCTGCAGGGGAAAGCCCTTTACTTGGATGCCGACCCGGTCCACCTTAACGCTCAAGGCAACGCCATCGTGGCGGAACGCCTCTTTGAAACGATCACGAATATGCTGGCCAAATGAACCGCTTGGGCATCATCTGGGAATTCTGGGAATTTCTCCGCGAACGCAAGCGCTGGTGGCTGGCGCCGATACTCGTTTTTCTGGTGCTCCTGGGTGCGCTCTTGATCTTCGCGAAAGGTTCAGCGCTGGCGCCGTTTATCTACAGCTTGTTTTAGACCCGAAGACCGGTTTCGAGAAATCGCCGGCTGACGAGCCCGGGAATTTGATTCATCCCCGCAAGGGTCTGCAGCAATAACAGTGTTTCTGCGTCGAAGCTATTTCGCCAGGCTGGCCCCGGGCAGATAAACCGAAAATGTCGTGCCTTCGCCCGGCACCGTGTGCACGTGCAGGGCGCCATTGGCTTCCTTGACCAGGCGCTGCACGATGTTCAGTCCCAGGCCGGTTCCCTGGCGCGGCCCCTTGGTCGTGAAATAGGGCTGAAATATTTTCGGGAGCACTTCCGTCGGGATGCCGGGCCCGTTGTCGCGCACCCAGAATTTCACCAGCGGCGGCGTGTTGCTCATGCTCTCCACATTCAACAGCCGGTCGTGCGGGCCATCCTTGAACGCCGTCAGTTCCAGTGGCGCGGGCAACACTTCGCCGCCGATTTCAACGCGGTGTCCGGCCGGCGCACATTGAAAGGCGTTCACGGTCAGGTTTAGCAAAATCTGGATGACATCCGTGCCGTTCATCCGAACCCCTATCTCTTCCTTCAAAAACGCGAGGTCAAATTCATTTCCCTGCAGCGTCGGATGGACGCGAATGAGCTGGTCGAGGTCCTTGAGCAGCTGATTGGCGCTCACCTGCGGAGCTTCCTCCGATTTGCGGCGCAAAAAGCCGAGATACCGGCGGGAAATTTCCACGCAATTGCCGACCTGCCGCGCGATAATGCGCAGGCGGTCCTTGATGAATTCCAAGTCCTCCATCTCCAGCCGGGAATTGCGATTCAGGCGCTGGGTCAGCACCTGCGTGAAGCCGGAGATGACCGTCAGGGGGCCGTTGATGTCATGAATAATGCTGGCGTAAATGTCGCCGCGGGTCTTGGCAATCTGTTCCTCGACCTTCTGACTTTGCAGCTCGTTCAGCAGTTCCTGCACTTTTTCGGCGCTGCTGTGAATTTCACTTTCCAGCCGGCGCCGCTGCATCGCCTGGCTGACGGCCGCGCGAATCGTGTTCACATCGAACGGCTTGTTGATGTAATCGCAGGCCCGCAAGCGCAGGGCCTGCCGGATGGTGTCCGTCGTCTCAAACGCCGTGATCATGACCGCCTCGATGTTCGCGTTCACGAATTTGAGGCGTTCCAGCACCTCGATGCCCGACATGCCGGCCATGCGGATGTCGAGCACCGCCACGTCAATGGGGTGCTGCTTCGCCAGCTCGATGGCCTTTGGACCATCGTCGGCCATCAGCAGATTGTATTCGTCTTTGAAGATCACTCGCAGCGACTGCCGCGAGCCCTCCTCGTCGTCCACCACCAGCAACGTGCCGCGGCGCTTGCGAATCGTCGTGCTGTCGTCTTCCGCCGCGTTGCTCTTGGTCACCACTGGTTCACTCATCACAGGCATAACTCAGCCCTCGGTTTTGGTTTAATCTACGAAGCGAACATCTTGAATGACAGTCATTGTTGCCGCAAAGATCTCCAGTCTCAAGGAGAAATCAGTTGCCGCCGCAGTTTCTCCAGCGCCTGCTGGGCGGTCAATTGCTTGAAGGTCTCACGCTCATAGGCGTTCCGCCGGCGCTCCACCTCCGTTCCGGCTTCACCGACCAGCGCCAGAAAAACCGTTCCGACCGGCTTGTCCTGGGTCCCGCCTGCCGGACCGGCAATCCCGGTGACGGCAAGAGCATAATCCGCGCCAGTTCCACGCCGCGCACCTTCGGCCATTTCGCGGGCCACAGCTTCGCTCACCGCCCCGTGCGCCGCCAGCGTTTCAGGCCGGACGCCGAGAAATTTCTGCTTGGCTTCATTGCTGTAGGTGACGAAGCCGCCCAGAAAAACCGCCGACGCCCCCGGCACATTGGTGACGCGATGGGCAATGCAACCGCCGGTGCAGGATTCCGCCAGCGCCAGGGTTTTCCGGCGCTCCGTCAGCAGCCGAACGACGACCAGTTCAATTTCTTCATCATCAAAACCATAGATTTGCGCGCCGAACGTTTGCCGCACGATGGCGGCCGCTTCGTGCACCACCCGCTCCGCCTCCGCGCCCCGGGCCGACAACCGCACATCCACCTGCCCGACCCGCGCGCAATAGCCCACCTCCAGTCCCCTGGCCTCCAGGGGAGAGAGCGGCGCGCCGAGCTTTTCCTGCACCAGCGATTCGGCGAGACCGCCTGTCCGCAGCGTGTGGCACACAAACGGTCCGGCCGGCGGGAACTCGCGCCGGAGCAGCGGCACCACCTGGTCGTCAAACATCGGCCGCAATTCCCGCGGCGGGCCGGGCAGCATGATCAACCACCTGTTTGAACGCGAAGATGGAGGATTGAGAATGGAAGATGGCGAACCCGTTTGTTTGCTATCCTCCATTTTCCATCTTTTATCCTCGTTTACTTCCATCGCCAGTCCCGGGGCGGTACCGTTCGGGTTGGCCAACACCAGCGCCCCCTCGGGCACGAGCGCCTGGACTTCGTTGTTCTTCGGCATCGGCAGGTTGCGCGCGGCGAAACGCCTCTGGATGTGATGCCATACCGCCTCGTCCAGCCGCAATTTCTTGCCCAACAGTTGCGCAATCAAATCCCGCGTCAAGTCATCGGAGGTTGGCCCCAGACCGCCAGTGACGATGACCAGGTTGGCCCGGTCCAGCGCTTCCCGGACAGCGGATTGGATGGCCGGCGCCGTGTCCGGGACCGCAACCTGGCGGGTGACCAGATAACCCAGGTCAGCCAGGCGGCGACAGAGCCACTGCTGGTGGGTGTTGAGCACGCGGCCCAACATCAGTTCGCTGCCGGTGTTGACCAGTTCGATGTTCACGCGGCGCAGTGTCAGGCCGGGCTGGGCCGGTGGCAAGTCCGCAGCGCGTCAACGCGGTTTGGCCGGCCGGGAGGTGCGGACTTCAGCGGTGAAGGTCCCCAGCAGGTAACTGCGGTCGGCATCCGGCGTGCAGAGATAAAGGCTTCCCGGCAGACGGCCATTTTCCAGCAGGCCAAATTCCAGCCGCATCGCGTAACCAGTGTTGAAGCTCTCCCGCCCGGAATTCGCGTCGTTACTCCACCGCAACGTCACCCGCGCCGCTTCCTCCGTGTTGGTGGTGATATGAATTGTCTGGGCCGCCAGGGCCTCGGCCATCGCCCCGCTGAAATTGATGGTGACGCCAAAATCCACCGGGCCGCGCGTGCCCTGGCGGAGTGTCAAAGTGCCATTCTGAAAACTGGCCCGCTCGATGATGAAATCCTGGCCGTGAATCCGACCCGCCACCGGAGTGGCGGGAATGGTCGCTAGGTCGAGATTCAATTTCCAAAAGGTGTCATTGGCCGGCGGCGCAGCGGCGGCAAACTTGGGCGGCGCGGCCGGCAGGGTGGCCGGACCGTTTCCATGCCCTGCCGCTGCCGGTTTTCCCGGCGGCCGGGTTTGTCGGCCGTGAAAGGCAAGCACCAGAATCACGGCCGCCGCCACCAGGGCGCCCAACAGAACGGCCCGCCAGGGAACACCCTGTTCCGGTGCGGGCGGCGGCGGGGCCGGCGCGTTGGTGACAACGGCGGGCAACGGGCGCTCGGCGCCGACTTTCGTGCCGTGGAGGATAAATTTCTGATCGTTCGACGCCGGCGCTTGGGGCACGATGATCTTCTGGAAACATGTTGGGCACTGCATCGTAGTGCCAGCCTGTGTCGAATCGCACTTAATGTGCTGACCGCATACCGGACAGGCGTATTTGAATTCGCTCATGGCGCGGACGGTTGGTGTTGGCTGGTCTAATCATCCCACTTTTGCCTTCTGACCGCAATCCGGCATTTGGGAGTGACTTTTGACCCTCCCGGGCGCACATTCGGGCCGTTGAAACGCATGAAAAAAATCTTCCCGGTATCCCGCAGCGGGCGTTTCGGCCCCGGCCCCGGCCCCGACGTGGCCCGATTCACCGAATCCATCTCGTTTGACCGCCGGCTCTGGCGGCACGATATCCTGGGCTCGCTGGCTCATGCCGCCATGCTGCGCAAAATTGGCGTGCTCTCGCCCGGGGAGGCTGCGGCCATCACGCGCGGACTCAAAGCCATCGCCCGTGAAATCGAGGCCGGGAAATTCCGGTGGAAGCCGGAACTGGAAGACGTCCACATGAACATCGAGGCCGAACTCACCCGGCGCGTGGCAGCGGGCGCCAAATTGCACACCGGCCGGTCGCGCAACGACCAGGTCGCCCTCGACCTGCGCCTCTGGCTGCGGGACGAAATTGTTCAGCTGCTCGCCGCCATCGCCGACCTGCAACGTTCGCTGGTAGCGCTCGGTGAAAAGAACGCCGACGTGCTCATTCCCGGCTACACCCACCTGCAACGCGCCCAACCGGTTTTTCTCGCGCATCACCTGCTCGCCTATGTCGAGATGCTCGAGCGCGATTGCGAACGGCTCTGGGACGGCCACTCGCGCGTGAACGTCTGCCCGCTCGGCAGCGGCGCCCTTGCCGGCTCCACCCTGCCGCTCGACCGCGTCTTCGTCGCCAAAGCGCTCGGCTTCGTGGATGTGAACGGACGACCGCAACTCGCACAAAATTCCATGGACGCCGTGAGCGACCGGGATTTTGCCGTGGAATTCTGCGCTGCCGCCGCGCTCCTGGCCGTGCACCTCTCGCGGCTGGCCGAGGATTTGATCCTCTGGTCCAGCGCGGAATTCAACTTCATCCGGATCGCCGACACCTACACCACCGGCTCATCGCTGATGCCGCAGAAGAAAAACCCGGACATCGCCGAGCTGGCACGGGGCAAATCGGGGCGCGTCGTCGGCAACCTCGTCGCGCTGCTGACGCTGCTCAAGGGGCTGCCGATGACGTACAATCGCGATTTACAGGAAGACAAGGAGCGGGTGTTTGACACCGCTGACACCGTGCGCGCCACGGTGCGGCTCATGACGGCGATGCTGAAAAATACCAAGGCAAATCGAGCTGCGTGCGCCGGAGCCGCCGCCGACCCGGCACTGCTGGCGACCGACCTGGCGGATTATCTCGTGCGCAAGGGAATGCCATTCCGGCAGGCGCATCATGCCGTCGGCGCGGTTGTGGCGCTGGCGGAAACAACCGGCAAGCCGCTGAACCGGCTGACGCTGGCCCAGCTCCAATCCGTGGACAAAAAATTCGGCCGCGACGCACTGGGCGTGTTCAATTTGAAACGCGCGATGGCGAAACGGAACCTGACTGGCGCGCCGGGGACCAGGGAAGTATCGAAGCAGCTAAAGCGGTGGCGGGAGTTGTTACACCTGTAAAATGGCGGCAAACGCAAATGCGCTTTTGACCGATTTGCTCCGGCAGACCTCGCGCTCGTTTTACCTGACGCTGCGGGCGCTGCCGCGAAAAGTGCGCCCGCAAATCAGCCTGGCCTATCTGCTCGCCCGCACTGCCGACACCGTCGCTGACACCGACCTGGTCCCCCTCGATCAGCGGCTCGACGCGCTCAAACGATTGCGGGAGCGCATTTCCGGCGCGGCCATCACGCCGCTGAATTTCGGCGCGCTGGCCCAACACCAGGGCACCCCCGCCGAGAAATTGCTGCTCGAAAAAGTCGAGGACAGCCTCGCGCTGCTCAATGCCTTTTCGCCTGCCGACCAGCCGCTCGTCCGCGCCGTTCTCGCCACCATCACGGGTGGACAGGAGCTGGATCTGCGCCGATTTGCCGGGGCCTCGGCGGACAACATCGTGGTGCTGGAAACGGCCGCCGATCTGGACGATTACACCTGGCGGGTCGCCGGTTGCGTCGGCGAGTTTTGGACCAAAATGTGCCGGGCGCATCTGTTTCCTCGATTGCGGATGGATGAGGCGCAGCTGGTCGCGGACGGCGTCCGGTTCGGCAAAGGGCTGCAACTGGTGAACATCCTGCGCGATTTGCCGTCGGACTTGCGCCAGGGTCGCTGCTACCTGCCCAAGGACAAACTGGAACCGGCGGGTCTGCTCCCCGAGGCGTTGCTGTCACCGGTAACCGAGGCGAAATTTCGCCCGTTGTTTCATGAGTATCTCGACCGGGCCGAAGCGCACCTGGCGGCAGGCTGGCGATACACCAACACCCTGCCCTTCGGACAGATGCGGGTCCGGCTGGCTTGTGCGTGGCCGATCCTGATCGGGATGAAAACCCTGGATAAACTGCGCACGGCCAGCGTGCTGGACTTGCAGCGCCGAGTGAAGGTTTCGCGGGTTGAAGTGCGCGGGATTTTGTTACGTTCCTTGCTGGTTTATGCCTTGCCGCAGGCGTGGCAAAAATTGTTTTCCCCCGGCGGGAAAGCTGTTGCATCCAGAGACAAATTGGCGTAGAAAGCCGATATGCAAACCCTGAAGTTATTGCCTGCAGTCTGTCTCGTTGCCGTATGTACCGGATCCTTGTGCGTCCGTGCTGATGACACCCCCGTTCAAGCCGCCGCCCGAGCGGCTCTGGAACAAAAGATGAAGGATCTGGACAATACCACTACTGCGCCAGCCGCTGCTTCCAACAACGCGGCACAGCCTGCTAAGACTGCTCCTGCGAAAGCCATCCCAACACAGACAAAAGCGACGGCCCCTAAACCAGCGACGGCGACCACACCCAAGCCTGCGCCGACCGCCGCAGCGAAACCGGCGGCCGCCGCACCGCCGGCAGCCGCAGCCGCGACGGCTGCCGCGCCCAAGCCCGTTCCCGCGCCGGCGCCAAAACCGGTTGTGCCGGCCCCGGCTCCCGCCGCAGTTGCGGCCCCAGCCCCGGCTCCCGCCCCAGTTGTGGCCAAACCCAGCGCGCCGGCTGAAACCGCCCCGGCCCCACCGACGCCTGAGGCAGAAAGTGCACCCGCCGCACCAACTGAGGCCCCCGCGGAAACAACGCCGGCTCCGGCGACTACCGCGCCGGCCGCCGCCCCGGCCGAATCGGTCCCGGCCGAAACAACTCCTCCGACCACTCCGCCACCGGCCGAAACCAAACCGGCGGAGGCAGAACCGACCTCTGAAGCAGCGCCTGCCCCGGCCCCTGCCCCGGCGCCTGCTCCGGTTGCTGCGCCAACACCCGCGCCTGCGCCGGCGCCGGTTGCCGCACCCAAACTCGCCCCGGCCGCCCCTGTTCCCGCCTTTCCAGTCGCGAGCAAGCCGGGGGTGATGAGCCCAACCAATCTGCTGGACGCGAAAATCCCCACCGGCGCACTGGGATTGAAGTCGATAGAGCCGCCGTTGCTGCCGGTTACCCCGGATCAGCAATCGCAACTGCTGGATTTGCTGGCGAAGTACAAGGCCAATCAACTTTCGCCGGAGGAGTATTACAAGCGGCGCACCGAGATCCTGGCACAGCCTTGATTCCGGCCCGGTTTACCACCCGCCGGATGCGCCTGTCCGGCGGGTTTTTTGTCGCAAGGCGGGGTGCCGAAGTCCTTCAGGATTGAACTTTGAAACAAGAACTTTAAACTGCCCCGGTCATGCATCATTTCCGATATGTGGGCCAGCGGTTGTTTTGCGAGGGCGTCTCGGTCGAGACGCTGGCGCGCCGCTTCGGGACGCCGCTCTACATCTATTCGCAGCGCACGCTCACGGAACATTTCCAGAAGCTCGACCGGGCGCTGGCGCCCGTGCCGCACCTGGTTTGTTTCGCGCTCAAGTCCAACGGCAACCTGTCCGTCCTGCGGACCCTGGCCAACCTGGGCTGCGGTTTCGATATTGTGAGCGGCGGTGAACTGGAGCGCGTGCTGGCGGCGGGCGGTGATCCGCGACAATGTGTCTTCGCCGGCGTGGCCAAGACGGAGGCGGAAATCGAACTGGCCCTGCGGCGGGGGATTTATTCGTTCAATGTGGAAAGCGAACCGGAACTGGCGCGAATCAACCGGATCGCCGCCCGCCTGAAAAAAGTCGCGCCCGTGGCGGTCCGCGTGAACCCCAATGTGGAAGCGTCCACGCACCGGAAAATCACCACCGGCACTTACGAAAACAAATTCGGCATCGCCTACGAGCAGATTGAAGCGGTGTACGCCCGCGCGCGCCGGCTCCCCCATCTGCGCCTGCGGGGATTGCAGATGCATATCGGCTCGCAATTGACCTCCGTGACGCCCTTTGCAACGGCGGTGCGCAAGGTCCTGCCGCTGCTCCGGCGATTGCGCGACCGGTACGATCTGGAATTTTTCAGCATCGGCGGCGGGCTGGGCATCGTGTATGCGCCCGCCCTGGCCAGCGGGGCGCCCCGCTGGTGGCAATCGCGCGCGGCGCGGAACATCCTGACTCCGCAGGCCTATGCCGCCCGTCTGCTGCCTCTGCTCCGGCCGCTGGGCCTGAAAATCCTGGTCGAGCCCGGCCGGTTCATTTCCGGCAATGCCGGTATTCTCGTGACCCGCGTTGAGTATGTAAAACAGACGGGCAGAAAGAACTTCGTTATCGTGGACGCCGCTATGAACGATTTGATCCGCCCCGCGTTTTACGATGCCTATCACGAAATCGTGCCGGTCACCCGCCGGGGCCGCGCCCGCCGGAGAGCCGACGTGGTGGGGGGCGTCTGCGAATCCGGTGATTACTTCTGCCATGACCGTCCGTTGCCGGCGGTGGGCGAGGGCGATTACCTGGCGTTGTTAAGCGCCGGGGCCTACGGGTTTGCCATGGCCTCGACCTATAATGCCCGGCCGCTGGCGGCCGAGGTGCTGGTGCTCGGCCGGCAGGCGGCGGTGGCGCGGGACCGCCAGCCGATGCGGGAGATTTGGTCCGGCGAGAAAGTTGTGGCATGGTTAAAGTAGGATTGTGAATCATCCCTATTCCATCGCCGCTCACTGGCCTGGCGGTTTCGACGAAGCCGCTCTCCGGCAGTGGGCGCAGGAATTGCGGGGCCAATTGCCGGCGCCGCGGGTGTCCCTCGGCCTGGTATTCATGTCGCCGAAATTTTTCCCGGTGGCCAAAGCGGTGCTGGAAATTCTGCGCGTGCACGCCCGGATACCGCTGCTGGCGGGCTGTTCGAGCACCGGATTGATTGCCGGCAGCCAGGAGCTGGAAGGGGCGAGCGGGCTGGTGCTGGCGCTGTATGTGCTGCCCGGGGCGGAATTAAAGGGGTTCCATTTCACCCAGGAACAGCTCGAGGAGGCCGGGGCCCCCGATTACTGGCATCGCGAGACCGGCATCGGCCCCGAGCACACGAACGGCTGGCTGGTGTTCATCGACCCGTTCCATCTGGATGCGGAGAACTGGATCCGCTCGTGGAACCTGGCCTATGCGCCGCAGCCGGCGCTGGGCGGACTGGCCAGCGGGGTTTTCAACCAGCAGACGACCCAGGTGTATCTTAACGGCGAGGTATTTGAGGAAGGCGGCGTCGCAATCTCGGTGGGAGGCGACGTGCAGTTGACCGGCGTCATTTCGCAGGGTTGCACGCCGATTGGCGAGACCTGGACGCTCACGCGCGTCGAAAAAAATCTCATCCATCACATTGGCAACCGGCCCGCCTACGCCGTGCTGGCCGAGACCTTTCAAAAACTCACGCCCGAGGAACAGCGCAAAGCGCAGGGCAATTTGTTCATCGGCCTGGTCGTCAATGAATACCTCGAGGACTTCCACCGCGGCGATTTCCTCGTGCGGAATCTGCTGGGCGGCGATCCGAACTCCGGCGTCCTGGCTGTCGGCACATTGCCGCGGGCGGGCCAAACCATGCAATTTCAGCGGCGAGATGCCGATGCGGCGACCGAGGACATGAAAGAGCTGCTGGCCCGCGCCAAAGAACAGGTGGGGGGAGCGACCATTTTCGGCGGCTGCTTGTGCTGCTGCAACGGCCGCGGGAAACACCTGTTCGGCCGGCCCAACCACGACGCCGAAATGGTGCAGGAACAGCTGGGCCCGATCGGCCTGTCCGGTTTCTTCTGCAACGGTGAAATCGGGCCGGTGGGCAAAAAAAATTTTCTACACGGTTACACCGCCTCCCTGGCCTTGTTCGTGAAGAAACAGCCGTAGGGTTGCAGAAAGATCAGAGTTGGAATATTTCGCCATTGCTTTTGGCTGGCGGCACGTCATGCTCCCGCTGGAATGACACCAGACGATTTGTCAGAATTGCCCGCCGGACCTCATCCAGCCGCCGCCTCCGGGCCATTGGGCGGCGGACGCCGGCGGGGAAGGCGCGGTGGTCGCGGGCGCGGCCCGCGCCGGAGTCGACCGGCCGGCCCGGCCGAACCGGCCACCGGTGCCCCGGCCGGTGAAGCCGTTCCGCCCGGGCAGGAATCTCCCGGTCCAGTGCCGCGCCACGCGGAGGGTTCGGCCATCAGCCAAGCCGTCAACGAGGTGATGGCTGTCGTCGAATCCTTGAAACAGGCCCTGGAGCGCATGGAAGAAGTTTTGGAACTGGTCGAACACGCCGAGCGGCAAAAGCTCGCCGATGAGCATGAGATTGACTCGCTCCGCCGCCTGCTGCGCCAATTGCAGCACCCGCGCGGCGGCCGGGACGCCCGGCACGAGCATGGCAGCTGAATCGGATTTCAAAATTTAGTCAATGGTTGACAAATTCCGGCTAGCCGCGAGCCGGGCGTATCCCGCATTGTAAGGGGCGTGAATCCCGGCTTTCGACCCTTCGGCGGTGCCATCTTTCAATTGAAAGGCGGATGTTTGGCCGTTTCGGTCCGAGGCTATGCGACGATAACTTCCTGATTTTATGAATTCGTTTCGTCATTCGATTCTTCTAGCTGTTTGCATTCTGATTGGATTCGGCGCGCTGGCGACGCGGGCGGCCGAGAATGGCCTGTCGCTCGAGCAACGAGTGGCCCGGATTGAAGCGCTCCAGGCCCCTGTGGCGCCCCCCATTAATGCCGGCGACAACGCGTGGTTGCTGGCCAGCGCCGCGCTGGTGCTGATGATGACGGCGCCGGGATTGATCCTGTTTTACGGCGGCTTGGTGCGCAGCAAGAATGTGCTGGCGACCATGATGCACAGCCTGATTCTCATGGCACTGGTGTCGGGACTCTGGATGGTGTTTGGCTACAGCATGGCGTTTGCGGAGGGCAATGCGTTTGTGGGCAACCCGCTTACCTATTTCATGCTCCGGGGAGTCGGCGGCGAGCCGAATCCGGATTACGCGGCCACGGTGCCGCAGCAGTCGTTCATGCTGTTCCAGATGATGTTTGCCATCATCACACCGGCGCTCATCAGCGGCGCGGTGGCGGAACGGATCAAATTCAAGGCGTACGTGCTGTTCGTTCTGCTCTGGGTCACGGTGGTGTATTTCCCGCTCTGTCATATGGTCTGGGGCAGGGGCGGCTATTTCAACTGGGCGCTGGGCGGCCGGGTGCCGGTGCTGGACTTTGCCGGCGGCACGGTGGTGCATATCAGTTCCGGCGTGTCCGCGCTGGTCTGTGCGCTCGTGCTGGGCAAGCGCACGGGCTACCCGGCGGAGCCCATGTTGCCGCATAACGTCGTGCTGAGCCTGATCGGAACCGGATTGTTGTGGGTGGGCTGGTTCGGGTTCAATGCCGGCAGCGCACTCAACGCGGGCCCGCTCGCCACGAGCGCCTTTGCGGCGACGCATTTTTCGGCGGCCGCGGCGGCGTTGAGTTGGGCGGCGATGGAATGGTATCACAAGGGCAAGCCCAGCGTGCTGGGCGCCGCCTCGGGCATGGTCGCCGGCCTGGCCACCATCACCCCCGCCTCCGGCTTTGTCACGGTGCCGGCGGCCTTTGGCATCGGCCTGGCCGCCGGCGTGGTTTGCTACCTGGCGGTCACCCGGTTGAAAGCCAGGTTTGGCTACGATGATTCTTTGGACGTTTTCGGTGTGCATGGCGTGGGCAGCACGACGGGGATGCTGATGCTCGGTTTTCTGGCCAGCGCAACGGTGAATCCTGCCATAGCGACCACGTACAAGGCCAATGGCGTCGGGGTCTCGCTGGCGGGGGGCGCGCACCAGTTTTTCAACCAGGCGCTGGCGGTGATTTTCACGGCGGCCCTGGCCGGCGTGGCGTCATTCGTTTTGCTCAAGCTGGTCAACGCGCTGGTGGGTCTGCGCGTCCACGTCGAGGATGAGGATGCCGGCCTGGACCTGACCCAGCATGGCGAACGCGCTTACACCGAATAACCGGAGAGGACTTTATGAAAAAAATCGAAGCTGTCATCAAGCCGTTCAAATTGAACGATGTCAAAACCGCCTTGAACGAAATCGGCATCCAGGGCATGACCGTGCTCGAAGTCAAGGGCTTTGGCCGGCAGAAAGGGCACACGGAAATTTATCGGGGCAGCGAATACACCGTGGATTTTCTGCCCAAGGTCAAGATCGAAACCGTTTTGCCGGACGAGTTGGTGCAGCCAGCCGTTCAAGCCATCATCAAGGCGGCCAAGACCGGCAAAATCGGCGACGGCAAGGTGTTTGTTTCCAACGTTGAAGACACCTACCGCATCCGCACTGAGGAGCGGGGCGACAGCGCGGTGTAGCGGGGCCGGCGGGAGTTATTTCAATCCGTCTCTCACCTTGACCGTTTCCTCCGTGGGTGGCTGGCAGGCGTTCCCGGTGCAGAGATAAACCAGCGGACCGTTCTTCGCCGGCAGGGTCCGGGCAAACGCTTCAACCGCCCCCTGGTTGCCCAGCACGACCTTGTGCGGCTGATAAACCGAGTGGGCGGCTTGCAGCAATTCGTGAAACCTCCCGGTGTCAAAATCGCCCGCGATGATGACCCGGTGGGGCTCGTCCAGCCAGAAATCGAGCGCCTGCAGCATGAACGGCATGGTCTGGGGAAAATGCTGCAGGCGATGGGCAAAAGCGCGCAGCGTCGCCTCAGCCGGACCCTTGAAATCTCCACGTCCGGTGATGGCGGCGAGCTTGAGCAACGCCAGCGTGGCGACGGAATTTCCCGAGGGCTCGGCCCCGTCGTAATCATCTTTGACACGCAGAATCAGATCCTTGGCCCCGTCGGGACTCTGCCAGAAACCGCCACCGGTCGCGTCGTAGAATTTGGCGATCATGGCCGAGGCCAGCTCGCCGGCGAAATCCAAATAGCCGGGATTCAGGGTGAATTCGTAGAGTTGGATGACGCCATCGAGCAGGAATGCGTAGTCCTCGAGCAGCTCCACCTGGTCGCGCGCGCCGTCACGCCACCGGTGGTACAGCGCCTTGGCTTTCTTGTCCCAAAGCACCTCGCGGAGGAACGCCAGATTTTTGTCCGCGGCGGCTCGATATCGCGGCTCGTCCAGCACCCGGCCGGCCCGCGCCATTGCTCCCAGCATCAATCCGTTCCACGAAGCAAGAATTTTGTCGTCGAGCTGCGGTCGCACGCGCCCGGTGCGCGCGGCAAGCAGTTTGGCCTTGGCGGAAACGAGCCATCCGTTGTCGGACGCCGGAATATTCGGATCGGCGATGCTCAGAACGTTTTGCCCTTTCAGCGGCATCGGGTGGCTGTGGTCGATGAAATTTCCCGCTTCCGTAACGCCGAAGTAACGTGCTGCCACCTTCAGTTCATCAGGCGCGAGCAGTGACGCCAATTCGCACTGTGTCCAGCAGTAGAACTTGCCTTCGTGGCCTTCGCTGTCGGCATCTTCGGCGGAATAAAAGCCGCCTCGGGGGTGCGTCAGGTCGCGCAAAACGTAATCGAGGATGTCGCGGGCGACGTCCGCATGGCGGGATTCGCCGCTGACGAGATAGGCGTCCAGGTATAGTTGCACGAGTTGGGCGTTATCGTAGAGCATTTTTTCGAAATGCGGCACCAGCCAGGCGGCGTCCACGGAATAACGTGCAAAACCGCCGCCCAGTTGGTCATGGATGCCGCCGGCCGCCATCCGCTCGCAGGTGTGCAGCACCATGTGCACTGCGCCGGTGTCGGCGAAGCGCTTTCCCGTGCGCAGGAGCAGTGAAGGAATGCCCGGCTGCGGAAATTTCGGCGCGCCGCCGAAGCCGCCGTTGGCCGGATCATAGCCGACCTTGAATAATTCGGCCGCGCGGCGGACCGTTTCCGGCGTCAGCGGCTCAGTGCCCTCCGCCTCGTGCGTCGTGAGAAGCCTCAGCCGCGCGTGCAACTCGTCCGCATTGGCTGTAATGTCCGCCTTGCGTTCGGCCCAGAGCTGCGCGATTTGCCGCAGCAGTTGACGGAAACCCGGCCGGCCGGAGCGCGTGTCCGGCGGGAAATAGGTGCCGCCGAAGAACGGTTTCAAATCCGGCGTGAGAAAGACATTCAACGGCCAGCCGCCGCCACCGGTGGTGGACTGCACGAACATCATGTAAATCTTGTCCACGTCCGGCCGTTCCTCCCGATCCACTTTGATGCTGACGAAGTATTCGTTCAAGAACCCCGCAACGGCTTCGTCCACGAACGATTCGCGCTCCATGACGTGGCACCAGTGGCAGGTGGAGTAGCCGATGCTGAGAAAGACCGGCTTGTTCTCCGCGCGGGCCTTGGCAAACGCCTCGTCGTTCCACGGAAACCAGTCCACCGGGTTGCGCGCGTGCTGGAGCAGGTACGGCGACTTTTCGTGTGCCAGACGGTTGGTGTGGGTTGCGGCCACAGCCCGAGCATAATCCGCAGCCGCGGCCAAGGTAAATTGAAATGCACCGCTCGCCGAGTTTTGCGTCGTCACCGGCGGCGGGTTGCGCTACCCTGCCGGCATGTTATCGGCCAAACCCTGGCGGGCTGACGCCGTGCTGCAGTTCTGCGGTGCGCAACTCATTGTCTTTGTTTTTTGCGTGTTGGTGGCCAGCCTGCTCCAAAAGGCCGGGCTCACGGCGTTCCAGTCGCCGGATGGATTTGGTGCAGTGGTCTTGGGCACGCTTGGATTTCAGGGGGTTACCTTGGTGCTGGCTCCCCTCTTTCTGCGGCAGCATCAGATGAACTGGCGGGACGCTTTTGGCCTGCGGGAGCCGCACTGGGGGCGCTGGCTGTTTCCGGCCGGACTGCTGACCCTGGTCTTGTTGCCGGTGATTTTGGGACTGCAAATCATCTCGGCAGAGTTGCTGGTCCGGGCGGGCTGGTCGCCGCGGCCGCAATTGGCGGTCACGTTGCTGGCCGATTCGAATTCGTGGTGCCTGCGCCTCTACCTGGGCCTGTTTGCCGTCGGGCTCGCCCCGGTGGCGGAGGAATTTCTGTTTCGCGCCATGCTGTATCCTTTTTTGAAGCGGCTCGGTTACCCGCGGCTGGCTTGGATCGGCGTCAGCCTGTTGTTTGCCCTGGTGCACGATGATGCGACCACGTTTGTCCCGTTGTTTGTGCTGGCGCTCGCCCTGACCTGGCTGTACGAGATGACCGGCAACCTGCTCGCCCCCATCGCCGCGCATGCGTTGTTCAATGCGGCCAATCTGGTGTTGCTCCTGAGCCTCGGCGACTCGGCCGCCCATCTCCCGTCGGCCCATGAATGAATTCGAACTGATCGCGCGTTTGACCAGAACGCTGCCGGCCGACTCAACCGTCGTGGCCGGCGCGGGCGATGACTGCGCCGTGCTGGAGATCGGGCTGCCGGACCGGTGGCTGCTGTTCAAAACCGACGCGGTGGTTGAGGGAATTCATTTCACAGCGGACACGGCCCCGGAAAAAATCGGGCACAAGGCGCTGGGCCGTTGCCTGAGTGACATTGCCGCGATGGCGGGCACACCGACGGCAGCCCTAGTGACCATTGCCCTGCCTCAGGGGTTCGAGGTCAAGTTCGTTGAGGCCATTTACTCGGGCCTGAACGCCCTGGCCCGGAAGCACAGCGTGTCGGTCGTGGGGGGGGAGACGACAGCGAACCCGGAGCGATTGTGGCTGTCCGTTGCCTTGCTGGGTTTCGTGCCGCGCGGGCAGGCGGTACGGCGCGCGGGAGCGGAAGCGGGTGATGCGATTTTTGTGACGGGTGAACTCGGCGGTTCGCTGGCGGGCAAGCATCTGGAGTTTGAACCGCGCCTGGCCGAAGCCCGCTGGCTGGCGGAACATTTCCCCCTTCACGCCATGATTGATTTAAGCGACGGGCTGGCAGGTGATTTGCGACACATTCTCAAAGCCAGCCGGGTCGGCGCCGAATTGCTCAAATCGGCCATTCCCGTGTCACGGACAGCCCGCCAGCGGGCCAAAACAGGGAGTTCAGCCAAGCCGGCATTTGTGGCGGCGCTCACCGACGGCGAGGATTTTGAATTGTTATTCACGGTGCCGGGCGCCGAGGCGGTGAAATTGCTCGACGCCTGGAAGCGACAATTTCCGAAACTGCGCCTGAGCTGCATCGGCAAAATCACGGCCGCGGGAGGCCTCGCCATCCGCGACCGGACCGGGGTCCAACCCTTCACCCAGGATGGCTACGTTCACTTCGCATAGTCCGGCCCAAACCGAATCGCTCGGCGAGCGCTGGGGCCGTGCCGCCGGGTGCGGCTTGGTCATCGCCCTTTCCGGGGAACTGGGTGCGGGTAAAACCCAGTTCGTGAAAGGTCTTGCCCGCGGGATGGGCGTGACCGCGCGGGTGCATTCACCGACCTTCACCCTCGTAAACGAGTACCCCGGCGGGCGGCTGCGTTTATTTCACCTGGATCTGTACCGGCTGAAAACGCCGGCGCAATTCCGTTCCGCCGGCTTGGAGGAATTCCTAGCCCCGGAGGGCGTGACGGTGATTGAATGGGCCGAGCGGATTACGGACCGCGGATTGCGGATTGCGGGGTTGAAACGGGTGAGGTTTGACATTGTGGGCGAGACGGAGCGGCGGATCGAGTATGACGATTTTGGCGCTTGAATTTTCCTCCCCGCAGAGGAGCATCGCCGTGGTGCGTGGTCGCGCCGGCGGTGACGCCAACGTGGTGAGTGAAATTATCGAAACCGGCGGGAACCGGACCCCGGCGTTTGCGCTGATCGAGTCCGTGTTGCGGGAGGCGAAGCTGGAGCGCGGGCAGATTGATGTGCTGGCCGTGGGGCTGGGTCCGGGCTCGTACACCGGCATCCGCATCGCGCTGGCCCTCGCGCAGGGCTGGCAACTGGCCTCCCCCGGGCGCGGCCTGAAATTGATCGGGATCAGCAGCGCGGAATGCCTGGCTGCCCAGGCGCATGCGGACGCAATCCGGGGCCAGGTGAACGTGGTGGTGGACGCGCAGCGAAGTGAGTTCTATCTGGCAACGTATGAAATCACCGAGACTGCCTTTGAGGAGGTTGAACCTTTGCAGATCCGGACTTTGGAGGAACTCGAGTTGCGGGCCGACGGGAGGAATATTTTCATTGGACCGGAAGTGACGCGATGGTTTCCCGATGGCCGGCTCGTCTATCCGCGGGCAGCAAAGCTGGGACAACTTGCTCTCGGGCGAAACGAATTCACTGCGGCCGACAAACTGGAACCGATTTATCTGCGCGAAACAAGTTTTGTGAAAGCGCCGCTAGGCAAACGAAGTTACCATTAAGGACCGCCTCTGGTTTTCTGCCGGAGACCGCCGGCTTGTTACCAGGGTGTCCAGTTTCAGGACATTCTAATAGCGTTTCTGATTACGGGTCTTGGATTCTTGGACCAATCGGTTGATCGCCGTGAGGTTTTTCGTTCTTAACAAGCAACTAATAAAGAGCTTAAGACTTGCGGGGTCATGATTTTCGATCCGCCGTTTCAAAGCGTGACGGTTTCTTAATGGCACGTCCCATGCTCAGAATCAGCTCAACGCAGGCACCAAAGATCGTCGGCGCAAACTCAAATTGATTATGCTGGTTCGTTTTGGCAACACGGGAGGCCACCCATCACCCAAGCGGTGCGCCGCAATGACGTTACCGGAAGTTTTGACCGCCATTGTTGTCCTGGTGACCGTCATGGGGGGGATTATCAGCGGATACGTGCAAGCCAATCGCATGGCGGAATTCAGCTCGATGTCACTGGCGGCGCAATCCACGGCCCTGCAGGGCGTCGAGCAGGCCATTGCCGCCCGATGGGACAGTCAGAATGTCTCCGACACCAACAATGCCTACGGGCACGCCGACGAATTGGGATTGACAAACAACTGGGTTCCCCAAGGCACCAATGTGCTGGACATCCCGGTTTCTGGCGCGGCCATTCCGGTCATTAACTACATCACCATCACCAAGGTTTCGGATTACCCGAAGTTGCGGCAAATCCGCTCCGATGCGGTTTGGACATTTCCCCTGACCGGGGAGGTCTTCACCAACACGGTGATTACCCTGCGCGCACCCGACCAATGAGACTATTATTCCCAAACCGGAACGATTCGTGCCGGGCCGGCCCTTTGGCCTTTACGCTGCCGGAAATGCTGATCGCCATGACGATTTTCTCCATGGTGATTGCCGGCATGATAACCATTCACATTTTCGGCCTGCGCGTTTACACCCTCGCGGCAACCAAGCTGACGGCCACCGCCGGTTGCCGCAAAGCGTTGAACTCGATTCGCGACCAGGTCCGGCAGGCCAAACTGGTGGACATCGGGACCTGCTCGTCAGGCCCGGCTTCATTCAGCTCCCTCGGATTGACCAATGTCCAGGTGGGAAACGCCCTGCGGCTTTCGCTCACCAACAACTGGACCAACGGTTACACGTTGTACTATCTGGATACGACGCTGATCACGACGAATTACCTGGTGCAAATTGCCGTGACCAACATTGGCGGCAGCAGCAATGCTAGCTTTCTCAGCACGAATATTCTGGCCAGCTACGTTACCAATTCCGACATTTTTACGGCCCAGGATTATTGGGGCAACAACCTGACGAACGAAAATTCGACGGACAACCAGCTCCAAAGCATTCCGAACCGGCTGGTCGTTTATGTGAAACTGCAGTTCTACCAATGGGAATATCCCATCGCCAAGGTCGGGGCCTCGAACGCCTGGAACGCCTATGATTATTACCAGTTGCGCACCCGGATCACCCGGCGTGCGTGGAACTGAAAAACCGAAGAAGCCTTATGCAAATCTCATCCACACCCAGCCGGCGCAACCAGGCGGGTTATGCCCTGGCCCTCACCCTGTCGTTTCTGGTGGTCTCGCTCATCATCTTCGCCGCCGTCATGTATTGGGTCACGAGCAGCGCCCGCGTCTCGAGTCGCAACAACCTGTTCAATGCCAGCCAGGCCGCCGCCCAGGGCGCCACCGAGGTCGCCATCAGTGCCATGGACCGCGATTTTATCTATGGCAGCCTCAATCCCAGCAATCTTTACATGGCACTGGTGACCAACATTGACCAGACGTCCTGGCCGGTGAAATACAAATTCAGCGACACCAACGGCAACGCCAACCAGCTTTCGGTGTGCTGGTATCCCGAAAATTGGGGCACCAATTACTCTTCCCTGAACGCCCAGTTCACGGGGCTCTATGGGGCGGTGGCCAACGTCGATGTGGTCGCCATGGCCACTCCCACCAATGCGGGCTACAACCTCTCCGCCATCGTCGAGAATCACGTGCAACTCGCGGCCATCCCCGTTTTCCAGTTCGGTGTGTTTTACAATCTGGATCTGGACTTCAGCCCTGGCCAGTCGCTGACCATGAACGGCAAGGTCCATTGCAACGGCAACATCTGGATGTGTCCGCAGGCCAACGCCTATTTCAATGACGTGGTCGAGGCGGCCTTACTGGTGACCAACCATGATAACCCCAACGATCAGCAGAACCTGACTTACAACGCGAGCTATGTGCATTACAACAAGGCGGGCCAGCCGGTGTCCCGGGTGGATTCGCTGAACCTGCCGCTGGCCGGAATCACCACCAACAACAGCCCGACGAATGTGGAAACGCTTTTCAATTTGCCGCCCGCCGCCTCGGCTGCGCCGAATGCGGTTGCCTATAATCAAACCAACCAGATTTATCTTTATAACGAATGCAACCTCATCATTTCCAATGCCTGGAATGGCACCAACGGCGCCTTGGGAGCCCCGATCACGATTTTCTACCAGGACAATCTTTGTGCCCAGTCCGGCGGCCCGTTGTATCAGCTTACCAACAACGAGATCTGCACTCTCTCGAACAAGAGCACCCACGTTCTCTCGACTGGCTACGTCTTTACGAACGGCACCGGGAGCAACTTGGTGAGCATAACTTGGAACACAAACAGCTCTTATTCGACGAACTTGACTGCATTGTCCACCAACTGGGTGCCGGTCGCCTCCAGCTTCCCCTTCCTGACCAATGTCAGTTTCTACGATTTCCGCGAACAGGATACAGTGCAAGCCGTCCAGATTGACATCGGCAAGCTCAACAATTGGCTCACCAACACAATGTGGGAGGGCGCCAAATGGAACTTGGTTTGCGGCGGTACCTACGGGATAGGCGGGTCTTCTACCTCCACCGGCACCAAAGGCCATCCCATTGATTCCATTTTCATTTACAGCAGCGTGCGGGGCAATAACGTGCTGCCGGCGGTGCGGGTGATCAATGGCCAGCAATTGCCATCCCAGTGGGGACTCACCATCGCCACGCCCTTGCCGATTTACACTCTCGGCAACTATAATATTCAGACCAACTTCGGCGGCAGCCAGTCCTTCGGAACAACCAACACCGCCTGGACCTGGCCGGCGGCGCTCATGGGCGACGCCATCACCATTCTTTCTGGCGCCTGGAATGATAGCGGATCTGCCTACCAGGCCGGCGGCAGCTACTCCTCACGCAACGCCGTCAATACGACCGTCAACGCCGCGTGCCTCGAAGGCATTGTCCAATCCACCAACTCCGCCGGCACCAAGCATTACAGCGGCGGTTTGGAGAATTTCCTGCGGCTGCTCGAAAACTGGAGCGGCGACACTTTGACCTACAATGGTTCCATCGTCGTCATGTTTCCCAGCATCTACGCGACGAATTATTGGATCGGCCCCGGCACCTATTACGGAATCCCAACGCGCAACTGGGGGTTTGACGCAAACTTCCGATACTCGGAAAAGTCGCCGCCCTGTGCCCCGGCGGCCAAGGCCATCATTCGGGGGAACTGGCAGACCAGCGGCAAATAGCGCCTTTCGCTAGCACGGCGCGTCACGAGGCTTGACCTGTGTCGCCGACTCAACCCGGTCACGGCTTAAGAAAAGCCTCCAGGTCCTTCTGCATTTTCTTCAGGTCCGGCAGATTGATGTACATCATGTGACCGGCATCGTAGGTGGCATAGAGGACATTCGTGCGATAGGCGGTCGCCAGCGACATGTGCTCCAGCGCATACCGCATGGTATCGATCGGGCAGACCAGATCGCACCGGCCCCCCAGAACGATGATCCGCATGTAGGGGTTCTGGTTCATCGTGTCGGCCAGTTTTTCGCCGGCGTTGGCGTAGTTGTTGCGGACGCCGTAGTTCCACGGCTGCACGCCGGCCAGGATTTCGTAGGGCAAATCATCCTCGAATTTCAGATCGCCGCGCACGTAGGCGTTCATCGCTGCGGAAAACGGGCCAAACGTGGCCGCGCTCGACGGATCAAAATCGGGATACGGCGCGGCAGGGTCGTTGTCCCGGCCCGTAATCCGTGCGTCATAGGCGCCGAGGATCAATCCCTCGTCGTGCAGCAGTTGTTTGCGGAATATCCCGCTGTCCACCCGCAGGTGATTGTCTTCGATGACCTGTGGCTTGAGGCCGGTGAGTCGGGCGAGTTCGGCGATGATCTTTTTGCGTTCCCCGGCCGGCAACGCATCGCCTTGTTGCAGCGCCGACGTATATGCACCCCGGGCGAATTCTCGCGCTTCGGCGAGTGCCTTGGGCAGGTCGGACTGCAGATCGGGTGGCAGTTTTTTATGGAAATGTGCCGCCGCCACATAGGCCGGCAGGGCCAACGGATACGGCACGTCGTTGCCCGAATTATCCCAGATAGTGGCAAAATCCAGCACGCCGGAAACGAGAATCAAGCCGTTAAGATACAAACCGTACCGTGAGCGCAAATGGCCGGCCAATCCTGCCGCGCGAAACACGCCATAGCTTTCCCCGCAGAGGTATTTGGGCGAGAGCCAGCGCTCATGCCGCGTGGTCCAGAGCCGGATGAACTCGCCGACCGAATCAAGGTCGGCGGAATCGCCGAAAAACTGGTCGGCTTTTTCGTCCTTGACCGGGCGGCTGAAGCCGGTGGCCACCGGGTCAATGAACACCAGGTCGCTGGCGCTCAAGATGGAATACTCGTTGTCCACCAGACCGAACGGTGGCGCCGGCAAGGTGCCATCCTCATTCATCCAGACCCGCCGCGGGCCAAGCGCACCGAGATGCAGCCAAACCGAGGACGAGCCCGGACCGCCGTTGAAACAAAACGTGACCGGGCGCGCTGCCGGGTTGGTCTGGCCGACCCGCGTATAGGCGACATAAAAAACCGACGCGCGCGAAGTCCCGTCCGGCTTGAGCAGCGGCAACATGCCGGTTTCGGCCACGTACGTCACCCGCTGGCCGGCGATGGTGACGGCATTGGTGGTCAGCACCGGTTTGTGCGTGGCGTCCGGAATAATGCCGGCCTCCACTTTCGCGGCGGGCGGTTCGTTGGTGCCGCCGGCCGGTGCATTGGTTTTGGACATTTCGGCGGCGCGCAAGCCGGCGACGCCGATTACGAGCAGGATCCAAAGTTGTTTTTTCATTGGCAGTTCCGGTTATGCGTCAGGAAAAATGCGCTTTCACCCGGAGGAACGCAAGCCGCGTGTCGCGCCGGCCGAGTTAAGTGACGGCCTTTCCGAACGGCTAGGGCGGCTGGTGTCAACATCAACGGCGGCTGTGCCGGAATGGCCAGGTGTCAGGGGAGTTGGGCTCAACTGGGAATTGAATTCGTGGCGGCCGGCTGGGCGGCAAGTAAAAAGCCGGGAATCCGGCAGGGACCTTCCCGTCTTGGCCCACAACCGCCCCGGGGCTTACAGCTTTTTCTTCGCGTCGTCCGGCACGTCAATTTTGGTCGCGTTCACGTCCTTGATTTCGACGGTGGTGGTCCGGTCTATGTCCCGGTCATTGCCGTCGAAGCTGACCGTGCCTTGGGCATGAAACTGGTACTTGGAGAGTTTGCCGTCCTGGATCCAGAATTTGACCCAGCCTTTCGCATTGCTGACGGTGAGCGCTTCACCGCCACCGCGCGGCCGGAAAGTGAACAGCTTTTTCGCACCCTCTTCCGTGAAATCACCGGAGATGCCGTTGGTGTCCTTCTTCAGTTCCTTTACCTGCCCGGCCAGGTCGGCGGCTTGCACCGCCGGGACTTTAAAATTGTGGATCATACGGGCCAGGTACAGCGTAGGATTGAATCCCCCTCCTCCGTCATCCTTGGCGGCTTCGGCCAGCGACAACCATCCACTGTCCGGCGTCTTGATCACCGCATTGGTGCCCTTGAGCACGACGTCACTTGTGTTGTCGCCGAAATTCAGTATCAAGTAGGTGTAACCGCCTTTTTCCGTCTTGCCATCCATCGGGCCGGGGCGGAATGGCGAGTTGTTGCCGACCTCTACGGTCGTTCTCCAACTGTAACCGGCCTGATTGCCCAGTGCCGCAGCGGCATTCCTGACTTCGGTCTGAACGTTCGTATCAGCCGCGAGCACCTGGACCGCCAGCAAGCTGATCAGGCCGGCTAAAAGATTTCTTTTCATGATGATTCAATGGATTTGGTGAACGGCGGGAATGGTCGCACCGGCTGCCGGCCCAGTTCAAACCAAAAATGCGCTTAAAATTCCCTGTCGCATTTGGCCGGATTCGCTATGTTAAATCGCCGATGAGCAAGTTGCTGCTGATTGATGACGAAGAAGACGTGCGGTATTCGATCCAGCGGATTTTTGATTCGCCGGACATTGAGCTGGCCACGGCCGCCAGCGGCGAGGAAGGATTGAAGGTCATCCCCAAATTCAAGCCCGATCTCGTGCTCATGGACGTGCGCCTGGGCGGACTGAACGGCCTGGAAACGCTCCGCCGCATCCGCCAGGGAGACCCCAAACTGCTGGTCATTCTGATGACCGCCTACGGCACGACCCAGACGGCCATTGAGGCCATGAAGCTCGGGGCCTACGATTACCTGCTCAAACCGTTCGACGTGCCCAAGCTCAAGGAGATCGTCGCTAATGCGCTCAAAGCCGCGCGCGACATGAAGCAGGTGGTGAGTTACGAGCCGTTGCTCGAATCCGAGGATTATGAGCTGGGCATCGTCGGCCGCAGCGAGCCGATGCAGCAGATCTTTAAACTTATTGGCCAGGTGGCCGCCAGCGACGCCACCGCGCTCATCACCGGCGAAAGCGGCACCGGCAAGGAGTTGGTCGCGCGCGCCATTTACCACCACAGCGACCGCAGTCGGCAGCCGTTCCTCGCGGTGAACTGCGCGGCCATTCCCGAGCAGTTGCTCGAGAGCGAATTGTTCGGCCATGAGCGCGGCGCCTTCACCGGCGCCACCTTGCAGCGCATCGGCAAGTTCGAGCAATGCAACCACGGCACGATCTTCCTGGACGAAATCGGCGACATGACCCCGGCCACGCAGACCAAAATCCTGCGCGTGCTGCAGAGCGGCACGTTCGAACGCGTTGGCGGCAACCAGCCGCTGCAGGTGGACGTGCGCGTCATCGCCGCCACCAATAAAGCGCTCGAACAGGCCGTGGCGGCGAAGCAATTCCGCGAGGACCTGTTTTACCGGCTCAATGTCGTGCGCCTGCATGTTCCGCCGCTGCGCGACCGGCGCGAGGACATCCCCTGGCTCGTGAATTATTTCCTGGAAAAGATCGGCCGCGAGCAGCAGCACTCGCCCAAATCCATTGCCGCGAACGTCATCAAGACGCTCGAGAAATATCACTGGCCGGGCAACGTGCGCGAGCTGGAGAATGCCCTGCGCCGGGCGCATGTCATGGCCAAGAGTGACGCCATCCTGCTGAGCGATCTGCCGCCGGAAATCACCGGCCAGAGCGGAAGCGGCGCCCCGCCGTTGCCGGCGGCCGCGGGTGAAGCCGCGGTGGCCGATGCAGCGGCGCTGGCCCGGCAGTTGTTCCAGTGGGCCAAACGCGATCCGAAACTGAAGGTCATCCCGGCCGTCGAGCGTGAACTGGTCATTCAGGCGCTCATGGAGACCAACCACAACCAGGTCCATGCCGCCAAGTTGCTGGGCATCACCCGCGCCACGCTGCGCAAGCGCATTGAGAAGTTCCGCATTCAGCGCGAGTTGAATGTGAAATGAAGCAAGCGGGGCTCCGGCCTCGGCCCCCGCCGCACCGGCTGCGCGCCAAGGCCAAAATGTCGCGGGGGGCAAATTAGGTCCCGGCCCTAATCATAATCGTGCTTGACCGGGCCGGCGTTTTCGATTGGAGTGTCGGCAATATGAAGACCAAAATTTTTGCAGTGTTGGCTGGTATCGTCCTGATCACCGCGGGTTGCGTCAAAACGGTGAGCGACACGAACAAGTTTTCGGTTTGGCCGGTCGGCAAGGACAAAGTTCTGGGGCGGTATGAGCGCAGCCTGGAGCAGGTGTACCAGGCGGCGTTCAAAGTGGTCAGCGCCAACGGCGTGGTGGTCCAGGAATACATCCCCCATGATACCAGCAACAATGTGCGCTCGTTGCAGGGCAAGGTGGACCAGTGCAATGTCTGGATCAGCGTGTCGGCGGAGGACGACCCCAAAATCACCTCGGCCGTCGTGCAGGTCCTCACGAAGTGGGGCACTGCCAACATCGAACTCGCGAGCCAGTTGCAAACGCAAATCGCGCTGCAATTGCAGACCCAGTCAGGCGGATCATAAACGCGGGTTTAACGCGCTCGCCCGCAAGCTCCGGCCTGGCCTTGAGCGCGGCTGGGACTTTTAAATGGACCGCGACTTTTCCCGGATGATGTGGTCGGGATGATTGGCGCGGCTGACGGCGGTGTCGTAAGTGATGGCGCACTTGCAGTACAGGTCGTACAGGCAGTTGTCCATCAGGACCATTCCCTCCTTGCGCCCCGTCTGGATGGTGTTGTCCAGCTGGTGCAGCTGGTTTTCCCGGATGAGGTTGCGCACCGCGCCGTTGGCCACCAGCAATTCGTACGCGAGCACCCGGCGCCGGCGGTCCGCGGCGGGCAGCAGGTCCTGGGCGATGATCCCCTGCAACGCGTTGGCGAGCTGCAGGATGATCTGCTTTTGCGCGCCGCCATCGAAGACGCCGATGATGCGTTCGAGCGCGTGCGACACGTTGGGCGAATGCATGGTGGCCAGGACCAGGTGGCCGGTTTCGGCCGCCGTCAGCGCTGTGGCGATCGCCTCCTGATCGCGCATCTCGCCCACCACAATGACATCCGGGTCCTGTCGCAGCACATGGATGAGCGCGCGGTTGAAGGAGTGCACGTCGGTCAGCACCTCCTGCTGGACGACGATGGCCCGCTTGTTCTCGTGGACGAACTCAATCGGGTCCTCAATGGTGACGATTTTGCAGCGCCGTTCGCTGTTGATGAGATCCACCATGTAATTGAGCGTGGTGGTTTTGCCCGCTCCCGTCGGCCCGGTGATCAAAAACAGGCCGTTGGGCCGGCGTCCCAGGTCGTCAATTTTTTCCGGCAAGCCGAGCTCCTCGCGCGACGCAATCTTGTCGCCGCAGAAGCGCAGGCTCATTTCCGGGTGCCCGTTGCGGCGGTAAAACGTGGTGCGGACCCGGCCGGCCACGCTGTGCAGCAGGGAAATGCAGAGTTCCCATTCCTGGTCGAACTTCTTCTTTTGCTGCTCGTTGAGCAGGCTTTCCGCCATCGTGGTGACATCGCCCTCGGTCAACACGTCCTCGTCGGCGATGATGATTTCACCGTTCACGCGGAAAGCGGGCGGCACGCCGACGACCAGGTGCAGGTCCGAAGCGTCGAATTCCTTGGCGGCGGAGAGCAGCCGGTTCAGATTTTCCATCTTCATGATTTGAATAGTTGCCGCCACCAGCCGCGGAGGCGTGCCCCGATACCTGTTCGGGACAGTTCCAGCAGCGCCAGATCGGCCTCCCGGGCCTGCGGATTCAATTGTTGGGCCTGCCGGAACGAATTGCGGGCCGGAGCGATCAAATCCAGCGCCTGCTGGCAGCGGCCCAGTTCAAGCCAGAGAATAAAATGTCCGGAGTTGATTTCAACGGCCTGCTGCAACAGTTTCAACGCCAATACGAATTGCTGATAGTAGAATCGAATCCGGGCCGCCAGCCAGGCAATAAACCAGTCGCGGGGTGCCAGCAGCAGCGCCTTCTCGAAGCAATAATCCGCCCGGCGCTCCGCGCGCGCCAGCATCACGTCGCCGCGGGCGAGCCAGACGTAAGGCGTGTCCCCTTGCTCTTCAATGGAAGCATCCGAGAACGCCAGCGCCCCCTGCAAATCGCCGCTGCGGCCCAGCGCCACCGCCTTGGCGGCCAGCAGTTCCGGCTCGTTGGGAAACCGTTCCAGGGCCTTGTCGGCCCAAAGCTTCGCCTCGCGGAATTCACCCAGTTCGATGAGCATCCGCACCTGGCCGGTCCAAGCCGCGGCATTTTGCGGGTTGAATTCCAGCACCTTGGAATAGAAGCGCAGGCCCTGCTCGAAGTTGCCGCTTTCAAACGCCGCGCGCGCCTCGGTGAAATAATACGCCTCATCCTTGACCAGCCTCCGTTCGCTCTGTTGCGGCTGGTCTTCGGACTGATCGCCGAACTCAAGATTGACAAACCGGCTCATGGAGTAATCTGTCGCCGCCCCAGCCACCGGGTGTATACTTTTCCGACGAATTGTTCCCGGGTCACGATTGCCAACTGCATCATGGCCCCCGAAATATTGGCTTCGGCGGTGCGCCCATGCCCGCTTATACCAACGTCCGGCCAGATGAACCAATTATTTTTCGGCACGATCAATTCGCCGGCCGGAGGCATGTGCGGCCGGGGCGCCTGCGGCAGCCCATTCACGGTGAACGCATTCGTCGAGAATGCCACCCGGTCGCCGGTCACCGCCAGCACCGGGCCCAGCCCCAGCCCGGAACGGGCATAGACCGCCCCGTGCTCCCAGCCGCCTCCCCACTCACTCCGGCCGTTTCCCAGTCTATAGGCGATCCAGTCGCCCCGCTGAACCGCTTCGGCCGGAAACCGGCGTTGCACGACGAACACCCGCCCTTGCAAGCGCAGCGGCACCCACCAATGTTGGAGCACCGCATTCCGCAACGGGAGATACACCGACAGCCCGATGGCCAGCAACGCCAGCAGCGCAAAGAACAGCCGCGACTGTAGATTTGCCTGCTGCCAGAACGGGCCGCAGTAATACAGGAACCCGGTGACGTGGATGGCAATCAGCAATCCCAGGGCAAAGTTTCCCGCCGGGTAACCATAGGCCACCAGGAACAGGGCAAGCATCAATCCATACCCCAGCCAGGCCGCCAGGGCCCAACGCCTCGGTTCACGAAGGTAAAACCCCAGCCCGGGCACCAGGGAGCTGGCGGCGGAGCCGGCGAAGGTCATGCGGCCGGGCAGTTGCACCTGGATCCGGTCCAGCCACAGCCGCCGGCGGAGGGCGTTGCTCCAATAGAAAACCGGGCTGTACCACCGCGCCCGGGGCGGGTAGTAAAGCGAGTCGGTTTCGTTGGCATCTGTTCTGGCCACGCGCCGGAATGAGGATTGATGATTTATGATTTGTTCGAAGACCGCTCAGCCGGTTGTTTCAAATCATCAATCACAAATCATAAATACCTTCAGTGTCGTTGTTCGATGTTGAACCGCACCTGTTCGTCCGGTTCATAAAATTCGCTGGTCTCGCGTTGCGATTTCATCTCGCCGACCACCTTTTCAAAAATCTTCATCGCTTCGAGACAGCTTTTGCCCTTGTAACCTTTGACGTGGACCTCGACGCTGCCGTCCGCGGCGATCGTGATGTCAAATTCGCGTTGCGGCATATCGTCTAGTCTCGAATTTTGAATTTTTAGTTTTGAATTCCAAGTCACGCATTTCCCGACTTAAAATTCAAAACTTATAACTTTTCAGCCATCCCAGTGCCGGACTTTGAGCCGGATGGCGTTGTTTTCGTCCACCGCTTCCTCCACCACCAGAAACTGGCGGGCTTTGATTTCATCCAGCAACCGCTGATGCACGTATTTCTGAACGACGCGCCGGCTCAACTCCTCACCGATCCGGCGCAGTTCGTCGTCGCTGTAGCCCTGGCCTGTGACGCATATGGCGGCCTTGCCGCGGGCGTCGCGCGAAAACTCGACGGTCACCCCGTCCCGGGTGACGCGGATGCGTTGATCCCGCTTCAGCTGGCCGGTGACGACCTCGCTCTGTTCAATTTCCAGGTTGATCTGCCGTTCGGACTCCCCGGTCACCTCGGCTTTTTCGCTCACGATCGCGTAACCCAGCGACGTGGCGGCCGCCACCACCGCCGCGCTGAACTGTGGCCACGTGGCGATGACCACCGGGGTTAAAATGCAGACGCAACTCATAACCTTAGTATTTCAGATTAGTGTCCGGAACCCGTGGCGCCGGACGGTTGATTGACTTCATTCCATTCCGAAGTTTGGACCGGGCCACGCGCAATTCGTCACGCGACAAGGGCGAAGGCAACAATCTGGCCCGACTGCGGGTTTGGGCCCGCCGGAATTTCAGGATGCCCCACGCCAGCATCAGAATGCCAAAGCCTGGCAGGAGGTCCCGCCAATAGCTTTCCAGCCCCAGCCCGTCAAAAGCCACCCCCAGCAACGCCAGGCCGGCGAACCCGGCGAGGAGGAACACCAGTGCGCACAGGAACAGCGCGCCGTAACGGCGGTCTTTGAACGTGTCATAAAAGCGGTCCCAGAACAGACTCATTTTACTCCGATGGTTTGGGCTCCACGGTTTGCACGCGGGTCTGGGCCTGACTGGCATTGCGCGCGCGGCCGATGGCCCATTGGCGTGCCGCGCTGATTTTTTCGGACATGGTGATGGCCAGCGGCACGGTGGCCGCCAGCGCCGCCAGCACATAATCGGTGGACAGCTCCTCCTTGGCATAAAACGCATCATAGAGTGCGCTGACAATCGCTTCTTCGATTTCCGCTCCGCTGAAATCCTTGCTCGCGGCCACCAGCTGGGGGAGGTCGAAGTGTTTCGGGTCGCGCCCGCGCTTGCTCAGATGGATCCGGAATATCTCCTCGCGCTCCTCCTCACAGGGCAGATCCACGTAGAAGATCTCGTCCAGCCGCCCCTTGCGGAGCAGTTCGGGCGGCAACTGCGAGACGTCGTTGGCCGTGGCCACCACGAACACCGCGGCGCTCTTCTCCGAAAGCCAGGTCAGAAACGTGCCGAAGACGCGAGCGGTGGTGCCGCCGTCGGTCGCGGCGGAGCTTTGCGAGCCCACAAAGGCCTTGTCAATTTCATCCACCCACAGCACCGTCGGCGCGACCGATTCCGCCACATTGATGGCGCGGCGCACGTTCTCCTCGGAGGAACCCACCAGACTGCCGAACATCCGGCCCATGTCGAACCGCAGCAGCGGCAACTGCCAGAGCCGCGAGACCGCCTTCGCGCACAGGCTCTTGCCGCAGCCCTGCACCCCCAGGAGCAGAATGCCTTTCGGCGGCGGCAGGCCGAAGGCGCGCGCTTCGTCCGTAAACGCCACCGCGCGCTTGTTCAGCCAGTCCTTGAGCACGGCCAGGCCGCCGACATGGGAGAAATCCTCGCTGGCGGAGTAATACTCCAGCAGCCCGCTCTTGCGGATGATTTGCTGCTTCTCGGCGAAAACTTCGTTGACGTCCGCGCCGCTCAGCCGTTCGCCCTGGACGATGATTTTGGCGAAGACGTTTTCGGCTTCACCCAGCGTCAGCCCCATCGCCGCCTGGAGCAGCCGCTCCCGGCCTTCGCCGTCCAGGTCGATCCGGATTTGTTTGTGATCGCGGACCTCCGCGATGATTTTGTCCAGCAGCTCGCCCAGGTCCGCCTTCGTCGGCTGCGGGAAATTGATCACGGTGACTTCCTTGTCCAGTTCGGCCGGGATTTCCATCACCGGCGAAATCAGCACGATGGTTTTGAAGCTGTTCTTCAAGTGCAGGGCAATGTCCTTGAGCTTCCGGATGATCGCGAAATTGTTTTTGGTGAGGAACGGATGGAAATCCTTGAAGATGAAAATGGCCGGCTCGACCTGCTCGATCACCTGGTCCAGCGCCGCCAGCGGGTCCTTGGTGGAGGCGTTGCGGTTTTTCTGCGACTGGATGGACGCGCCGGCGGGGACGATGCCATTGCTGAAGGTCCACTCGTATACCTTCTTTTGGCGCTTCTGGGCGATCTCGACAATGACGTTCTGCACCCGCATTTCCTCGCTCGAAATGACGTAAAGGATCGGGTAGCGCGCGCGGATCAGGGTTTCGAGTTCAGTTTGGAAGTTCATGAGAAATGGAGCCGGATGCGCGCGGCGTGAGGCGTGAGGCGATTTGCTCATCATCAGGATTCAGTTCGTGCAGCAGTTCGGCAAGCGGTGGGGTCAGATTATGGACCAGGATCCGCCCGTCCGGCAGGACCAGCAACTCGGTGGTGAGCTCGAAATCCCGAAGATGGCGCAATGAATCGTCGCTTTTCATATCTCCATCTAAATCGTCGTCGACATGGCCAGTAACAGCCAGCAGATGATCAAGCCGGCAATGGCCCAGCGATGATGCCGCAACAGGAGCACATTGGAAATTATAAAACCGCCGGTCATAATGATGCCCACTTCAACATGGTCCCACGGCCGGGGGCCCAGCCGAAAGAATTCGACCCAGTATCCAATGAGGCATGTCAGGGTCAGCAATTCCAGCAAGATGAACCAGCCGATTAACGGCGACATCGGTTTGAACAGCGGGTTGGACATGCGGATTCAAGGGATCAAGTTCAAGGCGCTCGCGCGGGCGATGCGTTCGGCGCGTTCGCTCTCGGATTGTGAAACCGCCCTCCCCAATTCGGCGTGTCGCCCTGCCTGCCACGCCGGCCAGAAACCGGAGCGCACATTCACCTTCACTCCCGGCAGATTCGCCGCGAGCCACTCCGCCACCGGCCCCCAGCAACAATCCACATGGCCCGGCATCAGCAGATGGCGGACAATCAATTCGCTATGTTCGTTGGCCCAGAGCAGATTCCCCTGAACGACGCGGACGTAATCCGGTGTTTTCGCCAGCCGGCCGGCGCAGGCGTCATTGCCGAATTTGAAATCCGCCACCCACACGTCGAACATCCCCTCGAGCAGCTCGCGGGCCCAGGCCGACGCGTGCGCGTTGGTTTTCCAGACCAGCCTGGCCGTCTCCGGCAACAGCGACACGAATTCGAGCGCGGCCGGCAGATGAATTGTCGGTTCCCCGCCCAGCACCATGATCGTGCGGGCGCCCGCCTGTAATGCGGTCCTGGCGCGTGCCGCCATCCTTGCCGGATCCAGAGCCTCGCCCGCCCGCGCGTTCCAGCTGCTGGCGCCGGTGACGCAAAAATCGCAGCGCATGTCACATCCGCTCAAGGCCACCGCAAAGGTGGGAATCAGTTCCAGTTCATCCGAAACCTCGGTTTGGGCGCAAAAGAAACGCGTCTCGGCGCCGGCATGGCAAAGACCGAATTCGCCCGCCCGCCGGTTGGCCCCGCAGTCATGCGCGCAGAACCGGCAATCGGCGAGCATGGCCTGCGCGAGTTGCGCCCGGTGGCGAGCCAGGACAGGACGCGACCCGTGGGTTTCCGATCCGCCGTGTTTCGGCAGGGGGCCATCTTCGCGCCGGGGTGGAGCCCGCCGCTCCTGTTCGGCAAAAATCATAATTCCAGCCGGGCCATGCGTTCAGACCGGATTTGTTGCGGCGTCTTGCCCATGAGCAGTTTGGTCTGCACGAACAGCCAGAGTCCCCCGGCCACGCCGCCGGCCCACATCGCCAGCATCAGGAACCAGCCGGCGCAGAAGAACAGGATGAGGGAGTTGATGACCGCGATTAAAATCGCCGCCTGGCGCACGGAGATTTCGCCGATGCCAAGCAGGATCAGGCGCTCGCGGCGGTACATCCAGTCCCACGCCACCAGCAGGGCAAAAATGATCGCGCCCTCGCCGGCCACGCCGATTTCCCATCCTGGCCGGAGCAACGTGATGAAAGCGCCGCCCGCCAAGGCGCCCAGCAGGCTGTACCCCCAGAATCGGCGGGAAGTCCAGTTCCGGCCCAAGACCGGCACCAAAGTCGCCAGCCAGAACAGGCTGATGAGCCAATCCAGGATGCCGGCGGGCAGGAAGGCATAGGTGATTACGCGCCAGACCTGCCCGTGCCACACCAGGGCCGGCGCCACCGCCAGCCAGTAATACACATCGAAGAGTTTCGCCCAATGGAGTCCCCAGGCCACCGGAAACCCCAGCACGAAAATCAGCAAAAACAGGCGCAGTCCCAGCGGCAGAGTCGAGAAATAGTTTTGGACAAGGTTTTTCATGGTTCGTTTCCTCCCAGCCAGCGTTTCCACCACGACGTTTTGGGGCCGGGTAGATCGCCGGTGGATTTTTGGAGCCGCTGGACAACTGCCGGCGGCACGGTGGTGTGTTTGGCGTCGTAGCGCAGCATCTCCTCCGCGCTGGCAAAAGTGCGGGCGCCCGACGATTCGGTTTGTTGGGCGGCAACCTGTTGTTGCTCCTCGGAAAGTTTGGTCTGGTGTTTCATAATTCAGCTTCAGGCGGTTTTCTCGAACAAGACGGCGAAGGCCTTGCGGGCGCGATGCAATTTGCCGCGCACGGCGTCGGGGGATTGCCCGACCAGCGCGCCGACCTGCTCATAGGTCAATTCCTCATCGGCCACCAGCAGCAGCAGCAGCCGGTATTCGTCCGACATGCCATCCAGGGTTTTCTGGATGCGCTGACCCAGTTCCTTGGTTTCCAGGACGCGCAGGGGCGAGTCCGTTTTAGCGACGGCGTTGTCCCACACGGCATCATCGGCGTTGGAAAAGACGTGGCGGTCGTGCCAGCTCTGGCGGAGATTCTGACAATGGTTGATGGCAATGCGATACAGCCAGGTGCGCAGCGACGACTCGCCCCGGAACTGGTCCAGCTTCCGGAACGCCTTGAGAAAGACGTCGTGCGTGGCGTCCTCGGCTTTTTGGGGATCACTCAAAAAGCGGAGGGCCAGGTAATAAATCGCCCGGCTGTGCTCGGTATAGAGGCTGGAGAATTCCTCGGACCCCAGGTCGGCAGGGGCCCCGGCCGCCGGCGCAGATTCCGTGGCCTGCTGGTGCATGAGCGATCTCACTGAGCTTTGGACAATGCTCGCCCGCCGATGTCACGTTGGCAAGTGGGTCTTTTGGTGAACCGCGAGCTCTCCTAGGACCGGCGCGGAGGCCCGTATTTCAAACCGAGGTTCTGTTCGTAAACGCCCAGTTTCACCGGCTGGCTCCGGCCGTGCGCCTTGAATTCCAACGGCAACCGGTTCAGCCGGGAGCGCGCCAATTCAGCCACCGCCCAATCCGGAAACCGCTCCCCAATCCGCTCCAGCGTCCGGCGCACCGTGTCGTAATCCGCGCCATGGCGAAGCTGCAGGTCGGCCAGCAGATTCAGCCAGTGCGCGACCTGTTTGACGGGCCGTTTCGGCGACGCGATCAACTGCTCCATTTCGGCCGCGGCCAGGTCCAGCCGCTGGTAGTGGTCGGCGTAGAGGATCGCAAGCTTTTCCCGGATTTCGGTGTCGAGTGGGTGTTGTTCCAGATGTTTCACGTACTCCGCGGCGAGCTGTTTGGGGTCGGTTTCCGCCGGCTGCAAATGCGCCTGGGTTGCCAGCAAGCCGATATTCTTTGCGCCTTCCGGCACGGCCAGAGGCTGCCGGTCTTGCGCGGCCGCCAACGCTTTTTCCGTCCCGGCCAGATGGGCAATGCGTTGCGCCGCCATCTGCGCGAGCTCGGTTTCAGGAAAACGCTGGACGATGTTTTCCAGGGCGCCACGCGCCGCGTCCGCATCTAGCGCCAGCTTGAGTTGCCAGTCGGCCAACTGGTTAAATGCGGCTGCCACCTGCGGCGGCGGCACGTCCGGCTGGCTACAGAGGTGGTTCAAGGTGATTTCCGCCGACGGCAAATCCTTCATGTCCTCGGCCTGGATGCCGGCCAGCAGCATCACCCCTTCCATGTCGTTTGGAAAACGGGCGAGTTGTTTGCGGATTTCCATGATGGCCTCCAGCGGTTTGCCCTGCTTCCGCTTGGTGATGGCGATGGAATATCCCGGCTTTGGCTCCGGCGGCTCGTTGCCGCCGTCAAACAAACCCGTCAACGGACGGCTCACCAACGCGCTGATTTGCGGCGTCCAGAGAATGCTCAGGACGATTCCGCCGGCGACGAGGGGACACATAATGAGCAGGGACATGCCGAAATCCGCCGCCATATTGCCGCTCAGGTACCGGCTCAGGAAACGAACGAGGAAAATCTCCCCGGCTACCAGCGCGACCGTGAGCAGCAGCTTGGCGGGGATTTTTTCGGAATCCACACCCCGCTTCGACCGGCGAAAATGAAGCCATCCCGCGATGCCCAGCAGGATCACCAACCCCAAAACCACGCCGAGAATTTCAACCATCCGGTTCATGGCTGTCCGGGCCGGATCAGCCGGCTGGTTCGCAGGTGGACGGGCGTAGTCATCGCCATTTGGACAGCGCTCGCGAGGCCATGTCACGTCGGCAACCGGTGAGAATGGAACTCGGGGCACAGGCTGGGCACTGTCCCCCGGAGCGCGAGTTGTCTCAACTCGCAGCGGCCCGGGTATCACGCCGGCCTCAAAAATTATTCGAACGACCGAACATTTTCAAGGACTGCGGCTTGGGACAAGCCGCGCTCCACTTTCACCCGTAACGGTACGGCTTTTCCATCGGAAAGGTATTGGGTAAATGCCGGATTTCGCGCACGGCGCCGTCGGCCAGCAGCACCTCGACGATGTCGAACCGGATTTTTACCGCCGGATTTTTCAGCAACCGCAAATAATCCAGCGCCGTCTGGGAGAGCAGCCGCCGTTTGCGCCGGTCCACCGCCGCCGCCGGGCGCGTCCAATCCTCGGACGACCTCGTTTTGACCTCGACGAACACCAGGCAGTCGGCGTCCCGGAAGATCAGGTCAATCTCGCCGCGGTCCGAGCGGAAATTGGCCGTGAGAAATTTCAGGCCCGCCCGTTGCAGATGTTGCCTGGCGGCGCGCTCGCCCAGTTTGCCGCGCCGCAGGTGCTCCGGCTGGTCGTCGCGGAAGATGGCCTTGATCTGTTCGGCCAGCGACATGAACTAGATTAAATTCAGCTGGACCGGCCGCAGGGGCGCGAAACTGCGCCGGTGGATGGGGCACGGCCCGTGGATGGCAATCGCCGCCAGATGTTCTTCCGTGCCGTAGCCTTTATGTTCGGCAAATCCGTACTTGGGCCACTGCCGGTCGAATTCCAGCATCAGACGGTCGCGGGTGACCTTGGCCAGCACGCTGGCGGCGGCGATGGAATAACTGCGGGCATCGCCTTTCACAATGGCCGTTTGCGGAAGGCTCATCGTCTTGACCGGCCGCCCGTCCACCAGCACGTGCTCCGGCGCGGGCTGCAACTGTGCCAGCGCCTCGTTCATCGCGCGATGGGTGGCGCGCAGGATATTGATGGCGTCAATCTGCCCGGCGCCCACCTGGGCGATGGCAAAGGCGACTTCGCCGCAGGCGGTCAGATAGGTGAAGAATTGCTCGCGCTGGGCGGCGGTAAGTTGCTTCGAATCGTTTAAACCTTGAAGTTCCCTCGGCAAGCCGGCTTCCGCCCACTTCGGCGGCAGGATGGCGGCGGCGGCAACCACCGGCCCGGCCAGCGGGCCGCGCCCGGCTTCATCCACGCCGGCGACACGGGTCAGGCCCTGTGTCCACAGGGCGCGTTCAAACTCAAAACGGTCAACCTGATCAATGCGAGCCATGCGTTTGATTCGATTAAAGCCGCTGTTGCTGCCGAGCCTAACGGGTTTTGCGGCGTTGTCAGCAGAATTTTTCGCGGCAAAATCCGGGTTCATCCGTGTGCATCCCGCCTTCGCTGCTTGCTCCGGCGCGGCAGGCCGTGGTTAAATTCCCGCATGAAAATCGAATCGCTTCACATCGGCATGCGGGTGCGCCACCCGCAATACGGCACGGGCACGGTCAAAACAATCTCCGAGACCACCGCCGAGATTCAATTTGACGGCGGCGACCAGCGTGCGGTGGCGCCAGACGCTGCCGGCCTCGAAGTCGCCGAACCGCAGGCGGCGGTGGGCGGCCTGAATGTCCCGCTCAAACAATTTGTCGAGCAGACCGTGAATGCCGCCGTAAGCCGGCTCGGTTTGGAAAAGCCGGACGCGGTGGTGGACAAACTCGGGGCGCGCTGGCACGGCGGGAAATTGGTGTTGCATCCGTCCGACCCGACGCTGCAGACCAAGGAAGTGCCGCTGGAAACCTTTTTCCACAAGATAGTGATGATCCGGAACAACCTGCGCGTGCTGGAGCAGAAGATTAACGCCCACGAAAAGCTCAGCGACGGCGAAAAGGTGGAGATGCAGCAATACATCACGCGCGGCTACGGCTCGCTGACCACGTTCAACGTTCTGTTCAAGGAGAAGGAAGATCAGTTTTAGCGGTTTTTCGGCTTGCTTGTTGGGCCCAAAACGAGGATGTTCCCGCACTCGCTGAATCGCGAAAAACCCATGATTGAGCGGGTCGGGAACGGACTTCCATGGCGGTTGCGCGCTTAGCTCAGCGGTAGAGCACTTCCTTCACACGGAAGGGGTCGCAGGTTCAAACCCTGCAGCGCGCACCATTCCTCGATTTTCGCCAACACACGCCACGCCGCGTCAGAGAGCGACTTTCCCCCTTTGTTTTCAATGGTTTCACCATTATTCGAGCTTGCGGAACCTGTGACAGGCTGTGACAGCGATTGACCCTCTGCGCCTAATTTTTGTGAGGCTATTTGTGAGGCTGAAAACCCGAGTTTTTGAACTGCGCTCTGCAAAGACAGCAGGGAGGTGTCCGTGTAGATGATTGCCGTCAGGCGTGGATCGTTGTGCCGCATCAATTCCATCGCCTCACGTTGCGGCACACCCGCCCGGTGGAGGTTCGTGCAGAACGTATGCCGTAGCGAGTGAAAGTCCACCACCCGCCCTTGGCTGTCCGCCTTGGATATTTTGGCGGCTTCCAGATGCCTGTTGAACTGCTTTGGACGTGGCACAAGCCCCTTGAACACCAAGTCACCCGGCTTTGTATTTACCGGACGAAACTTCAAGAGTGATTCCACCAGGAACGGATGCAGCGGCAGACACGCTTGTTTATGATTCTTGCTAACCGACGCCCGTACTGTCACCGAAGGCTTTTCACCATCCAGATTGAAATCACCCCAATACAATTGCTTCAATTCGCCGTGTCGAATCCCGGTTAATGCGGCAGTCAAATAGACAATGCGTTGTGCGCCGGCCACCGCAAGCAGTTCCTTAAACTCCAAATCCGTGTACGCCCGACGAGGCCGGACTTCACGGCCTCGCGCTTCGACTTTTTGAACTGACGCCAGCATGTTGGCTGGAATACGCCCCTGAGCCACCAGCCAGTTCAGAAAACCCTTTGCGCTGGTAAGGTATTCGTTCAGCGTCTTGGGTGCCTTTGTCTGGGCGGCTCGCCATTTGACAAATGAATCAGCGGTCACATCTTGGACAACAGTCCAACTACACTGGCCGCTCAATTCCCCCAGGCAAAATTCGACGCCGTCCACATACCGCCCATTCCGGCCTTTGGCCCGCAGATCTGCCACATAATCTCTCACGTGGCCTGCCAAATCGCGCTGGGCCGCGTCCCGAAGCGCCTTTGCCGGCATCAGCCCCGCGCGCTCGTGTTCCTTTTCACGAAGCAATTCCAACCGCCTCTTTTCGGCAGCCTGCTTGTCCGACGTGCCCAGCGAGATGTCCAGGATTTTGCCATCCTCCGGCCGCAACCGGTATTTCCAGCGCCAGATACGCGAGCCTTTTGGTTTGAAAATGTGATTAATCATACTCCAACTCCGTTGATAATTGCCCGAACTTCACTATCGCGAAATCGTACACCAGCACATTTTACCCGTTTCAACCGCCCGGCATTCGCCAACCGGTCCACCGTGCGCAATGAGCAGGCCAGTATTTCAGCCACTTGTTTTTTCCTCAGCAGCTTTTCGTTTGAACCCTGTAATGTTACCATAGTTGTCCTCTTAACCCCTTTCTAATTGCCCGGTTACTGGTCCAGATGAAGTTTCTTTAGACTTTCCGTCCGGCCACGCTCCCCTTCCACCATTGCCTCGGTTCGCGTCAGGTTTTTCATATAAACCCGATAAATGGCGTTATGATCCGCTTGGACGCCCCTTTTGGCCAGCCAGGCAGCGATGTCCCGGTAGCTGAATCCTTTGTTGCGCAGCGTGCCAATCACTTGGACATATCTTTCGAGGAAATCCAGGTTCGCTTCCTCCTTGGCCTCCGCCAGGAGCATTTCTGCATGGGTGGCCGGGTCCTTCAAGACCGAGGGCTGAATTTGCGGTTCGGTGACTGCCGGTTGGGTTTTTGCCGTCGCCGGCGACCTTGGTTTTGGGTTACGTTTGGTATTCATATGTTGCGACCATTATATCAAACAATACGAATTTGTCAAGCAAAAAAGAACATTATGAACATATCGCACGAAACAATCAGTTAACTCCTTGGGAGCAAGGGCTTTCGGGTGGGAGCGCATCCCCCCTTTAGTAAACTTCCCTGTTCGCGTTCACGTACTTGTCATCCGCCTTGCTGATTTGAAGGCCAAGCCAGATGCCAACCACGCGAACGCTCACCCCATGCAAGACTGGTCGTGTCGAATTTGCCCCCAGCACTGCGCCCCATACCCGCCGCAGAACTGGTTTCAAACCCGACACCACCAGGACAAATTACGCGCGAAGTCCGTCACTAGTTCTAGTTTAACACCACCGCGATACTTTCATTACATCTATTCCAAGCAAGCTAACGACCTACATTGCCAATCCACGTGCAGCCTATCCTCTTATTAGACCACATATCAACTCACTCCATACCTTGCAAGCAATGATGCAGCCTTGGCCCGACACGCTTCGACTCCAGCGGAAGGCGAATATCCCTGAATCTCGGCTGCTAATTCTGGAAAACAGTTCTTGATAATAACCTGCGCTGCTGTTCGTTCAACAAACGACTCGGATGCCAGCTTCCCCACAATGCGCGGAAGATAAACACTGACGTCTTCGCCGCGCCTCCGTAGCTCCGTGATCGCGGCTCTGTAACGCCGCCAATCATCCGCCCGTAATATCTGAACTAAAATCTCTCGCGGCTTACGACGCCATGACTGCTTATCCCCATACCAAGAGCCAACCAGTGCGGCCACGGCGACGATAATGGAAGTCGTGATAATCATGAGGTCTAACGTCCAAGAACTGAGCCACGCCGCAAGTGACTCCCGCCAACCCGAAAGCCGCAGCGAAAACGGACCGGCGTAACCGGCGTTGGCTCCAGTGAGAGGCTGTGTGAAAACTGGGTCATGAATTGAACAATTACGCCTGCGGCTGGTCAGTGACAAGCATGAACCATCGCACCGGACTGGACCGCTCGCAAACGCTGCTGTTCCCCGAACGGCTGGAGGATTATGTCGGGGCCGAAAACCCCGTGCGCTTCCTGGATGCCTTCGTCGCCAACCTCGACCTGCACGCCTTGGGCTTCGCCAAGGCGGAATGCGCGGCGACGGGCCGACCGCCGTACGATCCGGCAGCGCTGCTCAAGCTCTATCTGTATGGTTATCTGCACCGGATTCGCTCCTCGCGGCTGCTGGAAGCGGAGTGTCACCGCAACGTGGAGGTGATCTGGCTGCTGGGCAAACTGACGCCGGACTTCAAAACGATTGCCGATTTCCGGAAGGATAACTTGAAGCCGCTGCGGGCGGTGAGCCGGCAGTTCACGGTGTTGTGCCGGAAGCTGGAGTTGTTCGGGGGCGAATTGCTGGCCGTTGACGGGAGCAAGTTCGGGGCGGTCAACGCGCGGGACGCGAACTTCAACGCGGCCAAACTGGAGGACCTCATCGCGCGGGCCGATGCGCGGCTGGCGGAGTATTTGCAGGCGCTGGATAGCGCCGACGCGACTGAGCCGGGAGGCGAGGCGCTGGATAAAACCCGATTGGCTGAGAAGATTGCCACGTTGCAGGAGAAACAGGACTGGCACCAGGAACTGCTGGCCCAGTTGGATGAGGAACAAAAGCAAATCAGCGTGACGGATGCGGACAGTCGGAAGATGCCCACCGCGCAGGGGATGCTGGTGGGGTACAACGCGCAGGTGGCGGTGGACGCCAAGCACAAACTGATCGCGGCGGCGGACGTGACCAATGAAGTGACGGACTTTAAACAACTGGCGAACGTGGCGCTGGAAGCCAAGGCGAACCTGGAGTTGAAACAGGCCGAGGTGGTGGCGGACGCGGGCTACTACAACGCGGCGGAAGTGAGCCGGTGTGCGGAGCAGGGGTTGACGGCGTACGTGCCCAAGTCGGACACGAGCGCGAACACGGCGCGGGGATTATATGGCAAGAGCCGATTTCGGTACGACGAGAAGCAGGACGTGTACGTATGTCCGGCGGGGGCGGAGTTGACGTACCGGTTCAACACCTACGAATTGGGGCGGGAGATCCGCTACTATCGTGCCAGCGGTTGCAACCGTTGCGCGTTGAAACCGCAATGCACGCGGAACAAGGCCAACCGGACGATCACGCGGGAAGAGAACGAAGGATTGATGGAAGCGATGGCGGAGCGGCTGAAAGCGCAGCCGGGGAAGTTCAAATTGCGCAAGACGCTGGCCGAACATCCCTTCGGGACGATCAAACGCTGGTTTGGGTACACGCACTTTCTGCTCAAGGGCCTGGAGAAAGTGCGGACGGAGTGGAGCCTGACGACGCTGGTGTACAACCTCAAACGGGTGTTGAACTTGGTGAGCTTCGAGAAATTGATGCAAGTAGTCGGAGTCAAAGTCCCGCAAACAGTTTAACGGGGCGGGCGGCGCCCTTTTTTCATCGGCTCAACCCTTAATCGTCCCGGGCGGCTGCCTTGACGGACGAAGTCTCCAACCAACAAAAAAACCGGCGACCTGAAAAACAGACCGCCGGTCAAACTTTTTCTGTGCCCATCACTCGCCCCGCGCCAAAGTTTTCACACAGCCTCGCGATTTGTTAGCCATCTCAGTCAATCTGTCACCTCAATCTGAACCTGATACCCATCGGGCAAACCCGCAATCTGGCGATGAAGTGCTCCCCATGCGCCGAAATGCTCACGTATCGGAAGTAAAACTCTGTCTTCGGCTTTGTAGCTGCCGCCGAGGACGGGCAACATCCTGTAACTGTAACACTGGTCGGGACCGAGTGTGCGGCCTGACGCAACCAAATGGTCAACGACCGGAATCATCAACCACTCCTCAGCAATTCCCAGCTTGTCAATCTTGGCGCAGGCGTCGT
>Ga0335071_10000500_pt1 | contig 43282 bp, 42 predicted proteins | sample Lox_Sample_15_FD_206724 | JGI IMG/M metagenome (GOLD analysis project Ga0335071, IMG submission 206724) | Soil microbial communities from Loxahatchee National Wildlife Refuge, Florida, United States - Lox_Sample_1.5 | ecosystem: Environmental > Terrestrial > Soil > Wetlands | place: USA... | reverse complement strand
AGAGGAATTAAGTGTAATCTTGCATAGTTAAAATGTCGGGCGCGGACCCGGAAGCCGAAGGCTGGAGGCACAGCGCCCGACTCAACAATGACTTCATGCCGCCTGCTTTTCAATGCCGGCAGTTTGAAAATAAACCGCATCGGGAGTCCTGCCGTCAAGCGATTGATGCGGTCTTTTGCCGTTGTAAAACTCCAGATACACCTTCAAACGCTCTTTGGCTTCGTTCACCGAGCCATAAGCATACAAATATACGTGCTCATACTTGATGGTACGCCAGAGCCGTTCGACAAACACGTTATCGCGCCAGCAGCCCTTGCCGTCCATGCTGATCCGGATTCCATTGTCCCGGAGAAAGTCCGTAAATTCGGCACTGGTGAACTGGCTGCCCTGGTCTGTGTTGAAAATATCAGGGCAGCCATAAAGCGCTATAGCCTCCTCCAGTGCGTCTATACAGAAATCGGTAGTCAGGGTGTTCGAAAGCCGCCAGGAAAGAACCCGGCGGGAATACCAGTCCTGAACGACAAAGAGATAAACAAAGCCCCGACGCATCGGGATATACGTTATATCGGCCGCCCAGACTTGATTGGACCGCACAACGGGCAAATCCCGCAGGAGATAAGGATAGATATGGTGCCCCGCCTGCCGGCGGCTTGTGTTGGGTTTTCGATACAAAACATCGATCCCCATTTTCCTCATCAGCGTCCGGACATGCCGTCGGCCGACCCTGTAGCCGTGTTGCTTCAGAAAATCTCGCATCATCCGGCTCCCGGCAAAAGGCCACTGAAGGTGCAGCTCGTCGATTCGCTGCATCAGCTCAAGGTCCGACTGGGGAACCTCGATGGGCCTGTAATAGGCCGTCGATCGAGGCAGCTTCAGCAACGCGCACTGTCGTTTTATGGACATCTTGGCCTTGCGGTCGATCATCTTTTTGCGCTCAGCAGTCCCGCTTTGATGAGCGCATTCTCTAAAAAATCATTTTCGAGGCTAAGCTGCCCGATTTTGGCCTGCATGCGCTGGATGTCTGGCCCTTTGTCCTTTTCCGGCTTCTCTCCGAACGCTATGGCCGCATTTTCCTGCAGTTGCCGTTTCCATTCGGTGATCTGATTGGGATGTACTTCAAACTGTTCGGCGAGTTCAGCGATTGTCTTGTCGCCCTTCAGAGCCGCCAAGGCAACTTTTGCTTTGAATACTGAACTATGATTCCTGCGTTGTCTTCTTGCCATCTGATGCTCCTTCTCTCGGCCGTTTCCGGCCCTCAGTTAGGCAAGATTACCACTTATCCCCCTGTCCAGTTTTCCGAATCCGGCTCTGCTGGCCAGCAGTCTGGCAACACTGCTGAATCCATGGGGACCGTGGCTCTTTCCGTCAGTACTCGTTTGGATGAACGACTTGACGACCGGACGATCGGTGTCAACTGTGGCAACCATTATGACCGAATATGCCTCACTCAGACTCAATTCGAGCTTGCTGCGGACCGCGCTGGCTTGGCAACAGCTCGAGAGTGCGATTATGTGAACGGCGAACGCAAATGTGTTTTTGTCCTGACATAATCCAGAGATGCTGCTCGGGCTATCGGTGTCTCCCGAGGCTGTCTCAAAACTGCAATTGAACGGGCCCTCAGCCCTTTGTTTTCTTCCTCGGACTTTTCCTGGGGCTTCGCCCCAGGCTGATATTGTTCGCGCCTTCGGCGCTCAAATCATTTGGTTTGAATTATTTAAAGCGCCGAAGGCGCGCTCTGCCTAGGGCGAAGCCCTAGGAACAAGGCGAAAGAAGATATAAGGGCTGTAAGCCCGACCAAAGTGTGGGTTTTGAAACTGTCTCTCCCGAGTCGCGCAAGGAACTGCTTGAGCTTTTATCTCAGCGGTGGGAAGGATTAGCTGGAAACTTCCGGATCGATGAATTGCATTAGCAACCGTTCGGCATACCGGTCTTGGCCTCTTTCATCGTGTCCATATTTTGATTTCCAATAGAGCCAAAGGAAAAGCGCCGTATTTCCAAAAAGCCAAATTAACGCGATTACGAGCGTTATGCGAAACATATGCATTTCCTCCTAGCAAAAATCCGAAGCCAACAAGCTATGTTCAGCAATCTCCAGCTAGCTTGACAGGCTTCTACACATTTCGACCCAATTATCGATATAATGATATATTTTCTTTAGCACAATATCAGTCAAATCGGTGTCTATTTGTCCGACCCCTTGCTCCCGTTCGTTCCGCTATTTCTAAAATGCAACTCTTAGATTGGTGGGGCTCGGAAGCCCTTGTTTTAACAACCACTCGCCAGGAGTCTGGGTCTGTTTTGTATTGAGGAAGGCAAGCAGCGCAAGATCGCTGCACAGCAAATCATTGTGGGATAAGAAAAGGCCGAGACTATCATCTAAATTCACCAGCGCAAAAAACGAGGTAGGGACTCCGCCACTTAATTGGTTGTTGTCAAGAAACAAATACCGTAGATGCGTCAGCTTTCCCAGCTCCGAAGGAATTGTGCCTGTCAGCCGATTCCAGCTGAGATCAAGATAATGCAGGTTGCAGAGATTGCCCAAACTTGCGGGGATCGTTTGCACTAATGCATTTACTCCCAGCCAGAGTTCCTGCAAATTTGTCAGCTGCCCAAGTTCTGTAGGAATTGCTCCGTTCAGCTGGTTATTATGGAGGTCAAGATGAATTAAGCTGGTCAGGTTCCCCAACTCCGCCGGAATTGTTCCAGTGAGTTGATTGTCGGCCAGTTGGAGATCCTGCAAATTCACCAAGTTTCCAAGCTCCGCAGGAATGGCGCCGGTCAGCTGATTGCCATCCATGTGCAGGCTTGTTAGTAGGACTAGTTTCCCGAATTCAGGCGGGACCGATCCGGTCAGCTGGTTTCCGGATAGTCCGAGAAACTTCAGATTTGGCAGTTTCCCCAGTTCAGCAGGGATTCCGCCGGTCAGTTGGTTATAGTGGAGAAGGAGTCTCTGGAGGTTCACTAGTTTCCCTAATTCCACAGGAATCCCGCCTATCAGCAGGTTGTCCGACAATCCCAGATACTGCAGGTTTCCCAAATTCCCCAACTGCGAAGGGATTGCCCCCTCTAGCAGATTGCCGCTCAGGTCGAGCCTGGTTGCCTGAGATAGAGTCCCTAAATCACTCGGAATCAATCCTCCCAACTGGTTACTGTTGAAGAGAAGGAGTTTCAAATTGGTTAAGCACCCTAGAGTGGAGGGTATCCCCCCCGATAGGTGATTATTACTGAGGTCTAGCTTCTGCAACTCGGTCAAATTTCCAAGCTCTGACGGGATCGATCCCGTCAGCTGGTTGGTGGAGAGATTGAGACGCTGCAATTCTGTAAGGTTCATCAAATCCGTGGGAATAGGACCCGCCAGATTGTTGTTAATCAAAGAAATACTGATCACATGGTCCGCTTTTACCGTAACCCCATACCACGTTCCCTCGGTCCCGGACTCCCCCAGCCAATTCGTTGCATTAGTCCAATTTGCCCCCGCAGTGGAGTTGTAGAGTGCGATTAGTGAAGCCCTCTCATTATCCGGAATATTTGCAGATGCCTGTCCGCAAAACCAGCCCAGGAGCATCACAGAGCACAGAAAGCCTTTACAAACGTAGCCGGTGAGAAGTGTCTTCAGTTGAACAGATAAAACAGAGAGTGAATTTTCCGGTGAATCCGAGAGGTTTTGTCCCGATGCTTCTTTCGTTGAGCGCATTGCTTCACATTCTGGACATGCATTGGAGATTCCCGCCTGGCATTGCCTGACATCGCGAAAAAAGCCGCCCTGACGGCATAGAGCAAGTGTCACGAATGCCCCCCAATCAATTGGATAACTGTTTGCCCCGTTGCTCGTATCGGCAAGAATCCAAGAGGGCTTTAGGTGGAAAGATATCCTTCAAGAGGAACCTGGATATGGCAAAAGAAATGTCCTGCTCTTTACTGAGGGCACAGCCTCACCTATTTTTAACAGTAATTTCAACCAATATTCATATGCCTTATATTAAGTTAGCAACTCGGCCGCCTGCAATTTGAGGAGTGCCATATTCTTACAACCAAGAGTGGATTTACCCCGTAAGCCATTTAATGCAGAAGCTTCCGGTAGCAATTGCCAATAACGCCGGTCTCGGGGATTGAACAGGTTAACGTGTGTTCGAAAAGAATTGATACAGGGAGACATGCAATGATTCGAATCCTGCCAAGCAAAATATGTAGGACCATATTCTCGATATGGATGATCGTGACCATCCCCGCATTCAGCTTTAGTCAGCCTCCAGCGACAGGCACCCTGACGGGAATTGTGAAAGACAAAACCGATGCTGTGATACCAAACGTTGTGATTACTGCAGTAAATACTGCAACAGGCGTAACGAAGAATGCTGTAGCGGATGAGCGAGGTAAATGGGTTGTTAGCGATTTGCCATATGGGACATACAAAATATCGTTGGATCATAAGGGGTTTGTGCCCGTTGTATTGGAAGGTATTGTGGTCTCCTCGGCCGCCTCAGCTGCGTTATCAACGAAAATGCAGGTAGCCGCGATCAGTGATACCACGCAGGTGTTTGCCGATGCGGAACGGCTTCACGTGGAAACGGCGGAAATCGGGAAGAGCGCATTTACTGAAGAACTTACGAATGTTACATCGGCCACGCACAGTTTTACGGGCATCATTGCTGGATTGGCCGGCGTCAGTACAGACATTTCCCGGTCTTTAGTAAATAGCAACGGGAATCAATCTTCCTCGGTAAATGGAGCAAGGACTACGAGTACGAGCTTGCAATTTAATGGAATCGATTCCACCAATCTGAGCTCGGGTACGGGCTCCATGGACGATAACATTGCGCCTTCGGTCGAGTTTTTGCAGGAAGTGCGGGTCCAGAGCAGTTTGTATGATGCGTCGGTAGGTCGTTCGGGTGGAGGGAATGTGATGCTTTATACTCAAACCGGGGTGGACAAATACCATGGGGCCGCGTTTTTTTACGGTCAAAATGAGGCATTGAATGCTAACGAGTTTTTTCTTAATGGCGATGGGATCAAGCGACCTGTTGGCCAGAGATACGAAGGCGGATTCACCCTGGGCGGGCTGGTGCCCATTTCAAGCTGGAAAGATAAATTAAAATTCTTCGGGGGCTATCAAAAAACAGATGCCCAGACCGGCTATGTTCCCACGGCGAGGACTTTGACTCAGATCCCCACTTTTCTTGGGTTAATCAAGGGAGAAAGAACCGAGCAGACTGTTCGCGATGCGATTGTGCAGGAATCGGTTCTGGAAGGAAATACTACTTTTGCCACCCAATGGCTTTCCAATGCGATATATCCCCAGGCCCCTGTCAGTCCAGTTGCCCTGCAGATTCTCAATTTGCGAAATCCTGTGACGGGCGATTATTGGATTCCGTCCCCGCGAACAACGGATCTCAGTTCCAGGTGCAATAATCCGTACGGCACCTACATTCGCGGCCTTTGCGATGACGGCACGATTTCCAATAAAGGTCAAGAAGGAGTCCCCGTTAACAGTAGCTTAATACAAGGCCAAAATGGGAATTTTCGCCTCCCCTTTGCCCAGGAAAGAATCATATCTCCGGCTAGCTTCGATCAAAGTCAGTATACGGCAAGGGTTGACTTTCAAATGACTGCAACAAGCTCGCTTTCAGGCAATTATTTTTTTTCGGATTTCCCATCCGTGGATCCCTTCACGGACCCAAACAGTCAGGCATCCCCCGTTAGCGTTAAAAGACTGAATAGGGGCAGTGTTGCGTCTCTTTCGTATCAGCAATTTATTGGGTCGGCCTTTTTGAACGAAGCACGTGTGGGAATGTTTTCTTTGAGGAATACCCGGCAATTGGACGATCCCTTCCTCGACCCAATGTACTCCAATGCCCATGCTGGAATCAGCAATCCCGCCACCTTTTTTGACAATAGCGCCGGCACAAACAGGTTGGGGCGGTTCTACTTCACCAACAATGTTTCCCATCTGTCGTTTGGAGCATCCAATGATGCATTTAACAAGCGGGAACTGAACAGCTACAGCGTTGCCGACAGTGCCAGCTGGATCAGGGGAGCGCATCATTTCAAGTTCGGCGGCGAGGTTAAACTCCACCACTATAATACTAGTCTTCCGGAACAACAGGGCACCGAATTCCAATTCGACGGCATGTTTCAATTTATAATCGGGAAGGCAACTCAAGCCACGACCCGTTTCGGTGTGACCGACAAACGCTACACCATGCTGGATGCAGGGTATTATTTTGCCGATGACTGGAAGGTCACCTCTAAAGTCACATTGAATTTGGGTGTGCGCTGGGATCTTTTCGGAGCCCCAGAAGAACAGAATGGGCGAATTGCGAACTTCGACTTGGGGCGGTTGAAGGATCCAAGTAATCCGCTGAGTGCTATAGTGGTTGCGAGCAACGCGAATGATACGGGTTTTGCCGCTATCGACCGATCGCTTGCCGCCACTGCGCGTGCCTCAACCAATAGCACCCTGAGGGGGCAAGACCTCAACAACTTCGCGCCACGGTTCGGATTTGCCTATGCCCCCTGGGGCCAACAAGATATCGTCATTCGAGGGGGATATGGCTTTTTTTACGACCGTCCTTCGGCAGCTTTCATCAATACCATTTACAAGAACTATCCTTTTATGCACCAAATCAAGGTGGGCGGACCCCACGGAATGGTGCCCATTGACAATGCCTTCTCTCTCAGTGACCCCACATATGCCTTCAGTGGTTATCTGCCCTATTATGTCTATCTTCGGCCTTCGGAGGCGGGTCAGATCACGGATGTTCCAGGCGCCAATCCTTACTCTGCCTATCGATACGAGCTTCGTGACGCAACGCCCGTTACTAGCTATGTGGATGGAACCCCATACAATCCAATCTACGGGACGAACGCAGTTGCCACTGGAAATCCCGCCGTGCCCTTTGAATTCCGGGCGGTTGACCCCAATCTAAGAACTCCCTACGTCCAGCAATGGAACATTGGGATTGAACGGGCCTTTTCGAAAAAGTGGACACTGGAGATCCGCTATCAAGGTGCGAAAGGAACCAAGTTGCTGCAGGCAATTGGGTTCAACCAAGCCTATGATTTGAACGACCCCAAAACCCCCGACTATATTTTCGGAAGATTGAATGACTCATATGAGACATCCTATGGCCTGACTGTTGCGGGCTGTCATGGTGGCTGCGTGCCATACGGTGGTCCGCTCGCCAGCAAAACCGGCTGGACCGGGACGGAGCGGGAGCGTGGAGTTGGAAAAGCCTTTGGTTTTTTAAATCCAATTACAGGAAATGAAATCGATTATAATTTAAGCAGTAAAGCATATACTGCATACCAGCATCAGCCCGACAGTACTCATCCGTATCCATATTTGGTAGGCGTGTATGACCTGAACTATCCCAATGTGATTCCAGTAGCGCTTCGCACTCCCATTCTGGGAATGGACCCGGTGAATGCGACGATGCTGCACTCAAACGGGAACTCAAGCTACAATGCGCTGCAGATGAGTTTAATCAGGAAACTCTCCAACTACTATTCCCTGAACCTGGCCTACACTTGGTCGAAAAGCATCGACACCAGCTCTTCAGATCCGGGTTCGGCGCCCGGCACATCCCGTCCCGATGTTCCCAACAGTGGCAATATCGTTATGGGAGACCAAAGGAATATTCGCTCCAGCCGCGGGGTTTCAGATTTTGACCGCAGCCATCGGCTGACGGCTAGTTTCGCTTTTCTCCTGCCAACCTTTGAATCGGATTCTAGATGGATGAAGGGATGGCAGTTGACGGGTTCAGGCACAATTCAAAGTGGAGCTCCCTATAGTGTCTATGCCAGCGGCCAGGAATTGACACGGCTGATTCAGTACTATGATCCGAATCACCGCGAGCTGTATTCCAAACAAGCATTGAGCATAATCGATGCCTTTCTCTTTACCAATCCCACGCATGTGCCCGATGTCAATCCGCTTGCTAAATCAACCGGTGGACTTTATGGTGCACTCTATGCGCGTCCTTCAGTGGTACCGGATGGCCTCAAAGCTCTTCAAAAGATGGGCGATCATTCCCCCACGGGGTATTTCAATACAGCATTGTTGGCTCCCTCTGCCGGCGGATTTGGGAATCTCGGAAGAAACGTTTTGCGCGCTTCCTCTCAAAGCAGAATGGATGTAAGCCTGTCAAAAACCACCGAGTTCCTCGGCGATAAAGCGGCCCTTCGTTTCCGCTTGGATATTCTGAATGTGCTCAACCACGCTGTTTTTGCAGCGCCTTCGAGCGACGTAGCGGACTACTACAATCTCGGAAATGTGCTCTATACCATCGGTGGGCCTCGTGTGATGCAATTCTCAATCCGGGTATCTTTTTGAATCCCGAGTTGCTATCTGGAATCTAACCATCTGAGAAGGAGATAATCATGTCTTTCGCTAGAATGCTGTTTGCTTTGCTTTGCGTCGCAGTCCTATCGGCACCGGTTCAGGCGGCGGATTTTGACAAATTCGAACTGTACGGGGGATTTTCGTATCTTTGGAATAGTGTCAATGCAAACCCAGGCGCCAATTCTTTTCAACCCTATTACTTTAATGAGTCCAACTTGTTCTTTGGAGAAATAAATCTCTTTCTTCCCCTGTACCACTCGCTGACGAATCCCTCTGGCTTTCAAGGCCTGCCGGGGTTTGAAGTCTCCGGCGCCTATAATTTCAGGAACTGGTTTGGAGTCGAGTTCGCATATCAGCGCCATTCCGGGCAACAAGTTCTGAATCAGAAACTCCAGTACCTGAATTATGACAATATGGGCAATTTTAGTGTGACAATAACCCAGACTCCTGTTAACCCTACCCAAGGCGGCCCCCAGCTTCCCACCACAACGGAGTACGCTTATCCCGCGAACAGTAAAACAGAAGCCGTTGGATTTGGGACGGCGGACCTCACGCGCAATACTTTTTTGATCGGACCTAAATTTGCCTGGCGATCCAACAGCCGACTTACACCCTTTGCGCACGCCCTATTCGGCGTTTCGCTATACAAAAGAAATAATTTAAAAATGGACTACTCCGCCTATAGCGAATATAACGAATACAATTACGACAATTACAGCACTCTGGCAGCGAGGCAAACTTTTGACCTTAAGGGAACACTTACAAAGGGAGAATTCTCAAACATGGGCTTCGCCATGTCCATAGGCGGCGGAGTTGATTTGAAGATGACTAAACGGCTTTCCATTCGACTCATTCAGGCCGATTACGTGCCCACCAGACATGGCTTCAATTACAAGTATACGGATGATTCAACGTCGGATATTTCTTATTACACGTACACAACTGTTCTAATCCCTATATCGGGCGATCTAACCGGCTCATGTGATAATCCTAATACCACTTGTGCCTACTATACGCAAGAGACGCGAAATAGAGTCAAATACACGGGGACGCGCAATTTCAGTTACTCCGTCCCTCATCAGTTTCTGAACAATATAAAACTCTCAGCCGGCGTTGTAGTTAAATTTTAGGCTGGCCATTCGGAAGCCATGCCCCGAGGACAATTCAAGGCTGGATTTGACGTGCGGCCGGGAAGAGAAAGATAGAATCCTTATCTCAGTCTTTCAAAAAGATCAAAATGTTTCCAAATGAAAAGAGAGGGATTCGAACCCGTTGAAACCAGAACTGGTTCCAGCTGTGAATCGCCCCACGAATGCGCCCTTGAGGTAATTTCAGAAACTGCTCTGTAAATTGCCCGGCCACATGGGTGCGTACCCGAAGTCCGTGTTTGTGAAATTCCGAAATCAGCCAGGAAATATGACAGTGACGCGTGAGATGAGTTCCTGCCCCACTTTGAGTCCAATATTCATATCCTTGCGCGGTACGGGAAAGACGGACCAATTGGGGGAACTGCCCGATCCCCAGCCTGGTTTTGATCATCGTGGCCACGGCCTGCAAGGAGCGACTGTTAGCTACGCTTAGGATAAGATGGCCGCCGTGTTTAGTGACGCGGGATAGTTCCGCAATGGCCCGCTCCACTTCGGGTATGTGCATGAGAACTCCCCAACACCAGACATGGCGGAACGATTCATCCGCGAAGGATAGCGCCGTGAGGTCCTCGCGCTGGACTCGGATGATTTCCCCCACGCCGGCTTTTTGGATATTCGAGCGCGCCATCTGCAATGCAGCTTCGGAGAAGTCCACTCCCTGGATTGTATACCCTCTTTGAGCCACACGAATAGCATGAATGCACGAGCCACACCCTGCATCCAAAATTGTTTCCGCCTTGGACGGCTGCAGCGTTTCAAGAATGAAATCGAGGGCCATCCTGTAAAATGGCTCAGTCTCTTCGGTCAGGTGTGAGCGATTCCACAGATCGTGTATTTCAGGCTTTGCCAGACACTCAGCCACTATTTTAGATTGTGTAGTCGGCATGAAGGATCGTTCCCCTTATTTAGAAAGCTACCACCCTCTGGCTTTGGCCTCCCGCTGCAAGGCGAGAAAGGCAGGCTTATCTTGTCCGGAATTGGGGTAGCGGCGCAATCCCAGAGTTTGGAGAAATTCAAAGAAGCCGCTGCTCTGAGTTAATCCGAAATACTGTGCTTGAGAAGCGGCCTCGCTCGCGGAGCAATCGGTCATTGGAGTGAAATTAATCATGCCGATTTGTGTGGCATAGGTATCCCATGCTGCAAAGGCATCCGCAATGAATGTAGCCTGCTTTTCTTCAGAACTGCCGAGGACCTGGCTGGAAGGATATCCGAACTGGTAGAAGTAGATCTTCCGGGTCGGATAGATCGAGGTAATCGTCTGAAAGTCATCCTTTACGGCAACAGGATTGCTAGCGCTAAAATTCGCTCCAACCGGATAGTAAGACACGCCCACGACGTCACTGAACTGATTCAGGGTTTTGAGCTCCTCCTTGCTCATCCCTACCAATCCTGAGTAGGTGGCTTCGAAGGCAATAGGCACGCCCGGCTTGCGAGTCCTAAGATAACCAGCAATTGACTTGCAGAAGATCGTATACTGTTTCCAGAGTGTTTCATCTTTCTTAAAATAAAGATCACATTCTGCGCCAATGACGATGGAAGAAATCGTTAACTTGTCGGTTTGGGACAATACAAAATCCATCAATTTCTGAAATCGTGAAATCATCTGCGCATCGCTGAATGACACCAGAGCCAAATCGTCGGGCACGCTCTTGCGGTTGGTAGAAACAGGACGAATGGCAAGATCTACCGCCACCTTTTTCGGAGGGTAATAATTGTTGGCGATCGTCAGATAAGGGTTTTGGTAAATACCTGGATGTACCTCGATGGCCCTCCAGTCCAAAGGCAATGTAAGTTGCTGCATCCCCGCCTTTTGGGCTATTGCAAAAGATTCATTGTAATTGTTGTCTTCCGAAATATTGGGGTTGATGGACAGTACTCTGGATCCCTTTTGAATAGCGTCTTGAGTTCCGGATTGTCCCCCCGGACTGGAGGGAGTTGTAGTTTGGATAGCCAGCGATTTCGAAAGGCAAAGAAGCAGAAAAGCCGTCCCCAGGCAGGCGGCAAGCATAAAATTACGCATAAGAAAACTCCTCGGGCAAGTGATTATCTTCCAAATCATATCATCCATTGCGAGTCCAGGTATTACGACATTCTCATTCTTCCTTCGCATCTTCTGAATCGGATGCAGGCTAAGAGATTCTCTTCTCATATGGCTACATTGGCGGCCGGTGGGACGACGAATGATCTTGAGTCGAACACGGGCCGCTCCTGTTTTGCCGAGCCAGAACCTCAGGGATGCTTCGCCGCCAACTGGGGTGAAACCGCTAAAGGTAGTCTCGCAGTTTCAGAAATCTTGTCATTGCTCAAACGAGCTAATGCCATGCTTAATCCCGCGACCAGCCACCACCCCTTTAAAGGCAGATGAAATACATCCGTTTGCATCCCATAGAACATCGCGGAGAAAGTAGCAACCATAGAAGCAGTCAGAAACCAATAGGCGTCGACATATGTGGACAGGCCCTTGCACCGCGAAGCTGTTTTCCGGATCGTCACGATAATGGATATCAGGAAGCCAACAAAAAGCAGCCATCCCAAAATTCCAGCATCCAGGAAAGCGGCCATGTACTCGTTGTGAACCGAGGTTTGGTCGTCTGTGACATCTTCACTGCTCAACAACTGTGCAATGGTGGTCCTATCCCCTAGTCCGATTCCCCAAAGCCAATTGTCTTTCGCAAGCGTTAGAAAGGTCCTCCAATATTCGGCCCTAACCGCCAATGTTCTGGAGTGCTCGATTGTATAGTTAGAAAGGCTCAACGAACGCAAAGCCACATCCGCGGGAACCAGAGGCAACAGCATCCCAAGCATCAATCCTATGACAGCCAAATTCTTAAAGCTGATCCGGTACAATTTGTAGATGCCGCAAAGAACTAAGGCGAACAAGGCTCCAAGCAGTGAGGCGCGTGTATTAGTAAGAAAAATGTTGTAAAGGACAATCGCAAGACCGATCCAATTGGCGATTCTCCACAAAGACGCCTTTTGAGCCCGCAGCATGAAAAAAAAGAAAGGAATGGTCAATATCATGTTTATCCCGTAGACGCTCGGATGGGAAGTTGGCCCCATGGCTCGTTTAACGGCCCTCATCTCGGCATGTTCTGATTGATCTATATACGTTGTACTGGAACGGGTTTGACTGATGCCTATGCGCCCCTGATCCAGGACGGTTCCGAAATGCCAATCATAAATGGTATAGATCCCGACCAGGCTGGAAGCTAATATCCATAACTGGACCGATCGCCTGGCTAAATGCCAACTCCGGACAGAATTAATGATCAGGAAAAGAAAAAGCAGGTTGCCGGCCAATACCCCAAACGCTCGTATGGATTGTATGTATTCCCGGGAATAAAACACAGAGATCAGACAGCAGGCGAGGTATCCTGAATACAAAAAGAAGGATTTACCCCAAAAAAAGCTCCGCTTTTTCAGGAGACCATGGAATAACAGACTCGTCAACGCCACCATTCCCGCGATTCGCATCACGGAGATCGTGAAGGTCGCGGTGTCTTCGGTAAATCTTCCGACTCGCTCTATGGGGATGACAAGAACTACCATCAAGAATGCCATTGAAGGAGAAATCAAAGCACTGACCAACAGGAACAGACAAATGGCGCCAATCACGATCATCCAGGGCAATGTGACTGATCCTACTACGACAAAAAGAATCCCCAAGCCAATGCCAATTCCCAATGCCGGCCAGAATAGAGATTTATCGATTGCTGCGAGTTTCAAAGGTATATACTCCGGGTTCACATCTGGAGCCGTTCTAGTCAGTAAGACTATTAGCCGAACACGCTGCCTATCCTCTTCGATCACTGCTGGTTTTAAGAGGACTCCGGAGTTGCCGCGGGAACCAGGTTATTTAGTGCGGTCCCCAGGCTTGGTGTTTTGAGACCCAAGGCTCACCAGCGTCCTTTTTATCCAATCGAATGCGTGCCCGTTTGTAAAACTCTCCGCATAGACGCGCGAATCCGGAAACTGGATCACTCGCGCCCCAGCCGGAGCGGCCTTCGCAATGCTGCGAAGACACGCCTCTGGATTCTGTGGATCCGACATGATGAGCTGCAGCTCAAGCGGCTTGTCCGCCAATTTGGGAAGCCAAACCAGAGGATCCAGATAGCTGATTCGCGATAAATAGTCCGGTTTTAAGAAATTCGCTCTTTCTTCCTCAGGAATCAGGGTGGATTGCCGCATCCAATCGGGCCAATTTGCCCAAGGATTGATGACATCCACCGCTTTGACTTTTGAATTCAGCGCTGCTGCCAGGACCGCAATCGTTCCTCCGGATCCGTGTCCCACAACGCCGATTTGCGAGGTGCCCAGATCATCTCGACTGCTTAAATAAGCTATCATCATATCAACATCATGAATCGTCAAAACCAACGATTCCTGAAGCTCACTGACAAACCACTGCTTCATCGGCCTGTCCTTGTACCGGTGTCCCGTCAAAGCCGAGCAAAAACCGGCAGCAGCCACGCCTCCTGCCGTTAGGGCACGGCATAACTGGTCATTCCTAAACACTTCCAATTCAAAAGGATAACTGTACAAATAGAAAACAACTGGAGGATTGTTCACACCTTTCGGGAGCATAAGATATAAATAAATCGGGTCATTAGGACGCCATTGCACGACCAACAATTCACGGGTGAATGAATCCAGTTCATCCTTTTCGACTAAAAAGGGTTTGACAGGAAACAGCCGACTCCCTTCCAATCTGAGTTGCGTCGTATCTTCCACAACCTCTTCAAGGGAGGGGGCCAGCGCTCCCGGCTTTTTGTCCTGGCTGGCTGTGCCCAACAAGGAGACATCACTGCTCCCCAATTGCACGGCAACACAAATGGCAAAAAACAAAACACGAAATGATATCCCCATAGAGGGGAGGCTATTTTCGCTTGCCTTTGCTAAACGTCTCATTTCTTTTTCAACGCCCTCGAAAAGACGGGAGTGGAGAGGATGGCTCAATATCTTCATCCTCTTGGCCCGGCAGACACACAACCATGCTTGGACTCCGCTCACCCATTCCGCAATGTCCCAGGACCCTTGTTTCTTGATGACGAATGAATCCTGTCACATTAAAGGCCTTGCACTTCAGGAACGCGGCTAACATTTATCTGCATATACAAAACCTGGCTCAAACCTGCTATCAACCACCACCCTTTCAGGGGCATGTAAAATACATCGCATTGAAGGCCATAGAGCAAGACCGTAAGAAAACTGACCTGACTGGCGATCAAGAACCAGTATTGCGCTTGCTCGGCCGGACGCTCTCGGAAAAAGCGAATTGCTCTTCTCGTGGTCCAAAAGACACTGCCCAGAAACCCCATGAACAAGAGCCAGCCAACAATTCCCAGCTCCATAAAAGTTGCCAGAAAATGATTATGAACACTCATTTGTTCAGGCAGTTCTGATGTGTCATAGTACTTTGACAGTGTGACGAGGTCGCCAAACCCGACTCCGGTAAGCCAATACTCGCGGGCCATATTCAGCCAAGCTTTCCAGAACGCAATACGAGCGCGCAGAGTCGCAGATTGACCATAAGTATAGTTGGCGTAACTCAAGGTTCTATAAATAACCGTATTGGGAATGATAGGAATTATCAGGATTATAATCAGGCAAAAGGCTATCACTCTTGCGGGTGTAATTGGAATCAGCCGGTGCAATCCGGACAAGAGCAGGGCGATTATGGCACCCACGATCGTTGCCCGTGTGTTTGTTAGGAGAATGTTATAGAGGATAATCGCCAAAGCGGATAACCATAGAACCTTGCTGACATTTGTCTTCGCAAATCGAATGAGGTAAAGCAAGAAAGGCAGGGTCAAAATCATATTGATCCCATATACGGCTGGCCCGGAAGTTGGGCCGAAAGCACGGGTCACACCTCCCAAGGATTCCCACTCGGACAAATCGTTGTACATGGTGCTAAAGCGCGTAGATGTGGTTCCAATCTGTTTCTCCGCTATTACGGAACCACTAAAGTGCCAATTGTAGATCGTAAACATTCCCATCAAGACCGATGATGCGATCCAAACCAGCAAAACTGTATTGAAGAGCTTCCAGCTTCTTACGACATTAATTACCAGGAAAAAGAAGAACACGTTTCCAACGACTAATCCGTAGAGACGGTAGGCTTGCGACAAGTCTTTCGAGTAAAAAAGTGTCAAACCAGCAAACAGGCAATAGGCGCCGTATAAGAGCAAGGAGGATCCAAAGCGCAGTTTCCACCTCTTGATGAGAGCGTGAACTCCAAAGCTAAGCATGGCCAAAAGGCCTGCCAGCCGCATCAGAGAGATCATATATATCGAAGAGTCATCCGAAAAGCGACCTAAACGTTCGATGGGAATGACTGCTGCAACAAATATGAAAGCCAGCGTCGGAGATATCATGCCTAAGACAGCAACTCCCAGCATTGCCACCACGATCAGTATCATTCCCGGAGAAGTCGTGGAACCTATAGCCGCAAAGAGAAGGCCTGCCAGAGCAGCTATCAGAAGAGCAATCAACCACGGTGTGCTTTCTCTTGCTGGATTGGCTTTAATTACTGCTGAATTTAAAAAACCCATCCCTGATCCTCACACCCCTATGTCGATTGACTTCGCTATCTCTGAAACCCGGCAATCCGATGGAAAGCCAGCAAGACCATTACGCGGGCCAGCAATCCCGCGCCCACCAAAGCTCGCATTGGATGGAACCTTTTGAGGCGATAGTGTTCGCAGTAGCAGCGGTAGGCGCCCCAATGAAAATCGATAATCAGCCGTTTTCTAACGCGGTAAGGTCTCCTTCCGCTGCCTTTGCCCTCATAGTGCACCACTTTGGATTTCGGGTGCAAATAGATCTCCTTGCCGATTTCGCGAACCCGATCGCAAAACACCGCCTCATGCCAATAGTAATAATCCTCGGCAAACCCTCCCACTTTCCAAAAAGAGGCCTCTTCTACAAGAAGGGCCGCAGCTGAAACCCAATCCGCTGCAAAAGGCTCCCCTTTTAGGACCTGTTCCCTGCAAAGATAATCGGCCAACGGTTTAGCCTGAGGGATCCAACGGCTGAGGAGCGAGCGGCGTCCAAGGATCGCATTCAACGGGGATGGGAATTTTCTGCCTGACCACTGGTCGGTAAAGTCCGGATTTAATAAACGGCTTCCTATAGCAGCAACTTGCGAATTTCGATCCATGAAGTCGATCAATAATGGAATCGCATCTTTCAGCACGATCGTGTCGTCATTCAGGAAAAAATAATAACGACTCCCAGCAACGCGGGCGCCCTGATTAGCGGCTCTGCAGAATCCCAAATTTGAGGAATTGCAGATGACCCGCACCTCAGGAAAATCGGCGGGAACTACTACGAGAGTATCATCGGCAGATCCATTATCCACGTAGATTACTTCGTGAGAATAGTGCTTCCATTCCGCAGCTTTCAGAGACTGAAGGCATTCCCGCACATACTTGCAGGCATTCAGACCCACGATGATAATCGCCACATCCTTCCTTGTGTCCACTGAATCGTCTCTTCTTATACATGCCTGGATTTCTCAGCAAGCCGCTAATGCCAACCACCCCCCAAAATGTGTGTGTCACACCGATGATTCCGGTTCTTTCTTGGCCGGGGCTTTCGCTCCGTTATCAGGACCTGCATCCCCGGAAACAACTGCCGGCATCGATTGTGCTCTGGCAACATCGGTATGCGTGGCCGTCCCGGATTCAGTGGGAGTCCCCTGCCCATAATGCATAAAAAGCACCAATCCGACGGCCAGCATCATTCCAGCGGGAAGGGAAAGACCCAGCATCAGCAAGCGGCGAGGCGACACCGGCTCCAAGGGTTTGATAGGGGGGGACAAAATTACCACATTGACTTGGCGATTCTTATCCAACTCATTCGAAACTCGAGCCATTTCCAGACGTTTTGCGGAACTCTCGTAGACTTCCTCTGCAAGCTTCTGTTCTCGATTTACTTTTTCTAACTGATCCTCGCCGGAGTTCAGGCGTTTGAGTGTGTTTTCAATTTTGGCCACCGGCAGTTTAATCTCCCTGATTTTCGCATCAAGACCTGCGATTTGAACATCCAATTGCTCAATGCTCTGTTGAAACTGCCTTTTCAGTGGGTTGGACTCCTCCACGTGAGCGGCCACCTGAGTAGCCGCCTCTTGCTTAAGCAATTGAGTCAATGTGGAGATCTGCGCGTCAATATCGGAAAGGCTCTGCGATCCTGGAGCGAATTGGCTCGAGAGCTTGGCCTTTTCCAGTTGCAGGTTTGCAATCTGGTCCTTAAGATGCTGAACAGTGGGATTGGGACTGACGGTTTCAGATTGATTGATTGTGTCCGGTATAGCATCCATTCGCTCACGCATGACCGCTTGCTGTTTTTGATACATGGCGCGTTCGCTGGCATGAATATCCAATTGTGTTCGCAGTTCCATCAATTCCTTCAACAGCAGGCTTCTCTGGTCCGATATCGAATAGAGATCCCATGCTGCCTTCACCGCATTCCGGTCGGCTTCAATCTCATATAGCCGCTTCATGTGATTCCGCATTTGTTCTTGATAGAAATCCTTGGCTGTGGAGTCGCTCCGGATGCGAGAGTGATTCTCCATGTACAGCTCTAGCAAGGTCTGGACGAACTTGACACTGAGATCGGGATCGGGTGTCTTATAGGTAACAGCGATCACATCAGATTCTCTGACCGATTCGACAGTCAGCGATCTCTCCACCTCCAGAATGGCCTTTTGCCGGTCATCGAGTTTCCTCTTCAAATTGGCGGACACGAGAATTGAGCTTCCTGCGTCTTTCACCCAGAGAAGGGCGCCCTTGATATTGTGGTTCAGGGAAGAAAAAAATCCCGTTGGGGACTGAGATTTTTTCTTGAATGAATCTACGCCTAGTTTATCCACCACCTGTTCAATGAGACTCCGTGATTTCAATAATTGTGCTTCAGAATTGATTTCCTCTTTTCGAACGCCAGTAGTGCTCACGTATCCACTCTGAGCTGTCACAGGGATTTCCACGTTTTCGGGACCGAGTTTAACCAGCAGGCTTGCTTCCACCTCATACTGATCCGACAGGAATTGCAGCCCCAGGTAAGTACTCAAGAGCGTCGCTGCGACGATGACTAAGATCATCTTCCGCTTTTGAACGATAAGGCTGAAGAAAAGCCTCCAAGTATCAAAAGGATGTTGCGCTGGATCTTCCGGTTGAAATAAGCTCATTTTAGGACCCCAGGATTTAGTATGTAGCTAAAACTGCCATACAGTGTTATTGGAACCACCTGCCGCGTGTACTGATCTATCCATCGGTCCAATTTCGCAATCTTGCTCTCTGGCACCAGCACTATGTCATAGGGAAGCAAAAGCAGCTTCATAGCTTGGTCTGAAAACTCGCTTCCTTTGGTTTTAATGGGAATCTTCTGGATTTGCGGGGTATTTTCGGAGGTTTTCCGTATTAGCACAACCATTGCAGAGCTGCCCGTGTTCTTTCTACCCCCTGCCTCCATAATTGCATCCAGCAACGTCAATTTGTACGACAAGTTCACGACGCCGGGCCGAAGTACTTCTCCTCCCACATAGACTTTTTGAGCCGCATAACCTCGAATCAGAATTGTGATCTTCGGAGTCTTCAGGTAAGGAATGTACAGCTCTTCAATCATTCTGGAAGCTTCTGCCACAGTTTTGCCATTCAGGTTTACATCGCCAATCAAAGGCAGGGCGATCTTCCCGTCAGGCCGGATCTGGACGGCCTGATTCATGTCCGGGTTGTAGAAAAGCTTTATCTCAATGGCGTCTCCTGGAACGAATCGATAATCTGTCAACGGCGCTGATTGGTCTACATCATTTGATGCGGTTTTGCCCGGCTGTCCCTCCTCGGCAGGTGCAAAGCAGGGTGACACACAACAGAGAACAAAAAGAAGTTCCAAGGATAATCGCTTCCAGGGATTCTTCATTGTGAAGATGCTCCTTCTTGTGAAGGTATGACGTTGAACGTTGATGGGAATCGACAGTGTCTGTCCGCCAATTCACATACGCGCTTCAAACTTTGAAATTTCTACAAGTACAGGCAACCGACCCACCATCTCCGCAGATGCTGCCATACCTGTAATGCCGCAAAGCACCCATTAAAAGACCACAACAATGTTAGCTATAAATTAAATCTGGGTTAAGTTCTCGTGAATTAATGGACTCGGGTGATCGATGCGTTTAGCCGTTCCTCAACGATTCCGAATTTCAGGTTTTCGAAGCCGACAACCCCCGAAAAATCAATTATCAAGTGGCGCCAGGAACTAAAGAACGAAAAGATCTCCATCCGACAGGGTGAGGTGGATATTGCTGAGATCCCAAAGGCCGTTGCCGTATATTCGCAAACAGGCTCCTTTCCAGAATCCGTTTGCCGTCAAGGCACCGGCCATCAGGCCGCATGTTGCCGCAGAGAGGATCCTGGCCGTTGCTGGTTCCTGAACGGCGAAAGCAAGCAGCGCACCTATCGCATCGTTCCAATCTGCCTGATCACCGGAAGCAACCCGAAGGTCAACGATCCTGCACCTATTGCCAAATTGCATGAGAACGCCATACCCCAACCTCGCGTGGTCGTTCCGCAGCAGGAAACCACGCGGATTGCCCACAGGACACTGGAGCAGGGAATTGACGTAATCCACAGTTCTTTTCGGCCACGTGCATTGTGCGCATTCTCCCGGCATGTCATCGGCTCCCAATTGCGCAACCGGCTCTGCCAGTATTCTTGACCGCAGCCGTGATGCTCGCCCCATTCGAACGCTGTCGCATACACGCTGCACCAGACGCGGGCGAACAATTCGGGTATAGCTGTACATTTTCCCCACAACACGCAGGCCGAGTTTTGCTTTGGCTCGGCGACTATCGGCAGTTCCACCGATGCTTATCAAAGTGCGGCCATCGATGGCTTGCCGGTACAGTACTCGGCCCGCGCCTCGCGCAGTGCTGGCCCAATCATACGTCGTGACGGCATCCATGCCTGGGATGGGCAGATCGAGCGTTGTCAATGTTGCGTGTTCGGCCAGATGAAGCCGAGCGCCGGGCCGCAACACTTTCCAACGATAGAGATCTTCGTTAAATTGGGTTCTGAATGCCGTTTCAAGAATACTCAGTGCTCTGGCAATAACAATTGCACTGCCAGACAAATCCATATCGTGTGCGTCTTCTAGCCCGCATGATTTCATGAATCCGGCTCTCATCTGGTGTTTTGCGTTAGACGCCAGTTCTGTTTCCACAAGCAATTTTCGCCAAAAAGCTCCAAACACCTGGCCGTCAACATCTCCTTATTCCCTGCGTCATACAGCGAGCTTGTCGGAATTTGACTTCAACAAAAACCTTTTCAATTGAGTTTTTGCATGAGACATGAAGCCATGCACAAAAATATCAAGATCCGTGTCGTCTTCAACATTCCCGTCAACCAAAAGTCGGGGCAACGCTTCAAGGTGAAGCCGATGAAGAGAGAGAAGGTTTCCCGTCCTTGACGTGGTCCCGGTCTTAAATCCGCCCTGTCTAACAGCATCAAATTCCCTTATGCCAGCTTCCTTTTTCCCGCCGAACGGATAAGAAAAATGCCGGACCGGCTTTCGGATCTTTGATTCAATCAGCTTCTTCGATCCCACTATTTCATTCATAAGTTCCTGCATTCCGAGACGGTTCAGAGCGACATGGTTCACGGCATGAGCCCCGATCGTCACCAGGGGATCCTGTGCCAAGCCAGCAATCTGCTCCCAACTTAAGGCGAGTTCCCTGATTTTAATGCCCGGCATGATGCCGTATCGTTCGAATGCAGCCCGGATCAAAGAAGTCATTCCGCCGTCTTTGCACGACATAATCATATTCCTTATCTTCATAAACGCTTCTTCTTTCCCACGCCGGGTCGAACAATCCAGTTTATGTCTCCGCCCTTCGTATTCAAAAGCAATTTGGCTGTTCTTTGAAACCAGATCATCCAGCATGTACCACCACAAAATGGTGGTTCCCTCCGGAAAAGACGTGGTAACATATATTGTCAACGGCACCTTATATTTCTTCAACAAGGGATAAGCCAGCAGAAGGTTGTCTTTGTATCCATCATCAAAAGTGAAAACAACGATTTTCTGTGCGCTTTTCGAATTGCAGAGTAACGCCTCCGGAACTTCGTCTATTGAGGCGAAACGATAGTCATTCTTCAAGAAATATAGTATTATCCGCTCCAGATGTTGTGTAGTTACCTCCAGCACAGAATTGAATTTAATGGCTGACTTGTTTTGCTTTTCACAAACCCGGTGGAACATCAATATGCTCCCTCTTCCTGAGTACAAAGGGCTCACAGCTCCATACACGGCGCTCTTGACTATCGATTTAAGCTGAAAGAGCCTTCTGCCCCTTGTGTACATTTATCGATATTCCGCCACAATTATTTGTGAGAAGATCATGGATATCACAATGAACGCGTGCAAGTTTGGCGAACACTGCAGATATTGTGTGCCAATAAGGACTTCGGTCTTTTGCAAAAAATGTGGCCCTCGCGGGCGATTACACTATTGTCGCTATGGATATCTTGTCTAGTTTCCACATGCCAAATCAAATACCCCTGAGACTCCAAAAACGCTACAATTCTTCCGATGTTCTCACGCTTGCTCAATTGATCTGCCCCATGGATTTCAATATGGAACTGCGGGGAACCTGTGCGGAGTATCTCAGTCATGCCCAGCAATGCTTGATATTCCATGCCTTCGATGTCGATCTTAATGAAGTCGGGTTTTGGTAATCCGTAAGTGGCCACTGCATTATCCAACGTGTCCACGTCGATATGCAGATGTTTGAAACGGCCTGTCTTGACTATTTGGGATTGTATTTCTTGATCCAGACTTCCTGTGGCACCAAAGTTTTCATGAACGATAAAGGGTTGTTCTTTGCCCTTTGTGTCCGATATGCCCAGTTTCAACACTCTGACATTGTCGACCCGATTCACTCGAAGAGTTTCCAGCAATTGGGCGTGATTCTCCTCGTTGGGCTCGAAGACAATCACTTTGCCTGTCTGCCCGACAGCCTTGGCAAAAACCACACTCAATAAGCCGATGAATCCGCCGATGTCATAGACGGTCTTCCCTTTCAAATCAAGCGAGGTCAGAAAATCCTCTTCCGGCGTAGCGCGGTGGATGATTCCACTCAAGGAACCTGCCCCCCATTTACGTTTGATTCTCACAGAGCCATATCTGGTCTTGTGGACATAATCCGCAAGCAGGGATTTGAGCAATGACAGAAAAGTCGATTTGGGGGAAAATGATTCTGGCATGGGACCATGTCTTTCCGGATTAAGCTGCAAAGTGTATTTGAGGTTCATGTTTGAAGGACCAGGGTCCCTTCCATCCTGTCAGGCTCCCAGGAACAAAATCAAGGAACGTCTACGTCAAGAACAATCAAGTTCTTCCCGTTTCAAGAAACTGCTGGTAGCGCCTCTCGATGAAGCCAGAAGCAGCAAATACTATTCGCATCAGGCAAGTCACCTCTTGCCTTTCGCAGGCTTGCGTTAGAAACTCGGCCAAAGCAAGAGGGATCAACGTGTTCTGCGCAGCCTGAAACGGAGTTTGTCCCCCGTTTGGATCGGGCAGTTGCTTCCGTTCACGATGAACCAGCACCATACCAAAGCATGATTTAAACTTAAGAAAATTTGTGTTAAATGTGTGTTGTTGTTTAGTGAAGAACGTCGCCGGTTTCACCTATAATTCTGGCGAGGCGCGGTCGCGTGCGCCCTCAAGCCAAACGCGATTGCGCCATGCGTCCCACGGGTGAAGGACCCATGGATAATTGGAATTGAGTCACGAATTCGCCCGGCACAAAGGCGGCAAGGCAAGGATACTTGGCAAAAAATCGGTTTTCTGCGGGAAGCAATTCCACCATAGGGGCAGGTAAGAAGCTTATGGCATTTATGCGCTTAAGCATTAGAGAGTTTGGGATATGACCCTTTCCTTGTGCTTTCTTGTGCCTGCCAATCTCCGGGCCGATCTTACCGTCGCAGCCGGCAAGAAGGTACTGTGTTGTTGTTTGCCCTTCAATCTCATTGTATGGGGAAAAATGCAGGTGTTAAGGTGGATAAGGACCAGTCGAGAACATCGTGGTCTTGTCGTCCCTTCTCCCCGCACCGGCGGGGAGAAGGGAGACGAGCAATAGGCACAATACTTGACGGATTGCAGCTGGTTTAGTTAGCGAACGCGATTCGTCAACTCTTGATGTATCGGGGCGACGGAGTTGTTGTAAAAGTCGGTTTCCGTAGATCGCCCATAGGTCTGGCCGGCAACGGTTCCACCCCATTCCGCAGGCGCACCTGCAGCGATTCCATTGTGGGGAACTGAACCGGGGAATATCGGAGCCAAGCCGGAAACCAGATCGGGATTATAGTGGGACTTGAACACCTTCAAAGTGGTCCAGTCGGCATATTCGGGATAATTTCCCACCACAAAGTCCGCCACTTGGGTCATCCAAACAAAAAATGGATCGTTTGGGTTTGAAAGCATGGCATAATACATTCCCCAAATTGGATAGTCTCCACGCCTCAGGGCCTTGTGCGTGACGAAATTCCACCCGAAGGGGAAAAATCCATAATTGCTGCTATCCTGAAGCGGTTCGACACCATCGACGGTCAGATAACGGCAGGGGTTGGCGGCAGGATTGCCGGTCGGTGTCATGCAAGTTTTGAAATTTCCAAATCCCCAGAAAGCGTATCCAATTGCGTCGTTAGCACCGGCAACGCCCGTGCTTCCCGTCATTTCACCGGTGCCGATGACGCGCTTCCTGAAGCCACCTCCCAATGAGGCTTGATTGAAGGGTTCAGTAGTTCTGCCATCTTCCTGAGAGTGCCGTATCCCCGCTACGTTCGGGACGGCAAACTCGAAAGTGTTATAGGTGCCGGACAGGGGTTCACGCACGAAAGTCGTGGTATTTACGGCGGGAAGCGTACCATCCATATTCACGTCTCTGGTTAAGCTCCAGGAACCATCAACAAACCCTGTCAATTGCGGGCGGATAATGTCTTGAAAGACAGGAGCACCATTCACCCTCTGTCCAAGATGCCCGGCGCCGGTTTGTGTGTCGTTGACAAAGACCAGAATCGAATTTGCGCCTACAGGTAAGGTCGAGTAAGCGGGGACTGCTTGCCCGGAAATAGGATCATTTCCCGAAATGTTAAAATCAATTGCCCGAACCGTGCTTGTGCTAATGGAACTTTGAATAAGGTTACCGATGCCAGATCCAAAGTAGCCATATTCAGCAAGGGTTCTTGCGGTTGCCATCTTGGCGTCTTCGGGACGCAATTCTGAAAATCCGACAGTAAATTGCTGGCCAGTTATGGCAGCGATAGCAGCGGCAGGAAGATAGTCATCCTCAACGACTCCAACCCCCAAACCCTCTATAAGCTTGTCTTTTTTATGACCCGCAATACCGCCATCCAGATAAAGAGTGGTCCTCGGCATGGCATACATGGCGCGCACACCGACGGTGGAATCGACTGACAAATAAAAGGCAGTCTTGTTCGTGGAAGTGCTCCAAGCGACCCAGAGATTCCCCGTTTGCAGCGGAACGCCGGCACGGGAATCAGTGATGCCACCCATACTCTTCCCTGACCAAACATGTACAGGAGCGTCTAAACCATAATACGCAGCGACCCCCCAAACGTTAAACTGGCTGGAAGCGCCAACTGCACCCATTACATACCAGCCCTGGGCGTGGAGAGTGCCCCCCAACATCAAGGCGGCTACAAAGACCAGCCCTATCATCCTACTGATTTTCGACATAAAATCCTCCATCCGTGAAGAAGTGTTAAGAGTTGAAAGGAATGCCGACAAACCCGTGATTGGATTGTCGGCAAACGCGAGGATGATATTCTTAGAATGCTAGAGTTTGATAACCATCCAGTGAAATTTTGATGAAATCTACGATGCAGCTTATCCCGGTAGGCAAGGCGCGGCAAAAAGCAAGCATCCTTCGTCAGAGCCGGAGGCTTTAGCGTATGAGTCTATCAAGCGGCTTGAGCGGCATTATCGGGGTCGCAGTCGAAATAGGAAAACAAAGGTTTAAGCGGTGCCGAAGCCGATTGCGATCCAGATACCGACCCCGATCGGATTGGTGGCGGCAGTCTCGACAATTCCCAAAAAGAAACAATTGCGGATCCATCACACTTAAGCTCCCGCATCTGTCAAACGTTTGCTGCTTCCGCGGCAGAGCCGGGGGATCTCCCGTCGGATTATGGTGAAAGGGCGGCAAACCTATATGTATACTTATAGGAAAAGGGAAAAACTCGAGCTCCCTTCTCCCCGCAGCTACTGGGAGAAGGGATTTCCTTCATTCGATTCAGAACGTTCTGTGTAATCCGTTATTGTGAAAAAAACCGCCTCCGTCACCTGCTTCTCCTCCACCTTAGCAGCCGGGTTTTTCCCCATACAATAAGAGCGACGGGTAAACAACAACGCAGCAGCCTTTTGCCGGCTGCGACAGCGTTTTCAAACCCATGGAACAGGGGAACTCTCCACGCTTTTCTGCTCCCAACATAGGTAAAGTGCACTTGTTCCTCGCCAGTCCACAACTTCTTAAATGCCTCTCCGCCACTCAACAAGTCCAAAGAAAGTATCTGTCTGTCTTCACAACAGGCTCTGATGCATAGTCCCAGCAAAACAAAACCCAGACTATGCTTTGTATACCGAGAATCAAATCCCATCTGGAAGGCATAGGCGTTTCCCTCTTCAAGGAATGCCACCAGTACGGCAGATATCTTTTCGCCATGAAAGACCGCCCAAATTCGCAACTGTCCCCGCGCTTCACTCTCATCCAGCATTTCTCTCAAAAAGGGGCGGAAACCCCGGACTGCAAAGGCTCCAAGTAATCCCTTGTGAAGCCATCGGGTCTCATGAAAGGTCACCAGAGTGTCGAGCGCAAGTTTCCGCTCTTTCAGACCTGCAATTTCCCGGAAAAATGCCTTCTGCTCTCGCAGGATTCGATTTGTTTCGTAGCGGATATTTTTTCGAGTCTTCTTCCCTCTTTGGGAGACGTACTCTTTCCATTCCCGGTTCGTGTCAACTCGAAAGGACAGCGAGGAGGTGCGGGAGGTGACGAAGGAACTCAAGGCGGGCGCGAGAAACCGCGATACGGCAGAGTCGGTAAGGTGGAGTGAGAACCAAAGAGAATCCCATCGGAGTGAGTATTGCACGGCTCGGGCTATTTGGGATAGGACTTCGGGCTCCGCACTGGCAGGGTCCACCAGGATATCCAGGTACTCACTGGTCAGTACATGGGGATCCGTTCCAATAAACCGCAATTGACGTATAAAAGGCCAGACAAGAAAACGGTAGGTGTACAGGTAAAAGGGGGCAAGTCCAATCAGCTCTCCTTCGCTATTGCGACAGGTCACAATACAAAGGCGGCTACCGGCGGGAGCCAAGTGCTTCCACCAGACCCAATTCCAAATCCAGCTTTGAAAAAACACGGCCTGCGCCCGCTTCTTTCTCAAAAGTTCCCATTGCTCCCGAAGTTCGAAGAAATCCTCGGGAGATTGCACAAGCTCAATCTTATAATCGTGTTTTATTTTAACTGGATCAATAATGGGGGCCGTCAAGTGCGTTAGCGGCAGCCGGAAATTTCCATTCTCCATTGGGGGATCGCTGTATATTCTCTGGGAGTCATTTTCCCGTGCGCCTATAATCTCTCGGGATCTCGAACAGAGAGTCTTCCAGAGTGGTTTGGGTGATTTTGTTTACTTCCTTGGTGATTTGCATGAACAGTCGAGTTCCCTGGGTGGGGTCCGTTCCCGGGGGGGCGGAGGAGTTTCCTGTTGTTGTCGCGGTCAATGGTTGTTGGGGATTCGCGGGATTGTCTCTCCGGTCAGGATGGTTTTCTGAGCCTGTGGGAAGGAATTTTATGCGGAATTCAGAAACGGCGGTTATGGGAGCGGCGTTCCGCTCTTTCGCAAACCTATAAATCTCAGCCAAGGCCAATAAGACTTTGGCGCTCGTCCTTATTTCTTGGGGGGGCAGTATAGCCCTGGCATCTTCCGTATCTCCCAGCTCCTGAATCAGCGCATTGCGGAACTGCTCAAGCTCCACGTACCCGAGGTTCTCTTTGCACATCCAGAGGTCTGACACCAACTCAAATTCTCCGATATTGGCAGCGTCGCCTTGCGGACCCGGGAGTTTTGTAACCATCGAGTAGTGATGAGTGTCGAAACCATTGATCCTCTTCTCTTCTCCCAAGTCTCTTATGGAAGTGATCAAATTCAGAGGGTTCCCCGCTTTTTGTGGCGCGTCAGCCTCGGGAGTCTTCGCATCATTGCCGGCAGGTGGAAGCGGGGCCTGCTTTTTGAATTGCGCAAAGTTTTCTATTGAATATGTTTTGTATGGATGGTTCAGCGTGATTATCTCCCCCCGTGCCAAAGAGTAAATTGTGCTCTGCACTAGTTGCTCTCCGTAGAAGTCATCCTCGCGCAACTGGTTCTTCTTCACATAAATATTAGAGGTGATTTCATCCATCCTTCTTCCGCCCTCCGCCTGGTTCTTTAATCCATCGAACATTCCTCCGCTCAGATGCGTAACCTGTCGAACGGTCAGATCGGCCCGGAGATTGACGGGCACAAGAAAGCACAGGAAAAGGGTCCAGCAAAAAACTCTTCTAATGTATAAATGCATCAATATCATAAACTCCTCATCTGCCCTCATTATGGCGTTTTGTTCCACAGTAAGTGGATTCTTTGCCTAGTAGTCTAGCCTTGCGTCCTTTGTGCCGGACGAATTATAAGCAACTCAATTCCAATTATCCAAATGATATGTGAGCCTAGAGACATTCTTCATCTAACGCTAACACACAATTAACGAAGACTTCCCTATATTTATCATATGACGCTTTGGTACAGCGACGGCTCTTCGCGAGAGGAAACAGCCGCCCAATCCAAACTGGAACAACGTCCTTCCCCTGCTGAGCGGGACATGTTGATCCATCTTGCTTTGGTTGAGTTTCTGCCGCGAGCCTGCGAAAGGCAAGAAGTAACTCGCCTGACGCGATCAGTATTTACTGCTTCCGGCTTCATCGGGAGGCGATATCAACAGTTTCTTGAAACGGGAGGAACTTGATTGTTCTTGACGTAGACGTTCCTTGATTTTTTTCCCGGTTGAACAAGCCAAAATGGAGAGAATTCTATGCGGGTTTTAAAGGAGGCTTCGAAATCTGAATTCAGATCCCCAAGGTGGCAAATTGCCCCTCTGGGGAGTTGTGGCGATCTCGCTGCAGAAACAGCTATGGATTGGCCAGGTATCTTTCAGTTGGACCGCGTTATTCCCGAGAGGAGGAGAACGGTCCCTTTGTTGGTAAGGATTGCTGAGATTCTCGTCTCCTTAACCGTTTTGATCCTAACGGCACCTATCCAACTGGCAATTGCCATCATCATTAAACTCGGGACCCCCGGACCGGCCCTGTTCTTTCAAAAGCGCATTGGTCTGAATGGAAAACTTTTTACATTTGTTAAATTTCGAACTCTCTACGCAGATGCAAAACAACGATTCCCCGAGATGTACGCATATCAGTACACGGGGAAGCAGCTGAAATCGTTGCATTTCAAAGTGGAGAAGGATCCTCGAATTACGCCTCAAGGGATCTGGCTGCGCAAGAGTACTTTGGATGAGCTGCCGAATTTCTGGAATGTATTGAAAGGGGATATGGCGCTGGTAGGACCGCGGCCTGAGATCCCTGAAATGCTTCGCTACTATAAAAATAAAATGCGGTTGAAGTTCTCCGTCCGTCCTGGAATTACCGGTTTGGCGCAGATTTCGGGACGTGGCCGCCTGAGCTTTTTCAGTACCGTTACTCTTGACTTGCAATATGTCCGCAATCGTTCTTTTCTGATGGACGTGAAGATTATGCTGAAGACAATTTATAAGATACTGGTTCGGGAGGGAGCATTTTGAACTTATGAACAAACACAACGCCTCACCTCTGGTTGGAAGAAGGGTTCTTATAACGGGCGCAAGCGGATTCATAGGCTCGCAGCTCGCCGAACATCTGCTGTCCGAGGGTGCAATTGTTGGAGGATTGGACCGCACTGGCGGAGGAATTCTGGGAAGGAGTTCAAATCGGAACTATTTCTTCCTCGATTGTGATCTGGAGAACCTGGAGGACACCCGAAGGAACCTCAGAGAATTCGCCCCTCAGATTCTCTTTCACCTTGCGGCCCATCCGGATGCCAAGGAGGGGCCGTCGCAATATCATGCAGTGATCAAAGCTAATATATTGGCAACAGTAAATGCTCTCGAGTCATTTCGTGCCTGTGGCGGTGAGCTGTTTATTTATGGAGACTCCAGCAAGGTGTATGGGAACACTAGTATCCCGGTTTGCGAGAGCATGCCGGTTCAACCTCTCAGTTCCTATGCCATCGCCAAAGTGGCGGGCTGGGAATATTGCAAGCTTTTCACGCGGCTTCATGATCTTGCCGTGGTCTCGGTCCGTCCCACATTGGTATATGGTCCTGGCCAGGGATTCAACTTGATTAATCGCGTCGTCGGAGCAGTATTGGATGGGCAGCAGGTGTTAAAGCTGGACGGCGGCAATCAGACTAGAGCTCCACTTTACATTCACGATGCCACACGCGCCTTCACTGCTATTGCAGAAAAGGGAAGGGAGATGAGCGGCCGCGTTATCAGCATTAGCGGAGGCTCAGAAATCACAGTGGTGGACTTAGCGCAACTCATCATTCGGCTGATGGGAAGCACCATGCATGTCGAAGTGGATTTGTCGCGCATGCGCCCTACCGAGAGTATGCGGAGTTACTGCGACAATCAGGAGGCATTTGAAGCCGTCGGATGGGAGCCCCGAGTTTCACTTAGGGGAGGACTGAAGAAGACAATCGATCATCTGGTGGAGATACGCTCGAGGACTGAGCCCTTTCTCAACGAGGGCGCCGCTGTCTCTAGACAAGCTGGAATCCAAGCCGAGCCTTTAGGAAATTGATCAAGAGAGATTTCAGGATAACGAATTTGGCAACATCGATGGCGTGTAGTCGTAGTTGGGAGAAGCCGGATAACGATTTATTTCCGGGAATGGAACCGACTATCCGTGTATTGCATCTGGTCCACACGGTTGGGTGGGGAGGAGTGGAGACCGGAATTGTCAAATGGTTAAGGAAGATCGATGCCGTTCGCTTTCCTATTCGTCTGGCATGTTTCGCCAACCATGGAAGAACTGAGGCGCCCTTCGCAGATTTCATTAGAAGCCAAGAATGGCCAATTCACATGATCCCTTGGGGGCGCCGCAAACCTTTTGTGAAAGCCGCCAAGGCCGTAGCGAGGGTTATTCGGGAAAATCAAATCCAGATATTGCATACACATAACTGGTATGCCGATATGGTCGGCGCCCTGGCGGCCAGAGTCGTTCCCGTTAAGACGATAACGACGCTTTATATGTGGTCCGATCTCGATTGGAAGCGCAACTTTTTGCAGCAACTGGATAAAATCGCACTGCGCTTTTTCGACCAAATTACGGTCCATTGCGACTATACCTTCCGCAGGACTGTGGAGATGGATCTGGCTCGTCCAGAGCAGTTGCGCAAGCTGATATCAGGCTTCGAATTGCGAAACGGGAAAATGTCTTCGCCCGAGCGGGAACAGAAGCGCCGCCAGAAAGGGATTGCGGCCGAAATGCCGTTGTTGATTTACATGGGAAGATTTCATCCTGAAAAGGCGCAAGATCAGCTTTTGCGCGTTTTCAAGAGAGTTTTGACCCAATGTCCTCAGGCACGGCTCTGGATTCTGGGTGAAGGGCCGTTGGCAGGAGAGCTGAAAGCGCTTTCTAAGATGTTGGCCATTGATCATGCGGTGAGCTTCCTGGGGTTTATTCCTGAACCTTTTGAGCTGCTTGCGCTTGCCGATATCCTTGTTCATCCTTCAAGTATTGAGGGAGTGTCACAGACGATCGGGGAAGGCATGGCGGCAGGATTGCCTATCGTGGTTTCCGATGTGGGCGGTTTGCGCGAAATCATGGCGCCGGGAAAGAACGGTATAATGGTGCCAGCAGGCGATGAAGAGGCGTTCGCGAAAGCCACTTTAGACCTCATTGGAGATAAAGAAAGACGCACTCAATTGGGAAATGAAGCCAGGAAATTCATTGAGGAGAACTATTCCATGGAAATCGCCGTAAGAGAACTTGAGGATACCTATTACAGTGTTGCACGGAAATGAAGGGGAGTCCCTTAAGTTTTGCCTTGGAGCCACGTCAGATGTTCTTCAACATAATCGGCGCGGATCAGCCAAACGGCAATTCTGAAATTGGGGAACCGCCTTCAGACCGGTTTTCCTCATCCCTCAGCCTTTGAGCGCAATTAAAAATACATCGACCTGTAAGCCAAAAACCAGTACACACCTCGTGAGAATACTGCTTGCAGCCGCGAAAAAATATATAATCAGACAGGCGCAGGACAGCCCGCGGATGGCACAACTTGAAACTATAAAAAGCGGCAACCGCCGATTCCCAAAACAAAATGCAGTTTGTACGACCCGCTCGCTGCTCCTCAATGCAGTTTACCTTTCGAGTTCTTTCAACAGCGCTTCAACAACAGTCTTCTGCGCCGGTTCCAACTGGACAGCCTTTTGATAAGCATCACGCGCCTTTTCATTTTTCCCTAATCCCGAATACGCTTGGCCCATGGATACGAACGCCTAGCCTAGATTTGGATAAATTTCGATAGCTTTCTTGGCATTTTCAATGGCCGCTTCGTACTGTTGAAGAGCGACGTATAACACTGTTATTCCGCTTTTTTTCTCCCTGCTTTTCTTTCCCGTAGTACCACCTCCTGGGGTGTCGTTCCCAGATAGAGGAGTTTTCAGGCCATTTTAGTAGGAGGACGAAGCATAAAAACCGAAGTCGGCAAAGCTCATTATTGAATTCAGGCAACGCAAAAGTAATGCAACCAACCCCGGCGGGAAAGCTCCACGAAACCCATGGTGATGAAGCGCTGATATATTCCTGCCTGCCCCTCCTGCAAGGTTGGAAATTGACCGGAGAGAATATGGCAGAGCTTTATTCTCTTTTAGTTGTCTATTTGAAAAGATTTGGTTAAGGATTCATGTGCGGCAGCAATAGAAAAAACCGTGCAAAGGAATAGCGGAAGGCAGGGCTGGATCCAGGTTGAAGTTCAGATCCAGCGGCACTACTGTCCCGTTAAGGACTGATTGTATTGCGATAACGCTAAGTATATCAAAGGCTTACTAAGACCGTTTGAGCTCTTCCGGATAGGAGACTAGGTGATTCTCTTGCGGATCTGTTTGGAGATGATTATTCGTGTGAAAAGTCACCAGCCAAATTTCTCGGGGAGGCTCGTGGCAACTAGCGAATCCTCTGGTGCGTTCAATCGGGAATCTGCCGCGACAGGAAATCTGCGGACCCATATCCACGCTGCCACTTGGATGCTCCCAGATCGAATCAGGCCAAAAACCATAGCCACCCATGCAGCGCCAACCGCTCCGTGACCCGGAATGACCAGATAGAAAGATAATATCAGGAAAGGGAATAAGATAGTCTCCATAAAAACAATAAACTTGGGGCGGATAAACATCACAAAGGTCATGTTCAACGGCGTTGTCGCCAGCCAAGAAAGTGCAGCAGGCAGAAGAATCATGAAAATCGTTTTGGACTGGGCGAAACTCGAGGGAAACAGCTTCCGGGCAATGAGATCAATAGACAAAAAGAAGAACAGGTAAATGACCCCCGATGCGGCAATGAGAATCCGCTGCAACACCCGATAGAGTGAGTAGATCGTTCCCTGACGGCAAAAAGACATGATTCTAGGACTTAGGAGAACGGAAAGATAGAGGCCTAACATGGGGAATATCGATGACAACGCGCTGCCCGCGGAATAGATTCCGACTTCTCTTATGCCTGCCCATCGAGTTAGAGTGAAATTGGGCAACTGGGCAACCAAAACGCTTATGCCAGTTGTAACCAAGAACCATTTCATGAAGTGAACCATTTGCTTAATCAATTGAATCGAAAGCAAATTCCTGCCGCGGAAGAAGTCTTTTCCGGAGATGACAAAAAAGAAAATGCAGAGGCTGATCGGTGCCGCCGCGAAGAAGGCCAGTATCAATCCGAGATTTACGCGCCCCATGACGACCGCAATTGCAACCCCTGTAAATTTCGAGAAGATGTGCAACAATTCCAGCTTGCCATACGCACTGAACTTCCCCTCGACCTGGAAATGTGTCTGCACGGATCGTAGCGACAGTACTCCCAGGATCACCGCTGTCGTCCAATGGAGCCAGGAAACCTCTCCTTTGTTGGAAAACAGCATTCGCTGAAGCGGAACCGCAAAGAGCCACAAAAACAAAAAGACGACGCCGATCAACACGAGTTTGATATACAGGCCGGCCTGTTGAATCGCGCGGCTCCGCGATGGATCATCCGTCCTGCACAACGGAGCCAATCGCAGCACCGCCAAGTCAATGGCAGAACCGAAATTCCCTTCCGCCAGCACTATCACCGAAATACATATCGCATAGGCGCCATACTGTTCTGGACTAAAGAAACGAAATAGGATGATGTTCAGCAGGAAGGTACTGGCTCCCCCGAGCAGTTTGGGAGCCATCACAAAGCAAAACTCCTGCAGCCATTTCTTCAGTTGCGTTGCATGCACAGGTTGCACCAATAGGGTCCAGTGATTTCAGAAGACTCAGTCAGTCTCATCGAGGATAAAGGAGTTTCCCGTCCATACTCCCAGAGTCGGTTCATGGCTGAGGGCGGGAGAGATCGAGCGCGGCGAAGCTCAATCCAGCCACCAACGACTTGACCCGAAGAATTGGACATTGCTTTAAGTAGAAAAACCATTTCGGATTCATTCAGAGTTTCCACGCCGGTGCCGCCGAAACAACGGCAGGTTAGACGGTACTCGGTTTTTTGTCAATTTTGAAATCAACGCTTGAAAATCAACACTCGGTACCGGTTCAGCCCCCATGGCAACTTAGGTCAGCTCCATCGGTCATTAGGGGATCCCTAACAGGCCGCGTCCTTCCACATCACAAACCCGAGCCAGCAGAATTACCGCACTCGGTTCGTCAAACCTGACTCTGCTCGCCGACCCCGGGCCGCACGATGCAAGGATACAGCGGAAACTCACATCGATTGTTCCAGCCATGCAAGGGAAAGCCGGAGCGGAAACGACAAAAGATCATCGGGCCATTTCTCCAAAAAAGCCCGGATTTCATTTTGTGCCTCCAGAGAATAGCGATTTCGATCTTTCGAGCTTTCCGATGATTTCGTGAGCTCAACATAAATGGATGCAACAAAAAATTGAGCCGTTTTAAGCTGCTCATCGGACATATTGCTCGAAGACACAAGGGTCATTCTCTTAAAATATGAAGCGGCCTCTTCAATGGTTTCGTGCCTATAATTATTGAGTCCTGTTGCCCAACGATCAGAGGCCAGGCTGGTTGGATTTTCGCTGCCCTTGCGGACAAGCTGCAAGAAGGCATTTTCCCCTTCTGCATAGTGTCCCTCCTGAATCAATTGCAACCCCCCGTTCAACAGCGTTCCCGGGGCGGAATTGTCTTCAGTTGACAACTTAGAATCGTCCAGCATATGTGCAGGGCTGGTATCAGGAGTGGAATCAATTGGCGACAACTGCTTTTCTTCCCGACGGTGGCTTTTGGACTCTGGATACAAGCCAATCACGCTCTTCTGCCGCGAAGTCGGCGTATTGGATACCGCAGCTTTTCGATTATCGGCTAAGGCGCCGTCCTGTCTGTTCTTCCAGACGACAACTGCTAATAGCAGAACCATGATGCCGATCGCACCGATGGCTAAAGAGAGGAGCAGTTTTTGGGGATGCATTCAATTCTTTCCGCAGCGAAACAATATTTTCAAAGCGCAGATTGCCGCTACTTGCAGTAGGCAACAGATAAAAGACTCCATTCATTGGTATGCAGCCATCGTCTGTTGATGCAAAAGAAATATTACCTAAAGAGTATGAGTGAATTATAAAGCTTTTGTTAATTGTCGGTTTAGTTTTCAAAAATACATCAATCGAAGGATAACAAGCAATCAAAGCATCTTCTGCTTCGACTTAAAGAAGGGGATTTTATCTATACGAAAAGCGGAAGCCGGCCATGGATTAACGCGGATTCCAGCAGAGCATTGGCGTTCAACGGCAAACGGTATTCGGCGTAAGCTTGCGGCTAGGGTTAACGCCGGATGAAAAGTGAAGCGGTCGTCGGTGGATTCTGATAGATGGAGAAGAAAAACGGCGATTAGTTCCGCGGCCATGCTCGTCGCAATTTCCTCAGCCGTTTCCACCGCAATGTCAATTCCCACCAGCACACAGACGCGCTTGAATTGCGCAGGGTCCACACCTTCCTATTCAAGCAGTTCGAAAAGAGACCGGTTTTTGCTCAAGCTTCCCAGCATGCCGATATAGCGGGCGGGCGACTGCAGCCCGAATCTTAGACACAGCAGGTCCAATGAACGCCCGCGTGTGGCGATGAATAGATATGAAGAATCGTTGACCGGCAGGTTTTTTACACTTCTTCCCAACGGTCGACATAAAAGCTGTCCGCCATCGGGAACTTATCGGCGTTCGCAAATTCCATCCGGTCGTCGACAATGGCTATTTTAAATCCGACCGGCTTGTGTTCAGGTGCGGGGTTTGCCGACACACCCTATTGGTGATTTGGCTATGATGCACCCTGTGCCTGTGAATAAAAGCTTGCCAACAAAATATCGACCAATATAGCAGCGAGGATTCCATACTAGACAAGGTGGATTCCTTTTTATCAGCAGTTCTGTCAGCGAAGTTGCGTGCGGCTGCATTTATTAAAATTTAAAACTTGGCTTCTCGATCCCCAAAAGCAGCCTATGCCAATCTGAATTCTTCGCATGCCTCAGCCATGTTTCCATGCATCGCCAATCAACATCGTGTAAGCGAAGCCAGTGGAAACCGCCCCCCCTTCATGCTGGTTGGGAGATTCCACTGGCTGTTGCAGATGCGCTTTTTATTAATAGCCGAGTGTTGTTAGAAGCTGATGAATATTCTATTGTATATGGATGAAGAATTTTCACTCCCAATAATATGGGGAAAACATGTTTAACCTCCCTGCCGGAGTGCAATCAGACAAATTTAAATGTCCCGATTGAAGGGCTCGTGGGCCGGAAACTGTGGCAGGGGGAAATCGGGGCTCATTCGCTTTCAGGGAGAGTCGTCCAAGACGGGATTCAGTGCGATTAAATTCCTTGAATTGCACACATAAAGGCTCTGAAAAAAGGAGGTGGGTAACAGACCGTCCTCAATTAGAATGTGATTGATTTGTGATGCGCGGGTTATAAAGACCTTTTGATTCTTCAGTTTGCTGCCCTTAAATCGTAGGCAACGAACGACTCCTCCCAATCCAACATCGTGACCCAAAATGGTGGAGAGGAATTCAGGCTCAAGCGAGCGATAGTTCAAATCCAATCCATAGGCATTCGGCGTTTGACTAAAGATGGTCAACCAAGTGATTCCCGAATCCAAAACCAGCAAAAAGGGTTTTTTGCGCAATGATTGCGGAGGAAGCATGATCAGCATTAGTTGGGCATAACGCTGAATCTCATAAACATCGATACCATTGTCCAGGAAGGCTTTAAACTCGTTACCATCCTCGAATATCAGCCGTCTGTGCCCGTAATCGATGATATAATCGTATTGCCCCAAAAAGTCCTGTCCCAGCAAGCCAGCGAGAGGAATTTTTTCCCCCTCTCCCATCGGCACGCCCAAAACGTCGATCTCCCGGGAGATCTTGCTTCCCACGCGGAGAACCTCCACCCGATAACACTCGACGGAGCTGACGCCCGAAGCAGTTATCAGGTTCTGTCGTCTCTGGTACGGGGCCTTCAGCTGTTTCAGGATTTCCAAAGAAATCATAGTGCGCCCCGACCCGGTATCAAGAAGAAATAAATAGGGGCCTGAGTCATTCAAATAAACTTGCACAACCGGCGAAAAATTCGGATAGTTCTGAAAAGAAACGGAAGAACTGGCGAAAAGAGCAGGAGAAAAGAAAGCCAATGTTCCGAGAAGGCGAGCACTGAACTTAAGGAGCAGCAGCCAATGCTTCATTAACATTGCTCCTTTCGGCATAGTATGTCTTCGCACTGAATATCGCAGATAAACTCTATTATTTTTATTTTAGCTATTATTAAAAAAACTGCAAGCGCATTATATAGAGGAGATACGAAGATTATCCCGGAAATATCGATCCCCATTCGCTGTAATAAGCGGACGGCATCCGATGAGTCGCCCGTCCCCATGGTATTGCAGGAGTAACTGAGAGGGTTTACGAATGTCGACTTTTGGGCACGCTAGCTTAATTTGCAGAGGCAGAGATTACGCCGAGCCGGAGCATTTTGAAGATTTGCAATAGCGGTCAGTGTTGGCGGATCAAGATCGGCATCCGGCACGCAGTTTCCAGCAAGTGTCTGCAGCTAAGCGCTCCACCGACGCATAATTTACACCATGTCCAAGAGACGTAATATATATCGCTTCTTCAGTTCGCTTCAGGGTAGACGCTTGCACTCCCCGTTGATGCTGTTTATCAAACGCGTCTGCCAGGCGCAGGATGCCACAAAGAAATAGTATTACGCTCCTCTGATCCGCACTTTAGTTTATCGGTGCCTGAAACAAATCCCAACTTTGACAGAATTAGCGTTTGAACTGGAGAAAAATCCCAGCCTGTCAGATTGCCTGGGATTGGATCCTCTGCTTGGGCTTGTTTCTGCCGCGAAACTCGCTTTGGAGTGGCGCAGCTGGCTGCTGTTTTGGCTCGCCGAACGCTGAAAAAAATCAAAGCGCAAGCTTGCATGCACACTCCAAACTTTTCGCATCCATATATGCCACATCGCCCGTTATCCTTGTTTCGCCACAGGAACCAGCTATAAAGGGTCAGAACAGGGTATAAATGAATGGGGCAATAGCAGATCCTTGAGTCAGGAAAATCAGGACCCCGAATAACAGCAAAATGATCATGAAGGGCAGCAGCCAAAATTTCTTGCGTTCCTTCAAGAAAGCCCAGAATTCAAGCACAAACTCAATCATTTGAATCTCTCCCCTCCTAGTTCTAGAATTGATGCCTGATATGTGAAGACGGGCGTGATTTTCGCGACACTCGATATGTCAGGGCATCGGACACACGACCGCGCTGCATTGGATCTCGGCCAAACAGACGAATCACCAAGCCTACCGGAGCAAACAACAAGTAGTAAATCACACCAAGAATCAATCTCGTGTTTATCCACCCCAAAGCTTTGCCCACAGCCATCCAGACCTTATAAATCGGCGCGAGGAAACTGGGCATCAGGAGACCGGGGAGAACCAGTATCCCTCCACCAAGCAAAGCCCAAAACCGCGGGCCCTGCCCTCTCAAGATTGCGGGCCAAATTCCGATGATGACAAATACCCCGCCGATCAGCAGTCCAAAACGTCGATATTCCCTGGTTTCGTTCTTATCCTTCAATGGTCCGCTCCCCATTCAATCCAGCTCAAATTCCTTCCTCCAATCCGAATCGCCCTGCAAAGCCTTCTGTTCAGCCTTCCGAAGAACACAGTTCTCCAGGACAAGAATGTCCATTTCTGTCCGCATGAAACAACGATAGGCGTCGGCCGGTGTGCAGACGATAGGCTCACCTCTGACGTTGAACGAAGTATTGACAATCACGCCACACCCGGTTTGTGCCTCGAATGCCTTAAGCAGCTTGTAATATCGTGGATTTGTTTCGAAATGAACCGTCTGAATCCGAGCCGAAAAGTCCACATGGGTGACGGCCGGGATATCAGATTTAGGGACATTCAAAAGGTCAATCCCCCAAAGAGAACGCTGATCGTCTCCGATGAATTTTCGGCGTTTCTCCAGCACGGGGCCCACCAACAACATAAAAGGGCTGTCTGTATCGAGCTCGAAGTAATCGGAAAGCCTGTCATGCAGGACCGATGGGGCGAAGGGTCGGAACGATTCCCGGTATTTAATCTTAAGGTTCATGACAGACTGCATTCCCGGATTCCGGGCATCGCCGATAATACTCCGCGCTCCGAGGGCCCGGGGCCCAAACTCCATCCGCCCCTGAAACCAACCCACGACATTCCCCTGGCCAATTTCATGCCCAACCCAGTCGAATAGCTGTTCATCGGTCATCCGTTGGTAGGGAGCCCCCTCCTGTTTCAAGAACGCCTCTATTTTTTCATTGGAGTAAGAGGGCCCCAAGAAGCTGCCCTGCATTAAATCGCCGTTCTCCGGCAGTCTGCGAGGTTTCTGCTCCAGCTGATGCCATGCAGCCAGAGCCGCACCTAGCGCTCCTCCCGCGTCACCGGCTGCCGGCTGGATCCATAATCGCTTGAACGGACCTTCTCTCAGGATCCTGCCATTCCCTACACAGTTCAGCGCCACACCGCCTGCCAAGCATAGATTTTCTTGGAGAGTCTCCTTGTGCAAATTCCTGGCTAATTTCAGCATGACATCTTCAGTGACATCCTGGATGGATCGGGCCAGATCCATTTCCCTCTGAGTCAGCGGCGATTCCGGTAATCGTGGTGGGCCTCCAAAAAGAGCATCAAAGTTATGGTTAGTCATGGTGAGTCCGGTGCAGTAGCTGAAGTAATCCATATTAAGGCGAAATGAGCCATCAGATTTGACGTCTATCAGATGGTCGTAGATCACCTGAACGTACCGGGGGTGACCGTATGGAGCCAGGCCCATCACTTTGTATTCACCCGAGTTGACTTTGAAACCCGTATAGTAGGTAAAAGCAGAATAGAGAAGTCCGATGGAGTGTGGGAAGTGTATTTCCCAGAGAGGCGTGAGCCGATTATCCTCCCCGAGCCAGGCACTGGTCGTTGCCCATTCTCCCACGCCGTCCATACAAAGAATCGCCGCCTTCTGAAAGGGGGAAGGGTAGAAAGCGGAAGCTGCATGAGATTCGTGATGTTCAGTAAACAATATCGGAGGCAGGTTAGACTCTGCCATCCCGTTTGAAATGCTCAAAAGCTCCTTTCGGAGGAGGTTCTTCAGGAATAGCTTCTCCTTAAGCCAAACTGGCATTGCGGCCACAAAAGAGCGGATCCCCACAGGGGCAAATGACAGATAGGTTTCCAGAAGGCGCTCAAATTTAACGAGCGGTTTGTCGTAAAATACAACGCACTGGAGGTCCCTCAAAGTAATCCCCGCCTCCTTCAGGCAGTAACTTGCAGCTTTTGTGGGAAACCCCGCATAGTGTTTCTTGCGCGTGAAGCGTTCTTCCTGGGCTGCAGCAAATATTTCTCCGTCACGGACCAGACAAGCCGCACTGTCATGATAGAAGGCAGAAATACCAAGTATGGTTTTTTTCATTTCAGACCTCAGACCGGCGGATTATGTTTCTCAGTATCATAGTCTTCCTGCTAACGCCTCCCTAACCGGGGACTGGCGACCGCGTCCAGGCGGCTGCCAGCGGGATAGTCCTGAGGATTGTTGGGTTCCGTCATTGTCTCGTTTGCCGGCGCGACGCAACTAGCAGACCATGGGAAACCAGGTAATTTGCAACGTGGTGTGCGACCTGCCTGGCACCGCCTTCGTTGAAATGCACGTCATCATAGAAAGCGGTAGTATTGCTCGGAATGAGCGAAGCCAAATCAAAGCAGGGGACTTCCTGTTGTCGGCACACCTGCTTCAGACGGTCATTGTACATGTCCATTCCCCTTATCAGAGCTCGGACAGTGTAGTAAGGCTGGTGCTCAAACTGCTGGAAATCGCCCACACCGCCAAACCACAGGAGTGCATTCTCGTCGGCTGCGAGATTGGATCGCCACAGATATGGCTGCGTCATGAAAACAATCTGTACCCTGTGCCTGCGGCCCAGATCGATAATCCGGGAGATGTTAGACGAATACTCATCCAGAGCGGACGCGAGATCAGGCAACTCGTTACGATATTCCGAGGCCCCCTGCCGATGACTCCTCCAAACGCTCAGGTTCCTGCCGACTTTGTCCTGAACGTGGCCTCGACGCAGTATCGGACGCAGTCTCATCAGTGTCTGCCAGATTGCGGTCCTTTTGTAAAACGGATCATTGGGGTCGATACGAAAACTGCCTTGGAAAGTCTGCGCAATTAGTTCCTCCTCAGTCCCCGGGCGATCCATATAGGAAGGATCATATTGAGTGTCTCTCGAAAGGCGTTTGCTGAGGTCATTGATGCCAGGGAGCAGGATCACTAGGTCTATCTTCAAGCCTTCCAGCGGTAGGTATTTCATGGCTACGACATGGTTGCGCGATGTGTCTCCGCTGCGGCCGGCGTTGCCCACCCAAACCCGCGCAGCCATTTGCATGCTCAATTCCTTCTGCAACAAGTAAGGCCAAGTTTCGGTCTGATCCAGCATCGAGCATTCCGTTGAGCTGCCGCCAATGGTCAGAAGTCGAATGTGATCGTTCGGAGATCGTTCATCACCACGAAACCCGTCACTATTGACAATAAAACGGGCCCTGCGGCTGATGCCAACATAGAGACTGCGGATCGGATCAAAGACCGCATACATGTGGGGCGGCCAGATATAGAATGTCCGATTCCATCGTGACGCTTGGATCCAGCGCAATACTCCTTCGCACAGCAGGAGAGAGAGGAAGATTGACAGCAGCAATAGCCCCACACTCTTCATCCATGTCCGCCGCATCCCTATTTGACCTCCTCGGTTTGGCGTGGCTCAAACGCTTTTTCCTCGCTGCACATAAGGCCGTTGGATCTGAGGCCTTGGCAAGCACTACGCCAATGGATTCCTGTGGTCTTTCTGCTTCGATCCTCGTTTGGGGAGAGTCAAAACACCACTCTTGAATACGAACAAGAACGGATGAGGTCGCTAACCGCCAACATGATGCCTAACCTGCGTATCCTCTTCATCATCCATTCTGAGAATCTGTTGAAGCGATTTTGTCCTGCCACATTTCTCCAGCAGAACCTTTACTTTGACATCTCGATGTTTAAATTTTGTGAAAACTTCATTAAAATGGAGCTAATTCTCAGATTCCGCTTGGCCGACATCCTCCCCGTCAACAAGGAAACGCATGAGCGTCTCAAAACAGGCGGCCGTCCACAACAACGCCCAGTCGCTTTGGGGATCAAATTTGTCCAGCACTTCGCGCCGGAAGATGCCCTGATTCAGGGTCCGCGGCTCCCGCAGAATCTCCAAGAACGGTCGCAACGGGCCACCGAGCCATGACTCTGTCGGAGTGTCGAATCCGTTCTTGGGCCGGTACATCCATTCCCGGCGTAAATAGCGCATACCCAGTCGGCGCAGGATTGGTTTCTAGAAGCAACCCCGATTTTTTTTGCGCTAGCGGTATCCTGCCCGCCATTTCTGGCAAATCCGCAGAAAGGAATGGCACCGCTAGCTGTATGTCCGTGGGCGCGCTCAGCCGGTTCATTATCTCCAGATGGCACTTAACTTCAGTATATATGGGAGAAGAGTTTGCATTCATTCTGGCAGAGCCAATTCCGGTGGGAAGAAAGTCCCTGGCGTTTCGGGGCTCAGGGTCAATTCGGGATTCAATTCCAGTACGAGACTTCCCGGATCAGTGCGGCTTTTAATGCAACATATGCGCTGGATGTGCGCATTGCGTGAACTGACGAGCAACTCTACCAAATGCTGGAAATAACGGCTGTAACCTGTGCCCCATCGTTCCGCAAACCGGGCAGCCAGACGGCATAATGGGCCAGGCATGGGCCACAAGTTCCTCTGCCAGTTCATGAATCCTCCTAGAGTTCGGACTGCCTAACGACTCATAACAAACAGCCCAAGCCGTTTATATGGACAAACTCGGCAGAT
>Ga0335071_10000499_pt1 | contig 43363 bp, 30 predicted proteins | sample Lox_Sample_15_FD_206724 | JGI IMG/M metagenome (GOLD analysis project Ga0335071, IMG submission 206724) | Soil microbial communities from Loxahatchee National Wildlife Refuge, Florida, United States - Lox_Sample_1.5 | ecosystem: Environmental > Terrestrial > Soil > Wetlands | place: USA... | reverse complement strand
TGAAGGCGTTGAAGTAGTCAATCCGGAGGCTGGCCCTCACATGTTCTCCGATGGTGAATTTCTTGATGGCATCAAAGCTTTCGAGCCGCAGCGGCGGGGTGCGTAGAGCCGGAGATCGTCGCTAGAATCGTCGAGAGCTTCGAGGGCAGGCCATATTACGTGATCGCACCTGTGAAGTTTCCGCTTCAACAAGTGTCCGGCGTCCGCATTCCAGCGAACGTTCTCGTCACCGACTGGGTCCCCGCGTTACAGGTCAATAAGGTTGCTGATCTCGCTGTTATCCATGGAGGTATGGGCACTGTTATGGTCGCAGGGATGGCCGGCAAACCGGTGGTCGGTGTAGGAATGCAGATGGAGCAAGTCGCGAATCTGGCTTGCCTCGAGAGGCTTGGATTTGCGATACGGGTCGGGAAATCGCGCGACCCTTCTGCGAAGATTCAGAGTGCGATTCAGAAGCTGATGAATAACGAAGCCGCGAAGGCAAAAGCAGCTGCATTCGCCAAATCGATCACACACTGGGACGGTCCGAAGACCGCGGCTGAGACGTTGCTCGAACGCTACGCCGATCGGCACGATGATGTTCCAGGATTTGCAGTGAATGGTCGGAAGCAGGATCTCGATTAGCGCCGCCCGGAGCCCACAAAACAGAGCTGAGTCGGCGCTGGAAACGCGACTCGGGCTGTTGTCGATCGTTGTCGTTTAGTGTATGGATCGTTGCGATTCGACAGGATCTCAGTCTGGAGCTGCAGTCCTCCGCAAACCGCGCTGGGGGCCATCTTTCACATTCGGCAGCCGATGTCGCAACACCGCCGCGCACAACCGAATGACCTACGGACCGGGTTGTTGTTTGCGCACTTCGCCGACAACCTTGTTGACGGCTCGAATGATTGAATCGGGCCGCTCCGCGTTTTCGGTGATGACCAGCTTGCCGCGAGTAGACAGCGCCGCAAGATGGGGCAGCAATTCGTGGAACCAATAATCGTTCAACGCTGCGGTCGGTCGCGCATACCGCTCTCCTGGCGGCGCCTTAAACGGAGTTGAAGATGCGAGGACAATCAAGGGACGGGAGCCAAAGTTTCCTGCTGCGCGCACCTCCGCCATGCTCTTCTCAAGGACACAGCCTTCTCCTTCGGTTTGCGCAGTTTCCGGGTTGTTCGACAGAAATCTCAGCTCTTTCTGCTGATCCCGATTCAGGTCAGAAATCCCGAAGGGGCGTCCTGAACCCGGATTCCTCATTAGGCGTAGCAGACCGGAATCGAGCAGCAGAGGCTGCAATGCAACGCAGCCGATCTTTTGCAAAAATGGCGGCAAGGATCCCAGACTACCCTTCATGTATTCAGGCTCATGAGCAAACACATCCGGATCGGTTGCGTGAATCAAAACCGCTCCGGCAACTTCAGTCGGGTAAAGGTTGTTGTAGACGCGCACGTGAAAACCGGCCGCGGTAGCGCCAACAAGCACGTAAGGCGGCGCAATATTCGCGGCGTGTAGGAGCGCATGGAGATCCTTGGCAATCGCTTCAAAGGTGCGCGGCGAAGGGCCCGGATCGCTCCATCCGTAGCCGGCGCGGTCATACCAGCAGGCTCGAGTGAACTTTGCGACCTCGGGCTGAATGGCAATCCAGCTGTAGCCCGCTGTGTGCCCACCGCTGTCGAAGATCACAACAGGGCTCCCTTGGCCTGAACAAAACAGGTTCAGCGTCCGGCCGCCTATGTCGACCGACTGACCGATCCGGGGATAGCGCCCTCGATCTAGCCGTTTTCCGATCTGCTCATAGACAACTCCGGCAACCACAAGCACCACAATCGACAACGCCAGAACCTTTAAGACGGGCTTCCATCTCTGTTTTCTTTGAGCTGTCATCCGGGACCTCGCGACGGGGAAGATTCCCAGGCTGATTAGGCGGCGGCTTACCTCACACGATTTGATCGGACGAGCCGGCGATTCGACGCCGAGCCCAAAACGTGACGAGTCCAGCCATCGCTGGGATTACGACAAACAGGCCAATCAAAAGCAGCCGCGTGCCGTTCATTCCGCGCGAGACTGAGTTTGTGGCATGTGGCGAACATTGCACGATCTTCGGCAGGTGCCAGTAGAGACTCATGGCGATGAACTGGAGTGACGCACCGGCAAAGGCCGCGATGATCTTCCAGTACGCGGAGCGCAAAACCCATTGGCGGAAGAGTGAAACGAAGCAATCGAGGAGCATCCGAAAAGCCCCCTCAGATTGCTCGGTTACATCGAAGATCCAAAGCATTTCATCTGCAAAGCTTTGGCGAAATGCAATTGGGTGCATTCTGAGCAAGCGAACGTACAAGAATCGCATCATTCACGGCTCCTGTTAAATGGCCGGCTTCAGCCGCCGGCCTGCCTCGCGAACAACACTCTTCAAGCGTTCAACGTCAGCCTGCAGCACGCTCTTCCCCAGGTCAGACAACGTATAGTACCGCCGCCTGGGATCATCGTTCACAGCATTGCGACGGCCCTCTTCCACCGAACAAGCTGACGGACCTCAGAAGTACACTGTTCGTGCAGTAAAAGATCGAGGAAAGAGCAACAGAAGCGTGGTGCGCTCCCCTCAGGTCCACTCTGGCAACTTCTTAGTGGCTGTTTTGATGGCTGTTTGCCCCGGAATTTTGTGCAGGTCGCTGCAACATAATGCAAAGCACATACTCTTTGTAATACATTGTTTATAAACATGTTATGCTATTTTGTGCGTCCAAATGCAGTCCTCTGCAAAACCCCTAAAATAGGACTTAAAATCCGCAGACCTTTACCGGTCGTGGGGGTTCAAGTCCCCCTCCGGGCACCAGTAAATAAATGGCTTAGACCAATCTGCCTGATCCGAATCGGATTGCGGCGATTATCGTTGGTGTATGTTCATCACGTTTGTCCATTTTCGCGGCTTGCGCTGCATCCGTCATGCCCTCATCAACTAAGAGCCGATGAGAGCGCGAGAGTTGCGCAAACCGCGCAGCGATTGCCACGAGTCTCAAAGCCGGCGGCTTCCAGATCACCGCTAAATGGGCAAACTTAATAACCGGTCATGTACGGAGGCTGGCGAGGCCGCTCAATCAAGTCGCGCCTCCGGGCACCAGTTACGGAACAAGGCTCTCAGGGTTCCACGACGGCCTTCGACAGGTTGCGAGGATGGTCCATATTGACGCCACGCTCGAGGGCCATGAAATAGGCAAACAACTGGAGGGGGACAACCTCAGATAACGGGAGGAGATACTCCGGGGCGTGCTCGACCGCAATGCAACCCGCGGCGAGTTCCGCAATCTCTCCGTCTCCCGCGTTGGCGACGGCGATGACTTTGGCTCCCTGTTGCTTCAAGTCACGAAGCAGGCGCAGAGTTTTCTGGTAGCGTTCGACCGAGGGCGGCGAAGCCGGATCAAACGTAGCTATGAGGACGAGCGGAACGGAATCGCTGACGAGAGCATTCGGTCCGTGCCGGAGTTCTCCCATGGGATAACCTTCGGCATGAACGTAAGAAGCTTCCTTGAGTTTGAGCGCTCCCTCGCGAGCGATGGCGTAGTGGATGCCGCTGCCCAAGTAGAGGAATGTGGATGCGCCGCTGTATTTCTTTGCGAGAGCGGCGATCTGCGGCTGCCATAGCGGGAGCTGTCTTTCGATCTGAGGGCATTGCGCCCACAACTCCACCACCGGCGACGAGAGTTTCTCGGAGTCGATTTTGCCGGCGCGGACGGCCTCGTAGAGCGAAAGAATGTAGAGCGCGGCCAGCTGACAGGTGAAGCTCTTGGTGGCGGGAATGGCGCGTTCCGGTCCGGCAGCGAGCGGCATGGAAACATCGGCCTCGCGCGCCATGGTGGATTCCGGTGCGTTGGTGATGGCCAGGGTTTTCCAGCCGCTTTTCCCGGCAGCGCGAAGAGCAGCGAGCGTGTCGGAGGTCTCTCCGGATTGAGAGAGCACGAGGCACGCGGAGTTGCCGAGGGGATTGGGGCCGGAGAAGTTGTACTCGCTGGCGTATTCGACGTCGACTGCCAAACCGCTAATCTCCTCGAGCCAGATCTCCGCGGCGAGGCCGCTATGACGGCTGGAGCCTGAGGCAGCGATGACGACATGTCCATTCGCCGGAACCCAGCGATCAAGCTGGCGTCCGAATTCGGGGCGAAGCGCAGTTCGCTCAAGGTAGAGACTCAGTGTTCGCTCGAGTGCCTGCGGCTGCTCGTAAATCTCGCGGAGCATCAGGTGTGGCGAATCTGGATCCGTAAGGTGGGGCTTTTCCTGGGTGGCCGAAGGCTCAGAACGCATGAGCATATAATGACATAATGATCACACGGCTGACTAATTTGGGTTAATTCTCCGATACTTTTCAAGAAATATGCATGTTTTCCTAAGCCAGTCTGCCGGGGAAGCGATAGAATCACGTTGCCATGTCCGAGTCCATTAACCGCCGATCTGAGCAGATCGTCAAATATCTGCTCAACGCAGGAACGGCCACGATTGAAGAACTGCTTAGCGTCGCCGGCTCTTCGGCGCCGAGCATTCGTCGCGACCTGGCGCGGCTGGAGAACCGCGGGCTGATCCGGCGGACGCATGGCGGGGCCGAACTTGTTGAGCCGTTGCTTTACGAGCCATTCCGGTTTGACAGCTCGTTCCTGGCTCGCGAGCAACGGCACGCGGCAGAGAAGCGGCGCATCGGACTGGCTGCCGCCGAGTTGATCCAGGCGGGCGAGACCGTGGGTTTGTCGGCAGGCACAACGACAACGCACGTGGGGCGAAGCCTGCGGCACCGCGAAAAGATTCAGGTGATTACGAACGCGATCAACATCGGCATGGAGTTGTGCAATCAAACGGCGATCCGCACGTATTTGACCGGTGGCGAGGTGCTGTGGGCGTGGGCGTTTGCGCTGACAGGAAACGCCGCTTTGAACTTTCTGGACAGCGTCTATATGGATAAGGTGTTTCTGAGCGTGACGGGCCTGGATGCGGAGCGCGGCGCGACGACGCTGGAGACGGATGAAGCCCTGGTCTACAAGAAGATGATCAAGCAATCGAAGCAGGTGATTGTGGCGGCAGACTCGAGCAAGCTGGGAATGGTGAGTCCTGCGATTGTCTGCGCGGCGAGCGAAATTCATGTCCTGATCACGGACAGCGGAGCAGCGCAGGATGCGATCGCACCGTTCGAGCGCCAAGGAATCACGGTGCTCCGGGTTTAGCGGCCGGCAAGAGGGAGCAAGGCGGCAAGCCGGCGAGTCAGCAAATCAACGAGTTAGCGACGAGTTGAACGCCTGGGTAAACGAGATGTTTACTGGTTAGTACTGTCACCCCCCCACCCCCCCGTTTGCCTTAAGCGATTCTTCCCCAATGGTTTAACCCATTTACTTAACTGGCGGTCTTTGAAGACAAACGAGTTAGCGGAGCAGCAGGGTTTGTAGAGGATTTTGGGGTCATCCTTTTTCTGAGGCACAGTTCCAGCATAGCGATATCGTAGAAATAATCCGCAAGAAGCGGGAATCCTATTTCATGCGTATTTTCAGGGGGATGCGGGGCGGTGTCGCATCCTGACCACTTGACAGCGGTTTCGGACTTTTCTGTACCGTGATACCCGCTCATCGCGGAGAGCGCGATGAACGGGGCACAATTTCTTCCGGTTCGTAGCACACTTTTTCGTCTTTGGCTGAGGCACCTGTCGGCAGGTTGAGGTCTGTGGTCTCCCAGGTCTCAGAATCGAGACCTGGGGCACCCACTATCAGGCGGTTACATTGACGCGGCCGAGGTGCGGTACTCGGTTTGGAGGAGGCGGATGGCTTCGCGCACGTCCTCTTCAAGCTGATTGCCGTTGGCATGCGACGAACGGGAGCCGTTTCTGCGAGTCAATGAACCGTGCAGGGAGTAGATTCCGGAGAGCCGCACGACTTCGACGAGGCTCTCCAGGCGCAGGCCACCGCCAGCGATAACGTGGATACGATCGCCGGCGCGCTGCCTCAAGGCGGCGATGGCGGCTGCGCCGCTGAGCACGTCTCTGGCGCCGCCCGAAGTGAGCAAACTGTCAGCGCCAGTTCGAATGACATCATCGAGCGCTGCAAAGAGATCCGGTGTTTCATCGAAGGCGCGATGAAAGGTGACCGCCAGCGGCCGCGCGAGCTCGACGAGCGCGCGGGTGCGCGCGACGTCCACTCTGCCGTCGGGGAGGAGCACGCCCACGGCAATGCCCTCGGCGCCAGCCTGTTTTGCCTGCTCGATCTGACTGGACATGAGATTGAATTCCGAAGCGGAGAAGCAGAAGTCGCCGCTGCGCGGCCGGATCAGGACGTAAACCGGGAGGTTGAGAGAGCGAAGGCTGGTGCTCATCAACTCCGGTCCGGGTGTAATTCCGCCGCGGTCGAGCCCGGAGCACAGTTCGATTCGATCGGCACCGCCGGCCTTGGCTGCGCGACCAGCGTCGAGCGTTTCCACACACAACTCAAAGAAGACGTGATTCATGGTCGTTTCGGGTGATGCCTTGCCCAATCGAGCTGGATTTGTCGCGCAGTCGAATGCTGGAAATTCGAGAACGCGCAAGCGGTGACCGTCCGATACCGAAGCATTGAATTATGAAGACATGGCATTCAATCGTTCAGTTGGCCTGTTAACTCCGAAGGATTAGACGAATTCAGCTACCAACCGAGACTTTATAGCATATGAATATGAAACATGCAAATGTTTGATCATAAAATTTAGTAATGATCATTATTGACTATTTTCATAGGTTTTTCCTTTGATTATCATTGCGGGATTCGCAGGATCGTGCGGAGGCGATCCGTCGGACCCAAGAGGCTGTTCGCGAGAGCGGCCCTAGCGCTGCGCGGAATATTTGCCCAATTTCTGGGGCAATTCATGATATAAACTATTCATTCTAAGTTATTTAATTAAACAATGACCGTCCCGAGGCGTGCTCGATGCGTCTCCCGGCGACGAATGACAGGCCAAAATGAAGAGGTCTAAAGATGGTCCCACTTAAGTCACAGATTTTGCCGCATTTGAGTTCACATATTATGATTAGGATCAGAAAAATGATCATATCTAATAAAATATTTCATTTTATCTCTTGATTTTTATGAAATGGTTGGGTAATATCCCTCGCATCAATGATTGCGCGTTTGATGGCAATTTGATCGAAGTAAGATTTGCGATCGGGGCGGCTCCGGCACTCAGGGGACATGGGGAGTCGAATCCGTTCCGTGGGGCGCCGGTCTCGATCAAACGGCAGGCAATCAGAGTGAGGGCATCGGTTGCAAGTCGAAGGAATAACCAGGACCTCGATTGAGAAGGAGGAGATTCCAGTGAAGCTATTTCATCGCACGTCTCTGATTGCGGCCAGCGCAGCTTGTTTGATTGCTTTTCTCATAGGGCTGCAGGCTGCGCGGGCACAGCAGGCTGCCGGTTCGATCACGGGTCTGGTAACGGATGCTTCGGGGGCAGCAGTGGGAGATGCCACGGTGACCGCGATCAATGTTGACCAGGCGACGACATGGAGCACGAAGACCACGGCGGCTGGGCTGTACGAGTTCCCAACGATTTCGGTGGGCAAGGTTCAACTGAAAGTCGAGGCGGATGGATTCAGCACAGAAATTCGGAGCCCATTTACATTGGTGCTGAACCAGGTGGCGCGCGTGGACTTTCGCCTGAAGGTGGGCATGGTGAACCAGACGGTTACGGTGAGCGACCTGCCGCCGCTGCTGCAGACGGGGTCGACCGAAGTAGGCACGCTGATCGACTCCGACGCGGCGTCGACGCTGCCGCTGGCAAGCCGGGACGTGAATCAATTGACGCTTCTGGCGCCGGGCGTGCTGAGCGCGAACATTTTTGCGTTTGAGTCGCCGCAGACGACGTTTGGGACGGGAAGACCCTACGTGAACGGAGCACGCGAACAGGACAACAACTTCATTCTCGACGGCATGGATATCAATCAGCCCGACAATGACGATGTTGCCTACACTCCGGCGCCCGACGCGGTCCAGGAGTTCAACATGATCGTGAGCAACGCGCCGTCGGACTACGGCAACTACGCGGGCGGCGTGATTGTAGAAACGATCAAGCAGGGCACGAACAAGTTTCACGGGAACGCGTACGAATACGTTCGCAACACAGCGTTCGACGCCAACACCTGGCAGGACAAGGCGAACGCATTCATCACCGGCTACGGCACGGCGACGACGCTGCCTCGCCCGGTGCTGCAGTGGAACGAATTTGGCGGGACGGTGGGCGGTCCGATCATCAGGAACAAGCTGTTCTTCTTCGCGGACGAAGAGACATCCATCTATAACCAACCGCGGACGGCAAATACCAATACGCTGGTTCCGAATTCCAACTTCTACACACCCACGGCGGGCACGGTGAGCGGGCAGGTCTACGACCTGGGGTGGTTCTGCACATCGAGCGGCGGAACCTTCGATGCGTCGGGGCAGTGCACCGGTGGCGGCCAGCTCTACATGCCTTCATCGGGGACGGCTGTGGCAGCGCGCCCGATTATTCCTTACGACCAGATTCCGGTTTCGGCAGTGAGCTCGGTCGCGCAAGCACTGGTGGCGCTGCCTGCATTTCAGAATCAGTTATCGACGCTCAACTATTTCACAAGCGGCTATACCCACAACTCACAAGGCGACCTGAGGATCGACTGGCAACCGGGCCAGAACGATCACGTGATGGGCCGTTACACGCAGATGTATACGCAGGTTATCCAGAGCAATGGCGCCGATGTGCTGACGCCAAACCTGAAGCGCGAATACCCCTTGAAGAACATCGTTGCCGATTACGTACATACGTTCACGCCGACGCTCATCAACGATTTGCGGATAGGGACGCAGATTTTCCCAGCGAACGACGAGATCTACAGTTCGGCGACGAGCGGCGACGTAAACAAGACGATCGGGCTGCAGGATGTTCCCGTACCGATTCTGCCATCGATCACGATGGGATATGGCACGGTGGGCGGCAGCGCCAACGTCGAGGTCTTCCACGACACCACGGATCAGGTTGAAGACTCGCTGACGTGGACGCACGGGAAGCACTCGATTCACACTGGATTCGAGTGGCTGCACTATGCCATGAACGACACCTATGCCGGCAACAACGGCGAGGCGGGCACATGGGATTTCAGCGGCCAATACACGGGCAACAACAGCGCAAACGGCATGGCGTACGCCGACTTCCTGCTGGGACTACCGGAGCAGGTAGGCGTGGGCGAGCCGATTCACTTTCACCTGGTGAACAGCCTGGGGGCCGGCTTCGTGCAGGACAATTTCCAGGCAGCGCCGAGCCTGACACTCAACCTGGGTGTGCGCTATGAAGTGGTGACGCCGCGCGGCGACCGGAACAAGCAGAACAACATCAACTTCGATCTGGTGAGCGGCAATCCCGAGGTGGGAACCAACTACAACACGTACAAGGGAATTGGCGACATCCAGCCACGGGTTGGATTCGCGTGGCAACCTTCATTCGCCCCGCGGACGGTGGTGCGCGGCGCCTACGACATATCGAGCTTCATGGAAGGGAACGGCATCAGCAATATGGCCGTGATCAACCCGCCCAACTCGATTCTCATTAACCAGTTCAACACATCGGGTTCGAACCTGCTGTATCCGCAGTACACGTTCACGGACGGTTATCAACCTTACCAGAATTCCTGCACCGTTGCGGAGCTGGAAGCGCTGTCGTCGAGCTGCCTGAGCGGCGAGGTGACGCACGCAACGGACCCGCATCTGCGGCCGGCCATGAATCAACAGTGGAACCTGACGGTGCAGCATCAGTTCCACAACAATCTGACAGCGTCGGCCGGTTATGTGGCTGATAAGGACGACCACATGTCGGACATCTTCTGGTACAACCAGAAGGTCCTGACTTCAGGAACGCAGCAGATCAACCTGGGTACTTCGTCTGATCCCAACCTTGTAACCGTTCCTGCGGTAGCACCGGGGCCGTACATGCAAAACCTGGTGGCCGCGGGCGTGAGCCAGGCCAGATTCAACGGCTCGAATGCGATTTCGCGGTTCCAGGCGCTGGAAGTGACGGTCTCCGAGAGGAACTATCACGGGCTGGATCTTCAGGCGAACTATACGTGGTCGAAGTGCCTGAGCAACTCACTGGGCTACTTCGGTTCCTATGGCGATGAAGAGGGAATCGGCGAGCAACAGAACGAGGGCGGAGGCAACTTCTTCCAGAACGAATACGATCCCAAGGGAGATTACGGCAAGTGCACGATCGATGCTGCGGGTGCTTTCAACGCGTACGCGCTCTACAACCTGCCCTTCGGAAGAGGCAAGATGTTCGGGGCCGATGTTCCAAAGGCCGTGGATGAGGTGATCGGCGGATGGAACGTTGCGTTCGATACCACCTTGCGCTCGGGATTCGCCGTGACACCCTATGCGGGCGAGTGGATGGGATCGTTCAACAAGGCCGCGGCTTCGAACCTGACGGCGCCGTCCTACGTGCCGCGCGCAGACTGCGGTGGGCTCGGCAGGTCGGGTAACACCGGCTTGTCGGGGGCAACGCAGATCGGGTCGAGCATTGGCGTGCTGAACCTGAACCCGGCAGCGGTTTCGGATCAGGCCGATGGAGAATTCGGCACATGCCAGGCTGGTTCCCTGCGTGGTCCGAACCTTAAGACCGGCGACCTCAACCTGAGCAAGACGTTCCCGGTGACCGAAGGGACGAACCTTACGTTCATGGCGCAGTTCATGAACGTGACCAACACACCGATCTTCAGCATCCCGAACACCTGGGACGACAACTACAGTTCGTGCGAGTACTGCACGGGAACGCGGACGACGGGTCCGGACGGGGGTGGGTACAACACAGTAGGCGTCTACGGATTGCTGGACGGCACGAATCCGGGTCGCGAGGTGGAGTTCGCGCTCAAGTTCAACTTCTGAGGGACATACCTTCTCGGGTTCCAAGGCCTGAGGATCTGGAACATTGCCAGCGATGCAGCTCGGAGCCGACGTCTTCGAGCTGCATCATTTTTTTCAGGGGATAGATGGGCGCCGAGCAGTCCGCGAGGAAATTATTCGGGTTAGCGGCCTGCGATCCAATAGAATTCATTCGTTATGCGGACGATCGTTACTGCCGATGCGCTCTTTGATGGAGCCGGAGTTGTTCAGAATCCTGTGATTGCCGTCGAGGACGGCGAGGTCAGGTCCATTTCTACGCGAGAGGCGACGTCGCTTCCCTCGGGCGCGGAGGTGGTTGATTTTCCAGGCGCGATGCTGGCTCCGGCGTTCTTCGACGTGCACATTCACGGGGCTGCAGGGCACGACGTGATGGAAGGGACAGCGGAGGCGCTGGGCGCGGTGGGGCGGTTTCTGGCGTCGCGAGGGACAGGGAGCTTTCTGGCAACGACGGTGACGGCTCCGCTGGATGCGACGCTGCGATCGCTGGAGGGGCTGGCGAAGCTGATTGCGCACGAGCCGGTGAAGGACTCGGCTCGGCCGCTGGGAATCCATCTGGAGGGACCGTTTCTCTCGCACGCCAAGCGGGGTGTTCATCCTCCTGAGTATCTTCTGGAACCCAATGTGGCGATCTTCGACAAGCTGTACGAGGCGTCAGAAGGAAAGGTACGGCTGATGACGTTAGCGCCTGAGCTGCCAGGCGCTGCGGAACTAGCTGCGCATGCGGTGAAACGCGGAGTGCGGGTGTCGCTGGGGCACTCAAATGCGACGGCTGCGGAGACGCGCGCTGCGATTGCGGCAGGAGCAAGCAGCGCAACGCACACCTTCAACGCGATGCGCCCTCTGGATCACCGCGAGCCGGGAATTCTTGGTGAGGTGCTGACGGACGATGGAATCTTTGCGGAACTGATTTGCGACGGGATCCACTCAGCACCGGAGATGGCGCGGATCTGGTGGAGGGCCAAGGGAGCGAAGCGGGCGATTCTGGTGACGGACGCCATGAGCGCGGCGGGGATGCCAGACGGGGAATATCAACTGGGCGGATTCGCGGTGCAGGTGGCGAATGGGCGAGCGACGCACGATGGGGTGCTGGCGGGAAGCGTCTTGACGATCGATCGCGCGCTCGCGAATTGCATTGCATTTACCGGCGCGACGGTCGAGGACGGGCTCAGGCTGGTGACGGCGAATCCGGCAGCGATGACGGGGCTGGGAGATGGGGTGGGCCGGGTCGCGGTGGGGCTGGCGGCGAATCTGGTAGCCGTCGGCAAGGATGGGTCGCTGATGGCGACGATGATCGGCGGGCATTGGGCGGGATGACGTAAACGTGGTTGGGGCGGACCGGAGTGCCGGACTGGACTTCTCCCACAGGCATTGAGGTTATTTTGGCGATGATTTCGGCCAACATGTTGTACACAAGGGTTGGAGGTGAGCCCGGCATCCGGTTGTGTGAAGCGCCTAACGGCGGCGAATTTCTCAGGCAGGGTTGCGATGACAAAACCTGCGGTAAACTCGTCTTACGGTTTCCGCGCCCGTACCCCGCAACAGGTTGAAAGCAAGATCTCGCAACTGCGGCGCCGAGGCAACCGTCGTCATGAAGAAAACACAGGAAGCCGCGGAGCAGCTTTTTGGCGAGGCACTCGACCTGAGTCCGGGGGAACGGCAGGCTTTCCTGGAGCGCGCCTGCGAAGGCCGTCCGGAGCTTCGCCGGCTGGTTGAAGGACTGCTCGATCAGAACGATCACCTCCAGGGTTTTTTGTCCGACCCGCTGGTGAAGCTCGGCGATCAACTGTTGGATGGAAGTCCCGGGAATATCCCCGAGGATGTCGCCGGCGAACGGCTGGAAGCCGGAGTTGAGCTGGGGCCGTACAGAATCGAACAACAGCTGGGCCAAGGCGGCATGGGGCAGGTGTATCGCGCCTGGGATACCAGACTGGGACGTCCAGTTGCGATCAAGACTTGCAGGCCAGAGCTTCTAGAGCGTTTCAAACTGGAGGCTCGCTCCATCGCGGCGATCAGCCATCCTAATGTCTGCACGCTTTACGATGTTGGCCCAGGCTATCTCGTAATGGAACTGGTGGAAGGCGAAACCCTGGCGGCGCGCCTGAAGCGGGGCAAACTTAACCTCTCCCAAACGCTTCGATATGGAGCCCAGATTGCCGCCGCGCTTGCAGTCGCTCATGCACGCGGAATCGTTCACCGCGACCTAAAACCGGCCAACCTCATGCTGACCAAGAGCGGCGTTAAGGTTCTAGACTTCGGTCTTGCGCGGTCGCAGAGCGATCCCAATCTCACAGAGCCCGGCCACGTGATTGGCACGCCGGCGTACATGGCGCCGGAGTTGATGAACGGCAAAGAGGCCGATGAGCGGTCAGACCTTTACGCGCTTGGGCTGATCCTGACAGAAATGGCTACCGGACATTACTCGCGCTTGCCGCAGGATCTTCCGTCGGCTCTGGAACGCGTGGTCCGGAGATGCCTCGAAAGTGATCCCGACGATCGCTGGCATTCGGCGCGCGACCTCGAATGGGAGCTGGAATCGATCGCTCAGGACCAAGCCGAGACCCGGCCCCGTGGGCGGCGAACCATACCGGCGTGGATGCTGGTGGTTGCGGGATTGGCAATCGTCGGGCTGGGAGCGTTGACAACCTGGCAACTAGGCCGGCACGGTGCAGTTCCTCCGTTAGTGCGGGTGAACATCGTTCTTCCGGACAAGGCTCTGGTGCGATCGCTTGCGGTTTCTCCGGACGGGCGATTTGTCGCTGTGGTCCTGGTCAAGGACGGCAAGCAGCAGATCTGGATCCGCGCCCTCGACGGCCTGGACCTGACGCCCCTGGAAGGAACCGACGATGCAACCGACCCGTTCTGGTCCCCTGACGGCCGATTTCTAGCCTTCTTTGCCGATTCCAAGCTGAAGAAGATTGAGCGCACGGGTGGACCCGTGCAGACGCTGTGTGACTCCATGGGAGCTGAGGGTGGAACCTGGAATGGCAAAGGCGACATCCTGATTGGCGCTTTGGACCAGGTCTTGCGGGTTTCTGACACCGGCGGCGCCGTATCCAGGATTCCCGGGCACGCCGGCATACGGGAAGTCTTTCCTGTGTTCCTGCCCGACGGACGTCACTACGTCGCCAACCGCGTAGGTGCGGGACTGTGGCTCAATTCGATGGATGGACCGGAGGCGCGGCACATCCTACCCGATAACGCCCGGGCGCAGGTGGTGGCGGCGTCTTCAGGCAGCCGCATAGGAGCCATCCTGTTCACGCGCGCCGGAACGCTGATGGCGTTGCCGTTCGATGAGACAAGGCTGGAGGCTGCTGGGGAGCCGTTTGCCGTGACACAGCAGATTGCCGGGAGCGGCAACTGGGAATGGCTGGCCGCGTCCTCCTACAACGGTGTAGTGGCCTATGTTTCGGGCCATTTCAGCACGTCGCAATATGTCTGGCGGGATCGCCAGGGCAAGAATCTGGGCGCGATTGGCGACGCGGGCGGCGTGGTGATGATCTCCCCCGACGGGAAACAGCTGGTTGGAGATCCGGCGGGGCAGATAACGATACTCGAGTTCGGAAGCCGGGTGAGCACGCGGCTGACGGTGACTTCCTGGGGACAGAATCCTACATGGTCGCCGGATGGACGCTATGTTGCTTATAACGGGTCCGACGGCATCTATCGAAAGGCAACGGCCGGAGGGGCCCCTCCGGAACTCCTGCTTCGCTCGCAGTCGCAAGTATTGACAGTCCCCAAGAGTTGGTCACCAGACGGACACTATTTGATTTACGCGCAAGTCTACCCAGGAAGAGGGTCGGACCTGCTTGCTCTCCCCATCGATCAGCCGGGTGCGAAGCCGATTGCGTTATGGCAAACGCCGGCAACATCCGGCCAGGGAGAATTCTCTCCGGACGGGCACTGGGTCGCTGTTACCTCCAATGAATCTGGCCAAAGCGAGATCTATGTCATTCCCTTTCCACCCACTGCGGATGAGAAAAAATGGGTTGTGTCCACCGGCGGAGGCGTGATGCCGCGCTGGCGGCGCGACGGCAGGGAGTTGTACTACGTCTCGCCGGATTGGAAGATGATGGCGGTGGATGTGGACACGCAGCCAACGTTCCGGTCCGGCACTCCTCGTGCGTTGTTTGACACTGAGATGGTGGATACGGGCATTCGCAACGGGCCCATGAGCTGGGACGTTGCTCCAGACGGCAAGCGCTTCCTGATCATCACCGACAAGACACAGGAGACCTCGTATCTGAACCTGATCCTGAACTGGCGTGCGCAAAAGTAAGCTGCGCGCGTGGCAAATCCCGAGCTAAGCAAAAGCGGGAGCGCGCCCGGTAGGGCGGCTCCCGCTGTGAGTCGGGTTGTCTGCTTCCGGTTAGCGAATCCAGTCGCCATCATTCAGCGCCAGCTGCACGCGTCCGGGCTCGGTGGGGTTCATGGCGTAGTCCCTGGCAAGCCGGCGCTCCTTTGCCGATTCAGGGAGGTCCATCGAGTTCGTGGAGTTGGCGGCGTGATATTCAGCCAGGAAGTAGCGGTTTCCGTACTTGTGGAAGGCCAGGTAGCCAAGCTTCGCGTTCTTCGGCCCGTCGGCATTGGCAACAAGGAAGACCCTGGAGGTCTTGCTGTCCCAGAGCGTAATCCTGTGCTCTCCATCCACCTTGCTGATGGTGTAAGTGCCGGGGGCGAGGGTGATTCCATCGCATTCGAACGCGAAGGGCACGCTGACGTGGGAGGCTTGGGTTTGGGCGTGCGCCTGAGACAGCGACGCAATGGCGACGAGGGTGGCAAGGGCGAAGGTGCTGATGTTCGATTTCATGACGTCTCCTCCGGGGAAGCGGTGTTGATCACCGCATTCACTTAGGAGTGCGTCGTGGTTTCGAAAACGGGGCAACACGTTGCCAAGATTATTTTTTGCTGTCGCCCAGCTCGCCTTCGCCGTGGCCGGCGAGAGGCGGTTCGCCGGGCCGCAGTTCGCTGTGAAGAAACATGCGCGCCAGTGACCAGTCCCGCTTCACGGAGCGGGGCGCGATGTCGAGTATGGCCGCGATCTGCTCCACGGAAAGACCTCCGAAGTAGCGCAGTTCCACCACCTGGGCCTGACGCGGGTTCTTTTCCATGAGCCTTTGCAACGCCCGATCGAGGAAAAGCGCTTCATCCAGCCGCTCCGGCGAGATGGCGAGGTTGTCGTCCATCTCCACGCGCTGCAATCCGCCGGCGCGCCGCTCGGCATGGTGCTGCCGCGCGTAGTCCACCAATACGCGGCGCATCACGTGCGCAGCCAGCCCGATGAAATGACCGCGATTCTGCCAGTCGATTTCTTCGCCCGCTAGCCGCAGATAGGCCTCGTGAATCAGAGCGGTTGCCTGCAGCGTGTGATCAGGCCGCTCGCGGCGCATATAGGCGCTGGCGATTCGGTGTAACTCGTGATAGACGAGGGGTAGCAATTGCTCACCGGCAGCCCGGTCGCCCGCATTCATCGCCTGAAGCAACCGCGTGACTTCGCCGGAACCCGGATCCATTGCGCTTTCCTCGACCGCATTGTACCGCCGTTTCCCGCGCGACGGCGAAACGGTGACGAGCGGGTCACCAAGGCGCCAACCCGCAAATCCATCACCCGCGTGATCGTCAGGTGGACGCGGTGGCAAGAGCACCGGGAAGTCAATTTGCGCCAAGCACAGAATTGCCACAAAAACCTGAGCATGATTTCCAGCGCGCTCAGCTTATTGAAATTGGCGCGCTGTCAAGAAGTGGGGCACCCGAGAGGGCCCCGATGGGGCACCTTCTGCTAAAGCACGGAGCGGACGCGGATTGCGGCGGCGAGTTCGCGAGAAAGGTGCAACGTCTTCGAGGCCGGGCCAGTGCGCAGAACAAAGCCGCCGGCGGAACCTTTTGTAACCTCGAGCCGGGCGCCTGGCGTGATGGAGTGAGCTTTGAGCCGCTTCAACAATGGCGTGTTCTGATCTGAGATGCTGTCCACTGTGAAAGTTCCCTGCACGGGAATATCTGTCAAGGGAACGGAGGCCAGCCTGGGCATCTTGCCGTCCATCGCCGGAATGCAATGCCCGTGGGGATCGAACCCGGGGTTACCCAACTTGGCGGCGATGCGCTCTTCGAAGCGCTCCGAAATGAAATGTTCGAGGCGCTCCGCTTCCTCGTGAACCTCTTCGAGGGGGTAGTCGAGCACTTCGTAGAGAAAGGTTTCGATCAGGCGATGATGGCGAAGCACTTCAAGCGCCCGCCGTTTTCCAGCTGTCGACAGGAGAACTCCGCGGTGTCTTTCGTATTCCACAAGAGGCGATGGAGACGTGGCGAGCTTCTGGAGCATGTTGGTCACCGAAGCCGGTGCAACTCCTAAACGGACGGCCAGAGCCGAACTGGAAACGCGTCGTTGCTCAGATCCGCCCAGAGCGAGGATGGCCTTGAGGTAGTTGTCTACCGATTCCGTGTTGGTATTTCCCTGGCGTCTCGCCGGCATGAGCTGACATCTCCTGAAAGGGTTGACACTTTGGCTATTTTAGGTGAACCTAATAATTAGGCAAGCCTAAATATGGGCAAGCCGGACCATTCTCCTCACCGTTCCCCAGAGCGCGGCCGAGCAGGCCAGCGCACCCACGGGAGTTCATTCCCGACCCAGGAGCTGATTGCCGATGCGAACCCGGACTGCAGCGCTCCTCGCGATGATCCTGATGTTAACCGCGGTTAATGTGAAGACTTTACGAGCGCAAAGCGGCACGAGCAGTGCGCTGACCGGAAGCGTGAACGATGCGACAGGGGCGATTGTACTGAATGCCACTGTGAAAGCCACGGAAGTGAGTACGGGAGCGGAACGAACGGTGCGGAGTAACGCCGACGGACGATTTCTCTTCGCGCAGGTGAACCCGGGGACCTATCGGATTTCCGTGACGGCGGAAGGTTTCGGACCGGCTGAGTCGCAACCCACCGCGGTTGCCGTGGGGCAGACCATCGCGGTGAACTTCACTTTGAAGCCCGCGTCCACATCGCAGAGCGTCGAGGTAACAGCACAGACGGGGCCCCTGAGCCTGGAGAACCCAAATACCTCGACGACACTTGAGGCGAAGGCGATCGAGAGACTGCCAAACCCAGGGCAGGACCTGACCTACGTTGCACAATTCGCGCAGGGAGCGTTGATGAACACGGCGGGGTCTTCAAACGACGCCAAGGCGCCGGGCGGCTACGGCAACGTGGAGTTCAACGGACTGCCTGCGACATCAAATGGGTACATCCTCGATGGTTACGATACGAACGATCCCTGGCTGGGACTGAACATCGGTCTTTCCACGAACCTGGTGATCGGCCTCGATGCGGTGGAAGAAGCGACAGTTAATACCAACTCTTTTGCCGTCGATCAAGGGCGGTACGCCGCAGCCCAGGTGAACTACTTTACCAAGTCGGGCACCAATGCGTTTCACGGTGACGCGTACGAGATATGGAATGGTTCGCTGTTCAATGCGGAGGACTACTTTCTGCATGCGAACGACATGGCGGGCAGCGTTGCCAAGAAGCCGCGGTCGACGGTCAACGAGTTTGGCGCCAGTATCGGCGGTCCGATGCGGAGAAACCGGCTGTTCTTCTTTGGGCATTACGAGGGTCTTCGCATCGCTCTGCCGCTGGTATCGCAAATTACTCTGCCGACGGCGGCGTACCAGCAATATGTTTTGGGTCAACTCGCCAGCGGCGGAACGGACCCAATCACGGGAGCTTCTCTTCCGGCTGAGCCGGCAGAGGTCCCCTTTTACCAGAAGATGTTCTCTCTGCTGCCGGCATCAGGGGGCTCCGCGGTGCCGATTGTCGGGTGCCCACTCGGCACCAACGGCGACGGTTGCGCCGGCCAGCGCCAGGCTTCTTTGAATAACAGCGACAACGAGAACCTGATGGTGGTGAAGATCGATCAGACCATCAACTCAAACAACAGCGTCTGGTATCGCTTTCAGCAGGACACGGGACTCCAGGCCGCGTACACCGATACTGTGAACCCTATTTTCAACTCCTATTCGCCTCAACCGCAGCGAACTCTCGTTGCGGGCTATACACATGTGTTCAGTTCGAGCGTGGTGAACCAGTTCAATCCTGGAGCGAGCTGGTACTCCAGCATCTTTGAACCGAAGAACAATTCGCAGGTGTTAGAGGCGTTCCCCATCGTGCTTGCATCGAGCAGCGACACGGTGCCTTTTACGGCGATCGGCGGCAATGACAATACCTATCCCCAGGGGCGCAAGGTCACGCAGTGGCAAATCAACGACAACCTGACATGGACAGATGGGAAGGATACCTGGAAGTTCGGCATCAACACGCGCCGCCTGGATGTAAGCAACTATGACCTCGGCGAAGGAACGGTGCCGACGTTGACCTACAACGACCTGGCGCAGTTTACGTATGGCGCTGCGTACACAGCGAGCCAAAGCTTTCCAGTTTCGCTGAAAGAGCGGGTTTCGGCGGGCAATCTGGAATATTACGCGATGGACACCTATAAGCCCACCGCCAAGGTGACGATTACCTATGGCATGCGAGTTAACTGGAACACCAATGTCACGAGCGGAAGGGATCTTTTCGCGCGCATGGCCGGCTCCTTTCTTGATGCCTCCCATGACAGCGATGAACCATTGAACCAGGTTGTATCAGGAAACGTTCACGACCTGTTTCCTGCCACACCGTTGTTTATCTATCAGCCGCGAGTTTCCTTTGCCTATCGACTGCTTCCGCAGCTGGCGGTACACGGCGGATTTGGAGTTTTCAGCGACATCATTCCGATGCAAATTGCCGATCTTGCCGCGATGAACGCGCCCAATGATCCGACGTTTGTTGGTGGAATCGGCGGTCAGGTGGGCGGGACCGGTATCGCTCCCGGCGTCGCCGGAAGCGCCGTCGATGCCACGGCGGACGCGAACCATTCGTTCCAGACGATCTTTCGTTCGGGTGGTGCTCCCTGCGCAGGAGTACAGCCCGGAGCGCCGACCTGTCCGCTGGCGGTCAGCCTGAACACCTTCCCGAGCGGAACGCTCAAAACGCCGTATTACTACCAATACAACTTCGGCGTGGAGCAGCAGATTGGTTCGCGTGGGGGCTTGCGTATGGATTTCGTGGGCACGAGAGGGCTCCATGAGCCGTTCCAGGTGCAGCTCAACGGGTATCAAACGGTATGCGATGGGTGCTTCGCGCCGTTTTCGTACAAGAGGCCGCTCGATCAACGATTCGGGAATGTGAATGAGTTTCGCACGGACGCCAACAGCAGTTATGCCGGTCTTCAAATTGCGTACGGGCAACAATGGCGAGGGCTCACTCTGCACGGCAATTACACGCTCAGCCACTGCCTCGACGAAGTATCCAATGGCGGCTTGCTGGCCTTCTCGACGCAGGGGCTGATGTCGCCTTTGCCTGGAGAGCTGAAGCGGCAGTATGCCAGTTGCGACTACGATGTTCGCGATAACGCTTCCGCTTATGGTTTGTACCAGGCGCCGTTTCACTCGAGCCATGCGATCCAGCGTGAAATCCTTGGGGGATGGTCGATCTCGGGGACCGCGATCCTGCACTCCGGCCTGCCCTTCAGCGTACTGAGTCAGCCTTATATCGCCAACGGCAACGGCGTATTTCAGGTGAACGGAGCCAGCAGCGCTCAGTTCGATGCTCCGGCTTACGCGAATCGTATCCCAGGAGCGCCCACGTATCAGAAGAGTTCTGTTGCGGGCGTGACCCTGGCGGGCACCAAACAGTGGCTCAACCCGGAGGCCTTCGTCTCGGTGGTCGATCCGACCACGGGAGCATGTGTGGGAGGCGATTCGCCGGCTAACTGCCAGTTCGGCAATTCCGGACGCAACTCCGTACGCGGGCCGCACTACACGAATTCCGACGCCTACATCAGCAAAACCTTTCCAATCAAAGAAGGGATCACGTTCCGTCTCGACGCTCAGATGTTCAATGCATTCAATCATCCCAACTTCGCTCTGCCGAGTGAGGTTGAGGCCGGTGTCCCAGGCGTGTCAGTTCCTGCTCGATTCGGAACGCTGGAAAGCACGATCTCGCCACCTACGGGGTTGTTGGGTGTTGGGCTGGGGGGCGACAGCTCACCGCGCATGATCGCGTTTCAGGGGAGGTTTGAATTCTAAAGATCATGTGATGCACGAGGCGTTAGGGGCACCCGGTTTGTGGGGATGAGAATCGCGAAGAGCAACCGCGCGCCTGCGGCGAATTTCGCCTCGGGATGACGGGCCCGAAGAGAGCCGGCTAACAAGTTCCTATTGCAGCAGAGTGCCCTGTGGGTCTTCGTCTTTGCCGTTGCCGTTGAGTTCTTCGGGCGGGATGATAACGGCGGCGGCAACCTTGTCTCCATCTTCGAGCGAAAGCAGGCGAACGCCTTGCGTGGCGCGGCCGGCGGAGCGGACGGTCTTGGTGTCGATGCGGATGATCTTGCCGAACTGGCTGATGACCATCAGTTCGGAAGTCTCATTGACGAGAAGGATCGAGGATGTCTTGCCGACTTTGGGAGTGGCCTTCAGGTTGTTTACTCCCTGGGCGCCGCGAGCGGTGAGGCGGTATTCGTCCACATCGGTCCGCTTACCGAAACCATTTTCCGTGACGGTCAGAATCATTGACTTCGGCATTCCAAGTTTCTCGTCGAAGTCCTTCAACGCAACCTCAGCATCGTCGCGGCGCTTCTCGAGTTTCTTGACGGCTTCAGCCAGTTTGGCATCGTCTTTCGTGCCCGCGCGCTGATTCTCTCGGGCCCTCTGCAATTCAGAGCAGGTTTGATCGAGCGTTTGGCGCAGCTTGCCGAGTTCCTTGGTGAGTCCCGCTTTGGCGGCGAGTGCGTCGCGCTCCTTATCGCGCGTTGCGTCGGAGTCTGTGATGGCCGCGCCGATAACGTAATCACCCTTCTTGAGCGAGATGCCGCGGTTGCCGGCGGCGTTGCGTCCCATGGGGCGCAGACCGGCTCCGCTGCGTTCCGGATCGTACTTCTCATCGAAGCGGATGGCCATGCCGTCACGCGTGCCGATGAAGATGGTCTGGTTGCCGTTCGTCAACCCTGCGGAGACGAGTTCGTCGTTCTGATCGATGGCGATGGCGATGATGCCGCGCGCCATGACATTGGAGAAATCTTTGAGCGGGGTTTTCTTGACGGTGCCCTGTTGGGTGGCGAAGAAGACAAATCTGTCTGCCTCTTCGAGGTCGCGAACAGCAAGAATGGCGCGGACGTTCTCGCCGGTCTGGAGATCGAGAAGGCTCTGCATAGATTTGCCTTTGCCGGCGGCGCTGACGTCGGGAATCTCGTAGACCTTGAGCCAATAGACCCGGCCGGTGTTGGTGAAGCAGAGCAGAAAGGCATGGGTAGAGTCGATGATGAGCTGCGAGACAAAGTCTTCCTCGCGGGTCTTCATCCCGGTGCGACCGGTGCCACCGCGGCGCTGCTGGCGGTAGATGGAGATGGGTGTGCGCTTGAGATAGCCCTGATGGCTGACGGTAACGGCGACCTGCTCGTCAGCGATGAGGTCTTCGAGTTGCAGCTCGGCACTCTCGTCGACGATCTCGGTGCGGCGCTTGTCGCCGTAGCGGTCGCGAACGTCTTCGAGCTCCTTGACGATGACGGAGCGCAGCTTCTTGTCGCTGCCGAGAATCTCTTCGTACTCGGCAATTCTTTCCCTGGTTTCGGACAACTCCTTCAGGATGTCGTCAATCGAGAGCTGGGTGAGGCGATAGAGCTGGAGCTCGAGGACCTTGTCGATCTGGCGGAGGGTGAGGCCTTTTTCTTCATGCGGCAAGACTTCGCGGTCGAGCTTGATGACGATGTCTTTGCCCTTGCCCCAAGCGTAAAGATTTTCGCGGGCATCGGCGCGGGAGTTGGAGGCGCGGATGATGCGGATGACGGCGTCGAGGTTGTCGAGGGCGATTTTGTAGCCTTCGAGGATGTGCTCCTGCTCGCGGGCTTTGCGGAGGAGGTAGACGGTGCGGCGCTGTACGACGTCGATGCGGTGTTCGATGAAGACGTGGATGGCCTGGTCGAGGCCCAACTCGCGGGGCTGGCCGTTGACGACGGCCAGAAAGATCATGGAAAAGCTTTCCTGGAGCTGGGTGTGCTTGAAGAGCTGGTTGAGCACGATCTCAGGCTGGGCGCCGCGCTTGAGGCCGATGACAAGGCGCATGCCGTCGCGATCGCTTTCATCGCGGGTCCATTCGGTGCTGGTCTCGACGTCGTTGACGATTTTGTTTTCAGCGAGCTCGGCAATGCGCTTGAAGAGCTGAGCCTTGTTGACCTGGTAGGGCAGCTCGGTAACGACGAGAGCCTGGCGATCTTTGTTGATGTTTTCGATGGCGACGCGAGCACGCATGAGAAAACGGCCGCGGCCGGTGCGATAGGTGTCGACGATTCCAGTGCGCCCGTAGAGGATGGCGCCGGTGGGAAAGTCTGGTCCCTGGACGTGCTTGAGGACTTCAGCCAAGCCGCCCTTGGGATTGCGGACGAGAGCGATGGCCGCGTTGACGACCTCAGTGAGGTTATGGGGTGGAATGTTGGTGGCCATGCCGACGGCGATGCCGCTGGAGCCGTTGAGGATGAGATTGGGAATGCGGGCGGGGAGGACCGAGGGCTCGACGGTGGACTCGTCGTAGTTGGGAACAAAGTCCACGGTTTCCAAGTCGATGTCGGCCATGAGCTCACCGGCGATACGCTCCATGCGGCACTCGGTGTAGCGCATGGCGGCGGGCGGATCGCCATCGACAGAGCCGAAGTTTCCCTGGCCGTCGATGAGCGGGTAACGGAGCGAGAAGGGTTGGGCCATTCGGACGAGGGTGTCATAAATTGCGGAGTCACCATGGGGATGGTAGACGCCCATGGCCTGGCCGACGACCTTGGCGCACTTTGTGTACTTCTTGTTGTGTTCGAGGCCCATCTCGCTCATGGTGTAGAGCACGCGGCGATGGACCGGCTTGAGGCCATCGCGAGCGTCGGGCAGGGCGCGCCCGATGATGACGCTCATGGAGTAGTCGAGATAGGAGCGGCGCATCTCCTCTTCGATGTTGATGGGAATGAGGTTCGTGCCACCGCCGGGCGGCGTACCTCCATCGAGAGGGAGCTGGGGGTTCTGATCGTCTGCCATAGGTTGTTCGAGGCCCGGAAGAAGAGGCGAGAAAAAGCGGGGCCGATTCCGCAGGTCTTGGGATCATTTTATAGGTTGGGGCAAGGTTGGCGCAAGGCGGACAGGTGGAAATAAAGCTTTATTTTGCTATCAGTTATGAATGGCAGAGCTCGCGGAGTCAGCCACGCTGCGCGTGTGTTAGCGGAGTTAGTAAGCGGCGCGTGGATTGGATCAGCCCAGGGAGGGCAACGACAGCAGACAGAGGACGGTCTGGAGGAGAACGATGGCGCCGGCTGCCGCGAGCGCGACGCGGCGGCGGGAGGTTTCGTAGGCGTCGGCGAAGACTCCGGCGATGAAGGTGAGCAGGAAGGGAATGGACCACAGCCATGGACTGCCGGGAGCTCCTGTCATGACGAGGCTCATGAGAACGACGGCGCAAGTGAGCGGAACGGTGTTGCCGAAATAGCGCGACTTGCCGAGGGCGATATAGAGCACGAGAGACGCTCCGGTCGCGACGGTGACTCCACCGTTGGAGAGCGCGGAGAAGAAGCGGCGCGCGGGATCGACGGAGAATGTGACGAATCCTGCGCCGGAGCGGAAGACGTAACTGAAGGCATCGGGGGAGAAGCCATAGCAGGCGAAGAGGAGCAGCAGTGCTCCTAGCGAGGCGGTGAGGATTACGGGGAGAACCAGGCTGCGGTGGCCTTCGGCGACCCAGAGCATGGAAACGAGCCCGAGCAGCGCGGCGACGGGGAGAGCGACGACATGCGATGCGGCAGCGAAACCGAAGATGACGGTGAGGAGAACAATGCGAGGACGCCACTTTCCACCCCAGCGACGAAGGCCTGTCGTCACCCCAGCAAGCAAGAATCGTTTGCCGGGGACCTCGACTGTCGCTGGCGGCCCCGGCTCGCGTCGAGGGCCCAGCATGGCATGGCCCACCCCGATGCAGGTGTAGACGCCACCAAAGATGCCGAGCGCGGCGAGGATGTCGGGGTCGGGGGCCGTACAGGCTTTGAGGATAGATGGAGAGAAGCAATAGAGGGCGAGGGCGGTGTAGCCGCCGAGGTTGCCGAAGAGACGGCGGGTGACCCACCAGATGCAGGCTCCGAGGACAAACCCGGCGAAGAGGAACGGCAGTCGTAGCAGAAGGAGGATGTGAGTGATCTGATGGCGGAGCTCCCAGGTGGTGGGCTCGCTGCCTGAGGTTTGGACGACGCGATTTTCCGGCTTGCGAAGGAGGTCGAAGAGACGCTCGGCGAGGAGGTTGAGCGTGAGGGGGAGTCCGGCGAGGCGGTAGGCGAGAATGCCGTCGTGAATATTGCCGCAGGAGGTGAAATAACCGGCGAGCGGCGAGGGCTTCTCCCAGGTTTCGCGGCCGCAGCGCGCGTACTGGTAGTCGCGGTCGGTGAGGGTCTGGCGGCTGACGATCCAGAAACCCTGGAGGAGGAAGAGGGCGAGCATTCCGGCGGCGATGCGCTGCGGTAGATTAAATCGGAATCGGCGAAGCAAGCCAAACCGGTGAGACATTCGATCGAGGGCTGACCTTCCAGTTTAAACGTCGGCGGGGGAGCAGGGAATACGGAGTAGGGATAAGAGGCGGTGGTGGGCAGGGATAGGCTCTCACCCCTAGTGTTGTATTTCAGAAGTTCGTGGCTGAAAGCAAGGATCCAAATGCAGGTCCTTCGACTTCGTCGGGCTTGCGCGGGACTTCGCTCAGGATGACCCGGTTGATTAAGGATGGGCGTAGAAAAGCCGCCCCGGAGGGCGGCTTTTGAGAGGAGGGTTGAGGTCAGTTGAAGATGGCGCCGACGGTTTCGTTATCGGTCATGAAGACCACGCAATAGTTCGGGCCGGTCGCGCTGTAATAGGGCGGCGCGGTAAGCAGATTTCCTGCCGAGTCGCTGGGCAGGCAGTTGTAGGACCAGCCGCCAAACTGAGCTCCGGTGGACTGGGCTTCGAGAACGACCGAGACGGTTCCGGATGTGCCGGTGGGGCTGGGGTAATTGGCGACGCAAACCGAGCCGCCGAAGCCATTGAGAGCCGACCCTGGTCCGCAATGGACCACGTCAGGCGTGCCAGTGGCCGAAGACGCGGTTACCAGCCAGTTGGTGGTGTTCAGGCCTTCGTTGTAGACGGTCAGCGTGGACAGGAGGGCGTAGGCCTGCGAGCCGGGATAGCAGGAGCCGGCTGTGGTAGCTGTCGGCAGAATCAGCGGGCAGTTGAACGCTGCGGTTGCAGTTTGAATGGATCCGTTGGTGAGCGTGGGATCGAGTTCTTCCGCAATGATGGTTGCGCTTCCCGTTCCATAAGCGGTGACCACGCCGGCATCGGCTCCCGGATTGGGATTGTTGTATCCGTTGCTCAGCACGGGGAAGACGCTGGGCGCAGAGCTCAACCAGGTGACGGAGTTCGTGAGGTCGCGGACGGTGGGAGCGCTGGAGAATGTTCCGATGGCCAGGAACTGTCCCGTGTCCTGCAGGTTGCCCACAGTGATGGCGCTGGGAATGATGGTGAGGGACAGCAGCGGCTCAGGAGCCGGGGTGTTGGTGATGGTGAGGCTTGCCGTATTGGAAACGACCGTGCCGTCCACGTTGGCCAGTTCAGCCGTAATGGTCGAGCTGCCTGCGCTTACGCCCTCGGCCTGTCCCGAGCTCAGCGGCGTACCGCCGGGCCCAACTTCGTTTGCCCCAACCACCGCGATGGAGGGAATGCTCGACGACCAAGTAATGTTGGGCGAGTTGGTTACATCCTCCTGGAGGCCGGTGGTTCCGGACGTGGCCAACGCGATGAACTGGCCGGTTTGACCGGAAGCCGAGAGCGACTGGGAGTTGGGGATGATGGTGACGGCGGTGTATTGCTCGTTGGTTCCCTGGGATACGACGAAGGTTGCGGTTCCGGTAACGGTGCTGCCACCGCCGGGATTGGTATAGAGAGCGGTAATCGTATCGCTGCCCTGACCCACGGCCTGAGCCAGACCCGAGCTCACGCCAATCGTGGCAATCTGCACGCTAGATGAGGACCAGGCGACTGCGCCTGTGAGGTCGACGGTAGTCCCGTCGGCGGTGTTGCCGATGGCGATGAACTGGGCGGTGTCACCGGGCGCCTGGACGGCCTGAGTTCCGGGGATGACGGCGATCGACGTAACTCCTGAGGTGGTGCCGGTGCCGGAGCCGGTTACAGTGAGGGTTGCATAGGCGGTGAGGACGCCGGTGAAGCCCTTGATGGTGGCCGAAATGGTGGTGGATCCGGGGGCCTGGGCAGTTGCGTAGCCGCCGGAGGTGATGGTGGCGACAGCGGGAACGCTGGAGGCCCAGGAGACCTGACTGGTGATGTTCTCAGTCGTCGGCGGATGGTTGTTGCCATGCCCTACGAGTCCTTCGGCCTGGAACTGTACCGACTGGCCGACGGCAAGACTCTGCGCGCTAGGAGCGATGGCGATGGAGTCGACGAGCTGTTTCGTGCAGCCGGCAATGGGTGCCACAAGAGCGATCAGTAAGAGCGCCCGCGGCGAAATACGATTAAGCATCCTGGATCCTCCGGAGTCTGGAGCCGGCTTGGGCGGCGACCGGTCATGGTCACGGCAGACTCTCGCTGGCTTATATGCCTTCGACTATAGGACAGAAGGGGGCCAAATGCCTCTGCCACAAAGGTGTTAATGGGTATTCCGCATCAAATCAGTCACTAAAAGTCGGGACCAGGTTTGGAGCCTGATCGCGGTCGGTAGAGGAAGCAAACGGGGGACGAAAAAGAGGGCTGCGACGCGATGAGTTCTCGGGATGTGGCGACCAGAATTCGCTCTCCGTTGCCAGTGGAAAGCCGAGGATCGATCTAGAACCAAAGTGGTAATCCATGGCGTGTATGGCGAAGGGCGATCTTCGGCGATGGACGCGGCGCGCGAGTTGCGAGATCGCAAGTCGGGTACCAGGACGTCCTGAAGTTGCGTTACCTGATGCGGATCTCGCCCTGGACGGTTTGAAGAATCAGATTGTGACCGCCGCCATTGATTCTGCCTGAAAGATGGCGCAGAAAAGCATAAAGACAGTGAAAGCCGTGCGTAAGGAAGATTGTGAAGACCTATCAATGACTTAGAGATTGCATACGAAGCTTTTTGTCGACGCTCAGTTTCCGCAGCGAGCTTTGCGGTAGCTCGTCAGTTCGAAAAGACGCCCCTGGGTGGCTGAAGCCCACGCTCATTTTGGGCTCTCAACGGCACGACTCAAGTCGTGCCCTTTCAAAACGAATTCAAACTGACCCACTACCAGTTTTGCTCGCGTGCGCACGAGCGGCTAAACTGCTGCACAGCATGGCGATCGCACGTGACAACTCTCCGGAGCGCCTGGTGAGCGCATCGCGCGCCGACGAAGAGCAGGGTTTTGAACTGAAGCTGAGGCCTCGCTGGCTTCGGGAATTCATCGGGCAAGCGAAGGCCAAGGAACAACTGGAGATTGCGCTGCAGGCGGCGAAGTCGCGCGGCGAAGCGCTGGACCACGTGCTGCTGTTCGGTCCTCCAGGACTGGGCAAAACCACGCTGGCGACGATTATCGCCAATGAGCTGGATGTGGGATTCCAGCAGACGTCGGGGCCGGCGCTGGTGATCCAGGGCGACCTGACGGCGATCCTGACCAATCTAAGAGAGCGGCAGGTGCTGTTTCTCGATGAGATTCACCGGCTGCAGCCGGTGCTCGAAGAGAAGCTCTATACGGCGCTCGAAGATTACAAGCTGGACATCATCATCGGGCAGGGACCGGCGGCGCGGACGCATGTGATGGAGATCAGGCCGTTCACGTTTGTGGGTGCGACTACGCGGCCCGGGCTGCTGAGCTCGCCACTGCGCTCGCGGTTTGGAATTCTGCTGCGGCTGGAGTTTTACAGCGAAGATGATTTGAGGGTGATCGTGGAGCGGTCGGCGGAGGTGCTGGGGATTCCGATTGATCGGGACGGAGCGGCGGAGATTGCCCTGCGATCGCGAGGGACGCCGAGAATTGCGAACCGGCTGTTGCGGCGGGTGCGCGACTACGCGCAGGTACGCGGTTCGGGTGCGATCGACCGGGCGACGGCGAACGCGGCTCTGACGATGCTGGAAGTGGACGCGCATGGGTTTGATGAGATCGACCGGCGCCTGCTGATGACCATCATGCAGAAATACGATGGCGGGCCCGTGGGGCTGGGGACTTTGGCGGCGACTCTGGCCGAGGAAGAAGACGCGCTGGAAGAGGTGTATGAGCCGTTCCTGATTCAGATTGGATTTCTGGACCGGACGCCGCGCGGGCGGGTGGCGACGCGGCTGGCGTATGAGCACTTCGGAATCAGGATGCCGGGGCGGCAGGGGGGATTGTTCTGAAGGAAGCGGAACACGCGAGGTCAGCCGCGCTGCGCGCGTGTTAGCAGAGTTAGAACAGCAGTGATAGGTTTAGGGTCGAGCAATCCCGGGTCTCAAAGTTGAAACCCGGGGGCAGCCAGATCCAGAAGGATTAGAAGAGGGAGATGGAATTATGGCTACAGAATCGACGATGGTGGAGTTAGGGACGACTGCGCCGGATTTTGCGCTGACCGATGCGATCAGCGGGGCGACGGTAAAGCGCGACGACTTTCGCGGTCAGAAGGGCTTGCTGGTGCTGTTCATCTGCGCGCACTGCCCGTATGTAAAGCACATCGAAAAGTCTCTTGGCGAGCTGAGTGCGGACTACGCAAATGCGCCCCTTGGCATCGTCGCCATCAGTTCCAACGATGCGGCCAACTATCCGGCTGACAGTCCGACGGGATTGAAGAAGCAGGCCATCGCCAACGATTTCCAGTTTCCGTATCTCTACGATGAGTCGCAGGCGGTGGCGCGTGCGTATGAGGCGGCGTGCACGCCGGATCCATATTTGTTCGACGCGGATTTCAAGCTGGTGTATCGCGGGCAGTACGACGACAGCCGACCGGGGAACGGCGTTCCCGTGACGGGCAAAGATTTGCGCGCGGCGATCGACCTGGTGCTGGCGGGGAAGCCCGTGCCGAAGGAACAGAAGCCGTCGATCGGGTGCGGCATCAAGTGGAGATAGCGGTGACCGGCGGGGATGTGGTGAGCCGAGAGGCCTGCTATCCCAGGTCCGAGAGTCCGGACCTGGGGCACCCACTATTCGTGTTGGGTTTGCGCCGCGATAATGCAAAAGCAGATCCTTCGGCTGAGTCGCGCTGCGTGGGACTTCGCTCAGGAAGACCAGGTTGAGGTCGTGCTTTCCCGCCCAAGCGGAGCTTAGACGGGGCACGCGGCCCGTTCTGTCGCTCCAATGGGGCTCTTCGACATATTTTCTGCTTTCCCCAGGGCTGCGCTCCGCTTGCCCGGGGCTATTTTCTCGCGCCCTCCACGGGAGCATCGTCACGCGCTGACCGGAGTGGGGGCTAGGTTGGCGAGCAGTTCGCGAATCTCCAAAAGCACTTCGTCGGGGCGCGAGGACTTGAGCGGGAATTTGAGCACGCCCTGGGGGGTGAACTGCGCGCCCCGCTTCGCATTCCGCGAGACGAGTCGCATGAGATGCACGGGATCGACCCCGGCGTGCTCCATGAAACGAAGCTGCAATTCGCCGCGTTTGCGGTCGACCTGCGAGACACCCATCCGTTCGCACTCGAGGCGAAGCTGGGCGGCTTCGAGCAAATAGACCGTGGCGTCAGGCAGGGAACCGTAGCGGTCTTCCATCTCGGAGCGCACCTCGTTGATAGCGGCTTCAGTGGCTGCGCCGGCGATTTTCTTGTACAGGCGCAGGCGCTGGTTCTCTTCGGGCACGTAACTCTCGTCGATGCGCAGAGCAATGCCGAGATTGAGCTGGGTTGCGGGGCGTTCTCCTGCGCCCTCGCCTTTGAGCTCCTTGACCGCGGCTTCAAGCATGGATGTGTAGAGCTCGAAGCCAACAGCTTCAATGTGGCCGCTCTGCTCGCCGCCGAGCATGTTGCCGGCGCCACGGAGCTCGAGGTCGAGCGCGGCGATTTTGAAGCCAGCGCCGAGGTCGCTGAATTCCTTGAGCGCGGCCATCCGGCGGCGCGCGATTTCGGTCAGCTCCTGCTCGCGCGGGATGAGCAGATAGGCGTAGGCCCGGCGGTTGGAGCGGCCGACGCGACCGCGGAGTTGATAGAGCTCACTGAGGCCGTGGCGCTCGGCGCGATTGATGAGAATGGTGTTGGCGAGCGGGATGTCGAGGCCATTTTCGATGATGGTGGTGGCGACGAGGACGTCGAACTCGTGGCGCATGAAGGCGAGCATGACTCGTTCGAGTTCGGTCTCGCCCATCTGGCCGTGGCCGACGGCGACGCGGGCGGCGGGAACAAGTTCCTGAATGCGGGAGGCGATTTCGTAGATGGACTCGACGCGATTGTGAACGAAGAAGACCTGGCCGCCGCGCTCGAGCTCGACCTCGATGGCGGAGCGGATGAGTTTTTCGTCGAACTTGGCCACGACAGTCTGAATGGCCATGCGGTCTTTGGGCGGAGTTTCAATGACGCTCATGTCGCGCAGGCCGACGAGTGACATGTGGAGCGTGCGCGGAATGGGCGTAGCGGACATGGCGAGGACGTCGATTTCCTTGCGGAGCTGCTTGAGGCGCTCCTTGTGGCGAACGCCGAAGCGCTGCTCCTCGTCGACGACGAGCAAGCCGAGGTCCTGGAACTTGAGGTCTTTCGAGAGCAGGCGGTGGGTGCCGATGAGGATGTCGACCTTGCCGGTGGCGACGCGATCGATGATGTCCTTCTGCTCTTTGGGGGTTCGGAAGCGCGAGATCATCTCGATGTGAATGGGGAATTGCGAGAAGCGCTGCTTGAAGGTTTCGAAGTGCTGGAAGGCGAGGACGGTGGTGGGGGTGAGGACGGCGACCTGCTTGCCATCCTGCACGGCTTTGAACGCGGCGCGCATGGCGACTTCAGTCTTGCCGTAGCCCACGTCGCCGCAGAGGAGGCGATCCATGGGAGTGGTTGACTCCATGTCGTCCTTGACGGCGCGAATGGCGGCAGCCTGATCGTCGGTCTCGCTGTAGTCGAAGGCGTCTTCGAACTCACGCTGGAATTCGTTATCGAGGGAGAACGCTGTGCCCTGGGCGGTATGGCGCTCGGCGTAGAGCTTGAGGAGCTCAGCGGCCATGTCCTGCATGGCCTTACGGACGCGAGCCTTGGTTTTGACCCATTGCTGGGAGCCGAGCTTGTTGAGGACAGGAGCGGGGCCGGTGTCGGTGGAGCGATATTTCTGGATGAGGTCGAGGCGCGTGAGGGGGACGTAGAGCTTGGCGCCTTCGGCGAATTCGAGAATCATGAACTCGATGGAGAGGCCGTCCTGGGAGATCTCTTTGAGGCCCTGGTACTGGGCGATGCCGTGCTCGACGTGGACGACGAAGTCGCCAATCTGGAGATCGCGAAAATCAGAGACGAAGGCGGCGGTTTTGGATTTCTTGGGCTCGGGGCGGGCGGCGACATCGGCTTCGTCGGAGAGATCGTTGGCGCCGAAAACGATGAGATTGGTTTCAGTGAAGCTGACACCGGCGGCGAGCGGGGAACGCACGATGACGGGCACGCGCAGATCGCCGGCGAAGTAACTGCCTTCGTCGAGGACGGTTTCGCCGGTGCGCGGCGCGCGGCTGCCCAGCCGGTAAGGAATCTCGTAGTCGCGGAGAACCGTGGCGAGGCGCTCGACATCGCCCTGATGAGGGGCGGCGAGAACAATGTGGGTTTCGGCCGCGATGAGGTTTTTCAACTGCTCAGTGAGAGCGGGGATGGAGCCGTGGAAACGCAGCGTGGGGCGAGTGGGCAGCTCGATCTCTCCGAGGGTTGTGTCGTTGTCGAGAATGTCGATGGCGCCGAGCTGATCGAGATCGAGGCCGGGATGGGTTTCGAGCGATGCGGAGAGAATTTCGGGCCGAAGGTAGAGGTCTTCAGGACGGATGAGCGAGCCGATGCCGGAACGCTCGTGGCGCTGTTCGAGCTTGTTCCACCAGCGGTCGATTTGACTTTTGACCATCGCCGGCTCGTCTACAAAGAGGGAGCAGCGCGGGAGGAGCGTGAGGAGGGAGCGGTCAGCTCCTGCGACGGGCGTAAAGAACTCCCAACCGGGAAATACGCTGACTCCACCAGAGGCCGCAGCCTCAGCTGCGAATTCCTCGTCGTCGACTTCGATGCGCTGGCGGCTGAGACGCACGTTGACGGCGGCGAGAAGGTTTTCGGTGACGGGGGCCTCGGTGAGGGGCAGCAATTGGGTCTCGTCGAGGCCGGATTGGGAGCGCTGGGTTTCGGGATCGAATTTTCTGAGGGTCTCGATCTCGTCGCCGAAGAACTCGACGCGGACGGGGCGGTCGGCTTCGGGGGAGTAGACATCGAGAATGCCACCGCGGCGCGTGAACTGACCGGGCATCTCGACGAGGTCCATCTGCGTGTAACCGACGCTGGCGAGATGGGCGGTGAGGGTTTCGATGTCGACTTCTTCGCCGCGCTTGAGGGTGACCGCGAGTCCGGCATAGTAGTCGAGATCGAAGAGCTTGAGGGCCGCGGACTCGACGGGCGCGATGAGGAGATCGACGGCGCCGGTGGCAAGTTTCCAGAGCGCGGCGGCGCGTTGTTCCTGCACGTCGGGGTGAGGAGAGAGATTCTCGAAGGGGAGGACGTCGTGGGCGGGGAAACGAACCACGCGAGCGGGATCGATGGCGCCGGTGAGCTCGCATCCGGCTTTGAGAAGCGGCTCGAGGGTTTCCGCTGCTTTGTTGTCGGCAACGATGACGACGACCAGTTGTTTGGCGGCCCGCGCCATAAGCGGCAGGTAGAGCGCACGCGCGGTTGAGGTCAATCCGGACACACGCCGACGCCCCGCACCCAAGCTGAGGTGCCTGCGTACGCGGTCAAATCCGGGAGTCTGCTCCAGCTCCGCGAAAATCTCGCGGACAAACGGGAGGATCATCTGAGTCCAGTTTAGCAGTGCAGGTGATTTGGCGATCGAAGACGGGGCGCCTTCGCGAAGAGTGCGAAGCCGCGACTGTTTGCATCGCGCTTACGCGTGATTTCGCTCTAGGTGACAAGAGGCGTGCTACTCGCCGCCCAGCTTTCGGGCGAAGGAATACCAGAAATCGAGCGACTTCCAGTACGAATCGATGGGCAGGCGCTCGTCGCGGCCGTGGGCGCGGACATCGTCGCGTTCGAGAGCGATGGCCGAGTAGCCGTAACAGGGAATGCCGGCCTGAGCAAAATAGATCGAGTCGGAGGCGCCGGCTTCCATTTCAGGCGCAACAGGGATTTGGGGCCATATGGCTTGCGTCAGGCTTTTGAGCGGCTGCCATACTTCGTCGCTGGGCGCCTGGGGAACGATGGCCTCGCGATCGGGAGCTGAGCCTGTGACATCGCCCAGACTCGAGATGTATTCCACCTTGAGCTGCGGGTCGCCGAAGATGGAGATCAGCTGCTTGCGGGTCTCCTCGGGTGAGTGGCCGGGAAGGATCCGGCAGTTGATGATGGCTCGCGCCGTCTGCGGGAGGGCGTTGTTGGCGTGACCGGCGTTGAGGCGCGTGGCGACGCAGGTAGTGCGGAACCTCGAGTTGAAATCGGGCTCCTGGCTCAGGCGAGCGGCAGCGACCGGGTCAGGCGGCGTGGCCAGAATCGCACGCATATCGGCTGCGGTCTGACCGGTCTCACTTTGGGCGAGGTCCTGGAAATAGCGCCGCGTGACCGGATTCAACTCGAAGGGGAATGTGCAAGCGGCGAGGTGATTGAGCGCTGTGGTGAGCTCGTAGATGGCATTGTCGGGCCGTGGCAGGGAACTGTGGCCGCCGCGATTCGTCGCCGTGACCTGATAGTCGGCGTAGAGTTTCTCGGTGGCTTCCACCTCTGCCATCACGGGGCGCCCATTTTCCAATTCGACGCCGCCGGCGTCGGGATTGATCACGAAGGCGGCGTCGACCAGATCGCGGTGCTCGCGCACCAGCCAGTCCGCGCCGTTGAATTTGCCGCCTTCTTCGTCGGCAGTGAGCGCGAGGATCAGGTCGCGCTGCGGCTTGTAGCCTTCGCGATGCAAGCGCAGAAAGGTTTCGACCAGGGCGGCGTCGGAGTCCTTCATGTCCTGTGTGCCGCGGCCGTAGTAGTAGCCGTCCTTTTCGACGAATTGGAACGGGTCGGTCGACCAATCGGAGGGCAAGGCCTGAACGACATCGATATGGCAGAGGAAGAGGACAGGCTTTTTCGTTGGTGTTGCAGCGGCGCGAATGCGGACCACCAGATTCTGCTTGCGTGGGTCAGGTCCGAGGAGGCGGACGTCTTCAGGAGCGAAACCCGCGTCGAGAAAGCGATGCTGCATAGCGGTCGTGGCAGTGGTTACATTGCCCTGCGGCGTGTCAGTGGTGTTGATCTCGACGAGTTGTTTGAAGATCTCCCGTGCCAGCGCGCGGTCGCCCGCGGGCGACTGGGGCAATGAGTCCTGGGCCACTGCGATGGACGGGAAGGCTGCCGACAGACACAAGCCCCCGAGCGTGATGAGAAGGCGTCTCACTGATCTGCTCCGAGTTTGGGAAAAGGATGAGGTCTTTCTCAGTCGATGCGCGGGGTGCCGCGGCGGAGCACGAGACCGGTAATGCCGAAGAACCCGATGAGGATGAGCGCGAGGGCGAAGTAGAAGGCCATGGGATGCGCCCAGCCTGGGGAATATTTGAGGTCCTGGCCCACCCAGAGCAGGAGGACGGTGGCGATGACCGAGAACTGGCCGGCGATGACGAGGAAGGTGTGGCCGAGGTCGCGGCGTTTATCGAGAGATTCGACCTGGTCAGGTGTGAGGTTGCGCTCTTCGAGGGGAAGCAGCGAATTTGCCATCGGATTCTTTCTCCTTACCGGATTCGCGGAGACCTCCATCGTCCGGTTCGTGCGGATGGTTTCATTATACGGCGCAAGGAAGCGCAGGGGTTGATGTTGCCGCTTCGCTCCTGGGGGCGGACCGTTCAATCCATCAGGAACGCGAGCGATTGGAGGGAGGTAATTTCGAATGGCTTGCGGCAGCGAACGTTGGCGCACTGGAGCTTGTCGTCGCGGCGCACCATATAGGACTGGGCCTTTGCGAAACGGGCGCGGTCGCGCTCATCGGCGCCGCGGGGCAACTGCATGCGCTTGCGACGAACGATCCAGGTGACCCGATAGTCCCCTGCCTGGCCGCACTTTGGGCAGGTCAGGCTGTGGGTGCGCTGCTCGGTGGTCTCGTTGAAGAATTCCCGCTCTTCCATAGCTGGCCCGGGTTTATTCTCGCGCCATCGGCCAAGGGCTGTCTACGTGAAAGAGATGGTCTCTCGGGGCACCAATTACCGCGCCGGTGTTTTCTTGACTGCCGGGGTTCTTGATGGATACTCGAAGTTGTGGTGGGGGCTATGGCGGGGAAGCGAAAGAAGGCATTTTCAGCAGCAAAGGCGGTGAAGGCAAACGCGCGCGAGCGGGTAGGCCAGCCGAAGCCTTCGAGAGTGTTGCCAGCCGCGCCGAAGACGGGACGCAAGGCCAAGTACAAGGCCAAGATCGAAGAGATGCTGGATGAGAGTGGTCAGTGATCAGGGGGCAGCGAGCAGAGAAGAGAGAAAAGAGAAAGAGAAAAGAGAACGGTGATCAGGTGGGTCGCCGGGGGAGGTGAGGGATGGCGAAAGCGGTGGGTGTAGGTGGAGTGTTTCTGAAGGCGCGTGATCCTGAGGCGCTGGGGCGGTGGTATGCAGAGTACCTCGGAATCCCGGCACAAGATGGCGGGACGCTGGCATTCGAGGGACCCGAATCGGCGGGCATGACGGTGTTTGCGCACTTTCCCATGGATACGAAGTATTTCGGCGATGCGACGCAACCGGCGATGGTGAATTTTCGCGTCGACGATCTGGATGCGCTGCTGGAGAAGCTGGCCGCGGCGGGCGTTCGGATCGATCCGAAGCGCGACGATGCGTCCTACGGCCGATTCGCCTGGATCTGGGATCCGGAAGGGAATCGAGTGGAGTTATGGCAACCGTAGATGGCGAGAGGGCAACCGCAGATCCTTCGCACATCGTGCTTCGCGCGATTTCGCTCAGGATGACAAGCGAGCGGGTTCGGTTAAGGTGGTGGACTAATGCTGGATGCTGTAGGGGCCGGGGAGCGCCGGAGGCTTGTTCTGGTCGGGAGCCGCGGGTGACGAGGCGATATTGGTGCGCTTGGAGTAGATGTGGAACTCCATGACGAGGTCCAGCATCACGGGCACCGGCTTTCCATCTTTGAGGGCGGGCTCGAAGGTGGCCTTGCGAATGGAATCGACAGCGCTTTCGTCGAGGCCGAAGCCGATGGGACGAGCCACGGCGATCTCGCCCGGCTTGCCGTCGGCGCCGATCACCACGTGATACTCGGACATGCCGGCAACGCCGTAGTCCTGTGCGAATTGATTGGAGGCAGGCTCGAAGGTTGAGGTCAGCCGAGCCTTTTGGTCGACCATGTTCTGGCGCAGGACAGTGGAATCGCTGGGATTGTAGTCGGCTTTGTCGGTAGCGGCCTGGTAATAGAGCTTCCAGAATCCGGGCATCGCGTCCATCATGCGAGCGTCGAATCCCTGAGCAAAGACGTTATCGATGGCGTCGCGGAGAAGTTTGTTGGCGTGCGCGACCGAGGTGGTGGTCGTGACGCTGTTGGGGTCGGCAGGGCGCTCAGCCGGGGGAACGGCGGCGATCTCGGCCTGTGCTTCGGCGCTGGCGGAGTCAGCGGGCGGTGCCGTGGGCGAAACGGTAGACGCCGGCGCTGGTTGTGCGGCCGCGGTCGCGGGCGCCGGCGAGTTGGGCTTGACGCCGGGTTTTGCGGCGTCCCTCGCGGATTTTTTCTTGTCCTTAGCCTGCTTCGGCTTGACGACGAGTTCGCGGTCGACGGTGATCTTGACTATTTTTTTCTTCGGCGTGATGTTGACGCGGTCGACGGCCTTGGTGGGGTCCTCGGAGGGCAAAGCGCCTAGGAAGTGGAGGCCAAAGCGCTGACCCTCGAGCTCAACTTTGTGACGGGTGAGACGCACCTTGTTGATCTCGATTCCGCTGAGCGTATAGGAGCCCTGGGGCGAGTGACCGATGAGAAGGCCGTGCTCGTTGAAGCTGAGACTGTTGTCGAGATAGCCGCCGCGCAGGAAAAGCTCTTTGCCGGTGACGAGTTTTCGGACCTCGTCTTCGCTGATTTCGGCGGGTTGGGAGGGCTGCGACGCCGAGGCGTGAGTTGCCGCGGAGGGCGGCACGGAAGGCGACGCAGCGGCCGGCGCGGTGGGCTGCGCTGGAGCTGGGGCGGCCTGGGTATCGGGAGGCGTCGCAGGGGGAACGGCCTCGGGCGCAGATGCGGGAGCTTGGGCCGGAGGGGATTGCTGAGAGGCCGGCTGCTCGGGCGCGGAAGGAGCCGGCGAGTTCTGCTGCTGCGCCGGGTCCTGTTGCTGGGCCTTCACGGAGCAACACAGATTCAAAGCCAGGGAGGCAGACAGGACAAGACCGGCCGTCTGTGCCGGTGAAACGGCGAAGCCGAAGAAACGAAAGCGAGTTGAGCGCTGCGCCATGGGGGTGGCCTATGAAGGCACTCTACCAAGGATTGTATTGCAGCCGAACGAAAAAGGTGGTTTGCCGAGTTACCGCGGGTACGTTGCTGTGTGGATACGTCCTAGCCGGGGTGATTGGCGTTTTCATGGCCGGGGTGTTCGAGACGCCAGAGGATTCGCCGGAAGAGGCCGAGAATGCGCCGGGCGTCTGACCGGCTGAGGCTGAGCCTTCGAAGGAGCAGATGCAGATCGTGGCGATTGGCGTTGCGCATGGCTGAAGGCGAGTAATTGGACGCGGCCAGGGTCTTGTCGACGACGGCGGCGAGGAGATCGAGATCGCGGGCAGTGGCGGGCGCACCGGCGTCGAGCGATGCGCTTTCCCTGGTGCCCAAACGCGAGGGACCAAGGGCGCCCAATCCAGTTCGTGGCGCGGCCAATTCATACAAACAGACGGCGACGGCCTGGGCGAGGTTCATCGACGGCTGGATGGGATGGGTGGGAATCACGACGAGCTTGTGGCAGAGTGCGAGGTCCTGACGGGAGAGGCCACGCTTTTCGGGACCGAAGACCAGGGCGATGCGGCCACCGCATGCGAGTGCGCTTTCGAGGATTGGCGCGAGGCCGGGAAGCTGGAGGACGGGCTGTTCGGGCCTTCGCCGCGCGAGTGTTGCGGTGCCAAGGACCAGCGAGCAGCCTGCGACCGCCTCACCAAGGCATTGCATGCAGCGGGCGTTTTGCAGCAGGTCCCCGGCGTGGATGGCGGACCTGGCTTCGCGCCAGTGAGGCTCGAAGGGCGCGACGATGGTGAGCCGGGAAAAGGCGAAGTTGGCCATGGCGCGCGCGGCTGCTCCTATATTGAGGGGATTGCGCGGGGAGACCAGGACAATTTCAATGCGGTCGCGTTGGGAGTCGGTGAGCAAGAAGCGATTGTAGAGCGGGAGGGGACGGGTTGATACACTGCTGGGACCGGTTGCATGCATGCCGATTCCCGGAAGCCCATTTCAGCAAATCTGAGAAGTCGCGCGCTTTCAAAGAGGGCACAGCCGGTTCAAGAACCGATGACCTTAAGCAGGAGTCATCTCGAATCCGAAGTTGAGCATCTGTGCGCGACGGCACGCTGGTGCCACGGGCGCGGCTGGGTTCCGGCGACAAGCGGGAACTTCAGCGTGCGAGTGCTCGATGGGCGATCGCAGCGCATGTTCATTACGCCTTCGGGGCTGGATAAGGGACTGGTGACACCGGCGCATCTGCTCGAGATCGATGAGCGCGGACAGCCGCTAAAGGGAAGCGGCAAGCCGTCGGCGGAGACCGGGCTGCACCTGGTGATTTACCGGACGCGGCCAGAAGCGGGAGCGATCGCGCACGTACATACGGTGTGGAATACGCTGCTCTCAGCGCATCACGCGGGGAAAGACCATGTGGCCATTGAGGGATACGAGATATTGAAGGGCCTCTCCGGAGTGACGACGCATAGCCATGTGGAGCGTGTGCCGATCATCGAAAACTCGCAAGGGTACTTGGAACTCGGCAGCCGCCTGGAGGGGGTGCTGAACGAGAATGCGCATGCGCACGGGGTGTTGTTCAGCCGCCATGGGCTTTATACTTGGGGGCAATCGGTGGCCGAGGCACGCCGGCACCTGGAGGCACTCGAATTTCTGTTCGAGATAGAGGTACGGCGGGTGATGGGCGGAATGTAGATTGATCCCGATTTTCGATTTTGAGGTTTGAACCTCCCTGGTCCCCAAGGACCAGGGACCAGGAGCACCGATTTGATTTTCCACAATGGAGGCCGCGATGGCGGTGCTTCGCTTCCCTGATACCAATAAGAAACTTGAGGACGAGCAGGAGATTCGCGCGGCTCTGGGCGCGCTGGGCATCGAGTATGAGCGCTGGAGTCTGGATCGCGTGCCCCCGGACGGCTCCGCTGATGATGTGCTGAGCGCGTATGCCGCGGAGATCGAGGAGATGAAGCGCCGAGGTGGGTATGTTACGGCGGATGTGATCGATGTGACGCCGGAGACGCCGGGGCTGGAGACGATGCTCAAGAAGTTCGACAAGGAGCACACGCACTCGGAGGACGAAGTGCGGTTCATCGTGGCCGGTCGGGGGATTTTTTTCCTGGCCCTGGACGAGAGAGTTGCGAGTGTTGAAGTAGGGCCCGGCGATATGCTCCGCGTACCGCGCGGAACGAAGCATTGGTTCACGCTGTGCGAAGACCGGCGGATCCGGGCGATCCGGTGGTTCCAGGACACGACCGGTTGGACGCCGCACTATACGGACTCGGGCGTGGAGAAGAATTACCAGTCTCTGTGCTTCGGTCCGTCGTATCTGGGGCAGCGAGTAGCGGGCGGCATTTCTGTCTAGAAGGCATGAGGGAAGGCGAGGCGCTGATTCGATCTGGACGCATTGGTTCCGCATCGGGCACCGCGAAACATCCTTCAGGGGCTAAAGCCCAACCATCATGGGACTATTACGGCACGGGGAAGCTGTGCCCTTTCAAAACGTGAATCGCGCGACCAGTTCTAAGCTGTATCTGCTGGATGTTGAGGGCACCGTGGCGCCGCTGACGTTGACGGCGGATCAGCTTTTCCCGTACGCGCGCAAGCACTTCGCAGAGTTTCTGGAGAAAAACTCCAATCAACGAGCAGTGGGAGACGATTTACTGCTTCTGTTGGAGGAGAACCTGCGCGAGGGCGGGACAGACGCGCCAAGAATTCTTCCGGCCAAGGAAAGAGCGGATGGAGCAGGGGTCGCGTCGATCGGAGGTTCAGCTCTGCGCGAGAGGGCGCTCGCATATCTCCTTTGGCTGATGGATAGGGACCGGAAATCGACGGCGCTGAAATCGCTGCAAGGGAAGATCTGGAAGGCGGGATTTGAGAGCGGAGAGCTGAAGGGTTGGTTGTTCGAGGACGTGCCGGAGGCATTTCGGCGCTGGTCGGCGACTGGGAAGGTGGCGATTTATTCGTCAGGCAGCGTGGAGGCGCAGAAGCTGCTTTTTGGGCATACGGTGTTTGGCGATCTGCGGCCGCTGATTGCGAGCTACTTCGACACCCGGACCGGGCCGAAGATGGAGAGCGCGAGCTACGCGGCGATTGCGAAGGCGATAGGGGTTGCGCCGGCTGAAGCGGTGTTCTTTTCGGACGTGGTGAAGGAGCTGGACGCGGCGCGAGAGGCGGGGATGGAGACGCGGCTGGTGATGCGGGAGGGGAATGTGGCGGTGGAGGCGGGGGGACACGAGCGGGTGGAGAGGTTCGAGGGGATTTGATCGGCCTAAACAAGGCCAAACAGGCTGATGCCATTCGGTTACCCTGATAGGAATGCTCCTGGCGAACCCAGCAACGACCGCTCTGAACGATCTGAGCCAGTCGCCGATTGTGCGGTTCTCGCTGCTGGCGTTCAGCTCGATCTTTTTTCTTGTCGATCCGTTTGCGGCGATTCCTTCGTTCTTGGCGATCACCGAGAGCGCTGATGAAGCCCGGCGCAAGCAGATGGCGCGGAAGGGCGCGATTACCTGCCTGATCGTGCTGACGACGTTTGCCGTCGCGGGGCAGTTGATCTTCAGGATGTTCGGGATCACGCTGCCGGCGTTTGAGATTGCCGGCGGGCTGATTCTGATGCTGATCGGGCTGGACATGCTGGAGGCCAAGCGCTCGCCGACGCAGGAAGCACACGGCGACACGGAAGAGGCCGCTGCGAAGGAAGATGCCGGGATTGTGCCGCTGGGGATTCCCATGCTGGCCGGGCCGGGTGCGATTTCGTCGGTGATGGTGCTCGTGGGTCAGGTTCCGGGGCTCGTGAGCTGGCAGATGGGCGCGATCCTGGGATGTGTCGCATTTACGTCCCTGGTGAGCTACTGGGTTTTGGCGGGCGCGAGCCGGCTGCGAAAGAAGATGGGTGAGACGGGGATCCGCATCCTGGTCAGGATCATGGGGCTATTGCTGGTGGCGCTGGCGATGCAGTATTTCGTGAACGGAATCACGGATTTGGGGCTGATTCCGAGGCATTGAAGTGGCAGGGATAACGGAAGGTTTCAGGAGTTTGGAAAGCCAGGACGGTGTGAAGCACTTTCCCACAGAAAATAAAGGGTTTCCACAGGCTGAGGAGGTCGAGCTGGGGGATCAGGCCGAGGGGCAGTTCTAGATGTTGCAAATAAAGGCATTTAGCCTGGGGAAGATTGTTTGCATCAAGATGAATGCTGTGATACTCTGATTGAGTTAGAAGAAGGCAGTGGAGCCTCCCGGTGGCCTGTGCGCGATAAGCGAGGGCCTGCCCCAGATGAGGAAGTGGGAAGCTGGTTCGTAGGGTCGGACGTGATGCGTAGTTGCACCGTTAAACCCCTGTAGGTAACTCCTAGAGAGAACAAGCCATTGCATGACCCGGGAGGGAACTCCCGCGAGTTCGCTGAGGCGGACTCGGGCGCTTTTGCGTCGTTCTTTGATATTTTGCGCGGTGCGAATCGGGTTTACGGTTCAGGTTCGAGGGTATTCTGTTGTTGACCTGACACGAGAGATTTGATAGTTTTAGAAGGTTCGCGCCAAAACGCCGTACTCCGCAGAGCAATCACGGAAAATCAGCGTTGCGCATCAAGTTCGAGGACAATCTGAACTTCGGTTCAGGCCTCGATCCCAGGGTCTCGCTCAGGCGAGTCGCCCTTAAGGATCTTTGACAAATTGGTTGAACGTGCCAGTCGTGAGATGCGATCAGGTTTGGCTTGATCAGTCTCACAAGGTAAGGTGCCCTGTCGCTGAGAAGCGCGGGCACGATCGGTTCACTTAGACCTCCGTCGAGGTGGATCGATATCAGGCTTCAAACGAGAGTTTGATCCTGGCTCAGAATCAACGCTGGCGGCGTGCCTAACACATGCAAGTCGAACGAGAAAGTGGTAGCAATACCATGAGTAAAGT